>Ga0209048_10005448_pt1 | contig 12002 bp, 12 predicted proteins | sample FrelakmetCRP12CR_FD_187146 | JGI IMG/M metagenome (GOLD analysis project Ga0209048, IMG submission 187146) | Freshwater lake sediment microbial communities from the University of Notre Dame, USA, for methane emissions studies - CRP12 CR (SPAdes)... | ecosystem: Environmental > Aquatic >... | reverse complement strand
CACGACTATGAACCCCAGGCCATCGAACGCGATGCGCGGGTCGCGTACGCTCTCGCAGAGAATGGAGTGGAACTCCGTACGTACAAGGACCACGTCGTGTTCGAGAAAGACGAGGTCACCAAACGCGACGGTCGCCCATTCAGCGTATACACCCCTTACAAGAACGCCTGGCTCGCGAAGGTGAACAGCTTTTACCTGAAATCCTATCCGGTCGAGCGCTATTCGCAGTCGTTCGCCCGACCGCCGCATGTAACTGTGCCAACCCTGCAAGCGATGGGATTCGAGCGCACCAATCTCGAGAGCATCAGATTGCCTGCCGGCATGTCGGGCGCTCGAACGCTCCTGGCAGATTTCTTGAGTCGCATGCGCCACTATCATGCGCGGCGCGACTATCCCGCGGTACGAGGGCCATCGTATCTGTCCGTGCACCTACGATTCGGAACGATCTCGATACGCGAAGTGGCGCGTGCGGCATGGAGCGATGCTTCGCCCGGCGCGGCCACGTGGTTGTCGGAGCTGATTTGGAGGGACTTCTACTGCATGATTCTCTATCACCATCCACGCGTGGTGACTCATGCTTTTCGGCCTGAATTCGACGCCATCGAGTTTCCGAACGATGAGACGCGGTTACGCGCGTGGCGCGAGGCCCGCACTGGCTACCCACTGGTGGATGCGGCGATGCGTCAGATCAATCAGACCGGCTACATGCACAATCGCTTGCGTATGGTCGTGGCTTCTTTCCTGGTGAAGGATCTACACGTCGATTGGCGATATGGCGAGCGTTACTTCGCTCAGCACCTGAACGACTACGATCTGGCCGCGAACAATGGCGGCTGGCAATGGGCTGCGTCGACAGGTTGCGACGCGCAGCCTTACTTCCGAATCTTCAATCCGGTGACGCAGTCGCAGCGATTCGATCCGCAGGGGAAGTTCATCCGCCTCTACCTGCCCGAGCTCACGAACGTGCCGGATAGGCACATCCACGCGCCTTGGTCGATGAGCGACGAGCAGCAGGGGCAGTCAGGCGTTGTGATCGGTCGAGACTATCCGCCACCCATCGTGGATCATGCGCAGGCGCGCAGGGTGACGTTGGAGCTGTTTAAGGGCCGTGATTCGTGACTTGTGGTTCGTGGTTCGTGGTTCACGAACGCGCGACAATGTCGTGACTCAGCGGTTCAAACCCGTTGTCGTTTGCTTACCGCCGCAGACGAGCCACGAACCACGAGCCACGTATCACGGCCCCTCTCAATCCATATACTCGAACACCCGCACTACCTTCTTTACTCCACCAACCCCGCGGGCGATCTCAGTGGCGTCGTCAGCTTCTTTCTTCGTCACCAGACCCATCAGATAGACCACGTCGTCCTCGGTCACGACTTTGACGTAGTTGGCCTGAAACTTGTTCTGGGTGATGAATTGGGCTTTGACCTTGGACGTGATGTAGGTATCGCTCGTATGCTGGCCGAATGAGGCGGGAGGACCGATGACCAGATCATTCTGGATGTTCCGCACGTTCTCGATGCCAAGCACGGTCACGCCTATTTGTTTCTTGAGTTCCTCGTCCGGTACTTGTCCGATGATAAGCACGTAGCGATTGAAGCTGACAACGCTGGTGTTGATCTTGTCGTTCTTGCCGTATTTGTCACTGATGACTTTCGTTGCCTTGAGTTCGATATTCTGGTCTTCGAAGTAGATGCCGGTCGTGCGGCGATCTTCGGCCACCAGCGCTGTGGCGCCGGCGCCCACTGCGACGGCCCCAAGGCAGCCGTGCAGCAACGGGATCAACGCCGCCATACCGATCAACAGAAATCGACGTCTTGGCATGTATCACTCCACTCCCAACAACAGGCAATCGATGGCGTCGCACAGGCAGTGCAGGCAGAGAATGTGGACCTCCTGGATGCGTGCCGTGCTCGCGTGCGGCACGCACAAATGGATATCTTCCGAGCCCAGAAGTTCTCCGATGACGCCGCCATCCCTGCCGGTAAGGGCGATCACGCCCATCTGGCGGTCATGGGCGGCTTGCACTGCCTCGACGACGTTGCGGGAATTGCCGCTCGTCGAGATGGCCAGCAGAAGATCATTGGGATGTCCGAGCGCGCGTACTTGCTTGGAGAAAATCTGATCGAAGTCGTAGTCGTTCGCAATCGATGTGAGGGTAGAGGTGTCCGTGGTGAGCGCCATCGCCGCGAGGCCAGGACGCTCCATCTCGAAGCGGTTCAGCAGTTCCGCAGAGAAATGCTGGGCATCTGCCGCCGATCCGCCGTTGCCGCATGCCAATATCTTGCCCTCGTTCATCAGGCACTGCACCATGCGTTCAGAGGCCTGCTTGAGCGGTTCGGCGAGCGTCGAAACGGCCGCCAGTTTGACCTTCGCACTTTCCGCGAAGTGATCGTTGATTCGTTGTACGAGATCCATCGTGATTAGAGTACTCGTTGATGGGAAGGCGGATTATTGCATAAACACACGCCTTCCCGACGTCGGTGGATGGCGTCAGTCGCGAACGCTTCGATCATTCACCGAAGGCGTCCCGTATCCATTGCACCTTTCCCTCTCCATCCACGAGCACGGCATCGAAGCGGCATGCGGGGAGAGTACGTTGGCCGGCGAGAAAGTGACGTGCGGTCGCCAGCAACTTCGCGCGTTTGCGTACTGTAATGCTTTCGGCGGCACCACCGAAGTTCTGGCTGCGTCGCTGGCGCACTTCGACGAAGACGACGGTATTGCCTTCGTCCAGCACGAGGTCGATCTCGCCCATGCGGCACGTGTAGTTGCGCGTCCTGAGTCTAAGCCCTTGCTCGAGAAGGAACGCAAGCGCGAGGTCTTCGGCTTGCATGCCATTGCGATTCATTGTTTTGGGTCAGCTGACGCTGATCTCAGCGCTGGCGCGCGTCGCCGAGCGGTTTGGTTTCGCCTTGCACGAACTGAGCGGGGATCAGTTCACGCACGAAGCGCCGGTCCCGATCCATCGTGATATAGCCGGTGACGCCATCCAGGGGTGCGAACTCGGCACCGGGCTTGAGCATGTCCTGAGCGATCCGATAGGCATCGACGCCGAGCGCATAGAAGCGCTGGAGCTCGTTCGACTGAGTGGAATCGGGCCGTGCATAACTCATCACGGCTGGATGGTCGGGTGAGAGCAGCCAGGGCATATCCACGAAGAACACCCCGTTCAACTCATAGTTGGACAACGTTTCGGTACTCGTATGCACGAGCGAGGTGGCGTAAATGGGCATCGACACACCCAGGTACGATCGGAGCAACTTTGCTCGCTGTGCGTCCAGCGCGAGGAAAACCATATCGGCGCTGCCGATGGCGAGCATATCGCGCAGCTTGTTCAAGCTGGAGGGGTCTGTCGTGTACTGGAACTGATACACCACTTCGTTGCCTCGGCGAGTCCATTCGTCGACGAAGGCTTGAGTGAGCCTCTTGGACAGTGCGCTGTCGCTGGTGACCACCAGCGCGCGTCGCCGCCCCTTTTCGGACGCAATCTGGGCGATCTGTTTCGCCTCGTTCTCCAGCTGCAGGCCGAACACGTGGAGTTCGGGGGGGAGGGACACTTCCACCTCGGGAGCATTCAGGGCAAGGGTGGGGACAGATACCAGGTTACTTCCCGCCAGCGCCGACACCGCGCTGCGCGTGAGCGGTCCGATCACCAGACGGGCGCCATCCTGCACCGCCCGCTCATAGGCCTGGGCGATGTCGAACGGATCGTCGCCGGTCGCGATGATCACTACCGGCAGGCCTGCGCCAGAATGAACATGTTGAGCTTCAAGCACGCCTCGCCGCACGGCATCCGCAGGACGGCCTAGCGCTGCCGACTTCAGCGGCAGAAGCAACGCTATATGTGGACCTGATTTGGCAGAGGTGCCAGCTCTGTCTTGAGCGCAGGCGACGCGGTTAGCCACGCCAGCGGCGGCCAAGTATAGTAGCGAGACGAATAGAACCAGGAAGGCTGGAGCACGTTGCATAGCGAAACCAGCACGCGGGCGGAGCCGGCATTATATGTCGTCGCCACACCCATTGGGAATCTGCGCGACTTGACGCTGCGTGCGTTGGATGTGCTGAGGACGGTCGACCTGGTGGCCGCCGAAGACACTCGCGTGACACGTCATCTCCTCGCGCATTTCACTATTGATACGCAAACTACAGCCCTGCACGAGCACAACGAAGAGCGGGCTGCGCAGCGGATCATCGAGATGTTGAGGCAAGGCAAATCTGTCGCGTTGGTCAGCGACGCAGGGACGCCAGCCATCAGTGATCCCGGGGCACGCCTGGTGCGGAGCGTGCGAGAAGCGGGATTGCGAGTCATCCCGATCCCCGGTCCAAGTGCTGTGATCGCTGCATTGTCCGTTGCCGGAGTCTCGGATGGACACTTCCTGTTCTACGGATTTCTGCCTGCGCGAGGTGCGGCGCGCTTGCGAGACCTGGAGCGCCTGCGACAAGTACCGTGGGTGCTGGTCTTCTACGAGGCACCACACCGGGTGCGCGAGGCGCTGGTCGACTTCGAACAGACGTTCGGGGGCGAGCGCCACGTCATCATTGCGCGCGAGTTGACCAAGATGTTCGAGACGATTCACGCTTGCACGTTGGGCGATGCGTGCGCGTGGCTGGACGCCGACCCCAACCGGTCGAGGGGCGAGTTCGTGCTGATTGTGGAGGGTGCTGCGGTAACTGGTGACGCCGACGCCGAAGAAGCCGAACGCGTTCTGAACGTGTTGCTTGCGCAACTTCCACTCAAACAGGCCGTGCAACTTGCCGCCGACATCACCGGCGCAAAGAAGAACGCGCTGTACCAACGCGCGCTCGAACTCCGGGAAGAATGAGAATGGGAACTCCGGGAAGAATGAGAATGGACCATCTGACGATAACGCAACCTGATGACTGGCACCTGCACCTGCGCGACGGCAAACACTTGAAGGCGGTGTTGGGCGATACGGCGCGCCGTTTCGGACGTGCGATCATCATGCCCAATCTGAAACCGCCAGTTATTACCACCGAGTTGGCTTTGGCATACCGCGCCCGCATCCTGGCGGCACTGCCATCAAATTGTGTGTTTCAGCCATTGATGACGCTGTACCTCACCGACCAGACCAGCGTCGAGGAGGTCGAGCGGGCCAAGGCAAGCGGCGCCGTAGAGGCCGTGAAGTACTACCCGGCCGGGGCCACCACCAATTCGGACTCGGGTGTGACGGATATCCGGCGCTGTTTTGCAACGCTCGATGCGATGGCCAGCATTGGCCTCCCACTGCTGGTACACGGCGAAGTGACCGACCCCGAGATCGATGTGTTCGATCGCGAAAAGGTGTTCGTGGAAACTGTATTGGTCCCGCTCATCCAGCGATTTCCGCGGCTGAAGCTGGTGATGGAGCACATTACGACAGCCGATGCGGTGAAGTTCGTTCAGGCCGCTTCTGACAACGTGGCCGCAACGATCACCGCCCACCATCTGCTGCTCAACCGCAATGCCATCTTTCAAGGCGGCATCCGGCCGCATAACTACTGCTTACCCGTGCTCAAGCGCGAGGAACACCGGCTGGCCTTGGTACGCGCAGCAACTTCGGGCAACGCAAAGTTCTTTCTCGGTACCGACAGCGCACCGCATGCTCGCCACACCAAGGAGGCGGCATGTGGCTGCGCCGGCGTCTACAGCGCCCATGCTGCGATCGAACTCTACGCCGAGGCGTTCGATGCAGTCGATGCATTGGATCGGTTGGAGCGATTCGCGAGCTTCAATGGCGCAGACTTCTACGGGCTGCCGCGCAATCGCTTGCAAATCACATTACACCGCAAGGCATGGCGCGTGCCGGATGAACTCAGATACGGCGACGACACGCTCGTGCCACTTCGCGCCGGCGGCGACCTTGCGTGGACGCTTGCCTGAGCCGCGACTATGACGGGCGCCGCGGCCCCGCGCGCACTGGCCGCCTATGCATGGATGTCGATCGGCGCCGCGGTTGCGACGATCGGCCTGAAAGGCACTGCCTATTGGCTCACCGGTTCGGTGGGATTGCTGTCGGACGCCCTGGAATCTCTGGTGAATCTCGCCGGTGCACTGATGGCGCTGACCATGATCAAGGTCGCGGCGCGGCCGCCGGACGAAGAACACGCGTATGGCTATACCAAGGCAGAGTATTTCTCCAGTGGATTCGAAGGCGGAATGATTTTCCTGGCGGCCATTGCCATTGCTGTCGCTGCGGTGGACCGACTGCTTTCCCCTCATGCTCTCGAGCAACTTGGGCTGGGGTTGGCGGTCTCCGCTGCAGCGACCGTACTGAACTTGGTAGTAGGGCAACTGTTGATCCGAACGGGTCGTCGGCGCAATTCCATCGCGCTGGAGGCCGACGGACATCACCTCATGACCGATGTTTGGACCTCCGTCGGGGTGATCGTCGCGCTCCTTGCGGTGCTGGCTACCGGCTGGCAGTGGCTCGACCCGCTCATTGGCATCGGGGTAGCGCTCAACATCCTGTGGGTGGGGTACAAGCTGCTCAAACGCTCCGCGCTGGGGTTGCTCGACCGGGCCGTGCCTGCCGATCAGCGCACAGCAATCCAGCAGGTCTTAGCGAAGCACACGGAACTGGGTGCGCAATTCCACGCCTTGCGTACACGCCAGGCGGCGGGTCGCTCGTTCGTATCCGTTCACGTGTTGGTGCCCGGGGCGTGGACCGTGCAGCGCGGACACGATCTGGTAGAACAGATCGAGCGCGACATAAGAGAGGTCATTCCCGTAGTCGCGGTCTTCACTCACCTCGAGCCGGTAGAGGATCCGGCTTCCTTTCTCGACAGGGAATTCGATCGCTAGCGCAGGGTGATTTCGTTTTGTTGCGAGAATCGAGGGGATCATGAGAATCGAGCACGTTGCCATCTGGACCGGAGATCTGGAGCGTTTGCGTGAGTTTTACGAAAAGTATTTCGGCGCGACTGCTGGTTCTCGCTACGAGAATCCCCGCAAACAATTCCAGTCCTACTTTCTGACATTCGATGGAGGTGCACGGCTTGAATTGATGCAATCTCCCGCGGTAGTTCGAGGTGGTATGAAGGAAGTCATGGGCGGTTTCGCCCATGTTGCCGTCGCGATCGGTTCCGAGCAGGCCGTCGACGCGCTGACGGCCAAACTGCGCGGGGACGGTTACCCGGTGTTGGACGGCCCGCGGCGCACGGGCGACGGTTACTACGAGTCCGTCGTGCTGGATCCTGATGGCAATCGCATCGAGATCACTGCATGAGCCTCACATGAGTACACAAGGCCGGCACGCCACTAGTTCATGAATTGAAAGAAGTGAAGCCGGTCTGTAAGCCGGGTTCTGTGCAGGGGCGAACCCCCGTAGCAGTCATTCCTCTAGGCCGTCGGTTGCCCGACGGCTCCAGCAACCTACCCGGGAGCAGCGCGAGCAGCGCTATCGCCCCCCTATTTGGTCTTGCTCCGGATGGGGTTTGCCAGCCACTTGTGTTGCCACAAGCGCGGTGCGCTCTTACCGCACCATTTCACCCTTACCTGTGCCTTGCGGCCATCGGCGGTATGTTTTCTGTTGCACTTTCCGTCGCCTCGCGGCGCCCGGCAGTTAGCCGGCATCCTGCTCTGCGGAGCCCGGACTTTCCTCTCCCACTCAACGAGTGGCAGCGACTGCCCGACCGACTTCACAGGGGAGAGCTTAGCATCTGGGAACAGAAAGTCCGGGCGCTGTTATACGGAGCCCGAACTTTGGCTCCGGCCGCGACGCAAAGCGTCGCTTAACTTGAAACAGCCCAAGTTAGCCTGCGCCGCAAGGCCGACAAGCCGCCTTGTCTTCCTCGCCTACTCTGAGTGCCGCAACCGCCAAAGCTAGCCTCCCCCTAAGCTTTCTCTGCATCGAGAGATTCCAAGCGCGCCGAGCACTTATCGTCGCCCTTTCCCGACAATCGATTCCATCCGAATTCTAGAAACAACTTTCGATTTCGGGTGTATCTCTTTATTTTTTTGATATTTCTAATTTAGTTCGACGCCAATTCTCGGCTTATTAAGGTAAGTGTTTGTCCCGAAGGCAAATTATCCGGAATTCAAGCTTGACCGAGTTGAGTCGTTTATCTATAGTGGCATGAAGTGGGTAAAAGTGGGGGATCGTGGGAGATCCCGAAAAATCAGGGGGCTACGTGTTTCGCGGGGTTACCGCACTAACCGTTGATAGTAAGGGCCGACTCGCAATGCCTGCAAGATACCGTGAGGTATTGCAGGTTCGAGCCAATGGGAAGCTGGTCATTACGGCTGACTCGGCGCTTTGCTTGTTGATCTACGCTGCGCCCGACTGGGAACCCATTCAGCAGAGGCTCATGAGTTTGTCGAGCTTCAATCCTCGCACTCGCGATCTGCAGCGCCTTCTGGTTGGCAACGCCTCCGACGTTGAAATGGACGGGGCGGGTCGCATCCTCGTGCCGCCGCCGCTGCGCAAATTCGCCGGCCTGGAAAAGGATGTTGCGCTGATCGGACAAGGCGGCCGCTTCGAACTTTGGGATGAGGTCAAGTGGGATTCGCAGATCGAGAAATCGATCGCGTTGAACGAGGACGGCATTCCGCCGGAGCTGGAGGGCTTTTCACTCTGAGCGCCCAACTGCATCGGCCGGTGATGCTGGTCGAGGCGATCGATGCGTTGAACGTGAAGAGCGACGGCGTTTACGTGGACTGCACATTCGGACGCGGTGGACATAGCCGCGCGATTCTGCGGCGCCTCGGAGAGCGCGGTCGGCTCATCGCGCTGGACCGCGACATCGATGCGGTGCGCGCGGCCGCGGACGTCGAAGACGAGCGTTTTGCAATACGGCACGCGAGTTTTGCGCGCATAGGCGAAGTCCTCAGCGAACTTGGTGTGGGCGAAGTTGACGGGATGTTGCTGGACCTTGGGATGTCGTCGCCGCAACTGGAGGACGGTAATCGCGGGTTCAGCTTCAGATTGGAGGGTCCGCTGGACATGCGAATGGACGTGAGCCAGGGAATGACGGCTGCCGAATGGCTGGCAACCGCTTCTGAAGGTCAAATCGGGGAGGTGATCGCGAGCTATGGCGAAGAACGGTTTGCTAAACAGATTGCAAGAGCGCTTGTTGCGGCTCGATCGCGGGGGGCTATCGACACCACCGGGCAGCTTGCCAAGATCGTGGCTCAAGCCGTTCGGACGCGCGAGCCTGGCCAGAACCCCGCGACGCGGACATTCCAGGCTCTACGGATTTTCATCAATCAAGAGCTTGAGGAACTGTCGGTAGCGCTGTCCAACTCTTTGAGCCTGCTCAAAGCCGGCGCTCGACTGGTGGTCATCAGTTTCCATTCCCTGGAAGACCGAATCGTGAAGCGCTTCATGCACGAACATTCGCATTCCGCTCCCGTGCCCCGGGGTTTGCCGTTGCGCGAATCGGAGCGCATCCAGCCGAAATTGCGACTCGTTGGCAAGCCGATGCGTCCCAGCGCGCAGGAGGTTGCGGATAACCCGCGCAGCCGCAGTGCGATCCTGCGCACAGCAGAAAGAGTGGCCGCGGAAGGGGTTGCAGCGTGATCCGGATCAATTTCGCGTTGCTCGGTGTTCTGTTGGCCTGCGCGCTGGCGCTCGTCACTTCGCAGCACAAGGCGCGCAAGCTGATTACCGAGTTGGAGAAGGAGCAGGACATCGCCAAGCAGGTCGACGTGGAATGGGGTCAGCTGCAACTGGAGCAGAGTACCTGGGCCATGCACTCGCGCGTCGAGAAAATCGCCAGCAGCACGCTGCAGATGCGCGTGCCGCCATCAGCGCGCGTGCGCCTGATTTCGAGCGAACCACAGAGCGTCGCGAACAGCGTGCCGCCACAACCAGTCCCGGCAAAACCGTGAGACCCGTCAACCCCGCGCTCTCGTTGCGACTGCCCATCGGGCGCTCGCGCCTGCTGGCGCGGCTGTTGATGGCCGGATTCGCGGTATTGATCGGTCGCGCTTTGTACCTCCAAGTCCTGCATACCGACTTCCTCCAGCAAGAGGGGGCGTCTCGATACGCGCGCTTGTTGGAGGTGCCGGCGCATCGCGGCATGATCACCGATCGCTATGGGGAACCGTTAGCTATTTCCACACCGGTCGAGTCCGTGTGGGCCAGTCCAGTGGATGCCGATCTGAACTCGGCTCAGCGCAAGCAGCTTGCCCGACTGCTCGACATCGACGAGAACGAGATCGCCAGGAAACTCGCCGACCCATCGCGCGAGTTCGTGTACCTCAAACGTCATCTCCCGCCCGAAGTCGCGGCGAAAGTAGTGCAGCTCGGGTTGCCTGGCATCTCCTTGAAGCGTGAGTACCGCCGCTACTTCCCCGCGGGAGAAACATCCGCACATCTGCTTGGATTCACCGATGTGGATGACCGTGGACAAGAAGGGATCGAACTCGCATACGAAGATTGGTTAGCCGGCAAACCCGGTGCGCGTCGCGTGATCAAAGACAGAATGGGCCGGATCGTGGAGGACGCACAGAGTGTCCGAGCGCCCGTCGAAGGCCGCGACCTCGCATTGTCGATCGACCGCAAGCTGCAGTATCTCGCCTATCGCGAGCTGAAAGCGGCAGTCATCGAGCACCGTGCGAAGGCGGGCGGCATCGTCGTGATCGATGCGATCACCGGGGAGGTCTTGGCGCTTGCAAACGTGCCGGCCTACAACCCCAACAACCGGGTCAATCTGGATGTACGGCGTGCACGCAATCGTGCCATTACCGATTTGTTCGAGCCAGGATCGACGCTGAAACCCTTCACGATCGCAGCCGCGTTGGAGGCGCATCTGGTCCGGCCCGAAACAATGGTTCAGACCTCGCCGGGTTTCCTGGTGGTTGGCGATGCGACAATCCATGACGCGCACCCCGCAGGCTTGCTCACCGTATCGCAGGTGATCCAAAAGTCCTCCAACGTCGGCGTGGCCAAAATTGCACTGGCGCTACCGCGCGAGCAACTGTGGAACGTGTTGTCCGCGGCCGGTTTCGGAAGCGCACCCAAAACGGGATTCCCCGGCGAGGTCGGGGGACGTCTACGCGACTATCAGCACTGGCGCCCGATTGAGCAGGCCACCATGTCCTATGGGCATGGCATCTCCGTCAGTCTGCTGCAATTGGCGCGTGCCTATACCGTGTTCTGCACCGACGGCGTACTGCAACCACTGACTTTGCTCAAGCGCGACGGATCGGTCAGCGGACAACGGGTCATCTCGCCAGGTACCGCCGTGGCTGTGCGCACCATGATGGAAACGGTGGTGCAGCCCGGTGGCACCGCCGTGCGGGCGCAGGTCATGGGCTATCGCGTCGCTGGCAAAACGGGCACGGCACACAAGCTCGAAGGTCATGGATACGCCGAGGACCGCTATGTCTCCTCTTTCGTAGGCTTGGCGCCGGCCTCCGCACCGCGTCTGCTGATCGCGGTGATGCTGGACGAGCCGGGCGGCGACCAATATTACGGAGGAGTCGTCGCGGCGCCAGTGTTCAGCGCTGTGATGTCGGAGGCGCTGCGGATGCTGTCAGTGCCGCCAGATGCGCCGATCCGGGAGATTCGTCCGGTCGAGGGGCTGCCCGAAGTGAAGGAGGAGGTATGACCCCCGCCTTCGATCCGACCGTGCTCACCGCGCTGAACATCCCGATCAAGCGACTCTGTATCGACAGCCGTCACGTGCGTCCTGGCGATATCTTCGCAGCTGCCCCGGGCTTGCGTACGGACGGACGTTTTTTTGTCCCGCAAGCGATTGCTGCGGGCGCCGCTGGTGTCCTGTGGGAGACGAACGGCTTCCAATGGGGCTCGCAGTGGCGGATTCCCAATCTGGGAATCGACGACTTGCAGGCGAAGCTGGGTCTCATCGCGGCGCATGTTTATGGTGATCCATCCCGGAACATGTGGGTTGCAGGTGTGACCGGTACCAATGGCAAGACTTCATGCACGCACTGGATCGCGCAGTCGCTTGGCATCCTCGGGCGACCGACCGGAGTTATCGGCACATTGGGAATTGGCTTTCCGGGCGAGCTGCGTCAAGGCTCGCATACCACC
>Ga0209048_10005447_pt1 | contig 12002 bp, 12 predicted proteins | sample FrelakmetCRP12CR_FD_187146 | JGI IMG/M metagenome (GOLD analysis project Ga0209048, IMG submission 187146) | Freshwater lake sediment microbial communities from the University of Notre Dame, USA, for methane emissions studies - CRP12 CR (SPAdes)... | ecosystem: Environmental > Aquatic >... | reverse complement strand
AACCGTGAGCCTTAACGTCTTGACGGTCGGGGGCAGAAAACGTTGAGTTCTGGTGCATGGAGCATCGCCCGGATGCGGGGGGTCACTCAGCAGACCAGCGGAAGTGGAACTTGTCGGCCGGTATGGTCATACTGCTAATGACCGGGGCCAGCTCCGGAGTATTGATGCCCTTGAGTACGTTCACAATCGCCCCGGCAACGAGTTGCTCATCGTTGACGGCGGTCTTACCCTTGAGCCAGTTCTGCGGGCTGAAAACCTTCCCTGCAGCGCTGCTCTGGCTCACCGCTTGAAGCAGCGCCTGGTTCAAGCACTGTTTCGCCTGGGCCAGGATCATACCAGCATAAGCTAGAGCACCCATGGCTGCGGCCGGCAACCGCACTTTGTCCGATTGGTTGCTCGCATGCGCAACGAGCTGGGAAGCGACGAACAACATGTGAAAGCGGGCAGCACCCTTAACAGCCTCGAACTGGACGTCGTATTCGTCGTGGAGGGCGAGTCGCATGGTTCCGGGCGCAGTCGGACGTCCTCAGGCCAGGGCTTGAGGGGTGCCGCAGTCATCGCTTGCCGCCGACGGCGCGCGGTGCGGAGCTTGTGGGTGGCGCAACCACGCGCCGCTTCAGCCGCCTCCAAAGCGGATCGTCATGCAGGAGGTCGATGGTCTTACGGGCCTTCTCCTGCCACGTGAGCCCTTCGTCATCCGTGTCGATTTCTGCCCGTCGCTTGCGCATCCAGGCGACCGCATCAAATCGTTTAGTCATACTCCAGCACCTCCGTTGGAGAGCGTATCTCTATCGTGCCGTAGCCCCGTGTCGTCACCGTAGCATGTCTTCCAGCATTCCGCGCTCGAAACAGCTCGAAACAGCTCTTTCTGGGGCGCGCCCAGCGCACGTCCGGTTCACCCTGCACGATGAAACTGGAGGTCCATGCATCGGTGGGTGCGGGCCTCTGTGCCTGCACGAATTCGGCGGGCACGGAGGCCCGCGGTCTGAGCAGTCTCTGAATCTTTGAATCTGAACGAGGCGCGGATAGGCAAGCAGCAGGTGAGCGACTTCGGCGCCCGGTTTCAGCGGGCGCCTGATCTTAGCCCGAGCATTCATGCTCGGGGCGCTGGCTGGCAGAAATGAACCGGGGTTGTCATGCTGAGTATCGCCACCTCCGGCGCGAATGCATCTCGCCTCATGCTGTGCTGGCGGCGTTGCAACACTGGGCGAACCGTTCGCGCCAACGGTACCGTGAGATTCTTCGGCCCGGAAATGGGCCTCAGAATGACAGTCACGCTCACGGAGTTCATTGGAAACTTCCCGGTGACTGTCGGCGCCGAGGTGGCTATGACCGTCATCGGGTCCGGGACTTGCCTACTGCGCGCCGCGGCTGCTTGGTGTCACGTTTCTTCGGTCCTGGGTCAACAACACCGCGCTCAGCCGCGCCACTGTCCAGCCGCTTCAGTAAGGCGAAATCGATCTCGCGCCGGCGCAACGAAACGTTCGTGGCCTCAACCAATACGCGATCGCCCAAGCGGAACCGCTGGCGCGTGCGCATGCCCTTCAGCGCGCGCTCGGCCTCGATGAGGTAGTAGCGGTCATCGGTGAGCGCATCCGCCCGCACGAGGCCTTCGATCGGGAAGGCATCCAGCTCGATGAAGAGCCCGAACGACACGACGGAGACAATGGTTCCCGGCAACGGCTCGAGCAGATGACTCACCATGAACTCGGCCTTGCGTAGGTCGAGCATCGCCCGTTCGGCTTCCATGGCCTCGCGCTCGCATTGCGAGCTCTGCACGCTGGCGGCCTCGATCGCCTCGGCGTCTGCGCGCGCAACCTCGGCGTGTCCATCGAAGCAGCGCCCGAGCTGGCGATGGACGAGGAGGTCGGGATAGCGCCGGATCGGTGAGGTGAAGTGACAGTAAATCGGGAACGCGAGCCCGAAGTGTCCGACGTTGGTGGTGGTGTACTGCGCTTGCTTGAGCGAGCGCAGCACTTGGCGCGACAGCACGCGTGCCAAGCGATGGCCTTGCAGCTCGTTCAGGAGACGCTGCACGTCGCGCGGCGCAACCGTCTCGCCGTAGCGAACGACAGGGCCGAAGGCCTGGAGGAACTGGTTGAGATCGTCGATGTCATCCGGATCAGGTGGCTCATGGATGCGATAGGGCAGGGGGATGCGCTGGTCGCGCAGGAACGTCGCGACCGCGCGGTTGGCCTCCAGCATGAACTCTTCGATCAAGCGGTGCGCATCGTTGCGCGCCAGCAAGCGCACGCCGATGCTGCGTCCTTCTTCGGATAAGTCGATGAGCGCCTCAGGCAGGTCCAGATCGAGCGAGCCTGCCGCGATGCGATTGCTGCAGAGCGTGCGCATGAGCGCCAACATGTCGCGCAGCTGCGGCAGCAGTGCGTGCAACTCGTCGCGCCACGCCCGAATCTCCGGCGTGTCCGCATCAGACAGCACGGCCGCCACCTGTGTGTACGTCAGGCGCGCGCGGCTCTTGATCACACCGCGGTAGAACCGGGCATCATGGCGCTGCCCGTTGCCGTCGTAGCGCAACTCGGCCACGAGCACTAAACGGTCACGTCCCGGATTCAGCGAACACAGCTGGTTGGAGAGCTGCGGCGGCAGCATGGGAATGGCGCGATCCGGAAAGTACACGCTGGTTCCGCGCCGCGCCGCTTCAACGTCCAATCCGGTGTGCGGTTGCACGTAGTGGGTGACGTCGGCGATCGCCACCCATAGCCGCGCCCCACCGCCGGACTCGGATGCAAGACAGACGGCATCGTCGAAGTCGCGCGCCGTCTCGCCATCGATGGTGACGAAGGGCAGGTGGCGCAGATCCTGGCGGCCGGCGAAGTCCGCGGGAGAGGGGTCGTCCGGCAAGCGCCCGACTTCTGCGAGCACCTCCGGCGCGAACTCGATGCGCAAGCCGTGCTCGAAGGCGATGGTGAGAAACTGCACCTCCGGGTCGTCCGCGGCTCCCAGGATATCGACGACCTCACCGCCCGGTACGTGGGTCGGCGTCGGTGGACGCGTCAGACGCACCCGCGCGACGTGGCCCGCGTCTTCAGCGCGCGGTGGCGAGCCCCCCGCGCCGCTGATGATCTCAACTGGCGGGAGCAGCGCGTTCTCCGGTACCGCGATCCAGCCGCTCCGGCTGCGCTCCAACGTGCCGATGATCTGTTCGTGCACGCGACTGGTCACCGCGTTGATGCGCCCAACGAAGCGCTTCGCCCGCACGTCGCGCCGCACGATCTCGACGCTGACGCGATCGCCGTGTAGCGCCTCGCCTTCCATGCCGGCAGGGACCAGGATGTCGCGCGGAAAGCGCTCGGCGGCTCGCCCCAAGACCTCGACGAAGCCGTAGCCGGCACGCACGCGTGTGTAATGTCCCTCGATTCGTGGTCCAGCCGATGGGTGCCGGCTGCCGCGTGCGCTTGGTGCGCGCTCGCGTGTCGGCGCACGCTCGAAATCACGGATCCATTGGTAGCGGGTCTTGCCGATGCGCCGCAGTTTGTGGCTAGCGACTTGTGCTTCCAGCGCCGCCTTCAGTTGCTTGCGGTCGTAGTGTTCGAGATCGAGCATGCGCACGATCTCCGGGATGGAGAGGGGACGGGGTGCCCGCCGTTCGAGCAAGCCGAGGAGCGCGTCGGCGGCGAAATCCGTGTGACGTCGAGCGGTCACGAGTGCCTACACGTCGAGTCCCACCGCGCGCATGAGCGCCACGGCGTTGCTCTTCTCCACCACGCCCGGACGCATGCGGTAGTCGAAAATCATCTTCCCGTCTTCCAGGTGGTCCTCGAAGTGCACGTTGGCGGCGTGCCCGTCGGGTCGCTGTGCGATGTGCGCGAGCGCCAGGTCGTGTGTGGTGACCAACCCGATCGCGCCGCGCTCGATGAAGCCACGCACGACCGCGGCGGCGCCAATGCCGCGGTCATGAGAGTTCGTTCCATGCAGGATCTCGTCGAGGAGAAAGAGCAGGGGCAACGGTCCATTTGCCAGATCCATGAGCTGCCGCAGGCGGGTGATCTCCGCGTAGAAGCGCGAGGTGCCCGCTTGCAGTGAGTCGTTGAGGCGGATCGACGCCCCGACAGCCAGCGGCGACAGACGCAGGCGCGCGGCGCGGACCGGCGCGCCGGCCAACGCCAGCACCGTGTTGGTGCCCACAGTCCGCAGCAGCGTGCTCTTGCCGGACATGTTCGACCCGCTGACCACGAGCAGGCGGAGATCGTCTCCCAGCCGCACGTCGTTGCGTACGCAACGGTCGGCGGGGATCAACGGATGGCCCAGTGACTCACCTTCAAACGCGGGAGCCTGATCGACGATCTCGGGGAATGGATCGTCAGGGTGCTCGTAGGCGTATCCGGCGAAGGCACAGAGCGCTTCGACCTCACCAACGGTGGCCAGCCAGCGGATGATGCTCGGTCCGTTTGCGGCATGCCACGCATCGATGGCGAGCGCCAATTGTGTGGTCCACAGCAGCAGCGCCGCGAACGGCGCGAAGAATTGGTTCTGTCGCGCATCGAGCAAATGGATGAGCCGGTGCAGGCGCGCGATCTGCACCGATGGCGGCAGGCCCTCTGTGTCGAGGGCGGCGCGCAAGTGTGCAAGGTGCGGCGAGGCAAATCGCTCGCGCTCCAGCCGGTCCAGGAGTTGTGTGAGGAGACCGAGGTCACGACCTGGGCGCTGCACGGTGTGGACGACGCGCACGACGCGGTGGCGCAGGGCCATGCCGAATACGGCTTCCGCTGTGAGTACGGTGATAACGGGCAGCGGCCCGCTGAACCCGACATGCCACGCTGCAGTTGCGATGACCAGCAGCGTCACAAGGACGGCGGCGCAGATGCGCAGCGTACCTGGGGCCTGGGTGGTTGCAGCCGTCGCCCAGGCGGCGAGCGCTTCGGGATCAAGCCCGGCACGTACGTCGAGGCCTAGTAGTGCGAGGTCTTCACGCAGATCGAGCCGCGGACGCAGTTCGGTCACCGCAGCCTGGCGGGCACGGATGACATCCGGCGCGGCGGGCGCGCACAGCCATGCGGCGAGGGTGTCCTCTCCAGCCCGCGTCCGTGCCGTGCACAGCAGCTCGAACAACGAGCCGTGGCCAAACACATCGAGGTCAGCCGCGTACGGATGCGCTGCATCGAGAAAACGCTCCCCGCGTTCACCCGTTCCCGCCCAGCGATGCTCGATGCGCGCTACGCCGCGCTCGTAGAAGGTGACGGACCGATCGGCGCGCCTCCGTTGCGTGATGACGCGGTCGTGGATGAGAACCAGGGCAGCGAAGACCGCCGCCGGCGCAGCAATCCACCACGGTGATACGACGTGGCGGTCGAATGCGGCGAATGCGACGCCGCCGGCAGCCAGGAACACCACGAGTCTTGCGATCGAGATGCGTCGTTCAAGGCGCACCAGCCGCTGCGCCAATGCCTGGCGCGCCGTCAGTCGCCGCGTGTACTCCGCCGCCGGCTCTGCGTGCTGATGGACGTTCACAGCTGCCGAGCCTGCGACGGGTGGTTCTACTTCTTGCCGTCGATCTGTTCGTACATCTTGATGTCGGGGCGGCCCTCGAGCATGCCGCCCGCTAGGCCGAAAAACTTCTGCATCTGCTCGCTGCCACCGTGCGTGGCGAGCGCACCTTGGTCGGCGTAGACCTCGTAGAACACGAACTCCGTCGGGTCAGCGGTCGAACGGTGCAGAATGTAGGTTAGCGTGCCGGGCTCATGCGCTTTGACGTGTGCGATCATCGCGCGCGCCGCCTTTTCCATTGCCGCCTCGCTGCCGGCCTTTACCTTGAGTGTCGCAATCACTGTCACCATGCGTAGTGCTCCTTTCCCCTATGATATCTCTGCCGCGCGCTTCGTCCCGAAACGGTTCCAGTGCGTGAGCTCCTCCGCGGCACGGCGCCGGCCGACACGAAACGGCTTCGCCGGCCGACCCGTCGGGATCAGCGCGACGATCTCGTAGCGCTCGGGAATTGCGCAGATGCCGCGTACTTCATCCTGATAGATCCGATACACCGTCGTTAGTGTCGTCCCGATGCCCAGGCCGCGGGCGGCGAGCATGAAGTTCTGCACGGCGGGATACACCGACGCGAACGGGGTGCCGACGTCAAGCGTGCCCCCATCGTCTTGCAACGTCATCGAGATATTGGGCATGAGGAACAGCACCAGCGCCGCGGCCTCACCGAGATGTTCGGCGAGGTGGCGCGAGGCCTTGGCCATGCGCTCGAAGCTGGCCTGGTGCTCCGGAGAACGGAACGGCGGCATGGCCCTCAGCAGCGCCGGCTCGTAGCGAGCGTACGCGCGCCGGTAGACTTCACCGAGCGCGCGCTTGGTCGCCGGAGCGGTGACCACCAGGAACTGCCACGGTTGGATGTTGCCGCCGCTGGGCCCCTGCGTCGCGGCGCGGATGCAGGTGATGATCTCTGCATCAGTGACCGGTTCCGAGGTGAAGTGCCGTACCGCACGTGTGGTGTTGATGGCTTCGAAGACGTCGACGGGCTGTGCAGTCGAAGACATTACAACCCCATGCGCCGGGCGATGATCTCGTTCATGATTTCCTTCGTGCCGCCGCCGATGCCGAGGACCCGGTTGTCGCGGTAGAGGCGCTCGACCACGGTGCCGGTCATGAAGCCGCTGCCGCCGTGGATCTGCACGGCCTCGTCGATGACGTGGGCGGCGACGTCGTACGCGAAGTTCTTCGCCATGGACACCTCAGTCGTGCAGTCGTCACCGCGCCGGAAGCGATACGCAACACGGCGCACATACTCGCGCGCCACGTCAACCTGGGTGGCCATGGCGGCCAGCTTGTGCTGGATGACCTGCTTACCGCTCAACGGCCCGCCGAACGCATGGCGGGTCTTGGCGTACTCGACCGCCTGCTGTAACGCCAGCTCGGCGCTCGCCGAGGCCATCGTGGCCAGCATCAGACGCTCGGTTTGGAAGTTTGCCATGATGGCTTTGAAGCCCTCGTTTTCGCGCCCGAGCAGGTTGGTCACCGGCACCCGGCACTCCTCGAAGCTCAACTCCGCAGTGTCGGAGCAGCGCCAGCCCATCTTGTCGAGCTTACGGACGACCGAGAAGCCTGGCGTCTCGGTTGGGACCACGAGGAGAGAGATGCCGCGATGCCCATCGGCTCCGGTGCGCACCGCGGTGGTCACATAGTTGGCTTCGGTGGCGCAGGTGATGAAGGTCTTGGAGCCGTTGACGATGTAGAAATCGCCGTCGCGCACGGCGCGCGTGCGGATGCCGGCCACGTCGGAGCCGGCGCCGGGCTCGGTGATGCCGAGCGCGGCGACCCACTCGCCGCTGATCGTCTTGGGCAAAATGCGCCGCTGTTGCTCGGGCGTGCCGAGGTTGCGGATTGGTGGCGTGGCGATGTACGCGGTCATCAAGGTTGCCGCCAGTCCGCCGCACAATCCGGAGATCACCATCTCTTCGGCCAGAATCAGCACGTGGAAAATGTCGGCACTGGGACTGCCACCGTACTCTTCCGCGTGGCCGAGCCCGAGCAGGCCGAGCGCGCCGCACTTGCGGTAGAGGTCACGCGGAAAGCCATTCGCCGCCTCCCAGGTGTCGACGTGCGGCGCCATCTCCGCGCGTACGAAGCGCCGCACCATCTCCCGGAACGCGCGGTGCTCGTCGGTGAAGTAGATGTCGTCGGTGCTCATCGTCCCTGAAAGTTTGGCGGACGCTTCTCGCGGATGGCAGCCAGGGCCTCGAGGTGATCGTCGCTGTGAAAGGTCAGCAACTCGAGCGCGGTCGAGGTGTCGAAGGCGATGTTCAGTGCATCCTTGACGAGTTTGTTGATCGCCAGCTTCGTGTAGCGCACGGCGAGCGGTGCGCCGGCGGCGAGCCGTTGGGCAAACGCCAATGCCTCGGCTTGCAGATCGGCGGCGGGCACGACCTTGTTGATCAAGCCGATGCGTTCCGCCTCGGCTGCGCCCAACGGATCGCCGGTGAGCAGATATTGCTTGGCGCGCGCCGGCCCGAGTGCCAGTGGCCAGATGGCGACGCCGCCGTCGCCCGCAACGATGCCCACCTTGACGTGCGGGTCGCCGATGGTTGCCGTATCGGCCATGAAGATGACGTCGCAGAGCAAAGCGACCGAAGCGCCCAGGCCCATGGCGTGGCCGTTGACCGCGGCGACGATCGGGATCTCGACGTCGAGCAGATCCCAGATCAACTGCTTGGCGTCGCGGCGTAGGGCTTCGAGGCGCCCCGGCTCGCGCAGCTGGGGAAACCAGTTGAAATCGCCGCCCGCGGAAAAGGCGCGCCCCTTGCCGGTCAGGACTACCGCGCGCGCCGCGCTCTCGCGCCGCAGTTCAGCGAAGAGCATTGTGAGATCATGATGCAGTGCTTCGTCGACGGCATTCAGTGGGCTCGAAGGATGCGCGATGGTGATGCGCAGCACGTCGCCGACGCGTTCGTGCTGCAGTGTCGTGAAATCGGTCATTGGAACCCACAGTCTGAAGTCTACAGTCGAGAGTCAAGAGTCGAGAGTCCACCCGTCCGCCCCCTGAACTCTCGACTGTTCCTAGAGCATCGACGTGTCAGTGTCGATCCCGAGGAAGAGCCGGCCCGTGAGCTCGAAGGTTGGTGGGGCAACCATCATGTGTTGTGTGACGACGTGGATGTCGCGGAAGAGCCGTTGCAACGGGCTGGTGGCGTAGATCGAGGTGCCACCGCCGGCGTTGTACATGAGGTCCACGACCTTCGCCGCGCTGGTGGTTGCGTGCGTCGCGGCCAGCCGGAGCGTTGCGCGCTGCGCGATCGAGATGGCGCCCGTGCCGCTTGCCGCTTGCCAGGCGTCGCCGATCGCATCGAACAGGAAGGCGCGCGCCGACCGTAGCAGCGCCTCGGCTTCGGCGACGTGCATCTGGACCATCGTTCTCTCGCCCAGACGCTTGCGGCTCCCGGTTGGCGTCTTCGCGCCGGCGAGATCGATGAGCTCGTCAATCGAGCGGCGTGCCAGGCCGAGCGCCACGCCGGCGATGCCGAGTGCCAGCAGACCGAAGACTGGGAAGATGTAGAGCGGCCCCGGTTGGCGGGGCCGGTCGGTAATCAGCGACACGGAGCGACCCGCGGGAACGAGCAGGTCGGATACCGAGAAGTCGTGGCTGCCGCTGCCGCGCAGGCCGGAGACGGTCCACGTATCGAGAATCTCCACGGCCGCCGACGGGAACAGCATCATGCGCGAATCGGGTTGACCGTTGGGGAGCAGGCGAGGGCTGCCGTCATCGAGAACCACGCTGCCACCCATCAACCAGGCGCAGTGCTCGCAGCCGCTGCCGAACGGCCAGCGGCCAGTGACGCGGTAGCCGCCGGCAACGGCGCTCCCCTTCCCGTGCGGCGCGAACACGCCGCCGGTGATCGCCTGGGGCGGCCCGTAGATCTCGCTGGCGATGGCTTCAGGCAGGTAGGCGCTCACCAGCCCACTGGTGGCGCCGATCATCACGCACCAGCCAGCCGAGCCGTCGGCCTTGGCGACTGCTTCGATCGCTTCGACCATTGTGGCGGCATCGACTTCAAGACCGCCGACGGCTCGTGGGACGCACATGCGGAAGAGCCCCACCCCGGCCATGGCGCGAACCAGTTCGGTGGGCAGCCGCCGCTGGCGCTCGATGTGCTCGGCGCGGTCACGGATGCCAGCGGCGAGCGCATGCGCGGCAGCGACTGGTCCAGCCGCAATTTCACTTTCCGCCTGTCTGTGTATCGCTTGCACGCAGCACCTGTGTGCTGAGAAATGGCACGTTCGCATCTGTATTCCAAGGGAAGATGAGGAAAGGGGGCGGATCCGAACGTCGGACCGACATCACGCTACATGCGGTCGAGCACCGCCGGTAGATCGGTCAGCTGCGCAATCATGTGGTGCGGTGCGGGCGTGTCCGACGGGAGCGGTGCGTTCTTCGCGTTGAGCCACACCACCGGCACGCCGGCGTGGTGTGCGCCGAACACGTCGTCACCGATGCTGTCGCCGATGAAGAGCGCATCGCCGGCACTCACCCCGGCCCCCAGCAAGGCCGCCTCGAAGATTGCGGGATGCGGCTTGCGGCGCCCGAACTCTGCCGAGATGACGGTGGTGGGGAAGAAGGCGGCGATGCCGTGGTTGCTCAGCACGCGTCGAGCGGTGGGTCCGTGGTCGAAGTTGGAGACCAGCGCCAGCTGATAGCGTCGCGCAAAATCGTTCAAAAGTGGTACGTGCGCAGCCGGCAAGACGGTCATCGAGGCGAGGTGCGCCATGTGCGCGAGCGACAGTCGTTCCGCGACGGCGCTTGCCTCCTCACCCGCGATGCCGACGCGCAGCAGTGCGCGGCGGAAGCGTTCGCGCGACGGCACCTCGAGGTAGTCGGGCGGTCGCGCGCGGACGATCTCCTCGGTCACCCGCATCAGCGCCGGCAACAGATCGTCGAACGCGACATGCGGCAACTCGTGCTCGGCCGTCTCGCGCAACCAGCCCATGGCCGAGTGCCACGCCGTGCCGGCGACTTCGACGGTCGGCACTTGGGGCTTGAATTGTACGACGGTGCCGAAAAGGTCGAATAGCAGCGCTCGTGGCACGCGCCTCCGTTACGGCCGCAAGGCCGTTGCCGTGATGATACTGACGACGATGCCGCCGAGCAGCACGATGCCGTTGAGTTGCACCGCCACGCGGTGCAGGCGGTCGAACTCTTCCTTCGCCGCCGGCGGCGCCGCGGGGTCGTGGATCTGTGGCCGCAACTCCGTAGCGCGCGGTTGCACCACCACGCCGGCGTACAGTGTGGAGGCGAGCATGATGGCCGCCAGCGCGGAATTCAGTGCCCACCAACCGCGCGCGGCGGCACCGCTCAAGAGGAAGAGACTGGTCAGGAGCAAAACCGCGCCGCACAGGTAGCCGAGTCGGTAGTAGAGCGGAAACACGGCACCCACCGCCCGCCCCGCATCCACGCTCGGCAATGTCCGAAACAGGGCGGGCGCAACGACGAAGGAGAAAAACACGATCTCACCGACCCAGACGATGAGGGCGACCAGGTAGAACCATTTCACGACAGCTTGCATGCCTTGGGTAGGTGACCAGTGATCAGTGACCAGTAATTGTCACTGATTACTGATCACTTCAGCTCCCGCGCGAACAGATTCAGCGTCCGTTTCCACGCGTCCCGTGCTTGCTCGGGGCGGTAGACGTCTTTGCGCGTGTCGTTGAAAAAGGCGTGCGGTAACCCTTTGTAGATCACCACATCGCTGGCCTTGCCGAGATCGCGTAGCGCGGTGCGCAGGCGTTCGACGTCGGCCGCTTGAATCCAGCCGTCCTCGTCGCCGTAGAAATAGCGAACCGGACAGCCGAGTTTCTTCAGCGTCTCGTTGGGCGGAATCTCGCCGTAGAACGGTGCAGCAGCCCTGATTTCCGGGCTGTGGCAGGCGAGGAGCAGGGCATAGCTGCCGCCCATGCAGAAGCCGGTGACGCCGAGGCGCTCGCCGTTGACGCCGGAGGCCTGCTTCAGGTGGGCGACAACAGCGAGGAGATCTGCGACACCGTCCTTCTTGTCGAGGTTCATCATCAGCTGGCCGGCCTCGTCGGGGGTCGCGGTCACCTTGTTTCCTTGACGCGAGTAGAGGTCGGGAGCGATCGCCACGTAGCCCTCGCGAGCGAAGCGCGTCGCGACGTCCTTGATGTGGTCGTTGAGTCCCCACCACTCCTGGATCACGATCACGGCCGGGTAGGTCCCTGCCGCTGCCGGCCGCGCCTCGAAAGCGCGGATTGAGCACTGTGGCCCGGAAATCTCAAGCATCGACGATACGACGTTCTGATCGGTCATCGCAATCCTCCTTCAGTACGCGATCCTTGTACCAAGCGCCGCGCCGTGGCTCAATGCGCTACGAGACTCAGTCGCCGCTGCAACTTGGGAGTTGCCGTTGGCGTGGCAGGTCTGGCTGCGATCGGTTAGATTCCGACGGTGGTGGAGAATGAAGCGGAACGTACCTGAACGTCTTCCGTTCGTGGCGTTGCGCGTCGGTACGCGGAGCGAAGATGAGACCCGGGCC
>Ga0209048_10005446_pt1 | contig 12002 bp, 9 predicted proteins | sample FrelakmetCRP12CR_FD_187146 | JGI IMG/M metagenome (GOLD analysis project Ga0209048, IMG submission 187146) | Freshwater lake sediment microbial communities from the University of Notre Dame, USA, for methane emissions studies - CRP12 CR (SPAdes)... | ecosystem: Environmental > Aquatic >... | reverse complement strand
TCCGATCTGCCAGGCGACCTCCGCGATCCCGTGGTCGCGAAGGTCAACCTTTCCGGCTCGCCGATCCTGACCTACACGGTCGCTTCCACCCGCATGGACGACGAGGCGCTGTCGTGGTTCGTCGACAACACGGTCACCAAGCGCCTGCTGAGCGTGCGCGGCGTCGGCGCGGTCGCGCGCGTCGGCGGCGTCGACCGCGAGGTCCGCGTCGAGCTCGACCCCGCGCGCATGCTGGCGTTCAACGCCACCGCGGCGGACATCTCCCGCCAGCTGCGGCAGACACAGCAGGAAGCCTCCGGCGGGCGCGCCGACATCGGCGGCGTCGAGCAGTCCGTGCGCACGATCGGCACCGTGCAGTCGGCCGAAGAGCTGGCGCGCATGGACATCGTGCTTTCCGACGGCCGGCGCATGCGGCTCGACCAGCTCGCCACCGTGACCGACACCGTGGGCGAGCAACGCTCGGCGGCCCTCCTCGACGGCAAGCCGGTGGTCGGCTTCGAGATCGTGCGGAGCCGCGGCGCCGGCGAGGTCGAAGTCGCGGAAGGCGTGCGCGCGGAGCTCACGAAGCTCAAGGCCGAGCATCCGGACATCGCCATCGTCGAAGCGTTCAATTTCGTCGACCCGGTCCGGGAGAACTTCGACGGCTCGATGTGGCTGCTGATCGAGGGCGCCATCCTGGCGGTGTTCGTCGTCTGGCTTTTCCTGCGCGACTGGCGCGCGACGCTGGTGTCGGCGACCGCGCTGCCGCTGTCGATCCTCCCGGCGTTCGCCGCGATGAACATGATGGGCTTCACGCTCAACGTCGTCACGCTGCTGTCGCTGTCGCTGGTGGTCGGCATCCTGGTCGACGACGCGATCGTCGAGATCGAGAACATCATGCGTCACCTGCGCATGGGCAAGACGCCGTACCAGGCGGCGATGGAGGCGGCGGACGAGATCGGCCTCGCGGTGATCGCGACGTCGTTCACGCTGATCGCCGTGTTCCTGCCGACGGCGTTCATGAGCGGCGTTCCGGGCAAGTTCTTCGTCCAGTTCGGCTGGACTGCGGCGATCGCGGTTTTCTTCTCGCTCGTCGTCGCGCGGATGCTGACGCCGATGATGGCAGCCTACCTGCTCAGGCCGCCGCGCAACGACCACTCGGAGCCGCGCTGGCTCGCCCCGTACCTGCGCTGGGCATCGTGGTGCCTCAAGCACCGCGTCCTTACGATGCTGGCCGCCGCCGCCTTCTTCTTCGGCTCCTTCGCGCTGGTCCCGCTTCTGCCGACCGGCTTCCTTCCGCCCGACGACCTCTCGCAGACGCAGGTCTACCTGTCGCTGCCGCCGGGAAGCACGTTCGGGCAGACCTACGCGGTGGCCGAGCAGGCGCGCGCGATCGTGCAGAAGAACCCGCACGTCAAGCTCGTCTACACGGCGATCGGCGGCGGTGCAGCCGGGTCCGACCCGTTCGCGCCGCGGGGTGCCGCCGTGGCCAACAAGGCGACGCTGACGATCAACATGACGCCGCGCGGCGAGCGCGGGGGGGTGAGGAAGCAGGAGATCGAGCGGCAGCTGCGCGAGGCGCTGGCGGAGATTCCCGGCGTGCGCGTCAACGTCGCCTTCGGCGGCTCGTCGGAGAAGTACGTGCTGGTGCTGACGAGCGAGAACGGCGGCGTGCTCGCCGAGCATGCGCGCAAGGTCGAGCGCGAGCTGCGAACGCTGCCCGGCATCGGCAATGTCACGACGACCGCGAGCCTTGTGCGGCCGGAGCTCGTGATCCGGCCCGACTTCGCCAAGGCCGCGGACCTCGGCGTGACCTCCGCCGCGATCGCCGACACGCTGCGCATCGCCACCACGGGCGACTACGACCAGAGTCTCGCGAAACTGAACCTCGCCGAGCGGCAGGTGCCGATCATCGTCAAGCTCCCGCCCGCGGCGCGCCAGGACCTGGCGCTGCTCGAGCGCATGGCGGTCCCCGGCAAGCACGGTCCCGTGATGGTCGCCAACGTGGCCTCGCTGGCGATCGACAGCGGGCCCGCGCAGATCGACCGCTACGACCGGCTGCGCAACATCAACTTCGAGATCGAGCTCAACCAGCAGCCGCTCGGCGAAGTGGCCAGGCAGGCGCTCGCGCTCCCGAGCCTGCGCAACCTGCCGCCGGGAGTGACGCAGACGACCGTGGGCGACGCCGAGGCAATGGCCGAGCTCTTCGGCAGCTTCGCCCTCGCCATGGCCACCGGTGTGCTGTGCATCTACATCGTCCTGGTGCTGCTGTTCCGCGACTTCGTCCAGCCCGTCACGGTGCTCGCGGCGCTCGTCCTGTCGGTGCCCGGCGCGTTCCTCGCGCTGTTCCTGACGCGAACGGCGCTGTCGATGCCTTCGATGATCGGGCTGATCATGCTGATGGGCATCGCGACGAAGAACTCGATCCTGCTGATCGACTACGTGATCCTGGCGCGTCGCGACCACGGCCTCGGCCGCTGGGACGCCCTCATCGATGCCTGTCGCAAGCGCGCGCGGCCGATCGTGATGACCACGGTGGCGATGGGCGCGGGCATGCTTCCGATCGCGATCGGCCTGGGAACCGATCCGAGCTTCCGCGCGCCGATGGCGATCGTCGTGATCGGCGGCCTGATCACATCGACTTTCCTGAGCCTGCTGGTCGTGCCCGTGGTGTTCACCTATGTCGACGACGCGATTGCGGCAATTCGGAAAGCGCTTCGGCGGCGCAGGGAGGCAGCCGCTGCACTGGACCCCCGTCCGTAATCACGCGGCGCCCGAATAGCGCTTCGGGCCGCGGGACCCGGCCCGGCCGGCTTCGCCACCGCGCCGGACGATCCGCCCGGCGGTCCCTGTCCGTCATGCGGCACCGCGCGTGTTGCGACAATCGTCGCCGGGCCGCAGAATTCGCGGATGCAGGACATCGCCCGCCTCCGCAAGAGCTACGAGCGCGCCGAGCTCGACGAAACGCATTCGGCGAGCTCTCCGTTGCAGCAATTCGAGCATTGGCTGCACGAGGCGCTCACGGCGGAGCTGCCCGAGCCCACGGCGATGACGCTCGCCACCGTCGGCCCGGAAGGACGGCCGTCGACGCGGGTCGTGCTGCTGAAAGGCTGCGACGCGCGGGGCTTCGTCTGGTACACGAACTACGAGAGCCGCAAGGCACAGGAGCTCGCCGCCAACCCGCAGGCAGCGCTGCAGTTCCACTGGGTCGAGCTGGAGCGCGTCGCGCGCATCGAGGGCCGCGTCGAGAAGACGAGCGCCGAGGAATCCGACGCGTATTACCGGACGCGGCCGCTCGACTCGCGGATCGGCGCATGGGCGTCGCCGCAGAGCCGGGTGATCCCGTCGCGCGCTGTCCTGGTCACCGAGGCGGCGCGGATCGGTGCGAAGTTCCTGCTCGATCCGCCACGTCCGCCGCACTGGGGCGGCTACCGGCTGGTCCCGGACCGGTTCGAATTCTGGCAGGGGCGGAGGAGCCGTCTCCACGACCGGCTGCGTTACTCGCTGCAGTCCGACGGCACCTGGCTGCGGCAACGGCTGGCACCCTGACGCCGCAAGCGCGCGTCGCCCGCACCGTTTTCGTCACCCTGCCCGCACCGCCGGGCGCGTCGCAGGCCTCGCGCGGAGCCCCGAAGTCGTGCACACGCCGGCTCGCCGACGGACGGCCTTCAGTGCTTGGGCAGATTGCCCCTGGCTCTCTCCGACTGCTTCTTGAACAGATCCATCACGTCGCTAAGATGCTTGGGATCCTGCGACGCGCTGACGCCGTGCTTGGGATCCGCGGCGGATGTCGCGGCCAGCCCGCTCACGCCGTTCGCTTCGCAGCCCACTATCGCGCCCGTCCCGCTCTTGGCGCCGGCTTCCGCCGCCTCGAGGTAGATGCTGCACTTGGTCACGCGTCCTTTCGTGGACCACGTATAGGCGACTTCGTCATCCTGCTTGTAGCCCGGCTCCAGGGCCTTCATCATCCCAAAGAACCGCTGCAGCGCAGCCGTGTTGTAGTCGGGGTAATCCGGCCAGATGCGCGTGCCGAGCATGAGCTCGTTCTTGCTGCCGTCCCGCATGAAGACGTTGACGCTGATGTAGTTGTCCTTCGCCGTCGGAATCCTGCCGGAGGGCACGGGCTTCTTCGTCTGAGCGAAAGCGCCCGAGACGCCGAAGACGAACGCAAGCACCAGCAGCATTGATATCGAGCGCAACATCGAATCCTCCTATTGAACGCGACCGTCCCGGGTCTGCAGAGCTGTTCCCCACGCCTTCCAGCGCGTGCTGTCCGCAATATAGTGCGAACTGTCGTCCGTCGGCAAACTGACCGGGCCCCCGGGCGACGTGCCGCCGCGCTTCAGTCCTCCGGCAAGCGCTTGACGAGCGCCAGCACGTCGCGAAACGCGTCGTCGTCGCCCGCGCGCGCCCATTCGAACAGCAGCGTCTCCGTGCCGGCGATCGTGCAGCCGGCGCTGTGCATGCGCTCGAGCGCGAACGTCCGATCGAGCTCCCGCGCGCCGCGCGAGCCGACCGCATCGCCGGCGACGTACACGTCCAGGCCTTCCGCCGCGATGCCCAGCACCGTCTGGAGCACGCACACGTGCGCCTCCATGCCCGCGACCACCACCTGCGGGCGCCCGCGGGCGCGCAGCATGGCCGTGAATTCCGGATGATCGGTCGCGGCGAAGCGTGTCTTGCCGAATATTTCGGTGGCGTCGAAACGCTGGCGCAGCTGCGCGATCACCGGGCCGATCCGGTCGGCGCAGTGTTCGGTCAGCAGGCAGGGAATGTGGAACCGTCGGGCCGCGGCAAGCAGGGCTTCGCTGCGGGCGATCACAGCGGCGTGAGCGCGAACGTTCGGCGCGAGCCGCTCCTGGATGTCGACGACGAGCAGGAGGCTCCGGTCGCGGTCGAGCCGGCGGGAGTCGTGCGCGGCCGCCCCGGCGGCTCCTGGCGACGGAGGCATCGTTCAGTCGGCGGCGACGGGTTTCGAACGCGGCCGGGCAGCGACCGCAGGTCCCGCGCGCTGCGGCTGCGGCAAGGCGACCATCTGCGGCGCATCCGGGGCGAAGCAGCCGGTGGCGCAGCACCTTCCGGGCTGGCGATTGCGCGTGATCTTGCGCGTCGCGTCGGCGAGAATGCCGCGGTCGAGCAGCCGCTCGACGAGGTCGACCTTGTTGCCGAGCGGATAGTTGCGGTAGATCTCGAGCTTCATCGCCTCGGGCGAGCCGCCGCCGTGCAGGCTGATGAGCGAGTACCAGCCGGCCTGGTAGGACGCGGTGAGGTCTTCGATGAAACGGGCCACCTCGATGCGCTTTTCGTAGGGTATGTCCGAGCGCGCGGTCAGCACCTCGGACAGCCGCCCGGCCGTCGCCGGATTGTGGTCCTCGTCGGGCCCCGGCAGGGCGACGATCATGCCGCCCGAGAGATGATGCGCGAGCCGGTGCATGTCGTAGATCTGCGTGGACAGCAGCAGTTTGCCGATGTTGGAGAACACGGGGTCCGGCGTGACGATGCCCGCTTCGCTCGTCTGGCAATAGACCGAAGCCGCGACGCCGCAGGCGTAGAACCCCTCCGTGATCTTGATCAGCTCGATCATCGCCTCGCGCAGACCGTGCGCGCGATCGAGATCGACGCCGTTCGCTTCGGTCACGAGCGCACCGGCGCCGATCAGCAGGTCGCCGAAGCCCGCGCGCGCGGCGATGCAGGTGTGCCGGTGCTGCGTCGTGTAGTTGTAGAGAATCGCGCCGACCCCCTGCCACTCTCCCGCGCAGAAGACGCGCTCCCACGGCACGAAGACGCGATCGAAGAGGCACACGCCCGTCGATTGTCCGTATTTCCCGCTGAAGCTTGCGCCCGCCTCGCCCGGGCGCCCGGCCCGGCGCGCGACGATCGTCAGCCCTTGCGCATCGACCGGCACGGCGCAGCAAACGGCGAAGTCGCGGTCCGCCTCGGTCATCGCGCGTCCCGGCATGACGAGCAGCTCGTGGACGTACGGCGCGGCCGTCACGATCGCCTTGGTGCCGGAGATCACGATGCCATCGGCGCGGCGCTCGACGATGTGCACGTAGGTGTCGGCGATGCGCTGGCGCGATGGCCGCAGCGAGCGGTCGCCCTTGGCATCGGTCATCGCAATGCCCAGTGCCAGGTCGTCGGCGTAGACGTGCTCGAGATAGGCGACGAGGCGCGCGTGGTATTCGGTATTCGCCTCGGCGTCGATCCGGTGGGTGCCGTGGAAGATCGCCGCCAGGGCGTCGCCGCCCAGGTAGCGCTGCGCGCAGCCGGTCTCCTGGCAGACGAGCCGAACGGCTTCGAGCTTGTTCAGCAGGTCCGCGCTGGTGCGCGGAATCGCGAGCATCCGGTTGATCGGCTCGTCGTAGTCGGCACTCTGCGTACGCATCAGCGGCTGCGTCGACTCGCGCAACGCGTAGTCGTAGCTCACGCCGATGCCATTGATGCCCGGAGCGAGCAAGGGCTCGTCGGCCACCGAGGCGATCCGCTGCCCGTCGACGTACACGACCGGGCGATAGCGGCGCAGCGAATCGCGGTAATCCGCGGCGGACATCAGCATGGGCGGGCCTCCTAACGAAAACGAACGGTCACGCTCGGATTGCCCGGCAGGCCCTCGTACACGGCACGCACGGTCATCCCCGCCTGCGGCGGCATGAGTCGCGAGAACGAGCCCAGCGACAGGAGGTCGCCCGGCTTCACGATGATGCCCGCCCTCTTCAAGTCCGCGACCAGCCAGATGGCCGCGTTGAGCGGATGCTCGAGGATCGCGCTGCCCTTGCCCGAATCGAGCTCCTTGCCGGTGCCGTCGACGAGACGCACGGTCATGTCGCGCAATGCGTCCGCGAGCGACGGGCTCGGGCGAACCGGGATCGGTGCGCCCAGCACGCCCAGACGGGCCCCGACATTGGCATAGACGAGCGCGGGGCCGGTGATCTTCGCCGGGTCCGTGAAGGTGAGATCCGGCAGCTCGATGAACGGATAGATCGCGGCGATATGCTCGAGCGCCTGGAGCGGCGTCGTCGCGTCGACAATCGCGGCGCTCTTCACCTCGACGACGAGATCGGCCTCGAACACGGGGCGCGCGCCGAAGCCGGCCGGTACCTCGGCGTTGTCGGACACGAGCATGCGCTCGAACAGCGTCCCGCGCACCGGTTGCGCGTAATTGAAGCGCTTCTGCACCGCGGGGTTGGTAAGGCCGGCCTTGTAGCCGACGACGCGCCCATACGGCTCGACGAAGAGGCGCGTGACCTTGTCGCGCCCGCACATCGCGCCCTCCATCGTCATGGTGTCCGGCGGCAGCGCGTTCGGTTGTCGCGCGACGTACAGACGCACGAAATCGGCGGCCTGCGCCTCACTCGGACAGGTCGGCGGGTCGGTCGCGAGCGTGGCGCACCCCCCGAGCGCTCCCAGCGCGATCACGGCAATCGACGTGCGAATCATGCTCGAGTCCCGCGGAGGCCTACCACCCGAGATCGACCCAGCTGGCCCCCAGAAAGGGGTCCGACAGATCGCGGGCGGTCGCCTTCCGCATCACGTCTTCCTGTTTGGCGCGGTACGCCCTGTCCGCCGCTTCCTGCGTGTCCTGGCGCTTCTCCGGATGGAGCTCCAGATACGCCTGATATTCCTGCGGGCCACCGACGAAGATCCGGTTCCCGGCCGCATCCGGGTAGACGAAATACTTCCTGTCGTTGCGCTGCATCGCCCTCATCTGGCCGGGGGTGAGGCTCTGCACCCAATCCTTCTGCACCGCAGTCGTCGCGACGAGCACCTTGAAGCCGAGGGCCAGGAACTGGCTTTCGTCCGTGGGCGGCGGCGCGGTGCCGGCGCATCCGGCGGAAACGGCCGACACTGCCAGCGCGCCCAGCAACATGAGCACCCTTGCCCGGTGAGAGCTCCAGAAACGCTTCATGGGATTCCGTCCTGTCGCCAATGTATTGACCTGCATTGTGTCACGCGCGGCGGCAGGCGGCGGCGAGATTGCCGCCGCGGTCGCGGGTCCGGCCGGCGCTGGAAATCTACCATGAGAGCCGGCACCACGCCGGCGTTCGCCCGGATCGCTCGTACCACGGCAGCCCGCCGTGAACAGCCGATGGCATCGCTGAAACATGGCCCCGATGAAAGCCCGGAGCCATTCACCGCCGTCAGCGGGACGCCACGCAGACAGCCTTGACGTGGCCGCGCAGCCAGCGATGCGCCGGATCGGCATCCAGTCTTGGATGCCAGAGCATTGAAACCGTGATCTCCGGCGTGGCGAACGGAAGGGGGAAGCCATGCATTCCGGCGCGCAGGTTTCCGGTGTGTCGTTCCGGAACACTGGCGATCAGGTCGGAGGCCCGGGCCAGAGCCAGCGCGACCGAAAAGCCGCCGACGATCGTGACGATCTTCCGTTCCAGCCCGAATGGCCTCAGGGCTTCGTCGATCGGGCCCTTGTCCAGACCCTGTCGCGAGACGCCGATGTGCCTGCCGGCCGCGTAACGGGAAGGTGTGACCTCGCCTTGGCTCAGCGGGTGCCCCATTCGCACGACGCCGATGAAACGGTCGCGGAACAATGCCTGTGCATGAAGCTCCGGGGCGGTCGACTTTCCTGCAACGCCGGTTTCCAGATCGACGATCCCGTCGCGAAGTGATGTGCTGTCCTTGTCGGGCTTCTGCACGAAGCACAGCCGCACGCCGGGTGCTTCCTCCGCAACGCGGGCAATGAGGTCCGGTCCGAAGTTCTCCACAAAGCCTTCGCTGGTCCGCAGCGTGAACGTTCGGACGAGCTGTTTGAGCTTGAGCCTCGTGGCAGGGCGCAGAACCGCTTGTCCGTCCTGCACGAGCTGACTGACTCGCTCGCGCAGTTCGATCGCCCGGGGCGTGGCGACAAGACCGCGTCCGGCCCTGACCAGCAACGGATCGCCCGTCGTCTCACGCAATCGCGCCAGCGCCCGGCTCATCGCCGACGGGCTAAGCCGCAACCGTCGGGCAGCGCGCGCAACGCTGCCTTCCGCGAGCAGGACATCGAGGGTGACAAGCAGGTTCAGATCGGGTGTCGCCATGCATCAACCATAGCAGCGTTCGATCGACACATGGCGTCAAACGCACGAATAAAGTGCAAATGGTGCGCCTTCCGCCCTGTCAGGCAAAGGACTACGCTTCTGACAACTCCGATTCGGGAGTCGCCAGAAGACGGAGCTCACGTTGAAGCCAATCGTTGCAGGACGAGATGAGGCAGTAGCCGGAAGCGCGGAACGGACACCTTCGGTTCGGTGGGCGCTGGCCGGCCTTTCGTTGTCCATGTTGCTGTCCTCGCTCGGCACCAGCATCGCCAACGTCGGCTTGCCAACGTTCGCACAGGCGTTCACTGCGTCCTTTCAGGAAGTCCAGTGGGTCGTCCTCGCCTATCTTCTCGCCATCACCACCCTGATCGTCAGCGTCGGACGGCTCGGTGACATCACCGGCCGCCGACGGCTGCTATTGGTCGGGATCCTCCTGTTCACGGTGGCCTCGGTCCTGTGCGGCGTCGCGCCCACGCTCTGGCTGCTGATCGCCGCCCGTGCGGTGCAGGGCCTCGGAGCGGCCATCATGATGGCCCTCACCATGGCCTTTGTCGGCGAGACGGTCCCGAAGGCAAAGACCGGCAGCGCCATGGGGCTGCTCGGAACCATGTCCGCGATTGGCACCGCGCTCGGTCCATCGCTCGGTGGCGTTCTGATCGCCGGGTTCGGTTGGCCGGCCCTCTTCCTCATCAATGTACCGTTGGGCATCGTGACGCTGCTTCTCGCGCATCGCTTCCTGCCCGTCGATCGTCCGCGGACGAAGATGGATCGGACCGGGTCGGACCATGCGGGCACGCTGTTGCTTGCCCTGACGCTCGCGGCTTATGCACTCGCCATGACGACGGGGCACGGCAATTTCGGTCCGCTCAACATGGCTTTGCTGTTCGTTGCCGTTGTCGGCGTCGGCCTGTTCGTGCTCGCCGAGACGAGAGCGGCATCGCCTTTGATCCGATTGGCAATGTTCCGCAATCCGGTGCTGAGCGCGGGCTTCGCCATGAGCACCCTGGTCACGACCGTCGTGATGGCGACGCTGGTGGTTGGCCCGTTCTATCTCTCCGGCGCGCTTGCGCTCGACGCAGCCCGTGTCGGGCTCGTCATGTCGTCCGGTCCGATTGTCGCCGCACTGACGGGCGTGCCGGCCGGGCGCATCGTGGACCGGTTTGGCGCGCACCGCATGAGCAGCGTCGGGCTCATCGGAATGGCGGTCGGCTCCTCCATCCTGCCCATGTTGCCGACAAGGCTCGGCGTTCCGGGCTACATCGCCCCGCTCGTCGTCATCACCGCCGGCTATGCGTTGTTCCAGGCGGCCAACAACACTGCCGTAATGACGAACATTCCGCCGGACCAGCGGGGCGTCGTATCCGGCATGCTCAACCTGGCGCGCAATCTCGGCCTCATCACCGGCGCATCCGTCATGGGCACCGTGTTCGCACTCGGCTCGGCGACGACCGACATCACGACGGCGCGCCCCGAGGCCATTGCCACCGGTATGCGGATCACGTTCGCAGTCGCGGCGGCACTGATCGTCGTCGCGCTCGCCATCGCGGCTGGAGCTTGGCGCCGCACATTGCACCATCGGAAACCTGCTCCGTAAGCGGCGAATCGATCCGGATTCAATAGACGCAGGCCATCGCAAACTGCAGGGAATTCGGCAGCTTTGGACTGGTTCGGTCGTTCCGATGGTCACGTCGGGGACTCTGACCGGCCACCTGCGGCCATAGCGCATTGCGCTCGATAGCGGCCATTGATCGGTTCCTGTCGGCCGACGACTGATCGTCGCCGACGCGGGCGAAGCCCTCCTGCGGGCGTAATATGGCCGGACTTCCAATCGTCTCCGGGGTGATTCAGTGATGGATCGGCGAGCGTTCATCGGCCGTCTTGCGGGGGGCGTCCTCGCCGCGCCGCTCGCCACTCGCGCGCAGCCGACAACAATGCCGGTGATCGGATTTCTCAACGGCTTTTCGCTGGCAGAATGGGCGCACGCAGTGGCCGCGTTCCACAAGGGCTTGAACGAAACCGGCTACGTCGAGGGCCGGAACGTGGCGATCGAATACCGCTGGGCCGACGGTCAGTTTGACCGGTTGCCGGCGCTGGCCGCGGAACTCGTTCGTCGGCAAGTTACCGTGCTCGTCGCGACCGGCGGCAGTGTCACGGCGCGTGCGGCCAGGGCAGCGACCTCGACGATTCCGATCGTCTTCGGTGTGGGCATCGATCCGATCAAGCTGGGCGTCGTCGCCAGCCTTAGCCGGCCGGGCGGCAATGCAAGCGGGGTGTACTTTCTCACAAACGAGCTGGAGGCCAAACGGCTGGGACTGCTGCGCGAGTTGGTGCCCAAGGCTGCATTGATCGCCATACTCTTGAATCCCGGCGGCCCGGCTGTCGGGGGCCAGTCCAAGGACTTGCGGGAGGCGGCCGGTGCCGTCGGGCAGCAAGTCCGGATCCTGCATGCCAGCAGTGAGCGGGAGCTCGACACCACCTTTGCGACTGTTGACCAATTGCGCGCCGCAGCGCTGCTTGTCGGTGCCAGTCCGTTTTTCAACGCCCACCGCGATCGCATCGTCGCGCTTGCGGCACACCGCGCGATTCCGGTTATCTACGAGCAGCGCGAGTTCGCCGTGGCCGGCGGCCTGATGAGCTACGGAACCAGCCTGACCGACGCCACTCGCCAGGTCGGCGTCTACGCCGGGCGGGTCCTTAAGGGCGAGAAACCCGCCGACCTGCCGGTGGTGCAGTCGACCAAGTTTGAGTTCGTGATCAACTTGAAAACCGCGAAGGCGCTCGGCCTAACCATCCCGCAATCACTGCTGCTGCGCGCCGACGAGGTGATCCAGTAATCGAATATTCGGGATTGTTCCAGGCATTCGCGCAGCTCCGCGCGGCGCTGCTGAACCCCAATGTTGAATGACTGGTCTTGCGAACGCCGACCGGCCGGAGTGGGTCGACTGCCGGCATTGAGGCGCGTCGATCGAGCGACCGCTGAATAGCTAT
>Ga0209048_10005445_pt1 | contig 12003 bp, 15 predicted proteins | sample FrelakmetCRP12CR_FD_187146 | JGI IMG/M metagenome (GOLD analysis project Ga0209048, IMG submission 187146) | Freshwater lake sediment microbial communities from the University of Notre Dame, USA, for methane emissions studies - CRP12 CR (SPAdes)... | ecosystem: Environmental > Aquatic >... | reverse complement strand
CTTGAGGGTGCCCAGCACATAGTCGGCGGCCAGCAATTCGGCCAACGGTGGGTCAAGATATCTCATCGTTCATCCAGACACTTCTTCAAGCGGAGCAGGGCGCGGCGCAACCAGGATTTGACTGTCCCGAGGGGCGTATTCAAATGATCGGCAAGCTCCTCATGGGTAAGACCCTTGAAATAAGCCAGCAGCACAGCCTGGCGCTGCGCTCCTTGTAACTGCCCGAGGCAATCGTGCAGGGCTTGATCCTGCTGGGCCTGGGCTACGATGTCCTGGGGTCCGGCTGCTTCGTCCGCCAGTCCCAGCAGTTCATCTACCGATTCCGAGGCGTTCGGCTGCCGGACGGAACGGCGCAGCAGGTCGATGGCATGATGGCGCATGATAGCCGCCATCCAGGTCAGCGGCCTGGCCAGGTCGGCGCGGAAATCCCCCGCTCGGTGCCAAATTTTGACATAGCCTTCCTGTAATACCTCACTAGCCAAATCCCGGTCTCTAACTATACGCAAGACCAGGCCAAATAGTTGCGCCGAGGTCTCCCGGTAGAGGCACTCGAAGGCGTGGCGGTCACCGAGGGCGCACCGAGCCAGGAATTGGGCAAGTTCCTCGGGGGATGCCATGCGCGCCTTCAATCGCGGCTGACCAGGCGCCCGAGCCTGCTCAGGTACCTAGCTTCGTCAGGGGGGGCGCCATTGCGCTGGGCCTCCCAGAGCGTCTCGCCCAGGCACTCCAGCATCTGATGCTCAGCCGCATGGCCGTCGCCAAGCCGCTGGCACAGCAAGCGGTAAATTTCAATGATACCGGCTGGCCGGTCGCTGGTGAGTTGTTCCTGGATGGCGATGTGCATGCCCATGTGCAAAAAGGGATTGGTTTCCCCCCCGTCCGGGAAATAGTCCTGTTCGAGGGCCGTCTCCCGCTCCATCAGCAGCTCATGGTATTCCGGATGCTGACCGATAACCCCGGCGATAACCCGCTCCAGGGGTTCCAGGGGTTGTCCCGCCGTCTGCTTGCGCCATACCGTGCGAAAATAACGGCGCATCCGGCTACGATCATTTCCAAACAACATCTTACATTGCCTCGCGCTGCTGGTCCGGGTATTCGCAAAGGTCGCGGATGGCACAGCTTCCGCAGCGGGGTTTCCGGGCGATACAGGTATAGCGCCCGTGCAGAATCAACCAGTGATGGGCATCCCGCTTGAATTCCTCCGGCACCACCTCGAGCAGTTTGCGCTCCACCTCCAGCGGAGTCTTGCCGGGCGCGAGGCCCGTGCGGTTGGCGACCCGAAAGATATGTGTGTCCACGGCAATGGTGGGTTCGCCGAAGGCGGTGTTGAGGATCACATTCGCGGTCTTGCGTCCCACGCCGGGCAATGCTTCCAGGGCCGCCCGGTCACGGGGAACCTGGCCATGATGGCGCTCCAGCAGCAGAGCACTGGTCTTGATGATGTTGGCGGCCTTGTGGTTGAACAAACCGATGGTCTTGATATAGGGCCGGAGTCCCTCCTCACCCAACTCAAGCATGGCCTTGGGAGTGTCGGCCACGGGGAACAGGCGGGCGGTGGCCTGATTGACACTCTTGTCAGTGGCCTGAGCCGACAGCATGACGGCGATAAGCAATTCGAAGGGAGTGGCATAGGTAAGCTCCGTCGTCGGCTTGGGATTGGCGGCGCGAAAACGGGCGAAGAGCTCCCGGCATTGCGGCGCGTTCATGAGTGAAACTCAGCCACTACGCGCTGATCTCTCGCAGTGCTACCGACTTGCGGGCGGCCCGGCGCTGGGCGCGGGCATCAAACAGGTTTTTCAACGCAATCAGCAGACCCAGCCCAATAAAGGCGCCCGGCGGCAACACGGCCAACAGAAAGCCCCGGTAATTATCAATCAGCTGCAGGGTCATGGCACGGCCAACCTCGCCAAACAGCAGCTCCGCCTGGCTGAACAGGGTGCCCTGGCCGAGCGCTTCCCGGAGCGCACCCAGTGCTACCAGCGCCAGCGTAAAACCCAGGCCGGTGGCGAAACCATCGACGGCCGAGCGCAGCACGCCGTTCTTGAAGGCGAAGGCTTCGGCGCGGCCGATGACGCAACAGTTGGTGACAATCAGCGGAATGAAAATGCCCAGGATGTCATAGAGTTCCAGCAGGAAAGCGTGCATGGCTAGTTCGACGGCGGTCACCAGGGCAGCGATGACCATGACGAACACCGGAATGCGTACCTCCGGGCGAACCAGTTTGCGAATCAGCGAGACCGCGACGTTGGAGGTGAGCAATACCAGCGTGGTAGCCAAACCCAGTCCCAACCCGTTGACCACCGAGTTGGAGGTGGCCAGCAGCGGACATAAACCCAGCAAGGCAACCAAGCCGGTGTTATTGGTCCACAAGCCATCTTTCAATATCCTGGCAAAGCTGATGTCGCTCATGCTGCGTTCTCCTTGCTCGCCGCCGGGGCGAACAATTGGTCGCGGTGGGCCTTGAGGTACTCCAAAAATCTGCGGATTGCCTTCACCACGGCCCGCGGCGTTATGGTGGCGCCGGTGAATTGGTCGAAAATCCCGCCGTCCTTCTTGACCTTCCAGCCGTCCGATTCGGGATTATCCAGGGATTTACCCGTGAAGGACAGTATCCAGGTAGAGCGTTTAAGGTCAATCCCATCACCCAGTCCCGGCGTCTCCTGGTGTGACAACACCCTCACCCCGGCCAGGGTGCCGTCGGCGTAAACGCCGATCAGCAGGCGGATGGGACCGCTATAGCCATCCGGGGCGACGGTGGTAGCCAGCAGGGCCACGGACTGGCCGGCTTTGCGCGCCCGGTAGACGACGACCGGTTCAGGGGTACCCAACGCCACCGGATCGGTCACGGTGATGCGGTCCTCGATCAACCGGTTGTCATAGCGGTCCGCGGGTATCAGGGCGTTCAGGCTGGCTTCCAGAGCGGCTCGCTGGGCAGCGTCGATGCTATCCCTGGTGCTGGTATAGGTGAGCGCCACCAGGCCGGTACCAGCGATGGCGAAACCGGTGAGGATCAGGGCGGCGATGCCCATGTCGCGGGCGACGGAATCCTCAGCCACGGCGCGCCCCGAACACCCGCGGTTGGGTGTAGTAATCGATGGTAGGGGCAGTGATGTTCATCAATAGCACGGCGAAGGCCACCCCGTCCGGATAGCCGCCGAGACTGCGGATGATATAGGTCAGCACCCCAATGCCAGCCCCGTACAGCAACCGGCCCCGCGGGGTAGTGCTGGCCGACACCGGATCGGTAGCGATGAAAAAGGCCCCATAAATGGAGGAGACGCTGAACAGGTGAAACCAGGGCGACGGCTGCGCCTGCGGATCCAGAGCGTAAAATATCCCCGCCAGGAGGACTATGCTGCTCAGCATGGCGGCGGGAATCCGCCAAGCGGCGACGCGAGTGTAGACCAGCCACAGCCCGCCCGCCAGATAGGCCAGGCTCACCCATTCCCAACCGCGTCCGCCAAGTAGGCCAAACAGCGAACCGCTGGTAATTTCGGCCATGGATTTACCCAAACTCAACTGGGTTTTGACGGCATCCAGAGGAGTCGCCCCGGTTACGGCATCCAAGGTAACCCCGGCTGGCAACTGGCCGGTGAAGACAAGCTGCGCCGTATCCAGGAAGCCCAGGCCATGCTGGAGGGCGGGCCAGGTGCTCATCTCCAGGGGGAAGGAAATCAGCAGCACCACATAGCCCACCATGGCGGGATTGAAGGGATTGTAACCCAACCCGCCATACAGATGCTTGGCCACGATAATGGCAAAAGCCACCCCCACTGCGGTAAGCCACCAGGGAGCCAGCGCCGGCAAGGCAGCGGCCAACAGCCAAGCGGTGACCAGGGCGCTGCAATCGCCCAGATACAATTTTAACGATTTGTCCCGAATGGCCAGTACCGCGGCTTCGGCGGCAAGAGCGACCACACTGGCAATGCCGATGCTGAACAGCACGCCCCAGCCGAACCACCAAAACTGCGCGCCGATCCCCGGAATCAGCGCATACAGCACCCGGCGCATGAGTTGGGAAACACTGCTGCCAACAAAGATATGGGGGGAACTGACTGTGCTGAATCGCATGGCGCGTTAAGTGTCCCGCTCCCGCGCGGCGTCGGCCGTAGTTACCAGCTTCGCGTCGGCTTGTTTGGCCGTGGCACGGGCCACGGCTGCTGCGATGACGGCCTTCCTGGGATCTTCGGCGGTGAAGGTCTCCTGGAGGGCTGCTTTTTTTTGGCGCAGCTTGGCCGCCTTCTCCTGCTTTTCGCGCTCGATGCGCTCCAGGTGAAATTCATGCCGCCGGCGAGCGAGATCGGCCTTTTGCTTCTCCCGCTGCTGCGCCCAGATCTCGGTTTTGGCAAACCGGTAATACTGAATCAAGGGGATATGGCTCGGGCAAACCACCGCGCAGCAACCGCACTCGATGCAATCGAACAAATGGTAATCCTGAAGCCTATCGAATTCCTTGGACCTGGCATGCCAGTATAGTTGCTGAGGCAGCAGATTGGCCGGGCACACATCCATGCAGGCACCACAGCGTATACAGGGCATGACAGGAGCCGGCTCGGTTTCCAACCCACCCGTGGCCAGAATGCAATTGGTCCCCTTGGCCACCGGCACCTCATCGCTTTGGAGTGCAAAGCCCATCATCGGACCACCCATGAGCAGGCGCTTGACCTCACGGTTGTAGCCGCCGCACTGCTCAATCAGCTCGCTGATAGGCGTGCCGATCAACACGTCCAGCACTCGGGGATTCCTGACCCCGTCGCCGGTAATGGTGACGTAGCGGGAAATCAAGGGTCGCCCCTCCATGACGGCGTCAAAGACGGCCGCCGCGGTACCCACGTTATGGCAAACCATGCCGATCTCGGCGGGAATACCCTGACTGGGCACCTCGCACCCGGTGAGGACGCGGAGCAACTGCTTCTCGCCGCCAGCCGGGTACAGGGTGGGTACGGTACGGATACTGATGCCCTCGACCTCCATTCCATATTCAGCCAGGGCCCTGACCAGGGCGGCATAGGCTTCCGGTTTGTTGTCCTCGATGCCAATAATGGCGGCCTTGACTTGGAGCGCGTGACGCATAATGAGCAGTCCGCCGATGATCTGGCGGGCGCGCTCGCGCATCAACATATCGTCACAGGTGATATAGGGTTCGCACTCGGCACCGTTGAGGATCAGCAGGTCGATGCGGACGCTGGGGTCGGGATTGAGCTTTACCGCGGACGGGAAGCACGCTCCCCCCAGGCCCACGATTCCCGCGTCGCGAACCCGCTGGCGCAGTTCGGCGGGAGTGACGGCCAGATAATCCGCCAGCGGTGGCGGCAATTCGCACCATTCTTCCAGCCCGTCGGTCTCCAGGATCACGCAGGAGGCGGAGAAGCCGGAGGGATGGGCAATGGGATGTTCCCTTAAGGCTGCCACGGTGCCAGAACTGGGCGCATGCAGGCCGGCGCTGATGTACCCGTCGGCCTTGGCGAGCAATTGGCCCTTGCGCACCCGCTCGCCCGCCGCCACGATCACCTTGGCGGCGCTGCCGATATGCTGCTGCAAAGGCAAGATGAGCCGCTTCGGCAAGGCCGCGTGAGTGACCGCTGCCCAGGTGGATTCGGCTTTGTGGCTAGCCAGGCGCAGGCCGCCGTTGAAAGTCCACAGCCTGAAGGGAGCTTGCGCCAAGGACCTGGCCACCATCACGCGGCGGCGCGGTGATCGGGCAAGGCGTCACCCGGCAACACTGGACAGGGCCATTTCCAAGTGCTCAAAGTCTCCTTGACCGGCACCATGTTGATGCAATCCACCGGGCATGGCGCCATGCACAGTTCGCAACCGGTACACTCCTTCGCGATGACGGTGTGCATCAGTTTGGGTGCGCCCAGGATGGCATCGACAGGGCAAGCCTGGATGCAGAGCGTGCAACCAATGCAGGTCTGTTCGTCAATGATGGCGACCATTTTGGATCTTACCGTCCCGTTGTCGGGGTTAAGTGGCTTGGGATCGCGGCCCAACAGATCGGCCAGCGCCTGGATACCCGCCTCGCCACCGGGCGGACACTGGTTGATCTCCGCCTGGCCAGCGGCGAGGGCTTCGGCATAGGGCCAGCAGCCGGGGAAACCACACTGGCCGCATTGGGTTTGCGGCAGCAGGGCATCGATGCGCGCCACTATGGGATCGCCGTCCACCCTGAACCGCACGGCGGCAAACCCCAACAGCAACCCGCAGCCCCCCGCCAGGACACTCAGCGCGATAATGGCCGTCAACATCTGTTATCCCCTGGCCAGTCCGACAAAGCCCATAAAGGCCAGCGACATCAGACCCGCGGTAATCAAGGCAATGGCCGCCCCCCGAAAATGTAGCGGCACATCGGCGACGGCGATGCGCTCGCGCAGGGCAGCGAATAAGACCAATATCATCGAAAAACCGACGGCCGCACCGAAGCCATACAGGCCGGATGCCAGAAAGCCGTTCTTCTCCTGGATATTCAGCAGCGCCACCCCCAGCACCGCGCAGTTAGTGGTGATGAGAGGTAAAAAGATGCCCAATACCTGATAAAGCACCGGGCTGGTCTTGTGCACCACCATCTCGGTGAACTGTACCACGACCGCGATGACCAGGATAAAGGCGATGGTGCGCAGGTATTCCAGTCCCAGGGGCGCCAGCAGATATTCATTGGTCAGGTACGCGCACACCGAGGAAAGGGTAAGCACGAAGGTAGTAGCCAACCCCATCCCCATGGCCGTCTCCAGCTTGCGGGAAACGCCCATGAAAGGGCATAGGCCAAGGAATTTCACCACCACGAAGTTATTGACCAGAATCGTGCTGATCAGGATCAGTGCATATTCTTTCATCGCCAGACCGTAACCGTTTATTCAGGCATTAAATAACCTACCACGCGCCCGCTCACGCATCGCGTGCCCCCAGCAACAATAATTCCATGAGCGCCTTCTGGACATGCAGGCGGTTTTCCGCCTCATCCCATACCCGGCTCTGGGGACCGTCGATGACCTCGGCACTGACCTCCTCGCCTCGATGGGCTGGCAGGCAATGCAGAAAAATGGCATCGGTCTTGGCCTGGGCCATCACCCGGGCATTGACCTGGTATCCAGCGAAGGCCTGTTCCCGTTGTTTCCGCTCCGTTTCCTGGCCCATACTGGCCCATACATCGGTGGCCAAGAGGTCGGCGTCATTGGCGGCCAGCAGAGGATCACGGATCACTTCGACACGATCGGCGCAGGTCCGCAACAACGCCGCATCCGGCTCGTAACCCTCGGGCACAGCGATTCTGAGCCGGAAATCGAACTGCTGGGCGGCATCGATATAGCTGTTACACATATTATTGCCATCGCCGATCCAGACCACTGTTTTGCCCTGGATATCACCGCGGTGCTCGAAATAGGTCTGAACGTCAGCCAGCAGTTGGCAGGGATGGCTGTAATCGGTAAGTGCGTTGATGACCGGTACCGCGGAATAGTCGGCAAGGCTTTTGAGTTTGGCGTGGGCGAAGGTGCGCACCATGATGATATCCACCATGCTGGAGAGCACCCGCGCGGTGTCCTCGATGGGTTCGCCACGACCAAGTTGGGTGTCACGGGGAGACAGGAAAATGGAACTGCCCCCCAACTGGGCCATGCCAGCCTCGAAGGAGATCCGGGTGCGGGTGGATGCCTTCTCGAAAACCATGCCCAGCACCTTATGAGCGAGTGGAGCGTAGACTTCACCCCGGTGGTGCATGGCCTTGAGTTGACCGGCGCGCCGGAGCAAGTATCGAAGTTCTCCCTGCGTCAGGTCCGACAGAGTAAGAAAATGACGAGGCTTTGGCGGTTTATTGTCATCGGCTGGCATAGAACGTTTTCCCGAAGATGGCCCCGAGGAGGATGGCAGCGGCAGATCAGGGCCTGTTTAAAAAAAGTTGTTATGATATTTCAATTCAAACCGCTTGGCAAAAATTTGCTGGCAAATCGGTCCTAGCGTAGCCGCCACGTAGGACGCCCCGCCGCGTCGATCAGACCATGGCCGAGCAGCCATACGCGGGCGTCAGCGGCATCGTCCTCGAACCAGGCGCGGGCCGAACCCAGGCGGAAGCTGTAACCCCAGGCGTCCATATCGGCGAGGAGGCGGTCGCCACCAACACCGGGCAGCATGTCCGCCAACAGGATTTGCAAGTAACAGACCGCATTTTCCTCGTCATAGCCGCCACCGGCATCCGTATGCAACCCAAGCCGGCGGCGGTCATCCATGCAGACGTAATGGCACGCCTCATGGAGGGCGGAGTGCACAGGCGTATCGCCGCGCACCAACAGACGATTGCCGATCAAACCGGCTTCGGGAACACCCCAGAAACTGCCGGGAATGGGTTCGCCGGGCGCCAACGATTCCAGGCGCAATCCATAGCGGGCCAGCAGGTCGGCAAGCAGCCCTCGCCCCAGTTGCGCGCAGGTAAGCACGGCAGAAGCAACGCCATCGTCAGCCATTGCGATGGGATTGACAGGCAGAGTGCGGTTTCAGTATGGAATCCGGTGCGGATTGTCCGCCCATCGCTGAAATGGCGCCTCCCCTGCTTCGCTCACTAGCCTGAGCACAGGCAGCTTTCGTTCAACGCTGGGTTTGGCCAGCTCGGCATACAGAACGGCATCGTCGAAACCGACAGCAGCGGCCTGAACCCGCGTGGCGGCGTAATACACCCGGTCAATCCGCGCCCAGTAAATAGCGCCCAGGCACATGGGACATGGCTCGCAACTGGCATATAGGACACAACCCCGCAACCTGTAATCGGCCAGCGCGCGACACGCCGCGCGGATCGCGACGATTTCGGCATGCGCGCTGGGATCGAGTTCGCGCACCACGCTATTCTGGCCACGGCCAATGATGCGACCCTCCTTAACGATCACGGCGCCGAAGGGGCCGCCGTCAGTGCTGGCGCTCGCCAGCGCCAACCGTAGCGCCTCCCTCATGAATGCTTCGTGCACCGAATTATCTCCAGTCTGGTTAGTGCAAGGGAACCCACCGCGGCTGACGATTTTCACCGCGATCCGAGGCCAGCGATTCAGGCGGACACCACGACCCCGAGTGCTGCGCGACGAGTGGATGACATAGGTATTTTTTCACACCAGTCCAGCCTCCTGTGCTACCCGGCAGGCCGGGCCGCAACCGGAATCGCCGCCTGCATGCCGGCCTTCTGCGCGCCATTTTTCCCTATGGGTGCTTCCTGAACTCATTCACAAAACGCCTTCACCGCCTTCATGTACTGCTGGATTCCAAGCGAGAGAATGTCATTATGATTGGCGTGAGGAATTTTAAGAAGCTGTTTGTTCATTGCCGGGCTGGCGTCATAGAGCGCCTGGCCATCCGCAAAGGGAATGATGTGGTCGAACTCGGCGTGAATGATGAGGGTAGGCTTGGCGAAGGTCTTGATTTTTTCCAGGTTGCCGACGCCCTGGCTTTCCTGAAAGCCCAGGGCGTCGTTGTCGATGCCGATCAATCGCAGCAACGGGCCGGTATAGGCAAAACCGCTTTCGATGATGAGCCCCGCAATCGTGTTTGGATAGTGGCTGGCGAGTTCCAGGGCAGGGGCGCTGCCCAGTGAGCGGCCCATCACGATGAGGGCGCCGCTATGCCCGTTGTCCTTCAACCAGCCGTTAACGAATTTAAAGATAACATGACAATCCGCCAGCATGGCCGAGGTGGTGGGACTGCCCGTGGAGTTGCCATAACCCCGGTAATCGACCGCCAGGAAATTGATGCCTAGTTGATTGTAGACCGGCCCCAGATCGTCGTAATCATCGACGATTTCACCGTTGCCGTGAAAAAATAGGATGTTGACCCCGGTTTGGCTGGTGATGTGAAAACGCCCGCCGATGACGGCATTCTCAGCGACCGGGATCACTATATCGCGGGCAGCGGCGCTGGAACTCGGTCCATAACTGGGCCGTGGATGGAACAGAGAAGCGAGAACGTAGGGATGATCGAGCAGAGAATAATCAACGGGTGCAGTGTGCGGCATGAGGGCGCCCTCCTTGTTGATAGTCAGTCAGTGGCAGCAAAATGTTTATTCAACCAGCCCAGCAAATGGCCGGCAACCCGCTGCCAATGCGCCTCCAGCATCATGGCATGCGCCATATCCTTAAAGATCACGGCGTCTACCCCGTGGCAGCGGGCGGTATCTCTGACCAGCGACGGCGAGACCAGGGAATCCTGTTCGGCGCCCATCACCAGGGTGGGGATAGCCAGTTTCTTGTACATGCGCCGCAGCGGGTCGAGACCCAGCATGTCGAGCGATACCCGTTGCGACTCCCCTTGCAACAGGTGGAAATAACCGCTGATCTGCGCATCGGTTGTGTTATCCGAAAACAGCGCCTGGCGCATTATCGTGAGCGTGCCGACCTCTGGGCCGAGGGATTGCAAAAGGGCAAGCTGGCACAACAGCAGCGGCTGGTCCAGAGCCATCCCCCAGAAAGTGGGCAGCAAACCATGCGGGGGTACCGAAGCCATGAGCACCATTCCGGCCGCCGAGTCGGCCTCCAGGTATTTCTGCACCACCATGCCACCCATCGAATGCGCAATCAACACGGGTTGTCGGTCCAATTCTTGAACCGCTCGCGCAAGGTCGGTGACATAGTCTTTCAGGCTCCACCAGCGCAGGTTCTCCTGCCCGGCACTGGCACCATGCCCGCGCAGGCTGACCGCGTGTGCCGCATAGCCCTGGCGGGCAAAATAAGGCAAAAAATGCTCATCCCAGACCTGCGCGCCCGCGAACGAACCGTGCACGAACAACAGCGGGGTCGATTTGGCCGTGCTTGCGGGATAGCGACTGATTATTTCTAAGCGCATAGTCTTTGCCTCGACTGCCCTGAATGTGGAAATCGCCGGGTCATGGTACGGGATACTGTTTTACAGAACCAGCGGCTGGCAAGTGTAATTGTCCATGGATTGCCTTTTTACGGGTTTCCCCCTATCCTCCGCGCTCAAAATGAATACCTATCAGAGGAACGCACCCATGTCCACGCATACTCAACACATCATGTACCTCTTTCCTGGGCAGGGGTCTCAGTACAAGGGCATGGGCAGCGACCTCTACCAGGAGTATCCGACGGTCAGACGGATTTATGAGCAGGCCAGCGAGGTGCTCGGCTACGACATCGCCGAGCTGTCCTTTGATGATCCCAGCGAGCAACTGAAGCTCACGCGGTTTACCCAACCTGCCCTGCTTACCCATTCCATCGCCTGCCTGGAAGCCTTCAAGGAGTTGACCGGGAATCGCCTGACACCGCTTACCGCCGCCGGCCACAGCCTCGGCGAGTATTCCGCGCTGGTGGCCGCGGGAGCCCTGACTTTCGAAAGCGCGCTCCGGTTGGTGCAAAAACGCGGAGAATTTATGGGCAGCTACGGGGAGGGTGAAATGCTCGCGTTTCCCCTGGATATAGAGACCGTGCGCCCCCTCGCCGAAAAGCATTATTGTGGGATCGCGGGATGCAACCTCCCCGATCAAACCGTGGTGGGCGGGCGCGGTGAGGATTTAGATCGGGTCGCCCAGGAAGCCACCGAACGCTTTCCCCGCAAGCGGGCGGTGCGGCTGAAGACGGAAGGCGCATTTCATACCTTCCTCATGGTCGAAGCGGCCCGGCACTATAGGCCGGTACTGGAAGCCGCCGCCATCGCCGCGCCCGTCATCCGGGTTTTATCCAATTATACGGGCGACTACCATGACCCCGATCCGACGACCATCAAGCCCCGCCTCTTCTTTCAGCTATTCCACCCAGTCATGTGGCTCTGGAACCTGCAAAAGGCCCTGCGGGACGGCGTGACCCACATCGTCGAATTTGGCGGCGGGATCGGTTCCGGCATTACCCCCGACACCAAGCGCCCCAATCTGGAAGGCATCATCAAGAAAGCCATGCGCGGCTCCGATCACGAGGCTCTGTATTTCCCAGTGATCAACAGCCCAACGCTTAAGGAATCGGCGGACGGCCTGCTTAGCTTAAGCTAGGCCAAAGGATTGGAAATCCAACCGCCTACGCCGAA
>Ga0209048_10005444_pt1 | contig 12005 bp, 12 predicted proteins | sample FrelakmetCRP12CR_FD_187146 | JGI IMG/M metagenome (GOLD analysis project Ga0209048, IMG submission 187146) | Freshwater lake sediment microbial communities from the University of Notre Dame, USA, for methane emissions studies - CRP12 CR (SPAdes)... | ecosystem: Environmental > Aquatic >... | reverse complement strand
TAGAACAGCTCCACCGAATGGATCACCGGCTGATTGTCGATCACGAACTGGCGGGTCTCCAGCGCTTCATCGCGCGTTTCTCCGGGAAACCCATAGAACGCCATCACGTGGTTCCAAATCCCCGCCTTCGCCGCCAGATGCAGGTTTGTCTGGATCACGCTCTTCTTGGCATGCTTGTCCATGAGGTTCAGTACCCGTTCGCTCGCCGACTCCATCCCATAATAGAGGGTGCAGCAACCGGACTTCGCCGCCAGATCCCAGATCTCCTGGGATTGTAGGGTTTCTTCAAACCGGATCAGCGTCGTCCACTTGATGCCGACGTCTTGATCGACCAACAGCTGCGATACCTTCTTGAACAAAGCCGGTGGGTAGGATTCATCGGAGAACAGGAAGTGTGTACAGTGATATTTGTCGCGCAGGGCCTTCACCTGCTCGACCACCATCTGCGCCGTCTTTCCGCGAAATTGATCGAAGTACCCCTGGCCGTGGTCGCAGAAGGTGCAGCGGCCCCAGTAGCAGCCGCGCGTCGCCAGATAGGGGATGATCAGCTCCGGTACGAAATAGCGACCCAGCGGCAGCCCTTCGAAATCCGGCAGAGGCAGAGCGGTCGTCTTCTCGGTATAAACTTCGGGGTTCTGGTGAATACCCGAGTTGTCGCGGTACATCAAGTTGGGCACGGAGCTGATAGCCCGCTCGCCATTCAGAGCCTCGATGAGCCAGAGCAGCGCATGCTCCCCTTCATAGAGGATGACCGAGTCGAAGATCTCTTTGAAGAATTGTTCCTGTTTCGGCAGCTCGTCCTGCAACCGCGTGATGACATTGCCGCCCACCACCACATGGATATGGGGGAACGTCTCCTTGATCATCTTGCAAAAGGTGAGTCCCGCCAGCAGCTGCATCTGTGTGCCGATCGAGAGGCCGACGACGTCCGGCTTCTCTTTCGCCACCGCCGGCATGACCAACTGATTGCAGATATCCCGATAGACATTCACCTGTTCATCGTCCAAACAGGCGAATACTTCTTTCGAGACACCGGGTCGATAGCCCAGATTGCTTTCCATCGGATAGAACACGATCGACGCAGGGTAGTAGGCAGCGGAAATATATTGCATCACCTCGCGGAAACAATTCAGGGCGCCTTCGAGCGTGTCGGCCTGGTAGAAGCGCTCGCCGCGCACGATCAGCTTGGCATCCTCAGCCCGCTCAGCCAAATCGAACATATCCATGGCATAGGCCTGCTCCACCACGGCTTTTTGATCTGCTTCTTGCTCCGTCAGCGTTCCGGCCTTCTCTTTGTCTTGCAGTGGCTTGAGCTGCATGCCCAACCGAGCTTTCACCCAGATCAGGAACTCCATGGTGAAGAAATGGTCGTACATTTCGATATTGATGTCCCGCTGAACCACGTGATGCCCCGCCTCGCGAAGCACCGCGGTCAAAGAGGGCAAGGCCAGATAGGGAGCAGTCGGCACCCATTCAGGCGGGAAGAGCAACATAACCTTGCTGGTCTTTCGCGCCCCCTGGATTGGAGCCAGTGCATGGATCTGAATCAGCTCACTCATCGGCTACCTCTATCCCCTTTACCCCATTATCCTGACTATCCCCTTACCTGCTCCCTCCACTACACCTTTACCCCTGCGCCCTCCCGAACTCCCATCCGCTCCGGGCTGAACTGCAAATCGCTCAGCTTCTGTAATCCGAACCGCGCGATATAGAGGAACACATATTCTCTGATGAACAGCCGCAGGTCCCAGCCTGGATTGTGGTTCCGCTCGAACTCCTCGAATACCCGTTCGGCCTCTTCGATGCTCATCCCCTTCTTGACCGTGTAGTAATAGTCGAGGGCCAGATCCCATTCGGGATTCTTGTAGGCCGTCACACCCCACTTCTCCGGGTCCTTCGCCACAGGATTATGCCGGCTAAGATCGAAGGTGCCGAAGCCGAGCGAATGCACATAGTTCTTGTTTTTTTCCAAAAACTGCACCGAGGACCAGGCTTCGTCTCTTGTCTCACCGGGAAAACCGAAGAAGCCCATGCAGTGGTTCCAGATGCCGACGTTGGCCGACATCTGCAAGTGCTTCGTAATGACCTCCCCCGTCGTCGCCTTGTCCATCAGCTTCAGCACCCGCTCGTTCCCCGACTCATAGCCGAAGTGGAGGTATCGGCAACCTGAGTCCTTCGCGTCCTGCCAAACGGCATCTTCCAACAGGCTCTTCTCGAACCGCATGTGCGTCGTCCAGATGATGTCCATCTTACTGTCGAGCAAGCCGCGCGACAGTTTACGGAACAGTGCCGGCGGATAGGATTCGTCGGTGAAGTGGAAATGCTGGGCGCCGTACTTATTCTTCAAATACCCGATCTCGGCGATGATCTGCTGGATCTGCTTTGTCCTGTAGCCGGCCGTATAGCCTTCACCATGGTCGCAGAACTCGCAGCGGCCCCAGTAGCAGCCCCGCGTCGCCAGATAGGGCAGGATCTTCGTCGGGACAAAATACTTCTCCAGCGGCAGGCCATCGAAGTCCGGCGGCGGGAGCGTCGCCATGTCTTCCGCATAGCTCGTGGCCGACGTATGCACGCCGGCCTCGTCCTTATAGATGGTATTGGGCACGTCAGCGAGGCTCCGCTTCGCCCCCACCGCCGAGATCAGCTGTACGAACGCCGTCTCCCCTTCATAGGCCACCGCACTGTCGAAGTATTGGAACAGCGGTGACTGAGGCAGCACATCGCGCAATCGCGTCACCGTATTCCCGCCGATCGTCACATGGATATGGGGGAAGTGCTGCTTGATGAGAGCGCAGAACGTCATGGAGGAGAACATCTGCTGCTGCAAGACGATCGAGATCCCGATTATCTCGGGCTGTTCCTTTTCAATCGCCGGCTTCACGAGATGCTCGAACACGTCACGATAGATGTTCACCTGTGTATCGTTCACCGCGTCCATCACCTCGGACGACACGAAGACTTTGTACGACAGATCCGTCTCCATCGGGGGCATGCAGATCCGCGCCGGGAAATAGACCATCGAGATCACCGAGGTGACCTCACGAAAGACATTAATGGCCCACTCTAACTGATCAATTTCATAAAAGACTTCCCCTCGAATAATTGCCTTAGCCTTCTCCGCCCTCGTGATCAATTCGTCGATCCGCTGCCTGGTCAAATCACAGAGCGCTACCTGCAAATCCATTTCATCGGCGCTCAAATCACGCTTCTTCGACAGCTTGCGAAGCCGGTCGAGCTGCTGCGGCACCCGGCGCAGGACTTTCTTCAGGAAGTCCTCGCTGAAGTACCAGTCGTACGTCTCGAGGTTGATGTCTTTTTGGATGACCGTATGGCCGGCCTGACGGAGGACGGCGGTGAGAGAGGGGAGGCTCAAATAGGGTTCAGAGGGGAACCAGTCCGGCGGGTAGATGAGCATGACCTTCATCTTCCGGCCGCTCGTGGCTTCGGCGGTCTGGCGATGGAGTAGGATCAGTTCTTTGGAGGCCCGTTCGCCCTTCGAATATTCAACCCGCATAGAGGTCTGGTCCTTCTTTCGCCCGGCTGCGAAGCGACCCGAAACAGTCAGAAAGCCAAGGGGTTAGCCTAAGAAAAGATATTGTACGGGGGGCGGAGATTCAGATGCAAGAGTGGGAGGAAAACGGCAGGACACCCCCTTGCTCCGCCCGTGCTCCCGAAACGCGCGCCCTCAGAAGGGCCTCCTTCGACGGCCGCAATTGGAGCCTCATGCGTGCTCGCCTCCAATTCCTGGGAGCGGGGAAGCTGGCGTGCGCGGGCAGGGCTCATCGGACCACCCCTTCAATACCGGGGGAAAGGAATAGCGCGAAGATAAAGGAACGGAGCCCTGGCGATTCCTTGTGCGCGCGCACGCGGGGAAAGCGCCAGGCCCCTATCCCAACAAGACGGGAAATTGAGAGGCAGAGGGGAAACGGAGCATTCTGAATTTCCGGACCTCACACAGCGCGCAAAACCGTTTCGTGGTGCGTGGCGGTCCGGAGGTCCTGATTTCTCCTATCGATTTCCCGTCTCTCTGCCATACGCCATTTACCCTTTTCTCCATCCCCACACCGCTCACAGCAATAGACCGGGCCGACGATGAGGGCGTAGAATGATCTTGCTCACGTTGCCCTGACGGGGCCATTGAAAAGGACAGGGGACAGCACCGGGCCCCTGTCCTTTTCAACGGCTCATGCGTCATGACTGCAATCTTTAACGATGGGAGAGAACCTGGCATGAAAGCGTTCATTACTCAAGACACGCCTGTGACAAATGCGGTGTTGAATACTATCGTCCACCTTCCGACCAAAAGCTTGCCGCAGATAGTCGAGGAAGGGTTTTTCAAGAAACTGACGGACAAGGACTTCATGCGTATCGCGGTTCTGTTGGCACAAAAGGGCTATGATGAAGGCGGCTGTCCCATTGGTGGCGTCGTTATCAGCAATGAAACCCGTCAGATTTTAGGCAAAGGACATAACACCCTTGTACAGGAGAACCATCCTTACAATCATGGCGAAACCTCCGCGATACGCGATGCCGGGCGTCTCGATTTCAGCCTGACGACAATTTTTACGACATTGAGCCCCTGTGATGTATGTGCGACCTTGATTTATATGCGTCAATTCAAAAGGGTCGCCGTGGGTGATGTAACAAGTGCTTCGGGCAATGAAGAAATGCTCCGCCAAAAGGGAGTCCAGGTCGATATTCTCGAAGATCCCAAAGGCATTGCTCTCTACGCGAAATATCGGATAGAAAAACCAGATCAAGACCTGGAAGATTGGAAAGGTCTGGCTGCGGTGCGACAAATGGCTGCGCCTAAATCGGTGTCATAACGGATAGTCTCAGGAGTCAGGCCTGACTATTGATATCTTTAGTAGCGGACACAGGTCGAACCCCTCCCGCGGCGCGTGGCGGGAACTGGCGCGGAGGCCGTTCGTGCGGGAAGGCTCTCAGAGGCGACTGCTCGACGAACTGAACATCATCAAGGCCTTGTCGGGCGGCAGCTTCACGGCTGCGTAGTATGCCCTCTATGGCAACCGCATTTGTCACGACTTCGAGTATCGCTTTCTTCGGAAAGATTGGGAGAGCAAACTTCCTACGCGGATCTTCCGGTCGACCAGCAACTGGGTCCGGATGTGGGCCCCCTATTTCGGCCGTGCTCACGTCTATTCCGAACTGCTGGATGAAGCGCGGTTTGACGGGCACACGTTTGGAGATCTAGGCGCACGTCGCCAGCGGCCGCGCATCTTCATTCATGTCTCCGACATGGGAACCCGTTCGCGGTTCGAATGCAATCAGCGACAGTTCGACCTGATCTGTTCCGACCTCAGCCAACGGCCGCTGTCGGTTGCGACCACCTCATCGAGCGCACTCCCCCTGATCCTCCGCCCCATTTCGATAAAGAGCGTTGTGGGCCGTACGGATTTCACCCACCGGCGCGGCTTACGGAGGAGAAACGGCCATCGTGGGGCCGACAGCGGACGAACGCGCGGCGGTCATATCTCGATGCCGAGAAGCGCCCCTCGTATCCATCAATTGGACGGCCGGCTGTCCGACAACATCGGTATGCGCAGTGTGTTGGAGACCTCGAATCCACGTTCGAACTGCTCGGGGTGCACAAGATCTGGAACCTGGTCTACCTAAATAGTGAGCGCGGAGACCGCCTCGGACGTGAATCCGTACAAGTTGAACGAGCTTCCAGGTCTCTCCCGCGTGAGCCGGGCCGTGGTCGACATCCCGATCAACCGGTATTCCATCGACCCCTTCGAACTCATGAGTCAGGCCGTCACACAATGGCGGGCACAACGTCGCACGCGACCGCAGGTCGGTGAGAGTGTCTCCGCACCCGATGCCGATAGTTCCTTCATCAACGCCAGGTTGACGGAGGTGGCGGATCCGGAGGCGCAGGCGCGCCTCATGACTATCCCCACCTGTCCTTGACCGATGATGAACTCGATCATCTGCTCCTCGCCGCCTCCCGTCTCCTCCGGAACGACAAGGAGTTGCAGCGGCTCATGCGGGACTTGGAGTCGGACGCGGCAGCGAACGCGTCGACCCCGCAGGCGGCAGGTCAATCGACAGGACAAGACGTGGTCTCGCCTCAGCCCGCACCGTAGTGACCGCCGTATGCACCCTGGGACACAAGCCCCTCTTGAGTATCGACCGATAGCCTCTCAGCGCGACAGACTTTTACCGACGTCAGATCGTGCAATCCAACATTTCGCGGGGCGTGGCGGAATCAGGTTCATCTGGTCTGTCTGGTTCGTGTGGGTTCTCTGGTTCAGCGAACGAAATAAATGAGATAGACTGCCGCTGAATCACCCCTCACTCCACGGCGTAGCCATAGACCCGGCAAGGCAGAAAAAGTAGAATGAGTCGATTTCGTCACTGTGTGCGGGGAAGCAGGATGGAAGAAGCTCACTCCGTCGAAGTTATGGAAATTCTTGTCTGCGCGAGCGGCGTCGCCTATGGCCTAGTGTTGGCCTACGGACTCAAACAGCAATGGCGCTGGATCACCGATCCACCAGAATGGACATCGGTGATCTATTTCCCCACAGTCGTAAAGATGATTTGGGGTCCCACACATGTTCGTAGCTTTGCATATGTGACGGCCTACGGCGCTCTCGTGATGAGTCTCATTTGTCTTGTGCAATCATTGGTTAGTTCGCTCTAAGAGCCTCACTCGCGAACCGATGGGAAGAACAGACTCCGTTTGTTTGGTCGTTGGAGGGCCTCATGAACAAGACATCTCAGAGTGAACCAATTCTGCAGCACGTGTTTCATCCTTCCGACTTTAGCCCTGCCAGCGAAACCGCCTTCGCCCACGCACTAAAGGCTGCGTTGATCGCCAAGGCCACGCTCACCATTTTCCATGTGTCGCCCGACCGGGAGGAGAATTGGACGGAGTTCCCCGGGGTGAGGCAGACACTTGAGCGGTGGGGAATCCTGCCAACGGACAGCCCCAAGTCTGCCGTGCCGGAGCTGGGCATCAAGGTCCGGAAAGTCATTGCTCAGGACAGGGATCCGGTGCGATCGGTGCTGGGGTTTCTTGAGCACCAGCCCAGCGACCTGATTGTCCTCGCCACGCAACAGGACAAAGGGCGAGTTCTATGGCTGGAGAAATCCGTCGCCAAACCCGTGGCCAGGGAATCGCATCAGATGACGCTCTTCATTCCCGCAGGAGTCGAGGGGTTTGTCTCGTTGCAGGACGGCTCCGTGTCGCTCAAGAACATCTTGATCCCGGTCGCGCCGGCTCCGATGGCCCAGCCCGCGATCCAGGCCGCCGTCCGACTCGCGCATCGGCTCAACTGCCCGACCGGTCAGTTCACCATCCTTCATGTGGGTGATGACAGCGCGATGCCCGAGGTCCGTTGTCCGGAGGTGCCGGGATGGGAGTGGACGAAGATGACGCAGAACGGTGATATCACCGAGGTGATTCTGCAGACCGCTCGCGGGATGGAGGCCGATCTCATCGTCATGTCCACCGAGGGACGAAACGGCTTTCTCGACGCATTGCGCGGCAGCCATACTGAACAAGTGCTACGGCATTGTGCCTGCCCGTTGCTGGCTCTCCCGGCTGGAGGGTGGGTCTCGTCCGTACTGTAGACGACATCGGATTGATCGCGACCAAGACTCCACCTGAGAGTTGGCTCTTGGCCCGCATCTGACCGGAACGTCTGGTCCCTATGGGATTGATGGAGGCCTCACATGACTCCGGACGCCATGCATTTAAGCCTTTCTACCAGTGCTGTCTTATGCGGCACCTGCGTGGAGGTTGTTGACAGCCCGCAGGGCCAGGAGACCCCGATTCACAACCACCCTATGTCACTCATGTTTTCAATGTGTTAGTGGCGAGAAGACAGGGGTGACATCCCGTCTTGGACATAAGAGTTGCTCCAGCCCTCTTTTCTGGGCACCTGGCCGTTCCGCCAGGTGCCTTAGGAGCGTCGATGCGGTAGGGTCAACCATTAACATTTTTCATCAGGGAGACCCCATGGCCAATATTCTTGTACTGGCTGATGAACAGCCATTCGTGAGCTGCTCGACACAGTACGCCATCGCCAATCTCGACCCTCTCGTCCGTAGGGACATGAGGAAAGTGAGATGAACCCTACCGTTGAACAACGCAAGCACCGACGGCATCACGTCAATTTCCAAGGGGTCTATTCCTCTGATTCAGTGCAGGTCAAGGAAGCTATTGTGTTAGACCTCTCCCTGGGAGGGTGTCGGGTAGCGAGCACGATTCCCATGCCTCCCGATACCGCGATTCAGCTTCAGATTCGCCCTCTTGAAGCCGCCCCCATTTACATCCCCACCGCGATCGTGCGTTGGGCAACGGGCTACGCATTCGGTGTGCAGTTCCGAGAATTGCCTGAACACGAATCGAAAGCGCTGACTCGCCTGCTGTGGTCGTTGCCCCCTGTCAAGCAGGATGGTGCACCGAATCCGCCCAGCGAGGCCTGACGCGCTGTCGATGGCTATCGAGGAGTGCAGGCCGTCAACTGACCCCCAACCAGCTTGCGACGGGCTACCTGACACGATGGACAAGGAGCGGGAATGTACGGGCCACCCTGTGGGAGCGTTGTGTCAGGGAAGGGAGCGCACGTTTGAGGCGGTCTAGGGGGCACGCGGGTCTGTCTTGACTCTCTCGTTCCATGAAGATGACCAACCAGAAAAACTAAATAAACCAGAAAGACCCGATCCCCGCCACACGCCGCGAAAGGGTTCCTTGTATCTCTCGGCCTGTCGCACGATACTGCCGTCCCTGAAGAATTGGGGCCTGACAGACCGTCGGTTCCATGGTCGTTCCCAGACCAAATGTCTGCGTGGGCCGTCAGGCCCTCTCACCTCTAAAGCCCGAAGAGTTGCGCGGGCCGCTGAGCGCTCATGTTGCAAGGCTGGGCACGACAGGAGGCTGCGATGCAGGGCCCAGATTCAGGGTCAGTCTTGCAATCACGCTTTTCGCGGCGGCGTGGCGGGGATCTTGTTTATCTGGTTGCTTATCGCCTGTGTGGCTCGATAACAGACGCATGCACCGCTTCGACAGCTTGACTGAGCGATCTCTGGGCGCGTAGCATCACAGTCAAAACGTTTCAGCCACGCTGACTGTCTCATCTCTCGCGCTTCTTCGCCCTTCCCAACGCGACCGATTCTCCAGTCTCCGCCGCTCCAACGCCGGCATCGCGCTCCGCACACGTTTCCGAAACGATCACATCGCGGCAAGGAGGGATCCACATGTCAACGCAGAGGCCTATTACCGACCGCATCCTCGAACACCTCCAAGGCTCCCAGGAATGCGAATTCGAAGCTTTGGTGGCGCGCTATCCGGAGTTCAATTCCAGCGAGCTCTACCAGGAGATTTCTCGCTTAAGCCGGGCGGGGAAGGTGAAAATCACACGGGGCGTGGGGAGCTTCTCCATCAGACAAACTGCGGTTGTCCGCTAAGCACCAGAAATGAACATGGCCAGCCCCCCTTTCGGCACGTGACAGGGAGATGGTCTTTCTGGGCTATCTCATGCGTGGTTCGACGAACGAGATAGACAAGGCAGGCCCACTCACCAGATGGGCTGTCTCTCAATCCCCTTCCCCTCCCCTACACAAGGCTCTCACACACAGCCGTCGTCTTTCGCTGGTCGATCAAAGCATGGCCCAGGCCGACCCTTAACAAGTAGAATGTCTCGACTTCTTTGCCTGCGTTGGATCGCGGGGTTGCACAAGGGCCTCAAGAAAGATCTGTACGATGAAGGTCAAGTCACAGGTGGAGCGTTCCCTACGCCAGATTCCCTCGGGGATTTGGGTGTTGGGTTTGGTCAGCTTGCTGATGGATGTCTCGTCGGAAATGATCCATAGCCTACTGCCGTTGTTCATGGTCACGATCCTGGGGACCAGCACCATGGCAGTCGGCCTTGTCGAGGGGCTCGCTGAGTCTCTGGCCCTGGTCGTCAAAGTTTTTTCGGGGACGCTGAGCGACTATTGGGGCAAGCGGAAAGGGCTGGCCTTGTTCGGCTATGCCTTGAGCGCATTCACCAAGCCACTCTTTGCCGTCGCCGATGGCATTGGCCTCGTCTTGACCGCTCGCCTGCTGGACAGAGTCGGGAAAGGCACGCGTGGCGCACCACGGGACGCCTTGATCGCGGACATAGCCCCCCCGGAACTCCGGGGTGCTGCCTTCGGCTTGCGGCAGTCTCTCGATACAGTCGGGGCACTCCTTGGCCCCCTGCTCGCGGTCGGCTTGATGTTGCTCTGGGCCAATGATTTCCGGGCCGTCTTCTGGGTCGCCGTCATCCCGGGATTGATGGCTGTGGGGCTCTTGTTGTTCGGCATCCAGGAACCTGTACACAGGCAGACTGCCGTACGCACGAACCCAATTCGACGGGACAATCTCTTGCGACTTGGCTCAGCCTATTGGTGGGTAGTGGGTATCGGGGCGCTGTTCATGCTCGCTCGGTTCAGTGAGGCCTTTTTGCTCCTCCGCGCTCAGCACGGGGGAATTCCCATCGCCCTCGTCCCCCTCGTCATGGTGGCGATGAATCTGATCTACGCCGTCTCGGCCTATCCGTTCGGCAAACTTTCCGATCAGATGAGTCACCTGAAACTACTCACATTTGGCCTTCTGGTTCTGATTGCAGCCGACTTGGTCTTGGCCATGAGCGATCACTGGGGCGTTGTCTTATTAGGCATCGGGTTGTGGGGTCTTCATATGGGCATGACGCAGGGCTTGCTCGCCACCATGGTCGCCGACACAGCACCAGCCGATCTACGCGGGACGGCCTATGGCTTCTTCAACCTCGCCAGCGGACTGGCTATGCTGATTGCCAGCGTACTAGCAGGATTCCTGTGGGATCAGATTGGCCCAGCATTCACATTCTATGCGGGGGCCGTATTTTGCGGGCTTGCTGTCATGGGATTAACCCTGTTTCAAGTACAGAAGAAGGCATGAGTACCAGGTGAACAACTGGCGGTAAACGGAAAAATGCCAGGAACCATTCGTGGCGTGTGCGGGAAGCTGGTTCATTGGGTTTGGTTAGTCTCTCTGGTCTATCCCGTTTATGTGGTTCACCGAACGAGAGAGACAAGACAGCCCCGCCGCTCCCCGCGCGTTCATACCTTCAGTTCTATGCCGTATGCGCTTCCCCTTTTCTTCACACCACCCTCCCCGACGGCCTCATGAGGGCCATGAGGCACGCCGCCGGAGGCGGTGGGTAACGGGGCTCAAAGATTGTGGGAAAGGGCCGCTCCCTCCCGCATAGCGCCTACTAACGCTTGGGATTCGTATTTCAATGGACACCTCCGTTGAGAATCCTGTCGCCGGTCAAAGGGATCTGTCAACTCCGGGCCACCTCAGGTCTTGCAATTCAACATGGTGTGGCCCTGGGACAACTCAGGAGGGGGTGTTGCGTGACCTTGCACTCCCCTGCGGGCCAGCGGCGGCCTTGTCAAGTCTGCAAAAGACGCCCGGTACACTTTCTTTCTTCCAAGTCTGAGAGGGAGAGAGAGAAAAGAAGGCTCGGTTGAGTCCAGACATTGAGATGGACCAGACTTAACCCAAGAAAGTAGAATGTCCTATTTCCTCACCACCCATACACGGCTCAAGCATTACGTGAACCGGCTTGGTCGAGACCCTGAGGAGGTGATCCCATGAGTGACCATTGCTCCAAGTCGCTCCGATTCCCTGTCGCCCTTGTGCTGTCGATTGTCTGTCTCGCTGCGCCTGCGTGGGCGGACTTCAACGCCGGCGAGAAGGCCTATCACCGCGGCGACTACGCGACGGCGTTGCGTGAGTGGCACCCGCTGGCCAAGCAAGGACAGGCCGTCGCGCAATACCATCTCGGCCTGCTCTATGCCAACGGCCAGGGCGTTCCAAAGGACGATGCCCAAGCGCGGCAGTGGTACGAGAAAGCCGCCATCCAAGGACACGCGAACGCCCAGGCCAACCTGGGAAGCTTGTATGATTATGGTCGTGGAGGTCCGCAGGATTTCAAGATGGCGGTGAGATGGTATCTTCGATCCGC
>Ga0209048_10005443_pt1 | contig 12005 bp, 12 predicted proteins | sample FrelakmetCRP12CR_FD_187146 | JGI IMG/M metagenome (GOLD analysis project Ga0209048, IMG submission 187146) | Freshwater lake sediment microbial communities from the University of Notre Dame, USA, for methane emissions studies - CRP12 CR (SPAdes)... | ecosystem: Environmental > Aquatic >... | reverse complement strand
AAGTCGATTTCTTTACCATGGATTGGATAGAGGAATTTATGAGAGGGATCAGGTTGATAAACTTTAACCATATTTCTTGAATTGCTGCGTATTCTTAACGAAAGTACAACCAACTTCAACACATGCATATGCTACTCTTAGGGAGTTCTGTGAGCGCATGTAGTCAACATGGTCTCATAAGCAAGTAGTACATAGCAATGTTGTAAGTCAGGTCAGGAGGACATTATGCAGGAAGAGGAAAACACAATTCCCGAGATGGTTGACGAGGTTCGCGAAGGGAAAATGGAGCGTCGTCAATTTATGAAGCGACTCACACTCATGGGTGTTTCTGCTGCTGGTGTTGGTGCGATTGTAGCGGCCGCGGCGTCGCGCCAGTTCGCAACAAAACCTGTTTCACAGGGAAATTTACAGGATGCTGTTGATCATATGCAGCGCCATGACGAACATCTGGCGAATCAGTCGCAAGGGAATGTAGATCAATTGTACAACGATTATGCTGAGCATGCCGTTGTAGAGGACAGTATGTACCCACATCCATTTGTTGGGCGTGCTGCAATAATATCTCGTAAAAGTGCTGGAATGGCAGCAATTCCTGGCTTGAATATCAATGTGACCAATAGAATCGTACATGGCAACCAGTTGACAGTTGAATGGGTTGCTTCCGGAACCCATTCGGGAGATTATCCAGGACTCGTTGCTTCCGGTCGCTCGTTCTCTATTCCAGGAGTTACTGTGGTCGTACGTCAGAATGGCAAAATTGTTCGGGAGTCGCTCTATTACGATATGAATGAAGTGCGACGGCAGTTAGGTTCCAGGTAGTCTCAACAAGCAAACATTTCATGGAGCAAAACATTTCAGAAGATTTCATAAGTTCTGAGAATATATCAACTACTACCGTTGCGACTGTTGATCTCCAAAAGCCAGAATCAACAGCATCGAGTGTAGTCATAACTTCCTCACATCTTAGTGACCAATGGGGCATTGGGCCTTTTCGATTTCGATTTCGCCTGGAAAAATTTCGCCCGGGTCGCGATTTCGCTCTACGTCGCTTTGGGATCGCAGAAGCAGCGTTTTTACTGATGATGGCCTACCTGGCTTCACGTGGGTTGGGTGTAATTCGCCAGACTCTCTTTAATGCTCTCTTCGGCACCGGCCCACAAGCGAATGCCTACTACGCTGCTTTCCGTTTGCCTGATCTACTTTTCAGCCTTATAGCTGGAGGTGCGCTTATTCAGGCATTCGTTCCCGTATTTGTCTCTTACGAGAAGGAACATGGACAGAGCGAAACATGGCGCCTGACGAGCCTGGTATTCAATGTATCGCTGGTGGCACTCACAAGCCTTGTGCTGATTGCTGAATTCGCAGCCCCTGCCTTCGTTAGCCACTGGTTAGTGCCTGGATACTCTCCTGCTGTTCAGAGTTTAACAATCTCATTAACACGTATAATGCTCTTCCATACGCTGATTCTGGGGCTTGGTACAATAGTTACCGGTGTTCTGCAGAGCAAACGCCAATTTCTATTACCTGCTTTGTCAATTGCAATTTATAACTTTGCTTTGATAGGTGGATTGCTGGTAACCTGGATGTTTCCAAAGGTTGGTATCTACGGACCCACCTATGGAGTAGTAGTTGGAGCAGCATGCCAGGTACTCGTTCAAATTCCTGGTCTGGTAAAGCAAAAATTCAGATATTCATTCTTTTGGGACTTAAAGAATGCTGGATTACACCAGGTGATGTTCCTGCTGGGTCCAAACCTGGTGGTAGTTGGTATTTCGTCGATTGTGCTGGTCATAGATACCGCCTTTACCTCCTATTTACCAGATAAGGCAAGCCTTTCCGCTATACACAACGCCTTCATGCTTTTTGATTTGCCTGCAGCACTGCTGGGTCAGACGCTTGCGCTGGCCGCGTTGCCGCAATTGTCCAGTTTGAATGCGAATAGACAATTTCTTGACTTTCGTCATTTGCTATTCAGGATTGTCGGTGGAGCTGTTCTAATCAGTATTCCCACCGCAATTCTGTTGAGTGTTTTTGGCAAGCCAGCTATTCATATCCTCTTCCAGCATGGAGCTTTCACAAAACATTCGTCGTCTTTAACGGCATTGGCGCTGATAGGCTATGCTATTGGCTTACCTGGAAATATTGCATCGTTAATTTTGATACGCAGTTTTTATGCATTGAAGAATGCAGTTATACCCCTATTGATCAATATTTTTGCACTTGCAACACACATTAGCCTGCTCGTATTTCTGTTGAAGTCACTTACAGGTAAATATGTGATACTGGCCATACCATTGGCTGCCGGAATTACAGGAACGGTCGAAGCATGTTTGCTTGGTTTGCTACTGTTGTGGTACTTGCGTGTGTGTATCAAGAAAGAGCTGGAAAATCTGAAAACTCCTGCATCGCCAACATTGAATCCCTCTCCCGCTCTTGAAAACTCAGAGTTTGAACAACAGTATGAAGCTGACTAAGCCCAATATTTCTATAGAAGCCATTCAAGAAAAGAGAGCACATTCACCGACCGCATCAATAATAGTAAATTGCTGCAGCGGTCAGTTCATGTGCTCTCATTGAAATTATCTCAACCACTTTTTCAGAAGAGAGCGTTGACGTTGCGGGAGAGTTTGAACGATACCTACATCCTCTCCCATTATCACCACGTAGAAAGCAAGTCGGACTACTGCGAGCCTACTTGACTGTCACAGTCAACGTTGCTTTAGTGTTAGATGCCAGGCTGAAAACATAGGTTCCAGCCGCCAAGAAGGTGTAGGGAGTCGACGCTTTCGTAGGGACAGTCACAATAGTTTTCCCATTGGACGTTACTGTTTGTGAGGCTTTTGTGTCATTGGTAAACTCGAATGTAGCTTTCAGAGATACGGTTATCGTTGTATGCTTAAACACAGGGCCAGCTTTGGTACTGACGATATACGCATGCATTGTTTTCGCGGATACCGAGGAGGGTGCCGCGTGTACTTTAAAGCTCAACGAAAAAACACCAATGGCCAGCATAACTAGAACAGCTCCAACGAAACCAACACCTAGGATCTTGTTTTTCAACATAATTTGTCTCTCCTTCAATATTTTCCGGGTACTCTGAGAGGTATCTTTACCTCTCTATAGTAAAAAGTGTAAGCCTCTTCGACAGAGGAGGCATATAGAATAATGTTCTCTTCTGTTCAATCAGTTGAGTGCCAAACGAAGTATAGCTTGCTTTCCGACTTGAAGTTTAGCGGGAAAGAATGAAGAGCGCGATGTGAAAGTGGTTATGATGGAGCCTGTCAGGTGAAGATTTTATAACTACGAGTCGCTTGAGAAAAACAGGTGGTAATCAAGGTTTATGGTCAAATTCCTTTACTAAGGGTAAGGCCTGCTGGATTAAATTAGCTGCCAGTTCATATGTAAAGAGGCCTGTATTGATGAGAAGATGGTAGAGATTTGGCTGATGCTGGTTGCCACCGTAGTAACGGCCAAGGTAGGCGTTGTGTTCATAATCGCGGCGCTCTATCATCTCCATAGCTTTATTTCGATTTACATGATAAAGATTCATAACCTGCTCAATGCGAAAATCAAGCGGTGCGAAAATATAGATATGCAAAGTGCGTGCTGCTCCATGTAACAGAAATTGTGCACCACGTCCTATAATCACCGCGTCTCCCTCGGTTGCCAGTTCCAGGAGCACGCGTTGAGTTAAGCGCAAATATGCAAATTCTTGAGCTTGCGTTGGTAAATCGGTTGGTTTAAACAGGTTATTGTAGTGTAAATTGAATGGGCTGCTCGATCGTAGCGCCTCGAGAATATGCCCGACCTCGCCTACTATTTGTTCGTCCTGGCGGGCGGCTTGCTCTTCATTTATGCCCAATCGCTTTGCTACTTCCCCAATAATTGCCTGATCAACATAGAGAAGCCCGCTCTCCTCGGCTACAATGCGACCGACCTCTGCGCCTCCACTACCGAATTGCCGGGAGATAGTCACTACAACTTTATTTTCAGGAGGTATCCCAGGCGGTAAAGGATCAGTATTCCATGTCGTTTCTGGGAGCAGGTTCGTTACTGCGCTTTGTTTTTTATCCTGCTGGGGATTTTGGCCACGTCCACGGAATAAATATGACATCTCGATCCTCATAGTGTAAGTCGATGATTTTCAAGTGGTCTCATCGTACAACGCAGTAGAGTAGAGATGCAAGGACAATGAATTGACAAGAGACTAACCAGGACGTATTCTCTTTGTAAGGCAACACTTTCCAAATATCTTTCTGGTAAAAGGCTTTAGCGAGCAGTAGGGACAACATAGGTATCGACTCTTTCCACCTGTTTTGCTTGAGATCGGTTGGTGTACCAGGCTTATGATTGTTGGGGGCTTCTATGCAAACAAGCGCACTGAATCTGCATCAACTCGCTACCTTTCAAGTCGTTGCAAAACATTGTAGTTTTGTACGTGCGGCAGAGGAACTACATTTCAGCCAGCCTGCGGTTTCCGCACAAATACGCCATCTTGAAAAGTCGTTGGGTGTCAAACTTTTTGACCAGATTGGACGTAAGACTCATCTTACGCGGGCGGGTGAAGAACTGTTTCTCTACAGTCAGAAGATATTCTCGGTAATCGATGAAACGTTGGAAATAATGGAAGCTCTTCGCAGTCCTTATTATGGCCGCCTGGAAGTCGGGGCAGATACGACTGTAGGATCATATGTCGTTCCAGGTCTACTTGGGAAGTTTCATCAGACCTATCCTCAAGTCGAAATATCTTTACAAGTTTTGAATCGCCTGATGCTCATCGATGCACTCATGAACAACCGGGTCGAGATGGCTGTGATGGGTATTGTACCTGATGATATGCCAGTTGAAATCGAACCGCTGGCGTATAATACACTGGTTCTTGTGGCAGCGCCAACGCATCGATTAGCAGGGATTAAAAATGTGCCGATTGAGGAGTTAGGACGCGAACACTTTCTATTGCGCGAACCCGGCTCAGGGACGCGTGCCGCATTGGAGGGAGCATTAAGAGACGCGGGAGTTCCATTGCACGTGAGTATGGAGGTAGGGAACAATAGCGCTATTAAGCAAGGTGTTGCGGCAGGCCTGGGTATTGCTCTCATCTCACAGGTAGCGCTTGATATGGAGTTGGAGACTCATCGCCTGGTTATTCTAGACGTTGAAGGATTTCCGATTATACGCCAATGGCGCCTGGTGCATGTAAAAGATAAGTATCTCTCGGCTACAGCCAAAGCCTTCAAATCGTTCCTCTTGCAGCATGCCGACCGGCGTTTGCGCAAGGTGGAATAGGGAGAAGAATTTTTATGAGTTTATCACTCGACGCAGATAGACAGGCAGTTGTTGATGAAGTGCGCCTGTTCGTTGAACGCGAGGTCATCCCTGTGGCGCATGATCTTGAAAAAAACGATACGTATCCCTTTGATCTCATCGAAAAACTCAAAGCTCTGGGCGTTTTGAGCGCTACAATCCCCGAAGCCTATGGTGGTTCAGGTTTTGATCTGCTTACGTATGTTCAAATTATTGAACAACTTTCTCGAGGCTGGATGAGCCTTGCAGGTATCTTAAACACACATGTACTCGTAGCCTTTATCATAGCAACATTTGGCACTGAGGAACAACGACAGCGCTTCCTGCCAGTTATGGCCCTGGGTGATAAACGCGGTGGAATCTGTATTTCTGAGGCCAATGCGGGCAGTGATGTGCAGGCCATCACCATGACTGCTATACGAGATGGCGATGACTATGTGCTCAATGGCTCTAAACTTTGGGTTACGAACGGTGTATATGGTAGTATCTTTGCCGTTTTGACTCGTACCAATACTGCCATTCATCCTCCCTATCGCGGGATGAGTGTTTTCCTGGTCGAAAAAGGCACGCCTGGATTGAATGTAAGCCGCACGTTCGAAAAACTAGGATATAAAGGTGTCGAGACCGCCGAGCTTGTATTTACTGATGTGCGAGTTTCTGCATCAAACTTGCTTGGAGGTGTTGAGGGTGAAGGCTTTAAGCATATCATGAGCGGATTGGAGGTTGGGCGTATTAACGTAGCCGCTCGAGCGGTGGGTGTTGCCCAGGCTGCATTCAATGATTCAATCAAATATGCACAGGAGCGTAACACCTTTGGCAAGCCTATTGCGCAACACCAGGCTATCCAACTGAAACTAGCAGATATGGCAACGAAAATTGAAGCTGCTCGTCTTTTACTCCAGCAAGCCGCGCTCAAGAAAGATCGCGGCGAACGTTGCGATCTTGAGGCTGGTATGGCAAAACTATTTGCGACCGAAATATGCCAGGAGGTCACACTCGAAGCTATGCGCATTCATGGAGGCTTTGGCTACACCAAGGAATTCAACGTCGAGCGCTATTATCGCGAGGCGCCATTCATGCTTGTTGGTGAGGGAACCAGCGAGATTCAACGCCTGGTAATCGCGCGCCAATTGTTGGAGAAGTACAAATTATAGCTGTCATTCTGAGCGTGAGCGAAGAATCTCGTTGCCCCACGCGTGAGATCCTTCGCTTACGCTCAGGATGACAATGGAAGGCCCATTCAAGGTGGTTATATACTGGCGGTGATTGCCCCGCACCTACATGATACGAAAGGGATGCAGAAATGCAATTTGGCAGATGTTTCGAAGAATTCGAGATTGGTGATGTGTACAAGCATTGGCCTGGACGTACGATCACCGAGTATGATGACACGCTGTTCAGCATGCTAACGATGAACCACAACCCCTTACATATCGACGCCTTCTATAGTGAGACGACACAACACAAGCAGCGTCTTGTCGTAGGTCCGCTCATTTTCAGTATCGCGCTTGGTATGAGCGTGCCGGATGTGAGTGGCAAGGCTTTTGCCAATCTTGAATTTGAGAATGTAAAACATCTCGCTCCCACTTTTCACGGAGACACAATTTACGCTGAAACGACGGTGCTGGACAAAAAGCTCTCGAGCACTAAACCTGATAGAGGCGTGATTACCGTTGAGACGATTGCCTACAACCAGCGAGGTGAAAGGGTTCTCTCCTTCAAACGCCGGGTGCTGATACCAACGCGGGAATTCGATGAGGCTCGACAGCAGGCATGGGACGAGAAGATCGGGAGATTGCGAGATCTTCATGAAGGAGGCACGAAATTGTGACAAGCGGTAATATGATTCCCCCCATGACACAGATGGTGATGGCACGCGACTTTGTCGTTCGTCGAACTGAACTGACTGTGCCGGGACATAGTTTGAAGATGATGACAAAGGCAGCCAGCTCCAATGCTGATCAAGTCATGTTGGATCTCGAGGATGCCTGTGCAGTCTCGCAGAAGGTGGAAGCACGCAAAACGGTTGTCGAGGCGCTCAATACGCTGGACTTCAAGGGGAAGATCAGGGCTTTTCGTCCAAATAATATACGAACCCGTTATTTCTATCGCGATCTGATCGAAGTGGTTGAAGCGGCGGGAAGCAATATCGATGTAGTTGTCATTCCCAAAAGCTATGGTTCCGAAGATATTTTGTTCGTTGATCGTTTTTTGACACAAATTGAAGAGAACATGGATTTCGAGATAGGTCGTATCAAGCTAGAAGTGCTGATTGAATCTGCTGATGCTGTATTGCATGCCGAGCAGATTGCAAAATGCACGCCGCGTATGGGCGGTCTCATTTTCGGCCTTGTCGATTTCGCAGGGGATATAGGCGCTCAAGAGTTAGGCAGCGAACAGTTCTTTTACTATAACTATGCCAAAGCCAAATGTATAACAGCTGCTCGCGCGGCGGGAATCACTGTCGTCGATGGGGTGACGCTGGCAATTCGTGATAATGAAGCCTGTCGACGTGATGCTCAAATGGGTGCGCGTATGGGTTTTGACGGCAAGTGGGCTATCCATCCAGCACAGATCGAGATTATCAACGAGGCCTTTACACCTACTGCCGAAGAGATTGCGAAGGCAAAACACATAGTTGACGAGTATGAGAAAGCAGATGTACAGGGTGGGTTGGGGGCGATTGTGATCGATGATCAGATGATTGACGCGGCGCTGTTGCGTGTCGAGTGGAGGAAGTTAGCTATCGCGCGTAGGGCAGGTCTTGCCTAGTTTTACATAGGAGCTTGCATCGTAGGTAAGAGGCTTGGTATAAAGATAACCAGCACGCCATAAGCAATGAGTAGCACGGCAGCTAGTTGGGCTATGCGTGGTCCAATTGGGAAAACCTTCTCGGCAAAAATAAGCACAGTCACGAGCGCCATTACTGCGATATTCATGATTCCGAGAGGAAAGAGGATTAAAAAGAGGAGCCAGCAGCACCCAAGACAGAAGACCCCATGTTCAAAACCCATACGAAAAGCGCCACCATATCCATCGCGCCAGGATGCGAGTATGAATTGAAAAGGTGAACGGCATTTCGATAGGCAGATGCGCTTTAATGGGGAAAGCTGATAAAGACCAGCCGCAACGAGAATGACACCACCTATGCGAACTCCATTGTCCATGATCCACATCGATTGTGCTGCTAACTTGTCGGCTCCTAGAGCAATGGGATACGCTATCACACCGCACAATATCCAGACGAGGAGGTAGGCGCTAACGAAGATCCAGGTTGGAACAAAAGGTTGCCCCTTCTGTCGTTTGCCTGCGTAGACTGCACTAAACATGAGAATCATTGGTGCAGCTGCGGGCAGCATCATTGCGACCATCATCACTGCCCAGATTGCGATAAACAGCGCTGCGCTCATGCCCATTGTCAGGCCCATTCCCTGATTGTTCATGGCAGGCGCTTGCCAGATGAGCACACCCCAGGCAATAGCAGCCAGAACCAGGAGCGTGCCCAGGATCAGGTAGCGTTCACGTCGAAGCAAAGGGGGATTGGTACTGACCACGTGCGCTTTCCTCCTTGAGAATCTGTTGATAGTCTTCAGGCGTTAGACCAGCTGATTGGAGCGTAGTGGCCATTCTTGCCTGAGTTATCCCAGCGCATGCCGTAGTCCAGCCAGGTACTGTGTTCCTCACCCACCGCCATAGCGATGCTTGAGGCAAAAGGATGCGCGTTTTTCGCCCAGATCTCTTCGTCAGGATTCATGCTCGGTACGGCGTGAACAGCTAACTGCATGATATTGGGAATCTCAACTGAACGACGCTTCCCCACTTTTTGAAAGTTGATAGGCACTGCTTTGGCGCCAAGTACCGTGGAGATGAGTGGTGCCAAAGCGGCAATAGGACCGCCATCTGCGCCTGTAAAGATTGCCTGAAGGGCCTGGCTTTGTTGAGCATTTGCTCGCTCATCGAGATAGAGGGCAACGGACCAATTTCCTTGAGCCATCGGGCCTGGGGTACGCGCCATCAACGCAACATTCAGGCCATCAAGGGGTGTCGCATCGTACTTTCCTTGATCAATGTGGAAGATAAAGGCGACCTCGCAAGCTCCTGCCGTTGGCTGCGAAGTTAATGGGGCATTTGGGGAAAAGAGACAGGGACACACTACCTCACAGTTGCAATTCTCGAAATAGTCTCCAGTGATTTGCCAGACCATATCGATCTCCCTCCTGCGTCACTGCTTATGTTTTGTAGGTGCATGAGAGAGGTTTGTTTATATTGATAAGCAGTGACACACATAATGTCGAAAATATGCCAAGTGCGCAAGTTTGCGTTAAACACTCTGAAATGTCAGGCAGAACAACAAAAAGATTAGTAATGAAGGCTCGTCCGGAATTAATTTTACACGAATTAACTTACAATTACAATGCTTAAAGACAACCAAATGATCCAATACATATGCAATCATGATTGAGAATGCATTATATAATCTCATCAAGAAAGCTATTTAGCACGTTGAGATAGTAATCAATATCTGCATCTGTGTGGGCAAATGAAGCGGCCGGCCCTGCCGTGGCTATAGCCTCCCAGATTCCTCGGTTCGCCATGAATACACGTCGAGTATCGATAAAATCAATGTCCAATGAGAGTGCAGCATCCTCCGCATTCAGGGGAAGAGTAGGACGCAAACAAAATCCCGATCGCCCGCCGAGGCGATGGGCACGCCATGTTAATCCATGTCTAGAGACAGCTTGTTCGATACCGTCGGCTAAACGTGTTCCAAGGTTATTGACGTACTGGTACCCTTCTTGTGTGAGTATATCTTGTAGAGCAGCCCGCGCAGTAGTCATACTAAGAGCATTTGCGTACATTGTTCCACCTGCGGCGAGGCCGTTTGGTCCAACATCGATATCCAGGTGACGCTCCATTACCTGAGCCAATGTTTCTGACATACCGTAGACCCCGATTGCTACGCCCCCTCCGAGGCTTTTCCCTAAGGTTACGATATCTGGCTCAAGATCCAGTTTACGTGTGAGGCCACCCCATGCAGCCATCTGAGTATGTGTCTCATCCAGGATCAGAAGCGTGGCAACCTTGCGAGTAATGGCGCGTAAAGTAGCATGAAAATCTGGTTCTGGCTGCACGACTCCTATGTTAGTCAAGGCGGGTTCTGTGATAACTGCTGCCACGTCACCGGGATCCAGAGCCGTTGCAAGCGCTTCTAGTTGATTAAAGGGAACTACTCGTGTTAGTTTGGCCACCTGTGCTGAAGTGCCCAGCAGAAAAGGTACACTGGTGGCGCCTTCGCCCTCGACCAGTGTATCGTCAATATGCCCATGATAGCCCCCTTGAAACACAACAATCTTGTCTCGTCCTGTTGCTACTCGCGCCAGGCGTAGAGCTTCGGTGTTGGCGCTCGATGCGGAGAGAGTGTATTGCCAGTACGGTATTCCGAAACGTTCTGCGAGTAGTTCGGAGACGACCATGGCATCTTCTGTTGGAAGCAGAAACTGGCTGCCCTTCAGTAAGCGTTCGCTGCCAGCGGCTACTACGGTTGGAGGTCCATAGCCACAATTCATACTCAAGTCAGACTGGTTCATATCCAGATAGGTATTACCATCGACATCACGAAAGCGCGCGCCCGATCCCTCAACTACGAAAATAGGCGGATGGCGATACAGACCTGCCATCCAGGCCATTGGTACTCCATCAGGCATGCTCCGACGAGCACGAGCAGCCAATTCCAAAGAGCGAGGAACGCGGGAACGAAAGTTAGCATCTTCTCGCATGCGTACAGTGTGCAGGCGATCTTGATCATATCCGGCAGGCGTTGATCTGTTCATGTTCCGTATTCTCCTCGTGCCAGTTCACATTCTAACAGTGAATTGAAGCCGGGCAGGCTAAGCTAGTTTTTGCTTGTCCCTCGCCGCATCACTCTGAACCCAAACTGTGTAATATAGACTGCTGTCAACCATAGGATCAGCGTTGTTCCTATACCAACGAACAGCGACCAGTTGTAAGGCGATGAGCCTGCGATTGGCAAGCCGAGTAGGAGCGCGATCAGAGCAACCAGAGCTAGTACTGAAAGCAGCTCGCCTGTCATAGAGAATACCGGCACACGAAAGAGACGAGCCAGAGGGAAGAAATGGATGCCGACTATTAAAGCGATCGCAGGAGCAATAAATACGTCCCTCTGAAATGTGGATAATAGTGTACTGGAAATCGCAATCAGCAGAAACTCAATTCCAAAGATAATACCAAACCACACCCAGATTCTCTTCGACTCGGCTTCGTCCTCTTGAGACAATGTTTCAGGCAAAGAAAGCGCATACTTTAGGAATATGCCTCCAATAGCAAAGAGGACAAGTGTTACAAGCCCAACAACGAGGAAGGCTATGAATTGAAAAGGGCTGCTCATATAAAAAGCGCTTGTGAAGCCCCAATAAGCCCCGAAGAAAGCCATAAAGAATATCCCACTGGCAATGCCAGGTACAGCCGGGCGTGGAAAATCCGCTCCATGCAAGGCTTGAGTATCAAGTTGGTCCGTTGTCGTGTGGATTATTTCGGTATTCATGAAGTGTGTCCTTTCGAATTTTCTCTCGTTCCATTGTTTCTGATCTGGTGATTGCTTTCTAGAATCTCTCTGAGCGCTGCGCTGTGCTCCGCAAATGCTTGTATGCCCTCTTCGGTGATCTCAATGTAGGTCTGCGGCT
>Ga0209048_10005442_pt1 | contig 12008 bp, 10 predicted proteins | sample FrelakmetCRP12CR_FD_187146 | JGI IMG/M metagenome (GOLD analysis project Ga0209048, IMG submission 187146) | Freshwater lake sediment microbial communities from the University of Notre Dame, USA, for methane emissions studies - CRP12 CR (SPAdes)... | ecosystem: Environmental > Aquatic >... | reverse complement strand
TGCGGCCGGGCGGTTCGCCGCAGAGGTCGGGCGACGGTCTGGCGCCGGAACCCGGAACCCGGAGCCCCGGAGCCCCGGAGCGCCGGCCAGCCTCCGCCTCCGATCTGACCGGGCAAGGTACGCCCGTTAGCATCACGCGAGTTCGTGGCGGTCGGAGCAACCCCCCGAAGGAACGTCCGGGCCCGACCTCCGATCCGTCCGACCGACCCGCCCCTGGCGCAGAGGAGACCTCATGACGTCGATCGATCAGCTGTCGGCCGAGCCGGCCGCCCCGTCGTCGCCCCCGGCGGCCCGTGCCGTGGACCTGGTCAAGACCTATGGCTCGGGCGACGCGGTGGTGCACGCGCTGAACGGGATCAGTGTCGAGTTCGAGCGTGGGCGGTTCACCGCGGTGATGGGACCCTCGGGGTCGGGCAAGTCCACGCTGATGCACTGCATGGCTGGGCTCGACACACCCACGTCGGGTCGGACCTTCGTCGGCGACCTCGAGATCGGCGAGTTGGACGACGCCGGCCTGACCCAGCTGCGCCGGGACCGGATCGGGTTCGTGTTCCAGTCGTTCAACCTGGTCCCCACGCTCACCGCCGGGGAGAACATCACCCTGCCCGCCGATCTGGCCGGCAGGAAGGTCGACGAGGAGTGGTTCGACTACCTGGTCGACCAACTCGGGATCGCCGACCGCCTCGACCACCGCCCGAGCGAGATGTCGGGGGGCCAGCAGCAGCGGGCGGCCTGCGCCCGGGCCCTGATCGGCCGCCCCGACCTGATCTTCGCCGACGAGCCCACCGGGAACCTCGACTCCAACTCGTCGGGGGAGATGCTGGCGTTCCTCCGTCGGTCGGTGACCGAGTTCCATCAGTCGATCGTGATGGTCACCCACGACGCCCGTGGTGCGGCCTACGCGGACCGGGTGGTGTTCCTGGCCGACGGCAACCTGGTGGGCGAGCTCGTCGACCCGACGGCCGACTCGGTGCTCGAGCAGATGAAGCGCCTGGGCAGCTGACATGTGGAAGGTGACCCTGTCGGGCCTGCTGGCCCACAAGCTGCGGCTGGCGCTCACCGCCATGGCCATCGTGCTGGGCGTGACGTTCATCTCCGGCACGCTCGTCCTGACCGACACGCTCCACAACACCTTCACCTCGCTCTTCGGCCACATCTACCAGAACGTCGACTTCGAGGTCCGGGGGAAGGCGGCCTTCACCGACAACTCGGGCGCCGGCACGGTCCGCAAAGCCGTCCCCGAGTCGACCCTGGGCCAGGTGGAGGCCGTCCCCGGGGTGTCCATCGCCGAGGGGACGGTGACCGGCTACGCCCAGTTCGTCACACCTGACGGCAAGGCCGTCACCACGGGAGGCGCTCCCACGCTGGGGGTCTCCTACGACACCAACCGCCAGATCTCGGCGTTGCAGCTGACCCAGGGCACCGCACCCACTGGGCCCCAGGACGTCGCCATGGACCGCGGGACGGCGACGAAGTACCACTTCGCCGTGGGCGACCGGGTGAAGGTCCTGCTGATCGGGCCGCCCCAGACGTTCACGCTCACCGGCATCGCCCGGTTCGGCACGGCCGACAACCTGGCCGGGGCCACCCTCGCCGCGTTCGCCCTCCCGACCGCACAGCACCTGTTCGGGCTGGACGGGAAGTTCGACGCCATCGACGTGGTGGCCAGCCCGGGAGCCGACAAGTCGGTGGTGCAGCACGACATCGCCGCGGTGCTCCCCGCCGGTGTGGAGGTCGTGACCGGCCAGACCGTGGCCGACGAGCAGTCGAGCGCCATCAACCGGGCGCTGGGGTTCTTCTCGACCGCGCTCCTGGTCTTCGCCTTCATCTCGCTGTTCGTGGGCGGCTTCACCATCTTCAACACCTTCTCGATCATCGTGGGCCAGCGGACCCGGGAGCTGGCCCTGCTGCGGGTGGTCGGTGCCAGCCGACGCCAGGTGTTCCGCTCGGTCCTCCTGGAGGCGACCCTGGTCGGTCTGGCTGCCTCCCTGATCGGCCTGGGCCTCGGGGTGCTGGCCGCGTTCGGCCTCGAAGCGCTGCTCCAGGCGTTCGGCATCACCCTGCCCACCGGCCCGCTCGTGTTCCAGTCCCGGACGGTGGTCGCCGCCCTGGTGGTGGGGGTGGGGGTCACCGTGGTGTCGGCAGTGAGCCCGGCCCGTCGAGCCGTCCGCATCCCCCCGGTGGCGGCGCTGGTCGACCATCTCACCGAAGAGGTCGAGTCGTCGCGAAGGCGGTTGGCGATCGGGTCGGTGGTCGGCGTCCTCGGCATCGGGACCCTGGTGGCCGGACTGACCAAGCCGGCCATCCAGCTGGTCGGGCTCGGGGCGGTCGCCGTCTTCCTGGGCATCGGGATGCTGGCCCCGGTGGTCGCCCGCCCCTTGTCGAGCGTGCTCGGTCGTCCGCTGGCCCGGATGCTCGGCATCTCCGGCAAGCTGGGCCGGGAGAACTCGATGCGCAGCCCTCGACGGACGGCGCAGACCTCGTCCGCGCTGATGGTGGGTCTTGCCCTGGTGTCCACCATCGCCGTGTTCGGTGCCTCGGTGTCGCGCTCGGCGACCAGCAGCGTCGACAACGCCATCAGCGCCGACTACATCATCACGCCGTCCGCCCTGGGCGCCTTCGGCTTCAGCGCCTCGGTGGCTCCGGCCGTGGCGAAGGTTCCCGGAGTCACCTCCGTCTCGACCGTCTACAACGGCCGCTTCGTGGTGCGTGGCGCTGTCTCCTCGCTGACCGCGGTGTCGGCCCAGGACCTGGGCCGCACGGCCATCCTCCGCATGGACAGCGGCATCGGTGCGCCGTCGCTCGCTGCCGGTGGGCTGCTGATCGACACCACGACGGCCAACACAAAGCACCTCGAGGTGGGCTCCGTCGTCCCGGTGACGTTCGCCCTGACCGGGCGATCGACCATGCGGGTGGGCGGGGTGTTCAAGCCCAATGCACTGCTGGGGAGCTACCTGGCCGGCGACACCTTCTTCCTCGCCCACTTCGCCAACCCGCTGCCGGTGGCCGTCCTGGTCCGGACGTCGGGTGCACCCGGCACCGACGCCGCCCTCACCCGGGCCCTCGGGGCGTATCCCAACCTCAAGGTCCAGACCCGGGCGGCGTTCGAGCAGTCCCAGCAGGCCCAGGTGAACCAGCTGCTCGGGTTGATCTATGTGCTGCTGGCGCTGGCCATCGTCATCGCTCTGATCGGCATCGTCAACACACTGATGCTCTCGGTGTTCGAGCGCACCCACGAGATCGGCCTGCTGCGGGCCGTCGGCATGCGGCGCCGACAGGTCCGGTCGATGATCCGGTCGGAATCGGTGATCCTCTCCTTGTTCGGGGCGATCATCGGCGTCGCGGTCGGTACCGGGCTCGGCGTGGCGTTCGCCGCCTCGCTGAAGCAGCAGGGCGTGACCGACATCGTGGTGCCGGTGTCCAGCCTCCTGGTGTTCCTTGTCCTGTCGGGGCTGCTCGGCCTGGCCGCCGCCAGCTGGCCGGCCCGCCGTGCGGCGAAGCTCGACGTCCTGGCGGCCATCGCCACCGAGTGACCATCCCGGCTGTCGCCCCCGCTACCGGGGACACCCGCCCGGACGGGGCCGTCGGTGCAGCCGCCGGGCGCACCGACACGGCCCTGCGGGTGGTCAGCCACGTGGCCGCCGAGCTGCCGCTGGTGGTGCTGGGCATCGTGGAGCTGACACGGGGGTGGCGCCCGCTCTACGACAACGCCGACCTGGCGCTGCGGAGCTACCAGGTGTTGTCGTCGCACTCGCCACTCGTCGGCCACCAGATGGCGGTCTCGGCCGGGTCCCACGCCGTGTTCGGCCCCGGCCCGCTCCAGAACTGGATCCTGGCTGTGCCCGTGCGGCTCGACCCGGCCCAGGGCGTGCTGTGGGGCTCGTTGCTCGCCGTGGTGGCGGCGGTGGCGCTCGCCGTCGAGGCGGCCTGGGCCGTCGCCGGGTGGCGGGGCACGGCCGTGGCGGCCGGGTCGGTGCTCGTCCTGTGCCTGTCCCGCACCGACGCAGCCCTCGACGTGGCGTGGAACGTGTGGTTCGGGTTGTGCTTCCTCCTCACGACCGTGGCCACCGCCCTGGCCGTGGCCACGGGTCGACTGCGGTGGTGGCCCGTCACCGTCGTGGCGGCCACGGTGGTGGTCCAGTGCCAGGCCGCGTTCGCCCCGCCCGCCGTGGCCGTCTGCCTGGTGGCCCCGGTCGTCTGCCTGGTCGGCGACGGGGCCGGCCGCCAAAAGCGGCGGACCGGGTACGCCTGGCTGCTCGTGGGTCTCGGTGCCGGCGCTGCCGTGTGGGCTGCGCCGCTCGCCCAGGAGGTGACCGCCCGTCCGGGCAACCTGACCCTGCTCGCCCGGGCGGCACGGGAGTCGGGGCCGTCCATCGGCTGGTCCGCCGCGCTCCACGCCTTCGGCGGTGCCACCGAGGTACCACCGTCGTGGGTGCACCAGCTGGCGCCGTCCGGCGCCGCACGGTTCTTCGCCGTCGCCGGCACCTTCTCCGGCCGGCGTGGTGGGGCGTGGCGGTTCCGGTGCTCCTGGCCAGCGTCGCCGTTCCTGGTCGTCAGCTACCTGGGGGCGCTTTGGGTGCCGGTCGGGACGGCGGTGTGGGTGACGTTGGCGTGGGCGGTGGGAGAGGTGGCCCTCGGGGCTGCCCGTCGACGCGGGGGTGGGGGAGGCCTCGATCCCTCGGAGCCGGCCGGCATCGGGTGGCAGCGCCCGGCGGCGATGGCGTCGGCCGCACTGCTGGTGCTGGCATCGGCCACTTCGCCGTGGTCACGGGCGTGGCCTACCTGCTCACGACCCGCGGCTTCGACCCCCGCCCGGACTCGCCCGTCGCCTACGCCACCTCAGGACGGCCGCCGCCGCACGGGCCCACGGTGGTGCTCACCCTTCCTGTCGACGGCGACCGGGTGAGCGCCCGCATGGCGGGGGGCTGAGGCGCCGCCACCCGTGGCCGGCGGGGGAGGGAGAGGTGCGCTGCCTGCCTGGGGCGCAGCGACTGCTCTTCAACTGACGTGGAGACGGTTCGTCCAGCACCCATCGCACGGAACGTGGGGACCACCGTGATCCCCCGGTGAGCCGGCATCGGCCGCATTCCCTGGGCTCCGTCGCCTCCGTGTACGGCCGCCAACCCGCACTTCGCCACGGCATGTGGGTCTGGTCAGGTCGTTGTGCCGCCAACATGGCGCCACTGTCTGGTTCGGTACCAAGGCCACGAAAGTCGAGGCCCGGCGGGCACTGCTCCCAATCGTCAGTGGAGCAGTGGTCGGCGTGTCCGCGATCCTTCTCACCATCGTCTCGGAGGTCGGCACTGGCTTCTGATGCAGTCCCCGCAGTCGTGCCGTTCATGGGCAGTCGATAGCCGTCCCGCTCCCGGCACGGTATTGGGGGCACCAAAGGTCCTTTGCCCCTGGATTCGCAGTTCACGCTCCCCGAAACTGGGCGGGGGAGGTCGTGGTCGATGATTGAGTCGGAAGCGAATGCAGCTCTCATCCATGCAGTGAGGGGCATGGCGGAAGCTACTGAGGCCTATCGAGTTGCCCTCGCCACCAATGACACCCTTCTGCGTGAGTTGGTCAGGCGCCTCGAAGATGGCGAAGACGTGGTGGAAGTCGTGAGGTCTGCGCCTGGTAAGCCGGGTCGGGTCGGTGCGAGGGATGCAGAGTCCGCGCTCGAGGACGCACGGCTCCGGTTCCGTGTGCAGTTGGTCTCGGCCTGCAGAGGTGGCGGTATGTCGAGAAAGGAGATCGCCGCCAATATGGGGTACTCGCCTCAGCTCGTCTCGCGGTACATCAAGGCAGCTCTGGATCCGGAGTAGGGCATCGGCACCAGGGGTGGCCGAGATCGGGCACGGCTCCGCCACTTCTATGCTCGGACAGGCAGGTCCGCCCAGCGGGGTCCCGCCACCCTGCTCCGGGCCCGCTGCTGTCAGTCGCATCGACTGGGGGGCGCCCCGCCCGACCGGCAGCGAGAGGGTGACCCACCCACATCGAGTGACCGAGACAGCGGGGCGATCTGTGATCGGCCGTCGGGGATCCGGCATGTGACTACTTCCCCTAGTGCCGTGAGCTGAGTACCTGGGAGGATCTCCCGAGGGAGGCGCTCATATGGGGTTGGGAAGTCCTGTCGAAGGGCACGCGTACCCTTGGTACCGATCGAATAGGCGCGCTGCACTGGCCACGGCCTCGGGACTGTTCGTCGTAGTCACCATCGCTCACGCGATCGCCAATGGCACGGGCGAGGCTGTCGACATCCTGTACGCGCTTCCCGTTGCCCTGTTGGCCATGTCCTTCGGGCTACGCGGCGGATTGGTGGGTGCCGTGATCGGCTTCACGTTGTTCGCGATCATCGAGTTGGCCGACGGAGTCGGCGATATCGATGCCACCGGATGGATCACCCGCGCTGCCGGCTTGTTCGTACTGGGTGCACTCCTTGGTGGTGCAACCGATCAGATCGAATCCGGACAACTCCGGTCGTTGGCAGAACAAGAGGAGCGACAGGTCTTGGCGGAACGAGCGCGCCGGCAATCCGAGGGTCTGGAGATCAGCGATACCATCCTGCAGCATCTGGCGGTGGCCAAGTGGATGGTCGAGATCGGCAAGAACGACGAGGCAATCGAGATCCTGACCTCAACCCTGGCAACCGGTGAGCGCATGGTGGCCGGTCTACTCCCCATCCGACGGGATTGGAACGGTGCTGGGTTCACCACGACGGAACCCACGGAGAGTCCCTGAACAGGGGGCCGGGCAGGTGCCAATCAGAGGGGTGACGAATGAGTGTGGAAGATCTCACTCGCCATGTGCGTGACAAGAAGGTACCGGACCGACGACGAGAAGCAGGCGTGGTCCCGCTCGGTGGCCGGCACATCGCCGCCTGTGCGGCGCAGGACGCGGATGGAGCTGAGGCAGCAGGTACGGCCGCACCATGATCCATGACCTATGGCAACTGCTGAACCGTGCGCTTACCTGGCTGCTGGGCAGGGTGCTGAGGGTGGCGTAATCGGTAGCTCGACAGCATGTGGAGACAGCAGCAGGAGGCAATGTGTGCTGGGAAGCCGGTCAACACCTTCCTTGGGGTCGCTCCACACCGACCGTTTGCCGAGCCGCCGGAACGCCGGGGTCACGGCACTGGGCATCATCGGGCGGGCACCGTCGATCTCGGGCGAGAACACATAGGCATCGGTCCCCACCTCAACCTCGGCCGACTTGGCGGCGTCGGTCACCCGCTTCAGCCGACCGGCCAGCACGGCCATCGCCTCAGGTCCAAAGGGCAGGCGTCGGATCTGGTGCGTCTTCGGCAACTTCACTCCCCACCCGGCTGAGGTCTGCCAGGTGCTACGCCGCACGGTCAGGGCCGACCCCTCCCAGTCGATGTCGCTCCGCTGGAGACCGCAGAGTTCCCGCCGGCGCGTCCCGGTGAGCGCCGCCAGCGTGATGATGGTGGCCCACTCCAGTGACGGCGACGCCGCCGCTCGTTCCATGAGTACCCTCACCCGCTCGGGCGGTGGGATGGTGAGTTCCTTCTTCGGGACCGACGGGGGCGTGGCGTGCCGTGCCACGTCCACTGGAACGAAGTCCTGCTTGCGGGCGTCTTTGATCCCGCCCTCGACGGTCGTGCTCTTCTGGCGCAGCTTGCCGGCCAGCGGGTCACGACCAGCATGGACCCGCACCTCCCACTTGTTCGAGCCGATCTGACGAATGCCGTCCTTCGCCATCCTCCTCGTGAACCCGATACCCTTCGCCGGCTGGGTTACTCGCTCTGCCATTGATCCGCCAAAGATGGGATGCATGATTGGATGATCATGGTGGCAAAGGCAAGACCCCAGCCCAGGGGCAGTAGCTCAGTGGTCAGAGCAGGGGACTCATAATCCGTCTGGGAACTGGAAGGGACGGAGCCGGAGTGGCCCGAACCGGACGTTTCCGCAGATGAGCGTCGGTGTGGCCGGAAGCAACCGGAAGCAACCGGAACCTGGTGCCACAGCACGAACTAGGGCAAAAACTAGGGCAGGATTGTGCCGCGATGTGTGTGCCCTTGGCCCGCGTGCCCCTGCGTTTGTCGATGACGATGGTGCCGGAGTCAGGTTGACCACCACAATCGTCGTCAGCTCGGCAACCACAGATGGCACAGCGGGAGGGCGCTCAGGCGATCGCCGAACGGAAGGGCCTGGTTTCCGAGGTAGATGACGCCACCGGCGACAAAAGGTTGGCCGATCCGATCCAGACGATCCCGCAGCAGGGCCAGATGTTTGAAATCAGCCTGACGGACGGTGCTCGACGCCTTTACCTCCAGGCCGACCACCCGCCCGTCTGGAGCTTCGGCCACGACGTCCACTTCCGGCCCATCGGGGGATCTGAAGTGGTACAGCGAGGCCCGAGGTCCTGCCATGAAGGAGAGTTGGCGCACGAGCTCATCGACGACGAAGGTCTCGATCAATGGTCCGAGGGCAGGTGCGTTCGGCAGGGCCAGGCCGTCGGGGTCGACTTCGAGCAAGCCGGCCGCGAGTCCACTGTCGCTGATGTAGGTCTTCGGGTGCTTCACCACCCGGGATGTCAGGTTTCGTGACCACGACGGGAGTTGGCGCACGAGGTAGATGTTCTCGAGCAACGGCAGGTAGTTCCTCGACAACGACATCCGGTCGATTCCGGTATCGGCGGCGACGGAGACGAGGTTCAGCTCCTGCGATGTTCGGGCCGCGACGACCCGGAGCAGGCGGGGCAGCTCGCCCAGGTGCTTGCCGCGTGCGATGAGAGGGACGTCGCGTTGGACGATCGTGTTGATGTAGGCGTCGAACCACACCGGCCGGACAGTGGGGGAGAGATCGTGGACTTCGGGGAAGCCACCACGGCAGACCCGCTGGAGGTACTCGGAGCGGGATGGATAGGGCCCCTGTGCTTGGGCAAGCGTCGTCCGTTCGAAGAGGCGCCCGAGCAATGAGTCCGCAGTGGGTCCGAGCTGGTCCGCTTCACCTTGGGTATAGGGCCACAGGTCGATGATCACCGCACGCCCGGCCAACGACTCGGAGAGGCCCGCCGTGGTGAGAAAGCGCGACGATCCGGTGAGCAGGAACTGTCCGGGCGTCCTCTCGGCGTCCACCGCGACCTTGACCGCGCGCACGAGCGGGTCACCGGCACGTTGGAACTCGTCGATGAACAGTGGGCGGGGAAACGCGTCCAGGAACCCCTGGGGATCGGCGAGGCAGGCCTCGTAGAGGCCATTGTCGTCGAGTGAGACGACCGTAGCGCCGCGTGATCCGGCAAGTTCACCGGCAAGGGTCGTCTTCCCCGCCTGCCGGGGTCCGTTCACCACGACAGCCCGGAACGAGTCCAGGGCGCTTTCGGCTGCCCTGAGGGCATGTCGCGGCTTGGTCGGAACAGTATTGATCATTTGGAGTCAGCTTAGTGTGCATCTGGTGTCAGTAGCATGATCATACGGAGCTCGATCCCACGCCGCCCCGCTTGGCAGCGGTTCGCAGTTCGTTCCGCGACCATCAACAAGGAGACATGGAGGGAGCTACTGGCCGACTCCGACTGAACGATTCAACTCCTCGCCGGCCCACTTGCCGTCACCCGCGACCCTCATGGTCCACCCGCACGCCGGAAGCGCAGGATGATCGTGGTGTTCAAGGGGCTCGCACCGTCAGTCTCGACCGCCTCGAGCGGGCACGGTCCGAACTCTTGGCTGCCGATTTGCACCGTCACGGCGTGGCCGCCTATCGGTACCAGAACGCCCTCGGTGAAGAGCTGGACAACCGTCGCCGCCTGCGTCGACACGACGAGGTGATCTGGCTCGATCGAAGCCCGGTGGCGATGGGCTGGGAAGGAGAGGTGGGACAGCGAGCCGGCCGCGTCCGCCCAGGTCAGGCGGATGCTGACCTCATCGAGGCACTTTCCGCCGATCGCGATCCGGACGTGGCCCCCATGCAGTGGTGTCACGACCGAAGCCTACGTGGGCCAGAGGCGGAGATAGGTGGACTGGGCGATCATGAGAGGCCCCGATCAATCGGAGCTCTCTCGGCACGGTCGAGGATCTGCTCGGCACGGCTCCGAGAGATGTCAAAGCGTCGAGAGATCGCCGTGATTCCCGCTCCCGACGCGTGCATGCGCACCATCGCCTCGTCCCGATCGGAGAGCGGTCGAGGGAGCGCCAGGCACGAGAGCGGATCCTCGGGCCCGAAGCTCTGTTCCGCCAGTGCCCGATGCAGGTCCGCCACGCTCGTGGGGCCCACATTGGCCACTCCGAGAAGGTCTTGCTCGGAGAGGGAGCGGGCCTGACCGACCGTCGTGATCCCGGCGCGGCGCAGGGCGGCCAGGGTGCGGGCTCGGAGGACGAAGACATTGAGCGAGACTTCCCCGGGGTCCCTTCGCCGACCCGAGACTCCGTTGTCCATCCGCCTCGCCCGCCGTTAGCCGACTGGGTTCGTCATCTCGGTGCCCTCGAACCGACCCATGTCACGAACGTAGGGCGGTTTGGAACCGCCCGCCACCGCGTCGCCAGGCGCGTCAGTGTCAGGGGACTGGCCGGTGATGGTCCCGGGTCGGGTCCCTTCCCCGGAGCGACGGGCGGAGTCACTTCTACGCACTTGCATTGGACTGGGGCTGTACGCTCGCCACCCCCGGAGTTCGAAGGTCGGGGGTTATATAGGATCCTGGTGCGGTTTACAAACTAGGGCAAGAACTAGGGCAGGTATCGCGGGGATCTGGTAAAACCCCAGGTCAAAGCATACGGGGCAGTAGCTCAGTGGTCAGAGCAGGGGACTCATAATCCCTCGGTCGTGGGTTCGATCCCCACCTGCCCCACCCGGGGGTCTCAGCAGGAAAGCGGAGATCCGTCAGCAGCGAAGCGTGAGCTCGGCCCCCACTCCGACGGGGGGCCGAGTAGCGGCAGTCTTCGTGCTCCGCCACCACCGTGGATCACCCGTGGAACGACATGTGCGGGACCGGGCTTCTACCGGATGCCGACCGAGCGCAAGAGCGCCAGGGTGCCGTTCGCCAACGCCGCATTCTGCGCCACGACGACTGCGGCCGGTGCACTTGCGATGACCGACGGGGCTCCGCCGTCGAGACTGCTGGTTTCGCCGCCGGTCTGCACGATGAAGACGATGTTCCCCCGCTGGCTGATGGATGCGATGCCCACTGATTGCGGCGCACCGTTGCCGCACCGCCCGGTGGAGTCCGTGATGGCGAACGGCGCTCCAGTGGGTATGCCTCTCAGATCGGGTCCACCCGTCCACACGCACCAACTCCGGTTCAGCCACTGAGATGGTGCCTTCACCGGACCGGCACCGGTGAGCGCCACGAACGTCTGAGGGCCCTCGTCGATGACACGAGCCGCAGGCTGGGGGTTGCTGTAGAACGCGGCCGCCGAGGATGACGACGGGAACTCGAAGAGTGCGACGATCTGGTCGAATCCCTGGTCGTAGGTCACGACCGCCGGCGCAACGGTGCCGATCTCGCCGACCTTGGAAGGGGCGATGGGGTGCCAAGAAGCGGATGTGCCCGGAATCCGCTTTCCGACGAGCGCGTCGACCCCGGACGTCGACGTGCCCGTCCCGTCACCGCAGGCGGACAACAGAACTGCCAGAATCGCCAGCCCGGTCAAGCCCATGCCTGAAGGGATCGTGAACATGGGGGCATCGCCTCCTCCACCAGATTGGCGCACCGTAGCGGAGGGATGCCGAGGGATGAGGCACCGGCCAACTGCGCCGGGTCGGCGGGGCAGCCGGAGGCTCCCGGCGATGGTCGGATCGCCGCCCCCCAGAAGTGGGTGCCCACCGACGCACGTACACAGGAGCAGATCATGACGTTTCGGACGGACGTGGAGCCAACGGAACCGATGAGGGGGTTGGAAGTGCCCGAAGAAGTGGTCGGGGCGCTCGGAGGGGGCAAGCGGCCGCCAGTGACCATCACGATCAACGGGCATTCCTGGAAGAGCAGGATTGCCATCATGCGTGGCCGCTGCCTGATCGGCCTGAGCAACGCCAACCGGCAGGCTGCCGGTGTTGCAACCGGCGACGAGG
>Ga0209048_10005441_pt1 | contig 12009 bp, 11 predicted proteins | sample FrelakmetCRP12CR_FD_187146 | JGI IMG/M metagenome (GOLD analysis project Ga0209048, IMG submission 187146) | Freshwater lake sediment microbial communities from the University of Notre Dame, USA, for methane emissions studies - CRP12 CR (SPAdes)... | ecosystem: Environmental > Aquatic >... | reverse complement strand
CGCGCTGAACAGAGCGATCAGCAGAAGCAGGCGTTCGATACGCCGCTCATTCCCGACCTCGGCGGCACCGCCGGTGCGCCACGCGGGTCTTGCCACCGCGAGCACGAAGACCAGCGTCCCAAACAGCAGCATCGCGGAAACGAACTGCACGGACCGCGCCGCGACCAGCAAGGCATGCATGGCGTTCGTCTCGGGCGCGCGTCCGCGTACGCTTATTGCGAAACGTCGAACGTGAAGTCGCCCTCGGTCACATGCGCGTCTACCGAAAGCACACGCCAGATGACCTTGTAGGTGCCGGGCCCGAGCGCTGGCAGCGACACGACCAGCAGCGTTGCGTTGGCGGTGTCGACACGCGAATCGCCGTTGTCGACTTGTTTGCCGCTTCGGTCCAACACACGAACCGTGCTGAACGCCGGCTCGAGGTGTTGCGTGAACCAGACTCTGACCTGCGCGGGCGATGCGCGGACGGTGCTGCCGACAGCCGGGTTCGCGTGGTCGAGGAACGCATGCGCGCCCGCGCGAACGACCGGTAGAACTGCCAGGGCGAGAACGCCCAGCAGCATGTACACAGCGCGCCTCATGTCAGTTGCCGAAGATCGGTTTGCCCAGCGAGTTCGGAAAGATGTCGTCGAGGTAGAAATGAAGCTGGGCGATTACGCCAGTGTGGCTGCCACTTGCCCTGTTGATCGGAATGACGGCCTCCACCGTCAGCTGGACGTACTGACCCGCCCAAATGATCCCGGGATTCACCGTTCCCGTGGTCCCGTGCGCGTCGCGGTTGAGCCCGGTGGACATGGGAAACTCGACCACCGGGATCATGCGGTTGAAGGGAGCACCGAGCCCCAGGTCTTGAACATAAGCTTGCAGGTAGGGCAGGCTGTACTCGATCGCCAGCCCCCATTGCAGAAGATTTGGGTTCTGGTTGACGGTCACGTCTCCCGAATCGCTGGTGATTGTCGTGCTGGTTCGCGAGGGGATGCTTACTCCAAGGGTCCCGGTCACCGCGAATGGGCGCAGAAATTTCATGTCCTGCGGCAGGTCGCCGAGTCCTTTGCCGAAGAACAACGTGGGTGTCACAATGGTCAGCGATTCTGCGATCCGCTTCGCGCCGGTGTTTCCAACATCGACATCGGCACCGATGGACAGGATCGCCTCGTGCTCGTCGCTCTGGAACAACTTGTACTTGACCTGTGCCGCAAGATTGTCGAATCCACTCAGCTTGTCGCCACCATCCGGGCGCAACTGCTTGTATGTAACGCCAACGCCAATTCCCAGGTTTTCGGTGATGCGCTTCGACATGTCGATCGAGAAGTCCGTCTCGCTGGTGGCAGGCGCATCACCGTTCGCCGACATCTTCTGGTAGGAGATGGTGGGCAAGGAAAGCTCATCGGCGACGAACGGATCGTCCGTCGCAACGGTAGCAGGGAAGAACCGCTTCCCGACAAGTCCGTGAGCGTTGGCAGGGACGGCCGCAAACGACGTAGTCCCGACGAGCAAAATCAACCGTACGAGGCCACCGTGAACCTCCCACCCTGCCCGTGCTGCCGGCGTGCGAGCAGGATCAATATCATCCCGCGCAGCCAGCGGATCCAAAAAAAACGTGCGCTGCTCAGCGCCCGCCTGCGCCGCGCCAAAGATCGACGAGGAAATCATTGAAGACCCCTTCCAGAGCTCGGTTCCGACAGCCACCCAGAGCCGTCAGGTGGCCAATACAAGATTCGAGGTGCGCGACGACGACAAGCGGCGGAAATCCGTCGCCTGCGCAGGGTCGCGTTCGATCAGCAGTGAGTGGGAGGCGCGCGCTGCTGCGCGATGCGGACGGAGGATCGTCCGGACGGGACCTGAAGTGGCAATCTTGCCGGCGGCGCCGAGACCGTGCCCTGAAAGGGCGGTCCTGAGTCGCCTTGGGTGAGCGCCGCACCCGCGGCAAATCCGGGGCAATACGGACAGTGGGCCACCGAGCCCTTGTCCGATTTCGAATGATCGTGCAGGGCGTCGGTATCGCCTGAACCATCGGCTTCGTCGGTGGCGCAATGCTCGACTATTTCGCCGTTCGGGCCGATATGAATGTGTGCGTACGCGACGGCCGGCGACAAGTTGTTCAGCGTCAGCGCAAACCATGCGAGCCACAGCTTCCGGCGCCACGACATCGGTATCCAGACTCCCAGGTGCGGCCTCGCGACTGCACGGCGCGCACTGCTCTATGGCCGAAGTAGCGGATATGACACACCGCTACCACCGCTGTCAATATGATTCAGGTAGGGGCACGACGCCAGGCGGTCCCCCGCGCATCTGGGGAAATCAGTGTGCTCGATCTTCAGCCGCGGTGGTTGCGCGCGGGCATCGACACTCATCATCTGCCCCAAGCACTCCGGCACCGGGACCGCGCGAGTGACGTGCCGCGCCAGGTCCTGGTGCGGCATCGCGCCGGTTGACCACGGCGAGTTGTCACGAGAAGCTCCGTTTGTGCGGTTGGAGTTCATGTTGTTCGACTTCGGCGCTATGCTCCATGCCGCGAGCGGCGAGGTCATCGTCGACCCGGCCGCCTGGCGGAGACTGCCTCCGCGTGCGCTGAACGACGACCTGCCCAGGAAGCCCGGAGGACTACCGATGAGCCCATACCCCCCGCTCCAGCTACATGTGCCCGAGCCACCCGGGCGACCGGGACACGAAACCGATTTCTCGTACCTGCACGTCTCGCCCGCGGGCGCCGTGCGGCGGCCGCCCGTCGACGCGCGGCCGCCGGATACCGGCGACATCGCCGATGCGCTGATCCGGGTGCTCGGCGAGGACGACCGCGCCGTGGGGCCCTGGGACCCGCAGGCGGATCCGGAGTTGCTGCGCTCCGGGATGCGCGCGATGCTGACGACCCGCATCTTCGACGCGCGGATGCTGACCGCCCAGCGGCAGAAGAAGATCTCTTTCTACATGCAGAGCTTGGGCGAGGAAGCGATTGGCATCGGCCAGGCACTGGCGCTCGAGCCGACCGACATGTGCTTCCCGACCTATCGGCAGCAGGGCTTCCTGATCGCCCGCGGCTACGGCCTCGTCGACATGATGTGCCAGCTCTTCTCCAACGACCGTGACCCGATCAAGGGGCGGCAGCTGCCGGTCATGTACTCATCGCGGCGCCACGGTTTCTTTTCGATCGCCGGCAACCTGGGTACGCAGTACATCCAAGCCGTCGGCTGGGCGATGGCGTCGGCGATCAAGGGTGACACGCGCATCGCCTCGGCCTGGATCGGCGACGGTTCCACCGCGGAGGCCGATTTCCACAATGCGCTCACGTTTGCCGCCGTGTATCGCGCGCCGGTGATCCTCAACGTCGTCAACAACCAGTGGGCGATTTCCTCGTTCCAGGGCATCGCCGGCGGCGAGGTGGCGACCTTCGCCGCGCGCGGCGTCGGCAACGGCATCGTGTCCCTGCGCGTGGACGGCAACGATTTCCTCGCGGTGCTCGCGACCTCGCGCTGGGCGGCCGAGCGAGCGCGCCGCGGCCTCGGTCCGACGCTCATCGAATGGGTCACCTACCGCGCAGGCGCGCATTCGACGTCGGACGACCCGTCGAAGTACCGGCCCGCCGACGACTGGGCGCACTTCCCGCTCGGCGATCCTGTCGCACGGCTGAGGCGGCACCTGATCACGATCGGGGCGTGGTCCGAAGCGGAGCATGCGCGGACGGAGGCCGAGATCACGGCGGCCGTGGCCACAGCGCAGCGGGAGGCGGAGAGCTACGGGACGCTGGCCGCGGGCCACGTGCACGACGCGTCGACGATGTTCGACGACGTCTACAAGGACATGCCGGCGCACCTCAAACGGCAGCGCGAGCAGGCGGGAGCCTGACCATGGCGTCGATGACGATGATCCAGGCGATCCGCTCTGCGTTGGACGTCATGCTCGGACGCGACGACAACGTCGTGGTGTTCGGCGAGGACGTAGGCTACTTCGGCGGCGTGTTCCGCTGCACCGATGGGCTGCAGGCGAAGTACGGCACCTCGCGTGTGTTCGACACGCCGATCGCCGAGGGGGGCATCGTCGGCACCGCGATCGGCATGGCCGCCTATGGTCTGCGCCCGGTCGCGGAGATCCAGTTCGCCGATTACTTCTATCCCGCCTACGACCAGATCGTGTCAGGAGCGGCGCGCCTGCGCTATCGCTCGGCCGGCGACTTCGCCGCGCCAATCACGATCCGGATGCCGTGCGGCGGCGGCATCTACGGCGGGCAGACGCACAGCCAGAGCCCGGAGGCGCTATTTACGCACGTCTGCGGCCTGCGCACGGTGATGCCGTCCAACCCCTATGACGCCAAGGGCCTGCTCGTTGCGTCGATCGAGTGCGCCGACCCGGTGATCTTCCTCGAGCCCAAGCGGCTTTACAATGGCCCCTTCGACGGCCATCACGACCGCCCGGTGGTGCCATGGACCGGCAATCCGGCGGCCGAGGTGCCCGACGATTACTACATGGTGCCGCTCGAGTCGGCGGCGGTGTTCCGGCCGGGCGCGGCGGTCACGGTACTCACCTACGGGACGATGGTCTGGGTGTCGGACGCGGCGGCGCGCGAGACGGGGATCGACGCCGAGATCATCGACCTGCGCAGCCTCTGGCCGCTCGACCTCGACACGCTCGTCGCGTCCGTGAAGAAGACCGGTCGCTGCGTGATCGTCCACGAGGCGACGCGCACCAGCGGCTTCGGGGCGGAGCTCGCGGCGCTCGTGCAGGAGCACTGTTTCTATTATCTCGAAGCGCCGATCGAACGCGTGACGGGATGGGATACGCCCTATCCGCATGCGCAGGAGTGGGCGTACTTCCCCGGCCCCGATCGCGTTGGCGGCGCGTTGCGCCGCGTGATGGAGGTGTGACATGGGCACCCACGTGGTGAAGGTGCCGGACATCGGCGAAGGCATCGCCGAGGTCGAGCTGGTCGAGTGGTATGTGACGCCGGGCGAAACGGTCGCCGCGGACCAGGTGTTGGCCGACGTGATGACCGACAAGGCGACGGTCGAAGTTCCATCGCCGGTGGCGGGCCGCGTGCTCGCGCTCTCCGGCAAGGCGGGCGACAAGCTGGCGGTTGGCAGCGAGCTGCTGCAGATTGACTTGGATGCGGGCGCAGATACTCGGTCTGCGGTGGCCGTGTCGGCACTGCGCGCTGCCGCGACGCCCGCATCGCCGTCGACCGCGACACCCGTCGCGGCGCCCATGTCTTCGCCGCTGCTCGGCAAGCCGCTGGCGTCGCCGTCGGTGCGCCGCCACGCGCTGGAGTTGGGCATCGATCTCAAGGATGTGCCCGGGAGCGGGCCCCATGGTCGCGTCCTGCACGAAGACGTCGTGCGCTTCGCCGCCCGCGGCACCGCCAAACCGACGGTTGTCGAACGCTACCCGGAGCGCAGCGGCGAGCAGGCGGTGCCGGTCATCGGACTGCGCCGCCAGATTGCGCTGCGCATGCAGGACTCGCTGCGTATTCCGCACTTCACCTACGTCGAGGAAATCGACGTCACCGAGCTCGACGCGTTGCGCGCGCGGCTTAACGCTGGACTAGGCGCGTCGCGCGGCCACCTCACGGTGCTGCCGTTCGTGATGCGCGCCATCGTCCTCGCCGTACCCTCGTTCCCCCAGATGAACGCGCGTTTCGACGACACGAAAGGCGTCGTCACGCGCTACGCGCCCGTGCATATCGGTGTCGCGACGCAGACCGAGAATGGGCTGCTCGTTCCGGTCGTGCGGCATGCCGAGGCCCGCGACGTGTGGGCGAACGCGGCCGAGGTCGCGCGGCTGGCCCAAGCCGCGCGCACGGGGAAGGCGACGCGCGACGAGCTCGCGGGCTCGACCATCACGATCACCAGCCTCGGCCCACTCGGCGGCATCGTCACCACGCCTGTAATCAACCCGCCGGAGGTCGCGATCGTCGGCGTCAACCGCATCGTCGAGCGGCCTGTCGTCCATGCGGAAGCCATCGTGCGGCGAAAGCTCATGAACCTGTCGTCGTCGTTCGATCACCGGGTCGTCGACGGCGCGCATGCGGCGGAATTCGTGCAGGCGCTGCGGGGCTACCTGGAGTGCCCCGCGATGCTGTTCGTGGATTAGCCAGGATGTGCGAGGGCAAGCGCGCGGACCGGTCAACCGGCGGCTGCCCTCCAAATTCGCAACTCGAAACCTCTCGTGTCGTGAATTGCGGAGCTCACCGGGTTGAGCGTTGGGCGTAACCGGGCACACAAGATCGATGTTGTAGCGATATGCAACCCATGCTCGCCAACATAAGATGTCGCACAGTTCAGTGGTTGCGGGAACCTGCAGCCCAACGCAGCCAGGTGCGCCGCATGTTGCCTGCTTTGCTTCTCGAGCACACCACAGCGCCGGCCTTAGTCGCGAAGCGCCTCGGACTGGGTGTGCGAACCCTGAACCGCCGTCTTGCCACGGAGGGCACGAGCTTCATGCAATTGCGAGAAGAAACGTCCAACGCGATGGCCCGCTAGCCTCTCGAGAGCACGCGCATGTCGGTATCCGAGATCGCCGACTTTCTCGGCTACGCCAACCCGAGCGCATTGACCCGAGCGTTTAACCGTTGGGCCGGCGTTGCACCCACGCAATGGCGCGCATCGAATCGTCGACGCTCCCTCAGGCGTGGCGAAGCGAAGGGCTTAGCACGGGAACGACAATGGCAGCTCGAGCAAGAGACGCCGGTTGCAGGTAATGGAAGTGCGCAGAACTCGCGCGCCGGGAAGCCAGTCGTCAGGAAGCGCGCCGCACGACGCAAGGGCGCTGCCTGAACTACACCGTGAGCGTCCGCAGTATCGTTCAGCGATGCGTGCCTACTGCCGGCTTCATTGCTGGTGTTCGCGCATGATCCGGACCGGAGTATGCGCGCCACGAACTCAGTCGACCAAGACCCTCCGGCTACTGTGAACGAAGAGACTCGGCGAGACTCTGCAGATTTTGTGGGGCTACGTGAATGAGCCCACCGCGTGGGCTGTCGATGTCCGCAATGAGGAAGAACGCGACGGACAGGACAAGGGGTAGAACCAGAAGCAGTATGCTTCCGCCATTGGTGTTTCGCGCACCATAGCCGACCAACAAGTTGCAACAGATGGCGATTAGTGCCATCAGCCCCCACGCCGAATGTGGGATTCGATTCCACCAGGCTGCTTGCGTGTACCCCTGTGAATTCAACACGTCGTTCATGCCCGTTACGGTCAAAGCGACGACGGGGTTCGGCTGCGCTACGGCCGGAGCTTGGACGGCGGACCACAACTCACCCTGCAATTGGGCGATGCGGGTGTTGACCTCGCGAAGTTGTAGCTCGTCGCGGGTCACGTAGAAGGAAATGCGCTGATCAAGATAGTTCTTTAGCAGCGCCCGCACTTTGGTCGCGTCGGCGGTGGGCAACAGACCGGCCCGAACAAGTTCCGTGCCGATAGCGTTGGCCTCCGCCTCCTCAAGGCTCTTGCGTTGGTCGTAACGGGTGATCGCCATCGAAAAACTGAATCCGACGATAAGGCCGAGCAGCGTCAGCGTAGCCGCCAGGATCACGCCGAAGTCTTCACGCGACGCATCCTCCAGGGATTTCCGCTTTCGGAGGACCGAGAACCCAACTCGCGCCGCAAGCCACAGTACGACGAAAGAGATGACAAGAACGAACAATGGGTGACGCAGTTCAAAGCTCATCCGTTGTGTTTCCTGTCATGGCTCGGTCAATCGAGCTCAATTTGCAATCAGAAAGAGGGTCGGTGGCTCGAATACTCGATGACCGTCTCGAACTCCTACTTCGGAAACATCAACTGCACCTGCGCGCGGATCTGCCAGTTCGCACCGTAATCGGGGCGCACGACGTTGTAGTACGCCTGCACCGTCGTATTCACCGGCAGCCTGCCGAAGTGGAGGATCTTACCCACACCGCCGCCGATCGGCACGGTCCACTGCTGCCCGCTGTTAGCCTTCCAGTCCACCGTCAGAATCGGCCCGCTGACAAGATAGAAACCGTCAGGGAAATTGTAATTGACGAACGGCTGGATGAGACCGTTGTTGTACGAGCCGCCCTGCTTGTTGCTCGTGAGCGACCAGATATTGTTGACCAGCACGCCGTAGACCCACGGGTCGCCGTGGTCGAGATGCAGCAGCACGAACGTCGGACCCAGTCCCCAGTTCTTGTTGCCGAGTTCGGCGGTGCTGTTGGTCGGAATCTGCACCACCGGCCCGATGCCCCAGATCAGGTGACCGGGATTGGCCGGCGACAGGAAGGCGGAGACGACCGTGTCGCCGATGCCGTCGGTGCTTCCAGTGTCCGGACCGAGCGAGGGCATCGAGATCACCGGCACGATGGTGCGCGTGATGATGTTCCAATCCTTGTCGATTGAGATCGGAATCACCGGCTGGATGTTGAGGATATTCTGCGTCCCCTTCTCCGGTCCGAAATTGAGGTTCGTGTTGTTCTGGAACGGCACGCTGATCAGGTTGCCGACCGGGTTCTGAGCGAGCTTCGCGAGTTCCTCGGCGCTCATTTCGGCATGCGCAGGCGCTGCCGCGAACAGTGCGACAGCAGCCATCGCGCCGGCGAGCGCCGCCGGCGTCGTCCGGAAGGCTTTGTATTGGGTCATCGTTCAGTCTCCGCGGGAGTCCGTTGTCGTTCGCTCGCAATGCCGGCGTGCCTCAATAAGGCCGCGCCGGCCCGATCTGCGGCGCCCGCACGGGGTTGGCCATCCCGTAGAAAATCGTCACGCCTTGGCCACCACAGAGGGTCGAGAGCGCTTCGTTGGGATCGCCGAAGCAGCTGGCGATGGTCTGCCAGTTGTCCATCACCCAGACATCTCCCGCCGGACTGATCGCGAGATCGGTCTGCATCTGCAGGCCGCCGCCCACGTAGCCTCCCGGTGGCGAGATCTGTTCGCCCGTCTTCATGCCGGGCGGGCAGTTCTCGGTCTTGGCACCGCACAGGTGCGCGATCCGTCCCACCGCGCCCGCGAAGTTGGAGATCCAGACCGTGTCGTCGCCGGCGACGACAACCGCCCAAGGGCCGGGCAAGCCTCCGCCAGTGAAGGGAGAGCCGGGAAACTGCGTGCCGTCGGGTCTGAACAGCGTCACGCTGCCGCCGTCCGGGCCGCCTTGCTGATTGAACATGTTGTACGCCAGTTCCTTGTCGTAGTTGCGACCCAGCGCCATCACGATGCCGACCTTCGCCAACCTCTCCAGGCCGTGGATGCCATTGCCGAAGCGGTTGGTCACCCAGACGTTGCCCTGGCTGTCGATGCCCATGCCGCTACCACTGTAACCCGACTTGAACTTGTCTATCTTGCTCGGATCACTGGCCGGGAAGCGGACCACTTCGTCGCCGGCGGCGCTGGTCACCCAGATCCTGTCCTGCTGGTCGATGGCCAGATGGAACGGCGATTTGAAAGACTTGCAGGGCTCTGCGCTCTTGTCCTCGCAAACGATGCGCCCCTTGGTGAGGTCGCCTTTCGGGAAGAAGACGAGCTGGTTGTGCTCCAGGCCGAGCACCCAGACATCTCCGCTCGGCGTGACGATCACGCCCTGCATGAGGCCAAGCTTTCCGCCGAAGTTGATGCCGTCGGGCGGCGTCAGCGGCTTGCCGTTCTTGTCAAACACGGTGATCGTCTTGCCGCCGTAGCTGGTGAGCCAGGCGTTGTCCTTGGCGTCGACGGCGGCGCCGAAGGTGCCGCCCTGCATGCCGCCGCCCGCGAAGCCGGTCGTCATCGGGGAAAGCGGCTTGCCGTTGGGGTCGAACTTGGTGGCGTTGCCCTGCCACAAGCTGTCCTGCCCCTGCCAGCCGATCGTGAAGTTGTCACCCACCCAGAGGTTGCCCTCGCTGTCGAACATCGCCTTGCCGCCCGCGCGGTAGCCACCGCCCGTCACCTTCAGCGGCAGGGCCCAGGCGCTGGGCGCCCATTGCAGATACGGCATGTACGGCACCGCGCGCATCGTCTTGCCCGTCGGCACCGGATAGAAGGCTCCGAGCAGCGAGAACACGCGTTCGGGCTGGTACCACGGATACTGGGCGATCGCCTGGGCTGCCGTGAGCGTGTCGGTCGGGATCTTGCCGATCGGAGGTGTCGCCGCTGCGTAGAGCTTGCCGCACGCATCCGGCACCACGCGCCTGACGCAGCCGGCGAGCGCGTCGGCCAGTGTGGCGAAATTGGCCATCGTCGGCGTTTGGCTGCTGTTGAGCGGGTCCTGGATGGTCGTGCCCCACCCACCCGTGGTCAGGTCGACGAAGCTCGGCACGTTGCCCGCGGCGATCTTCAGTTGCAGCGGCTGGGCCTTGATCGCGGTGCCGTCGATGAATTGGTTGTGCGTCCACACCGAGGCTACGGTCGTCATTTCGTTGATCGTGATCTCGGCGGGGCCCTTGCTGCCCAGCACCGATATCAAAGCGATGGCGGGGTTGTCCGCGCCGGCCTTGTCTGCCGCGGATTTCCCACCCTTCGCAACCACATACAGGGTCGCGTCGGTGCCGGCCGCGCCGGACACATTGAGCGCGAATCGGCCGTCCGCGCCGGTCTTCGCTTGGCCAAGTTGCTTCGGCGCGTTTGCGGTCGCGGCCCACAATGTGACCGTCGAGCTGGCAATTGGAGCGCCGCCGCCGAGAACCTGACCACTGATGTTATCCGCCGCGAGAGCCGGTGCGACCGACAGCGCGCCAAATGCGGCAAGAACGCCACAGCAGAACCGCCCACGCCCCGTGCAATTCATGTTGCGTGCCGAAGGATTCATTGTTCGTACTCCGACATCAATCAGGGTCGCCAGGCGATTGCGAGGCGGTCAGCCGTTGCGCATCAGTAGGACAGATACCGCGCCATGTCGTCGTTCTGACCAACGCGCTCCATGGCGTTCAGGTCAACCAATCGCTTTTGCTGGATGGCTTTTCTGGCCGCAGTCTTCTGTTCGGGAGTCATCGCCGCCCATTTGGTCTTCGCTGCATCGCTCTCGGCCTTCATCTGAGCGGTCTCCGACTTGGTCATCGCCATCATGTCGTCGTTCTGGCCGATTCGTTCCAGCGCCGTCAGCTCGCCCAGCTTCTTGGTACGCGCACTCTGGATGACGGCGTCCTTCTGGGCCTGGGTCATGCCGGCCCACTTGGCCTTGGCCGCGTCGCGCTCGGACTTGAGCTGCGCCGATTGCGCGGCGGTCAGCGGCTTCATGTTCATTTCGTTGATCAGGGTCGTATCGTCGGCCAGCGCCCATGTCGCCGGCAGGGCAATGCAGGTCGCGACAATTCCGAAAAGCAATTTGCGCATGATCATGCTCCTTATCTTCGGGGCTTCGAAGGCCCAATCCAGAAATCACCATTCAACGCACTCTTGTGCAGGGAGGTTGCTCAACCCCACTCTGCATCCCGCCGCCGGTGCAGCTCGCGGTTATCGGGCCGCAAAGACCGACGTTGTCCGCCGGGCAGCCGATATTTGTTTCCAACGGGGTTGATTATCCGACCGCGCATTGCCCGAGGATTTGCGCCACGTCAAACATCGCCAAACCGGAACTTGCGCCGTACGCGCTGATATATCCGCGCCACTGCCTATCCGTTACGCAGTGCGACAAATCGCCGCGCGTAATCCGCGGCACACTTGAGCCCGATTTCCTTGTCGGCGCATTCCGTGACCACTTTGCCGGACGCACCGTCGCGGAACTGCAATCCATGGCCATCCGTTGCGAACGCTGAAGGCAAGCCGCAGAGAGCAGAAGTCGCCGGACCGAACAGCGCGACGCCAGCCCGAATCGCTTCGCGCGCGCCGTCAAGGCGTATCTGGATAGGTAACGCGCGTGGATGCGCCCTTGAGCACGCGATGGGTGCAACGCCTGTCGCCGAATGATCCGCCTTGTATATTGGGAATTGAGCGAATTGCAGTGCTTGCTATGAGCGGCAGAAACTATTGTTTCTCCGGGGAGGCCGTAGACGCCTTAAGGCTTGGACCTTGTCCGTTAGATCGGCCCCCCGCCTTCTTTGCTAAGACCGTGGAGTATCCCAGACGCGTGAGTCTGCATCACAAGGTCGGTTTTGCAAGG
>Ga0209048_10005440_pt1 | contig 12009 bp, 9 predicted proteins | sample FrelakmetCRP12CR_FD_187146 | JGI IMG/M metagenome (GOLD analysis project Ga0209048, IMG submission 187146) | Freshwater lake sediment microbial communities from the University of Notre Dame, USA, for methane emissions studies - CRP12 CR (SPAdes)... | ecosystem: Environmental > Aquatic >... | reverse complement strand
GGCTTCGGCCTCGCCTTGGAGGGCAAGCATGAAGGCATGCGAATCGACGATGCCCGTGCTCGGCGACAGCAAGGCGAAGGCACCCTCGACCTGCGGTTCGAGGGCGCGCAATGCGGCCCGGTCGAGGCGGACAATATTGGTGACGCCATTGACGCGAGCCCGCGCTTCAATCGTGTCGAGCGCGGCGCTTTGGCTGGCATCGGCGGCGACGATGATTTTGCCGCATTGTCGAAAGGGCACGTTGCGGGTCCGGCAATACTGATAGAGCGCGTCGCGGCCTTGCCGGCAGAATTGTGCCTTCAACGAACCCGCCGGATAATAAATGCCGGCGTGAATGACCTCGCTGTTGCGCGACGAGGTTGCCGTGCCGATTGCCTCGGCGGCCTCGAGAACGACGACGTCGCGCTTGGCTAGCGCGAGTGCCCGGGCGATGGCGAGGCCGACGACCCCGGCGCCGATGACCGCACATTCGACGTCACTGCCATCGTTCAGCGTCGGCATGACTAGTGCGCCGGCACGGCGCGAGTCCGGGCCATTTTCAGCCGGGCCTCATCAGGTCGGCGACAGCCTCGAGAGCCAATCCGGCACAGCGCCCGTCGGTAAGCCGGCGCTCGTTCAGCGCCCGCAATTCGTCCATATTGCGCTGGAAGGCCTGCCCGCCAGGGCTGAGAAATTGGCCGCCGAGAATTTGTTCGAAGAAGGCCTTGGCGCCATAGGCACCAAGCGTGTGCGGTGCAAGACCCTTCTCGGCCTCGAGTGCCGCAGTTTGGCGGTCGTGGTCCCTGGCCGTGAGGCCGGCGGACTGCAACACGTCGGCATCGCGCAGGATGGCGCACATCAGTCGGACGGACGGCCGGCGAAGGGCAGCAAATTCCTGGCGCAGCCGGCCGAGCGAGGCAACATCGAAATCCGCTCGCAGGCTTGCTTCGAGCACGGGATAGCCTTGCACGATATCGGTCAGAAGTATGGCGCAGCGAACGGCCTCGATGGCCGGCTCGTCGACTTGACTAAGTTGCAATATGGCGCCGACACAATCGGCGGCCAGACGCTCGAGGCGAAAAGGCTCGTAAGCTTTCACGCCGCTGCGATCAGCGATTTCATTGCCTCTGCCGTCATGATGTATGTCGTGGCCGAAAGCGGCGCAGCAGCCAAGCAGCAAATCGCCCGGCCTAAAATGCACGCCGAAGGTCGCTTCGGCACGCTCTTGGCCGAGCATGGCAAGGGTAAGCCAAATCACGCCGACTTCGAGCGAATGGGTGGGATTGTGATAGGAATTGCCGTGACCGGACCGATCTGCCTCGCGGGCTATCATCAACAGGGCTCGCGCTTGCGGGCTCTCGGCATGGTCGGGAAATAGACCGACGATCTCCTCGCAGACGCGCTGCGAGTGTTGGCGCGCATGGCGCAGCGAATCGAGGAGCTTGGACAGGTCGAGCGAATCGGCAAAAGCGGCGCGGTGGCGGCCGAGGGCAAAGACGAAGGCCTCGAAACTCGACGGATCGTTCATGAAACGCAGAATTCCCGCGACGATCGCCTCTTGTAGCCATCAGGCGGCGTGAGACGTTGTCCGCTGGTTCGAGGAGAGATGCCTGTGCGATCGATCAACCCGTGCCTCTCGACCTGCGTGCTGGAGCCGGCACCGGGCCGGATTGGAGGACCTATCGATACACTCAGCCCCTCCCTGATTTCAACCCCGCTCGGGGTAGGGACATTAACAAACTGAAACAAAACGTTTTTCTATGCCTTGGAAGGGGCGGGGGCGGCGGCTGGGGCAGCGGCGGGCGTTGCCATGCGGCGCGCCGCTTCGGCGCCGATCGAGGCGGTAAGTTCGGGGCGGCTTGCCGCAAGGCCGCGGAAGTCGGCGATATCGAGAACGAGCAATTGGGTTTCTCTGGTCGTCATGACTGTCGCATTGCGCGGGCCGCCAGTTATGAGCGCGATCTCGCCGAAGAAGTCGCCCGGACCAAGCCGCACCGATTGCGGTTCGATGAGGATTTCGACCTCGCCGGCAATGATGAAGAACATGCAGTCGCCGGGCTGACCCTTACGGGTCACGATGGCCCGGCTTGGCAATTCGCGCGGCCGCAGCAATGCTGCGAGGTCGGCGATGGTCGAGGGCCCGGCCTCGCGAAAAAACGGTACGCGCGACAGCATGTCCCAGGATTGCAGGAAATCGCGCCTTCGCATTTCCGCGGCAAAGCTGGTGGCAAGCAGGCCGGCCAGTAGCGCGAACAGAATAATGCCGCTGACCATCACCAGGCCGCCGAGTGCACGGCCGAGTCCGGTCACCGGCACCCGGTCGCCATAGCCGGTGGTGGTCAAGGTGGTGATCGTCCACCAGAGCGCATCGCCGACACTGCCGAAGGCGTCAGGCTGGACCTTCGCTTCGGCAAGATAGGCGAGGACCGAGGCAGCGACCAGGACGACAGCAAACAACAGTGCCAGACCCAGGATCGATACGCGCTCGCGCAACAGAACGGTCATCAGCATCTGCGGGCCTGCGGAATAGCGGGCAAAGCGCAAGAGCCAGAGCGAGGCGAGCAACGGCGCGCCATCCGGGGTCCAATAGAAGGGCGCGGCGAGGGTGATCGGCAGAATCGTCAGAAGGTCGAGGGCGCCCGGCAGGGACCAGGCCCAGCCGATCCGCGCTGCCCGCGGCGCATTGGCATGTGATTGCGGCTCGAGTTGCGGCGCGAAAGCAAGCCTGAGGGCGGCATCGGCGAGAAAGATTAGGACGATCGCAATCAATATGGCCTGGCAGATGACGCGGGCCGGTTCGGAAAGATTGGGCGAGGTGTTGGCCATCATGGCAACAATGCCGAGGATGATCAGGCAGCCCTCCGCTAGCCGGTAGATCCTGGCCCCAGGGGCCATGGATTTCTGGTCGAGCAGCGCTGCCAGACGATGTGGGGGGCCTTGCGTCACAATTGTCCATTCGACCTGGGGCTGGGCAAGGTTAAGCCGGCGCCCGAACCAGCCCTTTGGACGCCCAACCATTGTGCCGTGCAATCCACACGGCGCAAGGGCTGCGCGGGTCGACAATCCGGGTCGGAGTGTGATGAAGTGCGCCGCGGCGACATGGAAAACCAGGGCTTTGGGTCGAGGCCTGCGGGTGTCAGGGGACAGGCGGGGGATGGAACGCAATCTCTTTGTCTATATCTGGCGACGCACGCGGCGCGAGCAAATCTGGATTTTGATTATCATTCTTTTGTCAATGCCGGCCAATTTCGCCTTGCTCGACCTGCCGAAATCCATCGTCAATGGGCCGATTCAGGGTCGCGGATTTGAAAATGGCGCGACCCAGCGGTTGTTTTCGATCAACCTGCCGGTGCCAGGCTTCCTCAGCGACAGCGGCAGCCTGAATCTCTTTCGCGGCCTAGAACTGCACCGCGTCCCGGCGCTCTTTCTGCTCAGCGGCACCTTCCTTGCGCTGGTCATCATTAACGGCATGTTCAAATATTACATCAACACCTACAAGGGCCGCCTCGGCGAGCGCATGCTTCAGGTCCTAAGATTCGAGCTTTTCGACCGAATCCTGCGTTTTCCGCCCGCCGATCTACACCGCGTCAAACCGGCCGAAATCGCGACAATGATCAAGGATGAGGTCGAGCCGCTCGGCGGCTTCATCGGCGACGCCTTTGTCCAGCCGTTTTTTCTCGGCGGCCAGATCGTCACGTCGCTCGCCTTCATATTCATCCAGAACGTCTGGCTCGGCTGTGTGACGATTATGCTGCTTGCTGTCCAGGGTTTGGTGATCCCGCGCCTGCGCCGCCGGCAGCTCGAATTGTCACGCCAGCGCCAAGTTTCGGCGCGGGCCCTGGCTGGCCGGATTGGCGAGGTCATCGAGGACATGTCGAGCATCCGTAGCAACGATACGGCGAATTTTCAGCGCGCCGACATCGTCAATCGCCTGACCCATGTCTTTTCGATCCGCTTTGCCCTGTACCAATGGAAGTTCTTCGTCAAATTCCTGAACAACCTCTTGGCCCAGCTGACGCCGTTTTTTTTCTATGCGATCGGCGGCTATTTTGCGACCATTGGCCGTCTCGACATTGGTCAATTGGTTGCGGTGATTTCCGCCTATAAGGAATTGCCCTCGCCGGTCAAGGAACTAATCGACTGGGATCAGCAGCGGCTCGATGTCGAGGTCAAGTACCACCAGGTCATCGATCAATTCTCGGCAGAAGGAACGCTGCTGCCGGCCGCCGCGCCGGAGCCGCAGCGTCCGTTGCCAAGACTCAATGGCGACATCGTCTTCGACGCGGTGACGGTGAGCGACCTGTCGCATGAAAAGCTTCTGGACGGCCTTAGCTTTGTGATGATGCTGACCGATATTGTCGCGCTCGTGAACGCCGATCGTGGCGGTGCCGAAGTGGTCACAGAGGCCATAGCCGGTCTTGCCGAAATCGATTCAGGACAGATTAATATCGGCGGGCGCAATCTGAACGATTGGCCGGTCTCGGTTACGGCGCGGCGGATCTCCTATGCCGGTCCGGAGCCGTTCTTTCCGCAATCGACCTTGCTCGACGCTTTGGTCTCCGGTCTGAAGTTTGCCGCCAGTCCGCCGCCCGATCCGAACGCTCGAGCGGTACCCAAACATTTGCAGATCATTGAAGTGGAGGGTGTCGATCTCGATTTCAATCGCGATTGGATCGACTATGATGTCGCCGGATCGAACGGCCCCGGCGAGTTGTACGAGCGCATCAAGGCCGCTCTTCTGATCGTCGACTTGGACAATGATGCGGTGAGCTGGGGTCTTGACCGCCAGCTCGACCCGCGTAGCGACAGCGAGACCCTTCAGGAAAGGCTGGTTGCGGCGAGAGGCGCCTTTCGCAACCGCCTGAAAGAGGCGGGGCTGACCCATCTCGTCGAGCCGTTCGACCCCGACAAGTATTGCCATCAGGCCAATATTTTCGAGAACATCCTGTTTGGCACGACCCGCGGGAATGCCGCCAAATTGATCGAGGGATCGCAGCTGCAGAAATTTCTCGCCAAGCAGCGGCTCGATGCCGATCTGTTCCGGATCGGTCGGGAGATTGCGGCAACCGTCGTCGAGGTCTTTTCAGGCATCACCGCCGACAATCGGCTGTTTGCCCAACAGGCCCTGATGCCGGCCGAGGAATTTGCCGAGTACGATCAGGCCTTGAAGCGGCTTGGACCGAAAACGAGCTTTGAACAGGCGAACCGGGCTGATCGTCTGCGGTTCGTTCGGCTTGCCCTGAATTATATCGAACCGCGCGACCGGCTCGGTCTTCTCGATGGCGAACTCGAGAGGCGGCTGGTTGAAGCGCGCAAGGCCTTGCGTGAGCAGCTTGGCGCGGGCGAGACCGACATCGTCTTCTACGATCCGCAAACCTACAATCCGGCTGCCTCGATCCAGGAGAACATTCTTCTTGGAAGAGTAGCCTTCGGCGTTGCCTCGGCTAGTGACCGCGTCAACGGCTTTGTGCGGACCATTGTCGACGATCTCGGGTTGCGCGACGTCGCACTCAAGGCCGGTCTGAGTTTCGACATCGGGCCGGCCGGCAAGAGATTGTCGCGGGTCCAGCGCCAGAAACTTTCGATGGCAAGGGCCTTGCTGCGCCGGCCCGATCTTCTGGTGGCGAATGGCGCCCTTTCGGCGCTCGACGCGCTTAGCCAGGGCCAGGTGGTTGAACGGGTCCTGGCGCGGGCGCGCGGCGCGAGCAGCGATCAGCGCTTTGGCGTTGTCTGGGCCATGGCGAGCGCGCAATTTGCCGAGAATTTTGACCGGGTGCTTGTCCTCGATCATGGCAAGCTCGTCGAGAATGCCCAAGCCGCGAAATGATGGAATGCGGGGAGAGTATCGTGAGCCTGTTGAAGCAAGACGTTGAAGTTCTGCGGCGCGTGCCCCTGTTTGCGCCGATTGACACGGCGCGACTGAAGCTCCTGGCCTTTACCTCGCAACGCCTGTCGTTTGAGGCCGACCAGGTCCTGTTCGAGCAGAACGAGGCTGGCGACACGGCCTATGTTCTAATCGACGGGAGTGCCGACGTTTTCGTCAAGGCCGGCCCGCGCGAGGTCAAGGTCGCAACCGTCGGGCGCTACGACTTTATCGGCGAAATTGCGATTTTGTGCGATGTGCCGCGGACCGCGACGGTGCGCACGACGAGTCGGGTCGAGGCGCTGGTGATCCAGAAGGATCAATTGCTCGAGCTCCTGCGCAATTTCCCGGATATAGCCATCGCCATGATCCGGGAATTGGCCCTTCGCCTCAACCAAACCAATCAGAAACTGGCGGCGCTAGCGCAGCGGCAGAATTGACCACTCAGCGCCCTTTCCACTGTGGTTTACGCTTTTCGGCAAAGGCGCGCGCGCCCTCCTTCAGATCTTGCGAGGCGATGACTTTTTGGACGAGATCGGCGGCATCGTGAATGGCGAAGGCCTCGTGCTCGTTCGCGGTTTCTGTCAATCGCAGCAATTGTTTGATGGCTGGGAACAAGAGCGGCGGGCCTTCGGCAAGCTGAAGGGCTATTTCACGCGCCTTGGCAAGGGCACCGCCCTTTGCGACGACATGGTTGACGAGGCCCCAGTGCTTGGCCTCCGCGACATCCATCCAGCGGCCGGTCAGCAGAAATTCGACGGCAACGTGGTAGGGAATGCGACGGCGCAATTTTATGGTGCCCGCATCGGGCAGGACGCCCACATTGATTTCAGGCAGGGCGAAGCGGGCGTGGTCCTCGGCCACGATAATGTCTGTGCCGAGCATAAGTTCCATGCCGCCACCACAGGCAATGCCGTTAACGGCGGCTATGATTGGCTTGTTGAGATTGCGAGGGTAATTCAGGCCGCCGAAGCCTCCTTCGCCCCAGTCGGAATCAGCCGCCTCGCCCTCGGCGGCGGCTTTGAGATCCCAGCCGGCCGAAAAGAACTTTTCGCCGGCGCCGGTCAGAATGGCGATACGCAGATTTGGATCGTCACGAAAGCCGCCAATAAGCTGGTTGAGGCGCAGGCTGGTCTGCCGGTCGAGGGCGTTCGCCTTCGGGCGATCAATCGTAATCTCTAGAATTGAGCCGTTTTGGGCGGTTCTAATCTCTGCCATGCTCCGCCTTTGTGGCCGCTTTTCATTCCATGTGCAAGATCGCCAAAGCGCTCGCTCAGATCAATCGGTCCAGGCCAATTTGGTCGGCAGTGAGCGCTTTCTGCTTGAAGATTGGGCCGGCGCCTTTGACCCGGCGCGCCTTCCAAGCGGAACAATCGCTCGGGCCGTCGCCAACAAGCCACCGAAAGCGAGTCTCGAAGACGCCGCTCGCTTGGCTGCATTATTCTGCCGCCGGTCGTTGGAATAGTCTGCCGGCGGCCCGCAATTTCCTTTGGGCCACCTGCCAACTCTGTCTCAGAGTTTCTTTCCGTCCGGTCCGAATTGCTTGAGATAGGCAATGACATTGTCAATATCGGCCGGGTTAGACAGGCCTTGGAACGTCATTTTGGTTCCGGGGACCTTCGCTTTTGGATTAGGCAAATATTCCTTTAGCGTTGCTTCATCCCAAGTAATGCCCGAGTTTTTGTTGCCATCGGAATAATTATAGCCCTCGACGATGCCAGCTTTACGTCCCACCACGCCGTTGAGGGCCGGCCCGACCGAGTTTTTCGCGCCCTCGCCGATTTGGTGGCAGACCTTACATTTCAAAAAGACCTTTTCGCCGGCCGCCGCATCTTGTGCCAAAGATTGGCCTAGCGTGGCGCCGAAGCTTGCCGCAACAACGATTGCAGCGAGTAATGCGTTTTTATGAGCCATTCGTTCCATGCGCTTGCTTCCTTCCATCGATATCGCAACGCCTAAGATCTTTTTCTAATGGAATCAATGTTCACGGCAAGTGTCAATAGGACGTGACATAGAGAGTGTAAAGATGTACGCTTAAGCTATGAACGGATGTCGACCTTTGCGGGTGATATTGGCAAAGCCACGCGGTTTTTGTGCCGGCGTTGTTCGGGCGATTGAAATCGTTGAGCGGGCTTTGGCAATGTTTGGCCCCCCTGTCTACGTCCGACATGAAATTGTCCACAATCATCATGTCGTCGAACGATTGCGGGCGATGGGGGCGGTTTTTGTTGACGAGCTTGACGAGATACCGACCGGAGCTCAGACGATCTTTAGCGCCCATGGCGTTTCGCCGGCCGTGGTGCGTCGGGCGAAGGAGCGTGGCCTCGATGTCATTGATGCGACCTGTCCGCTGGTCGAGCGGGTTCACCGGGAAGTGCGCCGCTATGCCGAGCGCGGCTATGAGATCGTTTTGATTGGCCATGACGGCCATGCTGAGGTGGAAGGCACGCGCGGCCAGATTGAGGGCCCGATGCATGTGATTTCGTCCAAAGACGAGGTTATGGGCCTAAGGATCGCGGATCCGACCCGGATCGCCTACGTCACTCAGACGACCCTAAGCCTGCTTGATACCAAAGAGGTTATTGCAGCGCTCAAACGGCGGTTCCCGCAAGCGGTTGGCCCGGAGACGCGCGACATTTGCTATGCGACCCAGAATCGGCAGACCGCCGTTCTTGCTATGAGCAAAGATGTGCAACTCCTCCTCGTCGTCGGCGCGCCGAATAGCTCAAATTCCAATCGTTTGCGCGAGCTGGGCGCGAGTGCCGGCGTTGCGAGTCATTTGATTCAATCGGCGGTGGCGATCGACCCGAATTGGTTTGACGGCGTTGATGTCGTTGGCGTGACCGCGGGTGCTTCGGCGCCAGAAATCCTCGTACAAGAGACGATCGAACGCCTGGCACTCTACCGAACTCTGATCATAGAAACCCTAGCGGGCAATGATGAACTGGTCCAATTTCGTCTGCCGACGCGACTGGTGGATTCGCCTGGCCCTGTCAGGACGCCTATTCAGGCCAACGAGGCGTTCGATGCGACTGAACTGCGGATATGATGGATGACCTTGCGCTTTTCCGTTGAGGCATTGAGGCACCAGGCCCGATCGAGTTTAGCCTTTCTCTGATTGGGTTTTTTGGAGCATGGTTCGACAGCGAATTAGGGTCGCCTGACTATGCCAGCCTATCCATTTTCCGCCATTGTTGCGCAAGACAATATGAAGCTTGCGCTTTTGATTGCTGCCGTTGATCCCTCGGTTGGTGGCGTATTGGTCTTTGGTGATCGAGGTACCGGCAAATCGACGGCGGTTCGAGCCTTGGCGGCTTTGCTTCCCAAAATGCGGGTGGTGGATAATTGTGCCTATGGTTGCGATCCTGGCAAACCTGCGGGGCTGTGCAGCGCGTGCGGTCCGGATCGCAAGAAAAAGGATTTGCCGAGCCATCTCGCGCCCGTTCCGGTCGTCGACTTGCCACTGGGTGCAACCGAAGACCGGGTGATCGGTGCCTTGGATCTCGAGCTGGCACTAGCCAAGGGCGAGAAGGCCTTTGAACCCGGCCTTCTCGCTCGCGCTCACCGAGGCTTTCTTTATATTGACGAGGTCAACCTACTGGAGGATCACCTCGTTGATTTGCTGCTCGATGTCGCAGCCTCGGGTGAAAATGTCGTCGAGCGTGAGGGTCTCAGTATTCGCCATCCCGCGCGATTTGTTCTGGTTGGGAGCGGCAATCCGGAAGAGGGAGAATTGCGCCCGCAGCTTCTCGACCGATTTGGATTGGCAGTGGACGTCAAGACACCGGATACCCTGGATGTGAGGGTCGAGGTCGTAAGTCGACGTGATGCGTATGACCGCGACCCGGCGGCTTTTTCGGTCAAGTGGGATAGCAAGGATCGTGGCCTGCGGCGACGGATCTCGGCCGCTCGGCAAAGACTGGCCTCGGTCGATGTGCCTTTGCGAACGCTGCAAGATGCAACGCGACTGTGCATGGCGCTTGGGACGGATGGCCTTCGCGGCGAATTGACGCTGGTTCGCACGGCGCGCGCGCTGGCGGCCCTTGATGGGGACAAGACGGTCGAAGAGCGGCATTTGCGCCGAATTGCCATACCGGCACTGTCCCATCGATTACGACGCAATCCTTTGGATGATTCATCGGCGGTGACACGGGTTGAACGCGCGCTTAGGGAAGTCTTCGGCCCATGATGCCGCCAGACGAAGCACGGCAACACATGGCGGGCGATGCGACATTGGCAGCCAAGCTTTTTGCCATTGATCCGGTCGCAACCGGGATTGCGCTCAGGGCCCATGCAGGGCCGGTTCGCGATCTCTGGCTGTCGCAGTTGCGTCCCCTGCTCGGCTCAACATCGCTTCGGCGGCTGCCGCTCAATATCAGCGACGATCGCTTGCTCGGCGGCGTTGATTTGACGGCAACGTTGCGCGCTGGTCGGCTGGTCGCTGAGCGTGGCTTGCTTGCCGAAGCCGACGGCGGAATCGTTGTCATGGCGATGGCCGAGCGCGTCGCCCCGATGGCGGTCGCGCGGATCACTCGGATGCAAGACACGAATAGCGTTGCTGTTGAACGAGCCGGCCTTGGTCTCTTGTTACCCGCTCGGATTGGATTAATCGCCTTTGATGAGGGAATTGCCACCGACGAGCGCCCGCCCGCCTCGCTTATGGACCGTCTGGCTTTTCATATTGATCTAACTCATGTCGCATTGGCTGATCTCAGCGAGCCCGACTGTGATCGCCAGGCGATCGAAGCTGCGACAGACAGGCTGCGGACCGTAACCGCTGACGCGGACGCGGTGAGTGCGCTGTGCCAAGCTGCGATGAGTCTTGGCATAGACTCGGTTAGGGCCCCGCTTTTTGCCCTGCGGGTTGCGCGTATTGCTGCGGCGCTGGCCGACCGTTCGCGGGTGGAAACGCCCGATCTTGCGATTGCCGCGAGGCTCGTCTTGGCGCCGCGCGCGACACGAGATCCTCGCCAACAAAGCGAGGAAAATGCCGGTCAATCGCAAGCGCCTGAACAGGCCAAGAATGAAGGAGAAAATTCGCAAACAGAGGGCGATGCCCCTGACCAAGACCGTGATGCCGGCCGCGACTCCGCTTGGCTGTCTGATCTCGTCGTACAGGCCGCGGCCTCGTCGCTACCGCTTGGCTTGCTGAAGCAATTCGCTGGCGAGGGCACGCGGCATGCGAGAACGGCCGATGCCGGCCGGGCCGGTGCGTCGATGCGTTCGACCCAGCGCGGGCGACCGATTGGGACAAGGAGCGGCCAACTCAGGCAAGGTCGGCTGAATATAGTGGAAACGCTGCGTGCTGCGGCGCCGTGGCAGGCCGTGCGGCGCCGTCAAGTGCAAGGCCGAAACAACGGGACGAGCATGGCTGGCGAACGCCAGGCCCGGCTTCTGGTTCGACCTGACGATTTTAGGTTGATCCGCTACGAACAGCATACGCAAACAACAACCATTTTTGCGGTTGACGCCTCCGGTTCTTCGGCCCTGCATCGTCTCGCCGAAGCGAAGGGCGCCGTTGAGTTGCTTCTTAATGATTGTTATGTCCGGCGAGACCAAGTTGCGGTGCTGGCCTTTCGCGGCCAAGGAAGCGACCTCATTCTACCGCCGACGCGCTCGCTGGTGCGGGCCAAACGAAGCCTAGCCGGGCTGCCGGCAGGCGGCGCAACGCCGCTTGCTGGCGGTATAGCGGGCGCTACAGGGTTGGCTGAAACTATTCGTCGGCACGGGCACACGCCCATTATCGTGATTTTGACGGATGGACGCGCCAATATAGCGCGCGACGGAACCATGGGGCGGCCGCAGGCCATCGAAGATGCGCTTGGTGCTGCGCGCCATTTGCGGCAATTGGGCTGCACAACGCTGTTGATCGATACTTCGCCGCGGCCACAAGCCCTTGCCGAACGCATGGCACGCGAAATGGGGGCCCGCTACCTACCGCTTCCCTATGCCGATGCGACAAAATTATCGGAAGCGGTTCGGCTGGTTTCGCCGCGGGGCTGAATTTAGGATCGTCGGATGATTGATGCCGATAGACCAAATTGGGCGCACGATGGTCGTGATTGGCCGCATCGTCAGTCCAGTCAATTCGTGCACGCTGGGGGCGTCCGCTGGCACGTGCAACGATTTGGTCAAGGGCCTGCTGCTCTTCTGGTCCACGGGACGGG
>Ga0209048_10005439_pt1 | contig 12010 bp, 8 predicted proteins | sample FrelakmetCRP12CR_FD_187146 | JGI IMG/M metagenome (GOLD analysis project Ga0209048, IMG submission 187146) | Freshwater lake sediment microbial communities from the University of Notre Dame, USA, for methane emissions studies - CRP12 CR (SPAdes)... | ecosystem: Environmental > Aquatic >... | reverse complement strand
CCCGCCGTGGCAGGGGCTCCACGTCCAAGGTGACGAGACGGCTGACGTCGGCATCGGCGGCGAACAACGGCAGCACCCGCCGGCCGAGGTGGCCGGCGGCGCCGGTGATCGCGACGGTGCTCATCCACCCATCCTGCCCGGTCGGCGGCGGCGCCGGGGACAACGCCCGATCGCGCCCCTACGATGCGACGGTGAGCGACGAGTCCTTCGGAGGCCTGCCCTTCTTCGGCGACCTGGCCCGCCTGTTCGGCCAGCAGGGCCCGATCCACTGGGACGCGGCCCGCCAGCTCGCCCTCGCCGTCGCCACCGAGGGAGGGACCGAGGCCAACGTCGATCCGATCGAACGGATCCGCCTCGAGGAGCTGGCCCGGGTGGCCGAGCTCCACGTCGGTGCCGAGCTGGGGCTGGCGACATCGGTCACCGGCCGCGCCGTGTCGGTCACCGCCGTGACGCCGGGGACCTGGGCCGCCCGCAGCCTCGAGGCCTACCGTCCCCTCTTCGACGCCTTGGGTGAGGCCCTTGCCGCGGCGCCGGCCGAGCCCGCCGACCCGTCGGAGGCGGCCGACCCCGCCGCGGCGCTGATGGGCGGGCTCATGAAGATGCTGACGCCGTCGATGCTCGGCCTCGCGGCCGGCTCGATGGTGGGCCACCTCGCCCGGCGCTCGTTCGGCCAGTACGACCTGCCGATCCCCCGGCCGCCCTCCGACGAGCTCCTCGTCGTCCCGACCACGATCTCGGCCTTCGCCCAGGACTGGTCGCTCCCGCTCGACGAGCTGCGGCTCTACGTGTGCGTGCACGAGGTCGCGGCCCACGCCGTGCTCGGCGTGGGCCATGTCGGCTCGTCGCTGTCGGGCCTGCTGACCGACTTCGCCCGATCGTTCCGGCCCGACGCACGGGCCCTCGAGGAACGCCTCGGCGATCTCGACGTTGCCGACGCCGACGCCATGGCGCAGCTTCAGCGCGCCCTGACCGATCCCGAGCTGCTCCTCGGCGCGATGACCTCACCCGAGCAGCGCGAGATCCGGGCCCGCCTGGATGCGCTCGTGGCCGTTGTTGTCGGGGTCGTGGACCACGTCGTGGACCGGGTGGGTCAACGCCTCATCGCCCGCTACGGGGCGCTGGCCGAGGCCGTGCGCCGCCGCCGGGTGACACCCGACCAGAGCGACGTGTTCGTGCAGCGCCTCCTCGGGCTGTCGCTCGGACGCGAGCAGGTCGAGCGGGGGGCGGCGTTCGTGGACGGGGTCGTCGAGCGGGCGGGCGAGGACGCCCTCGCCCGGCTCTGGCGCTCGGGCGACCAGCTGCCGACGCCCGCCGAGGTCGACGCCCCCGGGCTCTGGTTGGCCCGCATCGACCTCTGAGACACCGAACCCCGTCCGAACCGGACGAGAGGTCAGTCAGCGGCGTCTTCGGCTTTCCCATCCCGCTCGCCCGGCTCGGGCGGGGACCATGCGCCGTCCGGGTCCGCGGCACGGACCCTGGCCTTGCGCCGGGTGTCGATCTCGCGCCAGACCTTGCCGAGGAGCGGATCGGGGGCGCGGGCGTGGACCCGCACGTAGTGGCGGCCCCAGAGGTAGAACACCGCCCCGAAGGCGCAGGTGAACCCCACGACGAAGAAGCCGAGGCTGCCCGGGAACGGGATGACGACGGGCAGGAAGCCGAACACCACCCACACCAGCTGGAACCGGGTCTCGAACCGGGCGAAGGAACGGCCCCGGTTCGCGTCGGGGGCGTCGCGCTGCACGATCGAGTCGAAGGCCTGACGGGCGACCGCCGCACCCATGGCGACCATGAGGGCGAGGAGCGCGGCACTCGTGTGGCTCCCGGAGAGGCCCGCGCCAAGGCCGCCGACCGCGGCGAAGGCGAGCGCCGCAGCCAGCATCCGCTCCTCGCGCAGGGCCCGGCGCACCACGGGGGCGGCGGCGGTGCCGGCGATGTTGCCGAGGGCGCTGAAGGCGAGCACGACGCCGAACCAGATCTTGGAGGTGCCGCTGTGGCGGAACCAGAAGGCAACGTGGAAGGTGAGGAACCCGACCGCGGCCCGCAGCGACGCCATGGCGGTCACCGCGAGCACGATCCCGGCGCTGCGCAGCTCGGCGACCTCCTCGGCGTCGGCCGGCGACGCCGCGACCGTGACCTTGGGGAGAAACGCACCGAAGCCGACCGCCACGAGGTAGGTGGCCGAGGCCAGGCCGAGCACCCACTGCGGTCCGATCTTCAGCAGCGGAACGCCGGGGATGGCGGCGGCGAAGGCCATGACCCCGGCGATCACCCCGAGCTTGGAGTTGGCCTCGACGAGCTCGGCGTCGCTCGCCACCGTGGTGGGCACCAGGGCGCTCTTGGTCACGATGTAGCCCTTGCTCATCACGAGCATGAGGAAGGCCTCGGGGAACAGCAGCGGTTCGTTCACGTGCATGACCATCAGGCCGGCGACGAGGGCGCGCCCGGCGCAGAACGCCAGCACGAGCAGGCGCCGCCCGCCGGCGATGCGGTCGATGGCGGGCCCGAGGAGCGGGGCGACGACGGCGAAGGGAGCCATCGTGAGGCCGAGGTAGAGGGCGACGCGCCAGCGGGCCTGCCCCGGGTCGATCGAGAAGAACAACGACCCGGCCAGGGCGATGGCGATCAGCGCGTCGCCCGCCATCGAGGCGGCGTGCACGCGGGCCAGGCGGGTGAACGGCGACACCACGAACGCCGCGGCGATCTCCTCGGGCGTCTGGCGACGGCGCGAGATCGGCTGCACGGACCGGATCGTAGGGGCGCCGCGGAGCGCGGTGTCGGCTGGCGTCACGCGTTGGTGGTCGGGGCCTTACCTTGGTGGGCGATGACGTCGCGTGCGATGGCCACCAGGAACGTGCGCACGTCGCGGTCGTGGGATGACAACTTCGAGTCACCGACTTTCGCCGTTGCCCCGGCAACCGGGCTCGACCGGGTGCCGCTCGGGTCGAGCACGACCTGGTTCGGAACCTGGACGAGGGTCTGGCCCTGGTCGGGCAGGAGGACGACCATGCGCTCATAGCGAGTGCGGTTGCCGTCCCGCACCGGCCAGTACCAGTAGACGGTGTTCCACAGGATCGGGCTCTTGCCGTCCCGCCAGGCGAGGACCGTGCCGACCACCCCACCGCCGAGATCGACGTTGTTGGTGTCGCTGATGTTGTAGCGATGGAAGCGGTAGCACGCCTCGAGCCCGTAGGCCGAGAAGCGAGTCTGGTCGCTCGTCGACACCACATCGACGATCACCGGCACCGAGCTCCACAGCTTGCCGTCGGTGCGAGCCTTCCCGGTCGGGACGAGCTGGAAGCGGTACCAGGTCGAGGAATCTCCGAAGAACCGCTTCGTCCAGTCGTATTGGCCGATCTTGCGGGGCACGGACCAGCCGTCGAGGCGCGCCGGATGGTTCGTGAAGTCGATCAGCCGAGGGATGCCGAAGGAGTTCGCTACGAGGTCGAAGCGCACCAGCCCGGCGTTCAAGACGGCCAGTGGCAGCGCGACCGCGAGCATGACGGTGCCAGCGAGATAGCGACCGCCGCTGCGGCCCCCTTGGTCGGTCGCGAGGCGTGGTCCGAACAGTCCCGGGTCGACGCGCAGCCGGAACAGACGGAGCACGGCGAGCATGATCCCGACGCCGATCCCGAACATGACAACGCCGATGAACGGGTGGAAGCCGTTCACGGCCACGGACTCGCCCCACTGGTGGGCAATCCAGAAGATGATCAAGATCCGGGCGACGTTCAGGCCCCAGATCAGCATCGAGCCGACCACCAGCCAGGCGGACTTGCCCAAGCGCGGGCCCTTGACGACCCCCATCGTCAGGGCGCCGGCGATCAGGAGGAAGCCGAGGAGCCCGTTGGCGCCCGAGCAGGCCGACGCCACGCTCAGGCTCACCTTCCCGGCACCGTGGCCGATGTCGAAGATCGACCCATCGCCCTGGGTGGAGTGAGTGGCGACAGGGATCACCTTCGTCACCGACTCGAGGGCGCGGATGGTCAGGTTGGTGAACCCATCCAGCCAGGAGAACATGGCCAGGGTGTAGGGGTAGGGCCACGCAAGGAGAAGGAACAGGACCGCCCCCCGGAGCCGCCAGAGGGGTCGGACCCCGAAGAGAACGGCGACCGCGCCGGCGATGAACACCGGGAGCGACAGCACGTCGATGCGCCAGACCCAGAACATCGTCGACATCCGGTGGGGCAAGACGTACTCGATCGCCAGCGCAGCCAGCACGAGGGGGACGCCGACGATGTAGTCGAGTTGGCGATCGTGGATGGGCGGCCCGGCCTCGGGCTGCCGCCAGGCGGCGAAGCCGATGGCCATGGCAATGAACGGAACGAGCCCGAGGTAGGCCAACGGGGTGTCGACGGTCAGGCTTTGGAACAGCGTGTTCAGCGTGTGGTGGTACGCCACCACCGTCAGGGTTGAAAGGGCGCCGAGCCGCCAGAACGACGCCCGTCGGACGAGCGGCAGCGACACCACTCTCGTCTGGGGAGCGGGGAACGGGAGGGCGAGGGTCATGCCGATTCGCTGCGTGACGTGAGGGCGGATCCGGACTGGGCCGCCTCGAGACGGAAACCGTAGCCCCGCACCGTCACGAGTGCCCTCGGTTCGGCCGGCTCGACCTCGATGCGCTCCCGCAGGCGCTTGATGTGCAGGTCGAGCGTCTTGGTCGCCCCGCGGCCCCGACCCCACACCTTCTCGATCAGGAAGTCGCGGGTCAGGGCCCGCCCGGGATGGCGCAGCAGCAGCTCGAGGAGGGCGAACTCCTTGAGCGGGAGATCCACCGGCGCGCCGCGGATCTCCACGACGTGGCGGGCGAGGTCCAGCACGATGTCGCCTGCCGCCAGGAGATCGGTGTTCGGCTCGGGTCCTTCGTGGGTGCGGCGGCGCAGCAGGGCCCGCATCCTGGCCACGAGCTCGCGCGGTCGACACGGCTTCAGGACGTAGCCGTCGGCACCGACCTCGAGGGCGACCACGACGTCGAACTCCGACGTGCGCCGGGACACGATGAGCATCGGCACCCCGCTGGCCTGGCGGATGCGGCGGCACGCGTCGAGGCCCCGGCGGTCGTGGAGGTCGATGTCGAGAAGCACGATGTCGGGGCGCTGCTCCCCGAAGGCCCGGAGACCGCCCTCGGTGTCCGACTCGGACCGGACACTGAAACCACTCTGCTCGAGAACCGGGGTGATGGCCGTTGTGTGCCCGGCCTCGCTGTCGATCACGAGCACCGAGGCCGGCGCCGCGACCGTGGCTGCAGGTGTGGTCATGGTGTCGGTCATGTCGTCACGTCGTGTTCGTAGAGGGCGGTGCCCGCGATCGAGAAGACCTTCTTCCAGCCCCCGACGAAGCCGAGCGAGCCGGCCGGAGGGTCAGCGGTGAGCGCGTAGCGCACCAGACTCCCGTTGTCGCCGAGGTCGGGCAGGTAGTCGAGGTCGACGTCGATCACGAACCGCTTCGGATGCCGGGTGTGGAGGAGCTCGAACTGCGAGCCACCCGGATCCACGAGGACATCGCCGGGATGGGCGTCCAGCTCGGCGTCCACGGCCTTCGTGACGGCGAGGTGGTGATCGTAGATGGCGCCGGCCGGATCGGGTTCGGCGAGGCCCAGCGCCGGGCGGAAGACCTGATGCTCGTTCACAATGGCGGTGACCGCAGGGTCGGCGAGCGAGAGCGTCCCCGTCAACGCCCCGACGGCGAGCATGGTGGCGCCGATCGAGCCGCGCACGAACGGCGCCGGGGTCATGGGCCCGCTCCGTTCTCGTCGAGAGGAGCACCACCAGAGGGTGGCGATCGCCACGAAGAGGACTGTGGATTCGAAGTAGCGGGCATCGCCTTGGCTCTGGCTCTTGCTGAGGAGGTAGACCTGGAACAGCGCGAAAGGAGCGGCGGCGACGACGGGCACAATCGGTGACACGCCGCGGCGCAAGGCGAGCGCGAGGAGGACCGGCACGAGGGGCACGAGCGCCGGCGAGAATCGCAACGTGGTTCGGATGCAGTAGGCCAGCGAGGTGACGAGGTCTCCCGACACACCGGGCACGGGCGGGGCCGCCGTAGCCCCGTTGCCACCCTGCCCCGCAGCCACCCCTCCATGGAGGAAGATCAGCCACGAGCCCTTGATGACCTTGCACGCCAACATCCACACGGCCATCACGAACGCAGCGGGAAGCGCGATCACCACCGCGGTCGGGAGCCCGCGGCGCAGGCCACGGCGGCGTATCCCGGCGAGCAGGGCGACGGCGGGTGCGAGAACGAGGATCTCGTAACGGCAGGCCATCGCCCCGGCCAGCCCGAAGGCCAGCATCGCCATGAACACCATGTTGTCGTTGCGTTCCCACGCGAAGAAGCCGTACATCGCGACGGCGAGGAAGAACAGCGACGCCGACTCGCTCATGCCGTTGGCGCAGTTGAAGATGACGACCGGGTTGAAGGCGTAGAGGGCGACCAGGAGTAGCGCGGTGCGACGAGGCACCGCGAGGAGGCCCGTGAGCGCGCACAGCACCCGCACGGTCAGCGCCCCGAAGATCGCTGTCGAGAGCGGCCCGGCGAACGCCGCGGCGTGGAACGGCTCGAGGAGGATCACGAGCGGGACCTGGGCGAGGGCCGGCAGCGGCATCCAGTAGAAGCCCATCGCCGTGAGCGTCGGGCGCCGACCGAACACGATCATGCGTGCGCTGTAGTTCCGGGAGATGGCGTCACCGATGAAGTAGTGCAGGCCGTAGCGGATCCACAGTGCGACGTGCACGTAGACGACAAGAGCGGCGATGGTCAGCCAGAAGGCCTGTCGCCGGGTGATGCCGAGCATCGGGGCGGGGGCGGGAGCTGGCGACGTCTCGAGCGACGAGAGCGGTTCGAGGACTGCGAGATCCGTCACCAGAGCGGTATCAGCCATCGCCGACCGTTCCGGTCGGGACGGCGTGCTCCGAGCCCTCGGAGACCAGCGGCGGGCTTCCCCCGGACTGCTCGAGACCGTGCGTCGTCTTCTCCCAGTACGAGGGATCGACCACCAGCTGAACGAGCGCCTTCACCGCGGCGATCGACATCATGACCCAGTACACAGGCACGGTCGCGGCCGCCCGCCGCAGCCGGGGCCGGTCGAGCTCCTCCGCGGCCATGAACCAGAGGAACATCAGCACGAAGTTGCCGCCGAGCCAGGTGAGCAGGCTCAGGTAGTAGATGGGGCCCACGAACATGGCCTGCACGAACGCCGGTCGGGCCACCAGCCACATCAGGGTCATGGCCCAGAAGATCGGGTTCAGCAGGGCCAGGATCGGCGTGCCCCCCACGAACATGTTGAACTCGACGAAGGCGCTCGGCCCGAGCTGGTCCCACAGGCGCTTCGGGTGGCGCATGTGGACAGCCCAGGTCTGCAGGTACCCCTTCAGCCAGCGTGACCGCTGCTTCACCCAGTTGACGAAGTCGGTGTTCGCCTCCTCCAGGGTCACCGACTCGAGCACGAGCGTGCGATAGCCGGCCCGGTGGAGGCGCAGGCCGAGGTCGGCGTCCTCGGTGACGTTGTAGGGGTCCCACGCCCCGGCGTCGGCCAGGGCGGCCCGCCGGAAGTGGTTCGACGTCCCCCCGAGGGGCACCGGGGCACCGGTGGCGACGAGGCCGGGCAGGTACTGCGTGAACCACAGGTGGTACTCGAGGGTGAACCAGCGGGTGATGACGTTCTGGTCGGTGTTGCGGAACGCGAGCTGGCCCTGGAGGCAGGCGATCTCGATGGGCTGTGCGGCGAGCGCGACCGCCGCCCGGCGCAGCTGCAGGCGATCGGGCTCGTCCTCGATGTCGTAGATGCAGATGATGTCGCCCCGGGCCCCGTGGATCCCGTAGTTCAGGGCCTTGGGCTTCGTGCGGGGATCGGCGGGAGGGACGGCGACGATCTCGACGAACGAAGGGGGAGCCGCGGCGGTGGCCGCCGCCCGGGTCGGCACGTCGTCGGCTTCGAGCAGGAGCCGGACCTCGAGCTTTTCTCGCGGGTAGTCGATCTGCTCGAGGGCCCGGAAAAGGGGGGCGACCACGTCGGGCTCGCGGAAGGCGGGGATCAGGATCGTGTAGATCGGCAGGTCCGCCTCGGGCACGGCGAGCGCCTCGGTGTCGCTCACCCGGATCACCGAGGGCCGGGTGACCGAGCGCCAGTAGAGCAGCGCCCGGTAGCCGATCGACACCGTGTAGATGATGGTGGCGAGGGCCACGAGCGCCAGAGCCGTGAGCTTGGGCTGGGCGACGGCGCAGGCCACCAGAGCCAGGACCGCGAGGACCGAGCCGATCCGCTGAGCGTGGCTCAACGTCGTCGAGGCCGACAGCTCGGGGGCCCGCAGCCGCAGGCCGTCCGTGCTCTCGTCGAGACGATCGAGGACCGCGACGCGGGGGGCCTCGACGTTGCTCATCCTGCGGTCAGCGAAGCGACCCGGCGGCGCTCGGCGTCCCGGGTGAGGTCCAGGAAGAAGGCGGTGAACATCGCGTGCCCGCCGATCATCATCAACGTCATGGCGAACAGGGCAGGGCGGATGGCGTTCAGGGCGCCCAAGTCACGGCCCAGCCACTCGGCAAGGATCACGACGTCGATGACGAGCCCGACGAGGAACACGAGCCCGCCGGCGATCAGGCCCCGCTCGAGGGTGAAGTCGTTGACCAGCCACTCGAGGAACCTGCCCCGTTCCTCGAACCCGCGCTGGGTGGCGTGCACCTTGGCGAACAGCCCGAACATGATCGCGCCGAAGCCGAGCACGGTCAGCAGGGCGAACAGCGCGCTGAAGTGGACGTCGAGGTCGTGGAACCGGGTCGGGAGCGGCCCGGGCAGCAGGACGCTCTGGCCGACCAGCCCGAGGGTGAACAACACCAGGCCCGGGAGGATGAACAGGTACTTCGGGCACACGAGCAGCATGAACCGCAGGTGCCGCCAGCCGTCGCGCACCGTGCGCAGCTTCGACTCGCCGCCGCGCGGGTGGTACACGATCGGGACCTCGGCCACCTTCAGCTTCGCCCGGGCCGCCTTGATCACGATCTCGGAGGCGAACTCCATCCCCTCGCAGTTGAGGTCCATGCGCTCGTAGGAGTCGCGGGTGAAGGCCCGCAGGCCGCTGTGGGCGTCGCTGCTCTTCAGCCCGAAGAAGACGTTCAGGACCCGGGTCAGGACGGGGTTGCCCACGTAGCGGTGCAGCCAGGGCATCGCGCCGGGCAGGATCGTGCCGGCGAAGCGCGAGCCGAGCACGTAGTCGTAGCCCTGCGAGAGGGGGGCGATCAGCTCGGGGAGCTTCGAGAAGTCGTAGGTGCCGTCGGAGTCGCCCATCACGATGATCCGCCCGCGGGCGGCGGCGAAGCCGCGCAGGTAGGCGTTGCCGTAGCCGCGTTTCGACTCGTACACGACCCGGGCGCCGGCCGCACGAGCAACCTCGTCGGAGCCGTCGGTGGAGCCGTTGTCGGCCACGACGATCTCGCCCCGCAGCCCCGACCGGGCGATGCCCTCGGAGGCGAGAGCGACGCAGTGCTCGATGTTGCCGACCTCGTTCAGGCACGGCATGACGATCGAGACGTCGATCACGTCACCGTCGCGCAGGTCGAGGGCCGCCTCGTCGAGCGGCGCGACGACCTTGCCCGACTGCGGATCGGAAGCCGTCGCCAACGTCACGCCGGTGACGATCGCGAGGCGGTGACGCAGGGTCAAGGGACACGCCAAAACGCAAACCAAGGTTGGTTCCGCGTTCACCGTGGCGGTGACACGGCCATGTCGTGGCGAGGTGACCGACATCGCTCGGCCAGGTGACAGATGCCCATAGTGTTCATGAACACGAGGGCGATCTGGCACCTTCGAGCTATGCGTTGTTCATCTGTTCTCCCTACCGTGCTGATCCTCACGCAGTGCAGAGGCGGGTTCGTCCGGTGGGAGCGACAGGCAGGAGGACGGCAGCGATCGCCGGGGCCCTCGGCCTGCTGTGGGTCGTCTGGGCCACGGCGCCCGGCTACCACCCCGGCGTCGTGACGGCGGCCGAGCCCGACGCCACGGCCACGGCACCGACCACACCGGCGACGTCCCCGGCCGCGCCACCGACTCCCGTCGCCCCGGCTGCAGCGAACCCGGTCGCGGCAGCGAACCCGGTCGCGGCAGCGAACCCGGCCGCGGCAGCGAACCCGGCCGCGCCCGTTGCGCCGGCACGGACCCCGCCCACAGCAGCACCCGTCCAGCCGACGCTCGACCCCTCGGTGGCCGCCCAGGCGGCGTCGGCCCTCGTCGGCGGCGCGCTGCCCGGCGGCGGGAGCGACGCCCGGGCTGCGGCCTCGGCCCCCACGACGACGGCCGACTCGCCACCGGCCATCCTGGCCGAGTCGCCGTTCGCTCTCGACCTGCCCCTCGTCGGGATCGTCGTGACCGTGCTCATCGTGACCGCCCGCCGGCGCACCGCCTCCCGCTGAGGCGGCGGGACCTCAGCGGCGGGCGCGCTCGTACTTGTAGCCCACGCCCCGCACCGTGACGATGTGGGTGGGGTTGCCCGGGTCGACCTCGACCTTGGTCCGCAGGCGCTTCACGTGGACGTCGAGGGTCTTGGTGTCCCCGACGTAATCGCTCCCCCACACCCGGTCGATCAGGATGTCGCGGGTGAGCACCCGGCCGGCGTTGGTCAGCAGCAGCGCGAGGAGCTCGAACTCCTTCAGCGGCAGGCTGACCTGCTGGTCGCGGATCACGACCTCGTGGCGGCCGAGGTCGACGCGCACGTCGTCGACCTCGAGGACCTCGTCGGAGTCCACCTCGACCTGCTCCTTGGGCGCCCGCCGCAGCACCGCCCGCATCCGGGCCACGAGCTCGCGCAGGCGGTAGGGCTTGGTGACGTAGTCGTCGGCGCCCACCTCGAGTCCGACGACGGTGTCGATCTCGGCGCCCTTGGCCGTCACCATGATGATGGGCACGTTCGAGCGCTGGCGGAGCTGGCGGCACACGTCGATCCCCGACAGGCGCGGCAGCATCACGTCGAGCAGGACCAGGTCCGGGTTGACGGCATCGAACAGCTCGAGGGCCTGGACCCCGTCCTTGGCGGCGTGGACGATGAAGCCCTCACGGGCCAGCCCCACCGTGAGGGCCTCGACGAAGCTGTCCTCGTCCTCGACGAGGAGCACGGTGCTGGTGGCGGTGGTCATGGGTCAGGTCTCCTCGGAGGGCGGAGCAGGAAGGGGGAGCCGGAGTCGGAACGTGGATCCCACGCCCTCCTCGGACTCCACCAGAACGGTGCCTCGGTGGTTCACGGCGATGTGGCGCACGATGGCCAGGCCGAGACCCGTGCCGCCGGTGTCGCGGCTGCGGGCCCGGTCGACCCGGTAGAAGCGTTCGAAGATCCGGTCGAGATCACGGGCCGGGATCCCGATGCCGTTGTCGGCCACGACGAGGTCGACCGTCCCGGGGTCGGCGAACTCGGCGGAGATCTCGAGCTTGCCGCCCCGCTGGGAGTACTTCACGCCGTTGTCGACGAGGTTGCCCAGGGCCGAGACGAGCTGGCGGCGATCACCGGCGACGTGGAGGTCGGGCGGCGGCTCATGGACGCAGATCATGATCCCACGGTGCTCGGCCAGCGCGTGGACCCGGGCCACGGCCTCCTGGAACAGCGGTGGGACGGCGACCGCCTCGGCCAACGAGCCCTCGTGCTCGATCCGGCTCAGCTCGAGCAGGTCGTCCACGACGCGGCTCACACGCAGGGCCTCCATCATCACCCGCTCCGACAGCCGGCGCACCAGGGTGGGGTCGTCCTCCGCGGCGATGGTCTCGGCCAGCAGGGCGATGGCGCCGACCGGCGACTTCAGCTCGTGGCTGAGGTTGGCCACGAAGTCGGTGCGGGCCGCTTCGAGGCGGACCCGCTCCGACACGTCCTCGATCACCACGAGCGCCCCGGCCGACGTGGGGTCGGTCCCGTGCACCGGGATCGCCCGCAGGCGCAGCACCTTCTTCGGCGGACCCCGCAGCTCGACCTGCTCGTCGGCCAGCGACGCCGAGAGGGCGTGGCGGATCAGGCCGGCCACGACCTGGTCGACCAGCGCC
>Ga0209048_10005438_pt1 | contig 12011 bp, 6 predicted proteins | sample FrelakmetCRP12CR_FD_187146 | JGI IMG/M metagenome (GOLD analysis project Ga0209048, IMG submission 187146) | Freshwater lake sediment microbial communities from the University of Notre Dame, USA, for methane emissions studies - CRP12 CR (SPAdes)... | ecosystem: Environmental > Aquatic >... | reverse complement strand
GTCAGCATCTCGTGATCTCCCGGTAACAATCGTGAAACGCCGCTGACGTCGAAGCCTGTTCAGATGGTCTCGTGCCGAGCATCGAGGCGTTCCGCTCGCCGTTTCAGTCATACCTGGACACGCTCGTCGAGGAGTTTCGCGGGGTCGACGCGGGCGAGGTGGCGACCTACATCCCCGAGCTGGGCCGGGCCGACCCCGACTGGTTCTCCGTGTGCATCTGCACGACGGACGGCCATGTTTACGCCGCCGGTGCTTCCGGTGTGGAGTTCACGATCCAGTCGATCTCGAAGCCGTTCGTCTACGGCGCGGCGCTCGAAGACCACGGGCGCGAGGAAGTGCTCGCACGCGTCGGAGTGGAACCGTCCGGCAATCCGTTCAACGCGATCATCGTCGACGACACCCACCGGCCGTTCAACCCGATGGTCAACGCGGGCGCGATTGTCTCCACCGCCATGGTCGCGACCGAGCAACGCATCCTCGACGTGCTGAGCCGTTATGCCGGCCGGGACCTCGGTGTCGACAATCCGGTGTACGAGTCCGAGCGTTCATCGGGCGACCGCAACCGGGCGATCGCGTTCCTCATGCGAAGCTTCGGCGTGATCGACGCGGACGCCGACGCGGCCGCCGCCGTCGATCGCTATTTCCGCCAGTGCGCGGTGTCGGTGACCACTCGGGACCTCGCGGTCATGGCGGCGACACTCGCCAACCGCGGGAGGAACCCGATCACCGACGTCGTGGCGCTCGACGAGTCGTACGTCGAGAGCGTCATGAGCGTGATGAGCACTTGCGGGATGTACGACTCCTCGGGGGACTGGATGTTTCGCATCGGTCTTCCCGCGAAGAGCGGTGTCGCCGGCGGCGTGCTTGCCGTCCTGCCCGGCCAGTTCGGTATCGGCGTGTTCTCCCCGAGGCTCGACGATCACGGCAACAGCACGCGTGGCATCAAGGTGTGCGAGCGCATCGCGGCGGACTTCGACCTGCACCCGATGCGCTTCCAGCCGGATGTTCGCGGTGTCGTGCGGCGCAGCTATTCCTGTGCCGAGGTGCGTTCGAGCCGCGTGCGCGCGAGCGCCGACATCGAGGTGCTCGCCGAGCACGGTGACGCGGTGCGAGTGTTCGAGCTCCAGGGCGAGCTGTACTTCGGGACCATCGAGCGGGTGTTCCGTCAGGTGCTCGACGCACTCGAAGAAGTCGACATCGTCGTGCTCGACTGTGAACGAGTGACGCGCTCGGATGCGGCCGCGCAACGAATGATCGAGCAGCTGCGCGTGGTGCTCGCCGGCGCCGGCCGTACGCTTGTGCTCGCCGACGGCCGTGCCCATCCGGAGGTCGACGCGGTGCTCGAGCGGTGCGAAGACGAGCTCCTCGAGCCCTTCGGCACCCATGCGATCGCCGAGACGACCGACCTCGCGGCGCAGGACCTGCTGCACGGACTCTCGCCCGAGGAGCTCGCCGCGGTGACTGCGGCCGCCCGGCTCCATCGGCTCGCGGCCGGTGACGTGCTGTTCAAGGAAGGCGACCCGGCCGATTCGGTGTTCTTCATCCTCCGCGGCACGTTCACGGTGCGGCTGCCGCATGGCGACGCCGAAGGTGCCGATGCACGCGGGCGCCGTCTCGCGAGCCTCGGTGCGGGTGTCGCCGTCGGGGAGATGGCCCTGGTGGGCGACAGCGGGCGGGCCGCCGACGTCGTGGCGGCCCAGGACTCCCTGGTCGCCGAGCTCTCGACGGAGGAATTGGCCGAGTGTGCTGCGGCCCATCCCGGTCTGGCGACCACCCTCCACGTAAATCTCGCCCGCGTGCTTGCCGATCGATTGCGTCGTACCAACGAGCAGCTGCGCCTCCTCGTGCGATGAGCGGCGCCCGTCACTCCTCGGAGTCGCCGCTTGACGCGGTGGCCGAGGCGTGGAAACGTGTGCCCGGCAGGCACGACCCACGAGGGCCCGATCAAGGCATGGGCCCGCGACGCGACGGAACGCTCGAAGGATCGTGCCCACAAGTGGCCGATCCCGAAACCATGGAGGCTTCATCATGCGTGCACGGATAGCAGTCGTCGTCGGTGCGGTGCTCGTGGCGATCGGTGCCTCGGCCACGCCGTTGGCAGGAGCGTCGCAGCCCGGTCAGCAGCCGCTGACCGCAACGACGCTCTGCCTCCACAACAACACGAACGCCACGTACACCGTCACGTGGGACGTGAACAACCCGAACGCGTATCCCGTGACCCCAGGCAGCGAAGATGCCGACGACAACAAGTTGGTGCCCGCGTCGGCCGACGGTGCGCAGCCCCAGACCTTCGCGGCCGGCCACACGCAGTTCGCCGTCACCGTCAACAACGCCGACGGACCCTTGTACTGGGACCTCGACAAGCTCAACGAAGGCTCCGAGCACTTCGTCGGCCTCATCGACTACAACTTCGTCGCCGACCCCGCGAGCCCGGTGCCCTGTGCCGATCTGGCGGTCACCAACACCGCCGACTTCGGCGGGCAGGTGACGGCCGGCGCCCTTGAGCGGTACACACTCGTGGTCACGAACAACGGACCCGATCCCGCGACGGGCGTGATGGTGACCGACACGTTGCCCGCGGGGATGAGCTTCCAGTCCTCCCTTTCGAGCGCGCAGTGCGGGCTGTCCGGGCCCACCGTCGTCTGCAACCTCGCCGGATCATTGGCCGTCGGTGCGAGCGCCACGTTCACCGTGGTGGCGAAGGCGCCCGGCACACCCGCGACGGGCCTCGTCAACTCGGCGTCGGTCAGTGGAACGCTCACCGACCTCAACCTCGCGAACAACACCGCCGCCGCGACCACCACCGTGGTCGCGGCCGGGGGCGCGACCGCGTCCGGCTACGTTCCTCCCGGTGGTTCGCTCCAGAACTCGGCGGCGACGTTCACGGTGAACCCGGGCGGGAACAGCGTGGCCACGCAGATCGCGAACAACCCGAACTGCGGGACCAGCTGCAGGGCGGGCCTGAACGTTCTGATCCCTGCCGCCGATGCGAATACGAACCTCGACCCGAACAGGCCGCTGAAGGTCATCTGGAAGATCGGCCCGCAGGACACCGACAAGCGGCGCCGTTCCGGCGAAGCCGACGAGGTCCGGCTCCGCCGTCTCAAGCTCGAGTATGTCGACGGTCAGGGCAACTGGTTGCCGATGCCGAAGTGCACGGTCAAGGGTGTCGCCACCCCGGACCCGTGCGAGAACCGTCGCTACCGGGTCGAAGACGACCGCGTCGTCTTCGAGATCCTGCTCCTCAGTGACGCCGGGTATCGCATCCGCTAGGAACGTGTGAAGGTGCTGTCCCCGAGCACGACCTCGGGGACAGCACCGACGCCGAGTCGTTCGAAGATCGTGTGGCGTTCGGCGAGGGCCGGCTCCTCGTCCGTGCCGGCGAGCGCGCCGACGCGGGCCTGCGCTTCGAGTGTGAGCGCCACCTCGTAGTCGGCGCCGATCTCGCGTGCGACCCGCAGGCTTTCGTCGAGGGCGGTGGCGGCTTCGTCGATCCGGCCCCGTTGGGCGAGCGCGTAACCCCGGAGGCGGAACAGTGGCGCCCGCTGTCCTTCGCCACCCGGGACGTGATCGAGTCTCACCAGGGCGTCGTCGATCCGGGCGAGGGCCGAGCCGGGGTCGCCGCCGAGGACGTCGCATTCGGCGCGTACGACGTCGGCCTGGAGCACGTCGGTCTCGGCGCCGAGCGCACCGAACGCGGCCCGGGCGTCGTCGAGGAGCTCCAGGGCTTCGGTGTGCCGGCCCGTACGACCCGCCACGCGGGCGAGGTACATCGTTGCGTAGGCGACGCCGCGCGAGTACCCCGCGGCCTTCCAGACGCGCAACGCGTCGCGCATGTGTTCCTCGGCGTCGTCGAGGTGGCCTTGGTCGGCGAGCACCTCGCCGACGTTCATCGTCGCCCACATCGCGTTGACCGAATCGCCGAGCTGCATCGCGGCGTCGCGGCTGCGCTCGTACAGGGCCAGCGCGTCGGCCCAGCGGCCCGCGTAATAGGAGTTGGCCCCGAGGTTGTTGGCCACCAGTGCCTGACCGTCGAGATCGCCGAGCTCCTCGTAGATCCGGAGGGCGTCGGAGGAATGGACGGCGCGGTCGGACTGTCCGAGGTCGACGTAGGCCCAGTCGAGGGTCGCGTACGCGGAGGCGAGCGCGACGAGGTTCTTCGAAGCCGTGGCCTCGGCGATGGCGCGGTGGCACCACTCGATCGCCTCGACGCATCGGCCCTGGCCCTGGCGGATCGCGGCATAGGCCACCGTGAGCTGTGCCCGCTCCGTCGAGGCGTCCTCGCCGGCGACACCTTCGAGCGCCCGCAGCCCGCGCCGGATCCACCGGACGGCATTCGCGAAGCGACTCTGACGCTCCGCGAGCCAGGCCTCCTTCAACATCAACCGCGCCTGGCGCACGACGTCGCCGGCGAGGAGGGCCCGGGCCTGCCGGTACGCCGACGTCGCGGCGTCGTAGACGCCGGCGCGGTCACGCACGTCGCCGAGGGCCTCGGCGACCGTGGCGACCTCGAGCGTTGTGAGGTCGGGGAGCGCACGGGCCGCGGCGAGCGCACGCTCGTAGTGCTCGGCGGCATCGACGTTCGCGTAGGCCGCGACCGAGCGTTCGGCGGCGCGCCGCGCGTAGCGCCAGGCCTTGGCGTGCTCGTGGGCCTCGAAGAAGTGGAGCGAGAGGAGCTCGGCGTAGTCGTCGAGGCGTGAGCTCAGGGACTGCTCGATGGCCTCACCGGCACGCGCGTGCAGCTCGCGCCGGCGACGGAACGACAGGCTCTCGTACGCGGCGTCGCGAATGAGCGCGTGCCGGAAGTGCAACAGCCCGTCGCCTTCGTCGCGGAGGAAGACCTCGAGCGGTCCCCACGCCGGGTCGTCGACGTCGAACTCGTCGTGGACGATGGCGCGAAGCGTGGATGAACGAAACGTGCGGCCGAGTACCGCGCAGTACCGGAGCAAGCGCCGGGAGGCGGGCGGAAGCCGGTCGATCTCGCTCGTGACCACGGCGTCGATCGACTCCGGGAGCGCCTCCGTTGATCCGGTCTCGAGGGCCACGTGCACGAGCTCTTCGAGAAAGAGCGGGTTCCCGGCCGCGGTGCGGGTGAGGGCCTCGACCTCGTGCGGCCGGAGGGGTGCATGGTGCGTCGCCGCGTGGACGATCGCGGTCGCGGCGTCCTCGGAGAGCGCGTCGATGGTGAGCCGGGCGGTGGTCTCCTCGTCTCTCGGTACGAACCCCGACTCGAGACCGCGTCGCGTGACGCAGACGAGCCACGGCCGGTGCGTGATGTTCGTCGCCAACCGGTGGAGCAACTCGCTCGACGGGCCGTCCATCCAGTGGACGTCCTCGAATGCGAGCACGGTGGGCGTGGGCATGACGGCACCGAGGAAGTCGCTCATGACCCATTCCAGGCGCACCTTGCGGAAACGCGGCGCGAGCGATGCGGTCTCGGGTGTGTCCGCGAGGTCGATGTTGAGGACGTCGGCCAGCAGTGGGAGCCAGGGGAGGAGCTCCGATGCGTTGGTCTCGACGCGTTCACGGAGCCGTTGGCCCGCGAGCTCGTGCGGATCGCTCGACCGGATGCCGAGGAGATCGCGCAACAGCTTGCGGAACGGCAGATACGGCGTCGATGCCGCGTACGGCTCGGAGACGACCTGCACGTGGGTGAGATCGGGCGTGCGCTGCTCCAACTCCTCGACGAGGCGCGTCTTGCCGATGCCGGTGGCGCCGACGAGCTCGACGAGCGCGCCGCGGCGCGCTCGCGCGCCGTCGGCCAGGTCGAGCAACGTCTCCAGTTCCTCCTCGCGGCCCACGAGCGGCGACGAGCCGCGTTCGTGCTGCTCGGGCTGTTCGACCAACTCGCCGACGTCGAACGCGTCGACCGGCTCGGCCTTGCCCTTGACCGCGAACGGCTCGAGCGCGACCGTGGCGAAGCTCGGACCGGCGCGATCGACGACACTCGGGTGGGCCAGGATCTGTCCCGATCGCGCGTGCGCCATCAGGCGCGCCGCGAGATTCACGGTGTCGCCCATCACCGTATAGGTGCGGCGGTACTCGGGGCCGATGCCACCCGCGAACACGTGGCCCCGGTTCACGCCGATGCGGATCGGCACGAGCCGATCGACCTCCACCACCCGGCGCAGCGCGAGCAGCATGCGGCCCGCGTCGTCTTCCTGCGCGCGTGGCGCGCCGGCAACGAGGATGATCTTGCCACCGTTGCGGCTGAGGTCGGTTCCGAGAAACGTCACGCCGACTTCGTCGGCCGCGCCCTGGACGTCACTCACGAGTTCGTGGAGGGCCTCGGCCACCACCTCCGGGTCCCCGGCCGCGAGGAGATCGTCGGTGCCGTCGAAGTGGAGGAAGGCCACGGTCGCGTTGCGGTGCTCGGAGTCGACGCCGCCTTCGAGGAGGTGCTCCCGGAGCGCGACGGGAATGTGGTCGAGGAGGTCGATGGGGTTCGAGACCACGGGCGCGGCGCCGAGGGCCGGCTCGTGCCGGCGGGATCGGAGCAGATGGCCCGGACCTTTCGCGGCGCCCACCAGGTTCGGCGTCGCCGCGGCCGCGGTCACCGGTCCGATGAGGATCTCGCCGGCGTTCGCGGCGGCTTCGAGCTGCGTGAGGGCGCTGGCCACGGGTCCGGCGACGACGAGCTCCCGGTGCGAGCTCCCCACTCGGAAGAAATGCACGGGTCCGCTGTTGACGCCGGCCGACATCCGCAACGTCACGCGACCGACGGAGGTCTCGAGGCGGCCCAACGTGCGCAGCGCCTCGCTCATGCCGATGACGGCACGACACGCGCGGTCCTCGTGCGACTCGCCGTCGAACAACAGCAGCAGTGCGTCGCCCCCGAACTTCAGCAGGTGCCCGCCGCTGCGGTACGCGTCGGCCAGCATCCGGGCGAACACCGACCCGAGCGCTTCGGTGAGCTCCTCGGCGCCGATACGGCCGCGCCGGGCCAACCGTTCCGACAGCTTCGTGAAACCCGAGATGTCGACGAACACGAGTGAGCCGTCGACGACCTGCCAGGCTTCTTCCGGTCGTTCGGCGGCCCACTCGACGGCGAGTCGGGGGAGGTACGGCGCGATCGAGCGGGCCGCGAGGAAGTCGGGGGCTACCGGGGCCTCTGGGCGTTGCTCCTCGAGCCACATTGAGCTCACCCCCCGTATCGTAGGAGGACGCGCGCGGTGGGGCACGTCGGATTGGGGCCGGCACTGGGCCGGCACTCGGGGCGGACGTCCGTGCCCGATTGTCGTCCGCCCGTCCGATCCGTGGCGCGCCGTCGGAGAGTGGAAACCTTGCGTCCCGATGACGATGGACGATGAGCCTGGGGAACGGACCGTACCGATCATCGGGGGGGTCGACGGCGATGATCTCGAACGGCCGGCACTTCTCGCGCCGGGACGGAGTGCGCTCACCTACGGCGCGCTCGTCGACCAGGTCGCCTCGACGGTCGCTCGACTCAGGGAGATGGGCGTAGGGCCCGACCACCGTGTTGCCCTCGTCGTTCCCAACGGTCCGGAAGCGGCGTCGGCGTTCCTCGGGATCGCCGCCGCGTGCGCCTGCGCGCCGCTCAATCCCGCGTATCTCGAGCCGGAACTGCGGTTCTTCCTCGGGGACCTTCGGCCCTCGGCGCTCATCGTCGGTGTGGGGGTCGAGTCTGCGGCTCGGGAACTCGGAGCCGAGCTCGGGATCCCGACGCTCGAGCTGCACGCCGACCTCGGCGCCGCGGCCGGCGTGTTCGAGTTGGACTCCGCGTCGTCGACCGGAGCCGAGGTGCGGACGACGACCGTGCCCTCCGCGCCGAAACCCGATGACGTCGCGTTGATGTTGCACACGTCCGGCACGACCAGCCGGCCCAAGCTCGTGCCGCTGACCCATGCGAATCTGGCCGCATCGGCGCACAGCATCGCCCGCACGCTGGAGCTCACGCCCGACGACCGCTGCCTCAACCTCATGCCGCTGTTCCACATCCACGGGCTCGTCGCCGCACTGCTCGCTTCGCTCGTTGCCCGCGGGGCCACGATCTGCACGCCCGGCTTCCGTGGGGCCGACGTCGCGGCATGGGCCGGCGAGCTCGAACCGACGTGGTACACGGCCGTGCCGACGATCCATCAGGGGATGCTGCGTTGTGCCGAGGAGCATCCGGACCTTCGCTCGCGATTTCGTTTCGTGCGGTCGTCTTCGGCCGCGCTCCCGGTGCCGGTGTACGACGCGCTCGAGCGGACCTTCGGCGCGCCCGTCATCGAGGCGTACGGCATGACGGAAGCCGCGCATCAGATGGCGTCGAATCCGCTGCCACCGGCCGTTCGCAAACCCGGGACGGTGGGGCTCCCGGCCGGTCCCGACGTCGCGGTGATGGATGACGCCGGGCAGCTCGTCCCGTCCGGGGATTCGGGTGAGATCGTCATCCGGGGCGCCGACGTGACGGCCGGATACGTCGACAATCCCGACGCGAACGCGACCGCGTTCACCGACGGGTGGTTCCGAACCGGCGACCGCGGTCTCTTCGACCCCGACGGTTACCTCACCATCACCGGGCGCATCAAGGAGATCATCAACCGTGGCGGCGAGAAGATCGCGCCACGCGAGGTCGAGGACGTGTTGCTTGCTCATCGCGACGTGGCCGAGGCCATCGTGTTCGCGGCGCCGCACGCGAGTCTCGGTGAGGACGTCGCGGCCGCCGTGATCCTGCGCCCTGACGCCAAGGTCAGCCACGGTGAGTTGCGGAAGTTCGTCGCGGAGCGACTCGCACCCTTCAAGGTCCCGCGCCGCATCCTGTTCGTCGACGAGATCCCGAAAGGCGCAACGGGGAAGGTGCAGCGGATCGGTCTGGCGTCGAGGCTCGGGCTCGCGATCGGCGGACGAGTCGCCGAACCGGCCGTCGAGCCGCGCAACGAGACCGAGGCGCGGCTCGCCGCGCTGTACGCCGAGATCCTGGAGGTCGACGCGCCCGTCGGCGCGACCGACGACTTCCTCGATCTCGGTGCGGACTCGTTGCACATCGAGGAGCTCCTCGCCGCGATCGAGGACGAGTTCCATCGGCGGCTTCCCGCGACGCAGTTCGTGGAGAGCGCGAGCGTCGAAGCCCTTGCCGCGATGTTGCGCGACGACGTCCACTGGAGGGACCGGGTCCGGCTGGTCCCCGTGCAGGGCGGCTCGCGCCCACCCCTGTACTGCGCGATGCGGGCGAGCTCGCTGGTCCTCACGAGGAACTTCCGCGACGCGCTCGGTCCGGAGCAGCCCATCGTCGGTCTCTGGATGCCGGCCCTGCACGGGAGCCACGAAGCCCTCGGGACGATCGAACAGGCCGCGGCCGAATGCCTCGACGCCGTCCGGCACGCGCAGCCCTCGGGTCCCTATCTCCTGTTCGGGTACTCGGCGGGCGGCATCGTCGTGCACGAGATGGCCCATCAACTCATGGCGAGCGGCGAACGTGTCGCGCTGCTCGCGCTCGCCGACGCGACGTTCCCGACGCCGCTGCCCACGATGCGGAGCCGGCTCCACACGCTGTTCTCACGCAACGGACCTGCGGCGGTCGCCCGCAAGGCGCGCGAATTCGTCGACCGCCGACGGAAGACACCGCGGGATACCGCCGCGCCGGCACTTCCCGCCTCCATCACGGACACGAGCGAACCCGCCGATCTCGAGGAGGCGTTGCTCCGTGAACGCCGGTGGCAGGCGAAACCGATCGACGCGCCGGTGGTGCTGTTCCGCACGCGTGAGTCCATCGAGACGACCGGTTCGCCGTTCCTCGGTTGGGAGAAGACCGGCGTCGACGGATGGGTCGTGTACGACGTGCCCGGGTCGCACCTCACGATGTTGGGCGAACCCCACGTACGCACGCTCGCCGCCAAGCTCGCGGACGCATTACGTGACACCGAGTCGGGAGGATCTTGAATGGGACTGCTCGAAGGTGCCCGGGCGATCATCACGGGCGGCGCGTCGGGGATAGGCCGGGCGACGTGCCGTCGCATGGCGCGCGAGGGCGCGCGGGTCGCGGTGCTGGACCGTGACGGGGACGGAGCGCGTGCCGTCGCCGATGAGATCGACGGGCTGGCGTTCGCGGTGGACGTCGCGGATCACGAGGCCATGGCGAGCGCGGTCCACGCCGCGACCGACGCGCTCGGCGGATTGTCGATCCTGTTCAACAACGCGGGCATCGGCGACGCGGAGACCTTGCACGAGTACTCCATCGACAAGTGGCGCGAGATCATCGACGTCAACCTGCACGGCGTGTACCACGGCATCCGGGCCGCGGCGCCGGTCATGCTGGCGGATGGCGGCGGCAGCATCGTGAACACGTCGTCGATCAGCGGCACTCGTCCCGCCGGTGGCGAGGGCCCGTATTCGGCGGCGAAGGCCGCCGTCGCCGCCATCACGTCGGTGGCGGCACTCGAATACGCGCCGTCGATCCGCGTGAACGCCGTCGCGCCGGGCATGATCCGCACCGCCCTGACCGATCCGATCGCTCAGTTTCTTCCCGCGGTCGTCGACGAGCTCACCGAGAAGATCCCGCTCGGTCGTTGGGGGACCCCCGAAGACGTCGCCGACGTCGTCGTCTTCCTCTGCTCGGAGAACGCGCGCTACATCACGGGACAGAACCTGGTGATCGACGGCGGTCTCACGCTGCACGGATCGGGTGTCGACGTGCTGTACCAGCACCTCCGACGACTGCGCTGAGCAGCGCGTCGACGGGCGCGCCGAGAGGTCAGCTGTAGGCGAACTTGTCGGGAAGGCTGTTCAAGAGCAGGCCGAGCGCGATGGCAACGACCGCGAGGAGGATCACCCAGCGCCCGCGCTGTTCACCGCGCCACATCGAGATCGCTCCGAGCAGCATCGAGATCGGGCCCAACACGAGCGGCGCCGCCCAGATCGCGACCGCGGCGACGGCGAGGCCGATGATGGCGATGCCCTGGCCCGGTTGGAGTCCTTTGGCCGGGACGGTGGTCTCGACGTGACTATCCACCATTGCGGCTCGCGCTCATGCCGGTGACCGGGTGCGCGTTGAAGAAGGCGGCGGCCCCGAGGGACGGACCGTAGAACGGTCCGTCGCCGAACGCGAACAGCCCGGCGTCGGCCGCCACGAACCAGTACCCCTTGCTGGTAGGGGTGGCCGACATCCCGATGATGGGCCGGTTCAGGTGCATCGCACCGGTGGACCCGTAGAACGGTGCGTCGCCGTAGGAGAAGACCCCTCCGTCGTTCGCGACCATCCAGTACCCCTTGCCGGTCGTCGTGCGGTCCATGCCGACGATCGGCTTGTTGAGCTTGATGCCGCCGGCCGATCCGAGGAATGCCGCGTCGCCGAAGGCAAAGATCCCACCGTCGCTCGCGACCATCCAGTACCCGTCACCCGTCGGTGTGGCCGCCATGCCGACGATCGGCTTGTTGAGCTTGATGGCACCGGTCGATCCGTAGAACTTGGCGTCGCCGAACGCGAAGATCCCACCGTCGATGGCGACGAGCCAGTAGCCCTTCATGTCGGGGGTGGGTTCGATGCCGACGATGAACGCGTTCGGGTTCTTGGTCAGCCCGCCGAAGTTCTTCGCGTCACCGAACGACGCGACCTTGCCGTCGGCGGTCACGAACCAGTAGCCGTTGGCGGTGGACGAGATGACCTCGCCCCGGATGTCGAGGAGGTTGGGGGTAACGGGACCGGCCTCGGCCGACGCGGGCCCGGTGCCGACGTCGTTGGAGGCGCGGACGGTGAAGGAGTACGCGATGCCGTTGCGGAGCCCGGTGATCGTGGTACTGAGGACATCGCCGCCCACCGTGACCGTCTTGGTTCCCGGCGTGTACGCGATGGTGTAGCTCGTGATCGCGCTCCCGCCGTTGTCCGGCGCGGACCACGATACGATCGCGCTGGCATCGCGCGGTTTGGCGGTGACGTTGGCCGGCGTGCCCGGCGTGGTCGCAGGGACGAATGGGTTCGACAAATCCGAGGGTGCACCGGTGCCGTCGACGTTGTGGGCGGTGACGGAACACGTGTAGGTCCTGCCGTTGGTCAGCCCACCGACCGTGAT
>Ga0209048_10005437_pt1 | contig 12013 bp, 13 predicted proteins | sample FrelakmetCRP12CR_FD_187146 | JGI IMG/M metagenome (GOLD analysis project Ga0209048, IMG submission 187146) | Freshwater lake sediment microbial communities from the University of Notre Dame, USA, for methane emissions studies - CRP12 CR (SPAdes)... | ecosystem: Environmental > Aquatic >... | reverse complement strand
GGCCCGGCAGCCGCACGAACGCGGCGACCTCGCCCGGCACCTCGGCCCGCCGCTTCGCGAGTGCCTCCATGTCGCCGGTCTTCGCGACCTCGACGATCTTCGCCTCGATCGTCTTGCCGATGTCCGGCAACTCCTTCGCCTTGCCCTCGAGCGCCAGCTCGGCGACGGAGGAGGCCGTGTCCCGGATCCGGGCGGCGGCGCGACGGTAGGCGGTGACCCGGAAGGACTGCTCGCCGAGGATTTCCGACAGGTCGGCGAGGAGCTCGAACCGGTCTGCGAGATCGCCGTTGCGGGGAAGCACAGCGATCATCCCCCGATCATAGGGCCGCCGGGACCGGCAAGATTGGCCGATGCGCGCCATCGTCTGCCTCCCGACCTACAACGAGCGGGAGAACCTCGAGCCGATGGTGCGGGCTCTGGGCGAGCAGCTCGACACCGCGCGCGACCGGGTCCTCGTGATCGACGACACCTCCCCCGACGGCACCGGCGAGGCCGCCGACGCGCTCGCGGCGGAGCTCTCGTGGCTGGAGGTGCTGCACCGCCCCGGCAAGGAGGGACTCGGCCCGGCCTATGTCGCCGGGTTCCGGCAGGCCCTCGCGGAGGGCGCCGAGCTCGTGCTCGAGGTGGATTGCGACTTCTCGCACGACCCGCGCGACGTGCCGCGGCTGGTCGCGGCCTGTGAGGCAGGCGCCGACGTCGCCCTCGGCTCTCGCTGGGTCGACGGCGGCGGCACCGTCAATTGGGGCCGAGGGCGCACGATCGTCTCCCGCGGCGGCAGCCTCTACGCCCGGACGCTCCTGGGTGTCGGCGTGCGCGACCTGACCGGCGGCTTCAAGTGCTTCCGCCGCGCCGTGCTCGAGCGCATCGCACTCGACGAGATCGCGGCCAAGGGGTACGGCTTCCAGATCGAGACGACCTACCGGGCCCTGCGCGCGGGGTTCACGGTGGTCGAGATCCCGATCACGTTCGTCGACCGGCGCGTGGGCGACTCGAAGATGGACGGCTCGATCGTGGTCGAGGCAATGCTGCAGGTGCCCGCCCTGCGCTACCGGGCGCTCCGCGGCAGGCTGTAGGCCGACGATCTCTACGGGTGCCGGGCTCCGTGCCCGCCCATCGCCGGAAGCGCGCACGCCGCCGGCGGGAGCACGTCCCCGACCTACACTTGTCCCATGGACGAGGTCACGGACGCGACCTTCGACGACGAGGTGCTCGGGAGCAACGTGCCGGTGATCGTCGAGTTCGGCGCGCCCTGGTGCCGGCCGTGCAAGGCGGTCGAGCCGGCGCTCGAACGGATCGCCGACGACGCCGGCGGCCGACTGCGGCTCGTCAAGCTCGACATCGACGCCAACCTGCGGACGCCGTCGCGCTACGGCGTCCTGTCCGTTCCGACCGTGATCCTGTTCGAGGGCGGGGAGCCGCGGGAGACGATCGTCGGCGCCCAGAGCAAGAGCAGGTTCGAGCGGGCGTTCGCTCCCTACCTCGACGCGTGAGCCGTCCCTGGGACGACCTGCTCTCCGGGGAGGAGCTCGCATTCCGGACGACCGAGCCACCGCGTGAAGCCCGGCTCGAGCGCCTCCCGGACGGCCTCGACCCCCGGGTCGCAGCCGCGCTCGAGGCGAGCGGCGTCGGCGGCCTCTACGCCCAGCAGGCCGAGACGTGGGAGGCGGCGGCGCGCGGCGAGAACGTGATCGTCACGACCGCCACCGCGTCGGGGAAGTCGCTCGCCTTCAACCTCCCCGTCCTGGACGCGATCGTGCGCGAGCCCATGATCCGGGCCCTCTACCTCTACCCGACGAAGGCGCTGGCCCAGGATCAGGCGCGGAGCCTCGGGCGACTCCGGCTGCCGGGCCTTCGCCCCGCCATCTACGACGGCGACACCGAGCCCGAGCGGCGGGCGCAGATCCGACGGAGCGCGAACCTGATCCTCACCAATCCCGACATGCTGCACGTCGGAATCCTCCCCCACCACGACCGCTGGGGCGACGCGCTCCACAACCTGCGCTACGTGATCGTCGACGAGGCCCACGTCTACCGCGGTGTCTTCGGCTCCCACGTCGGGAACGTGCTGCGGCGCCTGCGGCGCCTCGCCCGGACGTACGGCGCCGAGCCGTGCTTCCTGCTCGCCTCCGCCACGATCGCGAACCCGGGCGATCTCGCACTCGCGCTCACCGGGCGTCCCGCCACTGTCGTCGACGTCGACACCTCGGCGCAGGCGCGCCGGGACGTCGTGCTCTGGAACCCGGCCCTGCTCGACCCGAATCTGGGCGTCCGCGCGAGCGCCCTCTCGGAGGCGTCGCTCCTGATGGCGGGGCTCGTCTCCCGTGGGCTCCGCACGATCTGCTTCACGAAGAGCCGCAAGGCCGCCGAGCTGATCCACCGGTTCACGTCCGACCGGGTCGACGCTGCCACCGCCGCCCGCTTGACGCCGTACCGCGCCGGCTACACGCCCGCGCAGCGGCGGGAGGTCGAGCGCCGCCTGATGGAGGGTGAGCTGCTCGGCGTCTCCGCCACCGACGCCCTCGAGCTCGGGATAGACATCGGCGAGCTCGACTGCGCCATCTCCGTGGGCTTCCCCGGCTCGGTCGCTTCGCTGCGACAGCAGTGGGGCCGGGCAGGGAGGCGCGGGCACGGCCTGGCCGTCCTCGTCGCGAGCGAGGACGCCCTGGACCAGTTCTTCATGCGCGAGCCGGAGGCGCTCGTGGGGCGGCGCGTCGAAGCGACACGGCTCCACCCCGCGAACCCGCGGATCCTCGATCCCCACGTCTACGCGGCGGCCTACGAGGGGCCGGTTCGCCCGGCGGACGCGGAGACGCTCGGCCCCGAGGCCCTCGAGCGGGCGGCGCTCCTCCCCGAGCTGGAGCGGACACCTGCGGGCTTCGTGTGGAAGGGCCGCGACGCTCCGGCCGCACGCTTCTCGCTCCGCTCGGGCGACCGGGACTCGTTCTCGATCGTCGACGCCACGACCGGCTTCCTCCTCGGCCTCGTCGAGCGCGAGCGCGCCTACTCGAGCGTCCACGCGGGCGCGGTCTACCTCCACCTCGGGGAGCAGTACCTCGTGCGCGGGCTCGACGAGCAGACCCGGGCAGCCCTGGTCGAGCCGGCGGCCGTCGACTGGTACACGCAGGTGCAGAAGGACACGAACACCGCGATCGAGGTGACGCTGCGGCGCGCACGCGTGGCGGGCGTCGAACTCCGGTTCGGGCGCGTCTCGGTGACCGAGCGGGTGATCGCCTACCAGCGGAAGTCGATCCGCGACGGCTCCACGCTGGAGGTGGTGCCGCTGACCCTGCCCGAGGCCACCTTCGACACCGAGGCGGTCTGGTTCTGCCCGGGCGACGGACTCCTCGAGGGGCTCGAGGAGATGCCGAAGCTGCTCGGCGCCCTCCATGCGGCAGAGCACGCCCTCATCTCGCTGCTGCCGCTGCGGGCCATGTGCGACCGCTGGGACATCGGCGGCCTCTCGACCAACCTCCACGTCCAGACCGGCCGGCCGGCCGTGTTCGTCTACGACGGCCACGCGGGCGGCGTCGGGATCACGGAGCGCGGCTTCGAGAGCTTCGAGGGCTGGGTCTCGGACACCGCCCACCTGCTCGCGGGCTGCCCGTGCACGAGCGGCTGCCCCTCGTGCGTCCAGAGCCCGAAGTGCGGCAACCTCAACGAAATGCTCGACAAGGGCGCCGCCTCGGTCCTCCTCGACCGGATGGCCGGGAGCTGAGCCGGTGGGCGCGCGGCCCGGTGTCGATTTCGCAGCCCCCTGTTCGTCGTCATGGTGAACACATCCCCAAGGAGCGAAGGAGGCAGCGTGGAGTTCATTGCACTCGTGTACGACGACCCCACGGGGTGGGAGCGGTTGACGGAGGCGGAGCAGGCCTCCGCGCTCGCGGGCTACATGGCTGTGGCGCAGGAGGCGACCGCGGCCGGCGTGCTCGTGTCCGGTGCAGGCCTTGCCCCCACAAGCGCAGCCACGAGCGTGCGCGTCCGAAACGGCGAGGCGCTCGTCACCGACGGGCCGTACGCCGAGGTGAAGGAGTCGCTCGGCGGGTACTACCTCTTCTCGTGCGACACGATGGACGAGGCGATCGCGTGGGCGGCGAGGATCCCGTCCGCAGCGCACGGCGGCGCGGTCGAGGTGCGGCCCGTACACGTGGACGGAGAGGCGGCGGCATGAGGTACGCGATGCTCGTCTACGGCGACCACGCCGCCTGGGAGGCGCTCGCGCCGGAGGAGGCGAAGCGGCTGCGGGCCGCGTCGATGCCCGGCTGGAACGCGCTCTTTCGGGAGATCTCCCAGGCCGACCCGGACTGGCTCGGGCGAGAGCTCGAGAACGGCTCGGAGGGGAAGGTCGTGCGCGTCGTCGACGGCCGCACGGTCGTCACCGACGGCCCGTTCGCCGAGACCAAGGAGCAGCTCGGAGGAATCTTCGTGGCGAGCCTCCCCGACCTCGACGAGGCGATCCGGCTCGCCGCCCTCGTCCCGAGCGCCGAGCGCGGCACGCTCGAGATCCGTCCCCTCGGGACGATGTGAGCGAGCGGCTCGCCGCGGTCTATGCAGAGGAATGGCCGCGGTGCGTCGCGATCCTGACCCGCGTCCTCGGCGATCTGGAGCGCGCCGAGGACGCGGTACAGGACGCCTTCACGACCGCGCTCGACCGGTGGCCGAAGACCGGCATCCCCGACAACCCCGGCGCCTGGATCGTGTGCGCGGCCCGCAACCGGGCGATCGACCGTATCAGGCGTGAGCGGGTCCTGGCCGACAAGACGGCGCTGCTCGCCCGGCTCGAGCAGCTGCCGACGGATCCCGAGGAGATGAGCACGCTCCCGGACGAGCGGCTCGCGCTCCTCTTCACGTGCTGTCATCCGGCGCTCGCGCTGGACGTGCAGGTCGCGCTCACGCTTCGAGAGGTCGGAGGGCTGACGACGACGCAGATCGCGGCGGCCTTTCTCGTGCCCGAGCAGACGATGGCCCAGCGGCTCGTGCGGGCAAAGCGAAAGATCCGGACCGCCGGGATCCCGTTCCGGGTGCCCTCCGATGCGATGCTGCCGGACCGCCTGGCGGCCGCGCTGCGCGTCGTCTACCTCGTCTTCAACGAGGGCTACGCGGCGAGCGGCGGCGAGAAGCTCGTGCGCCGCGACCTCTGTAACGAGGCGATCAGGCTCGCGAAGCTGCTCTGCGTCCTGATGCCGGACGAGCCGGAGGCGTTCGGGCTGCTGGCCCTGATGCTGCTGCAGGACTCCCGCCGCGACGCACGCCTGTCGCCCGAAGGAGAGCTCGTGCTCCTCGCGGACCAGGATCGCAGCCTGTGGGATGCGCGTGCGATTGACGAGGGGCTGCGCATGCTGGGCCGGGCCGAGGCCCTGCGGCGGCCCGGCCCGTACCAGCTCCAGGCGGCGATCGCGGCGGGGCACGCCCGGGGCTCCGACCCGGCGGCGCTGGCGGCTGCCTACGAGGACCTGCTTCGCCTCGACCCGTCCCCGGTGGCCCGCCTCAACCACGCGGTCGCCGTCGCGCTCGCGGGCGACGTGGAACGAGGGCTCGCCCTCGTCGAGGCGGTCGACGGGCTCGACGGCTACCGGCACTTCCACTCGGCCCGGGCCGACCTCCTGCGACGGCTCGGGCGCCGCGCGGAGGCCCGGGCCTCCTACGGGCGCGCGATCGCGCTCACCGACGAGGGCCCCGAGCGGCGCTTCCTCGAACGGCGGTCGAGCGAAGTGGCGCCCGGGCCGCCAGAATGACCCGGTGCGCGTCTCCGCCAAGGTGGACTACGCCCTCCGGGCGACGATCGAGCTCGCCGCCGCGGCGCCGGGCCAGGTCAAGGGCGAGCGCCTCGCAGCGGCCCAGGCGATCCCGCACAAGTTCCTCGAGAACATCCTCGCCGACCTGAGGAACGGTGGCATCGTGGCCAGCCAGCGCGGCGCCGAGGGCGGCTACCGGCTGGCGCGGCCCGCCGGCGAGATCACCGTCGCCGACGTGATCCGGGTGGTGGAAGGCCCGATCGCGAGCGTCCGCGGCGAGCGGCCGGACGAGGTCGAGTACGAGGGCAGCGCGAGAGCGCTGAAGGACGTCTGGATCGAGCTCCGGGCCGCGATGCGCGGGGTGCTCGAGCAGACGACGCTCGCCGACCTCGTCGAGCGCGGCCGGGTACCCCGCGGCGCGGACCCTCAGGCAGGCCCGTAGCCGGATCCGGCGAACGTCCGGTCGCGCTGCGCCACCACCCACACGATCTGGCCGCGCTCGAGCTCGAGCTGCTCGAGCAGCTCACGGGTAAGCTGCACGAGCAGCGGGTCGCCGTCCGCGGAGACGAGCTCGATCCTGGCGTCGAAGCCGTAGCGGGTGATCCGCTCGATCTGCGCCTCCACCCCGTCCGGCACGGGCACCCCGACGACCTCGAGGTCGTGCGGCCGCACCCAGCGGTCGCCCAGCCTGTTCGCCTCGCCGACAAACTGCATCACGAACTCCGTCGCGGGCTCGTCGTAGAGCTGCGTGGGGTCGCCGACCTGCTCGACCCGTCCCTGGTTCATGACGACGATCTGGCTGGCCACGTCCATGGCCTCGGCCTGGTCGTGGGTGACGAAGATCGTCGTCACGTGCACCGCCTCGTGGAGGCGGCGGAGCCACTCCCGCAGCTCTGTCCGGACGCGCGCGTCGAGGGCACCGAACGGCTCGTCGAGGAGAAGCACCCTGGGGTTGGGTGCGAGCGCGCGGGCGAGGGCCATGCGCTGACGCTGGCCGCCCGAGAGCTGGGCGGGGTACCGGTGCCCGAACGCCTCGAGCTGGACGAGCTGCAGCAGCTCGTCCACGGCGTCCGCGATCTCCGCCTTCGGGCGCTTGCGGATCTTCAGCCCGAAGGCGATGTTTTCGCGGACGGTCATGTGCTTGAAGGCGGCGTAGTGCTGGAAGACGAAGCCGACGTTGCGGTCCTGCGGCCGGGTGGCGGTGGCGTCCTCGCCCGAGATCAGAACCTCGCCCTGGTCGGCGTACTCGAGGCCGGCGATGATCCGCAGCAGCGTCGACTTGCCCGAGCCGCTCGGGCCGAGCAGGGCGGTCAGGGAGCCTGACTGGACCTCGATCGAGACGTCGTCGAGGGCGACGAAATCGCCGAACCTCTTCGAGATTTTGCGGGCGTGGATGGACATCTCAGATCGCTTCCTCTCGAGGCTTGATCACGGTCATCCCGACGAGCACGAGCACGGCGATCGCGGCGAGGACGAGCGAGATTGCGTAGGCGCCGGCAAGGTCGAAGTTCTGGTAGCGCTCCTCGACCCGGAGCGTTGCCGTCTCGGTCTGCCCCTCGATGCGGCCCGAGACGACGGCGACGGCGCCGTACTCCCCGAGGCACCGCGCGGTCGTGAGCACGACCCCGTAGACGACGGCCCAGCGGATCGAGGGCAGCGTGACCCGCCAGAAGGTCTGCCAGCCCGAGGCTCCGAGCGTCCGGGCCGCCTGTTCCTGCTCGTCGCCGATCTCGCGCAGCGTCGGCACCACCTCGCGCGCGACGAAGGGCAGCGAGACGAAGATCGTGACGAGCACCATCGCCGGGAGGGCGAACAGCACCTGCACGTCGTGACGGTGCAGCCAGCCGCCGAACCAGCCGTCCTGCCCGTACAGGAGGAAGAGCGACAGGCCCACGACGACGGGCGAGAGCGCGAGCGGCAGGTCGACGAGCGCGTTGACGATGCCCTTGCCCGGGAAGCCCTGCCGCACGATCGCGAGCGCACAGACGACGCCGAAGGCCGTGTTGAGCGGCACGGCGATCAGCGCGATGACGATCGTCACCTTGAAGGCGTGGATCGTCTCAGGCGTCGTCAGGGCCGCCCAGGCGTCGCCGGCGCCGTTCTCGAACGTGCGCCAGAAGACCATCGAGAGCGGTCCCAGCAGGACGACGAGCAGGTAGAGGATCGCCGTCCCGCGCAGGAGGTACCTACGCACGCTCGTGCCTCGTTGTCCGCCACCGGACGGCGCCGATCAGGAGCAGCACCGCGAACGAGATCACGAGCAGCACGACCGAGACGGCCGCCGCCGCGGTTCCGTCGCCGCTCTGGATCCGGAGGAAGACGTAGACGGACGCGACCTCCGTCTTGTAGGGCAGGTTCCCGGAGATCAGCACGACGGCGCCGATCTCGCCGACGGCGCGCGCGAACGCGAGGGCGACCCCGGAGAGGATCCCGGGGAGGATGTTCGGCAGCACGACCCGCCGGAACACCGCGACTTCCGAGGCGCCGAGCGAGCGTGCCGCCTCCTCCATGTCGGTGTCCAGCTCGAGCAGCACCGGCTGCACGGTGCGGACGACGAACGGCAGCGTCACGAAGAGCAGCGCGAGCACGATCGCGGTTCGCGTGAACGCGACGTCGACGCCGAGCGGCGACTTCGGGCCGTACAGCGCGAGCAGCGTCAGCCCCGCGACGATCGTCGGCAGCGCGAACGGGAGGTCGATGACCGAGTTCATCAGCGACCGCCCCCGGAAGTCGTCGCGCACGAGCACCCAGGCCGTGATCGTGCCGAGGACGACGTTGAGCAGGGAGACGACGATCGCCGCGCCGAGGCTGAGCTTCAGGGCGGCGACGGCCTCGGGGCTGGAGACCGCGTCCCAGAACCCCGCGGCGCCGTCGGCGCGGCTCGCCCAGATCAGTGCCGCGATCGGCAGGACGACGATGACCGACAGGAACGTCACGACGAAGCCGAGCGAGAGGGCCGTGGCGGCCCTCTCGCTCGGCCGTCGGGCCGGCGCGACGTCTACGGCAGCCGCTGGGGCGGCGCTAGCCAGTCGGACCGCCCACCTTCTGCTCGATCTGCGTCATCAGTGCGCCCTGGTCGAACCACTTCTTGTCCGCCGCCCGCCAGCCGCCGAACAGCTTCGGGTCGTCGATCGTGAAGATGCCGGGCCGGGCCGGGTACTTCGACCGGTACGTCGCGAGCACCTTCGAATCGACCGGCCGGAAGCCGTACTGGGCGAACAGGTTCTGCGCGACCGGGGTCTTCACGAAGCGGGTGAACTGGTTCACCTTGGCAAGGTTGCCCGAGCTCGAGACCGCGGCGATCGGAAGCTCGATCAGCATCGACTGCCGCGGGATCACGTACTGGATGTCCTGGCCGTTGAGGCGGGAGGTGAGCGCCTCGCTCTCGTAGGTCAGCAGCACGTCGCCCTTCCCGGAGAGGAACGTGTTGGTGGCGTTGCGGCCGGAGGTGTCCTGCGAGACGACGTTGTGGAACAGCTGCTCGACGTATGCGATCGCCTGGGTGTCCGTCTTCCCGAGCCGGCGCTGCGCGCCGTAGGCGGCGAGGATGTTCCACTTGGCCGAGCCCGAGCTGAACGGGTTGGGCGTCACGACCTGGACGCCGGGGCGGACGAGGTCGGACCAGCTCTTGATCTTCTTCGGGTTGCCCGGGCGCACGGCGAACACGACGAGCGTGTCGGCGGCGACGCCGTTGTAGGACTGCCTGTTCCACTTCGGGCTGACGAGCCCCTTGTCGACGAGCAGGTTGACGTCGTCTCCCGTGGAGAGGAAGACGAGGTCGGCCCTGAGACCGGCGGCGACTGCGCGGGCCTGGTCGGTCGAGGCACCGTAGGACTGCGAGAAGGAGACCCCCTGCCCGTCCGGCGTCTGCTGCCACGCCTGGATGATCTTCCCGAACACGGTCTTCGGCGTCGAGTAGACGACGACGCTGAGGTTCGTCCCCGTCCCGCGCGCCGACGCGGCCGAGACGGCGACCGCCGCGAGGAGGAGTACGACCAGGGTGGTGAGGGCTCGGCGCATGTGCTCGGGTTCCTTTCGCTCATTTCCTACAGACGAAGTATGTATTGCTTATCCTAATGACAGATATAAATCGATGTCAAGGAAGAAGTGGGCAGGTACGCTCGCGCGATGGTCGACCTGACGCCACTCTTTCGCCTGCGGATCCGGACACCCCGGCTCGAGCTGCGCCTCGGGGACGAGGAGGAGGCCCTGGCTCTCGGCCGTCTCGCCGAAAGCGGCGTCCATCCGCCCGCGGAGATGCCCTTCTCCGTCCCCTGGACCGACGGGACCGGCGACCCGTCCTTTCTCGAGGGCTTCGTCGCCTAACACCGCGATCAGCTCGCCGGGTGGTCTGCCGAGGACTGGCACCTGCCCCTGCTCGTGTGGTGCGAGGGGACGTTGGTCGGCGAACAATCGCTCTTTGCGAAGGAGTTCACCCGGCGAGGCGAGGTGTCCACGAGCTCATGGCTCGGAATCGGCTTCCAGCGCCGCGGCATCGGCACCGAGATGCGCTCGGCGGTGCTCGAGCTCGCCTTCTCCCACCTCGGCGCCCGCACGGCCCGCACGGCCTGGCTCGACGGCAACGACGCGTCGCGTCGCGTCGCGGAGAAGCTCGGCTACCTCGCCGCGGGCACGCGCACGGAGAGCCCCCGCGGCGTCGCCGTGGTGGCTCACGACGTGCTGCTCGAGCGGACGGACTGGCGCTCGCCGGTGCGCGTGGAGGTCGCGGGCCTCGCGGACTCCCGCACCCTCCTCGGGGCTCAGCCTCCGAGCGCCCTCAGCGCCGCGGGAAGCGACTGACGGAGTGTGAGCACGGGCGCGAACAGGTCGCCGTGCCGGGCGACGCGCGCGCGCACCTCGTCGAACGTGAAGGAGCCGGGCTCGAGCCCCTCCCGCACCTCCTCCCACCGGAGCGGCGTCGACACCGGCGCGCCCGGCCGGGGTCGCACGGAGTAGACGGCCGCGGTCGTCTTCCCCGGGCCGTTCTGGTTCGCGTCGATGAGCACGCCGTGCCGCTTCCGTCTGACCCACTGGGTCGTGACGAGGCCGGGGTGTGTGCGTGCGAGGGCGCCCGCCACTACCGCCGCGAAGGAGCGGGTGGCGTCGTAGCCCTGCCGGCGCGCGATCGGCACGAGCACGTGGATACCGCGGGAGCCGCTCGTCTTCGGGAAGCTCGCGAGGCCGGCCAGGTCGAGGATCTGCTTCACGAGCAGCGCGACCTCGATCACCTCCGGGAAGCCCACGTCGGCGGACGGGTCCAGGTCGAAGGTGATCCAGTCGGGCCGGTCCGGGCGGTCTACCCGGGAGGCCCAGGCGTTCATGTCGATGCAGCCCATGTTGACCATCCACAGGAGCGCGAGGTCGTCGTCGACGAGCGGGTAGTCGATCAGCCGCGCTTCGCCGTCGCGGCCCGAGGCGGGGAACGACGCCCGCCGAATCCACTCCGGCATGTGCTCTGGCGCGTCCTTCTGGAAGAAGTGCTTCCCCTGCCAGCCGTCGGGGTAGCGCCTCATCGTGAAGGGCCGCCCCCGCAGGTGGGGCACGAGCACGGTCGCGACGTCCCGGTAGAACGCGAGCAGGTCTCCCTTCGTGATCCCCTCGTCGGGCCAGAAGGGCTTGTCGAGGTGCGACAGCCGCAGCACCCGCCGCCCGCGCCGGATCTCGGGGGGAAGCGGCGCCCACTCCGCGACGACGTCGGCCGCGGGCTTGTCCTCGCGCAGGCCGAGGTAGACCGGCGCCCGCAGCCGACCCTCCCGCGTCCACTCCGCGAACTCGATCTCGGCCACGAGCGAGGGCTCCACCCACGTGAGGTCGCCGCGGCGGACGCGCGGCAGCTTCGGCACCTCGGCGAAGGGTGACGTCTCGCGGCCCAGGGGCCGCAGGAGCCCCTCCAGCCGGTAGAGCTCGCGGTCCGTCAGCCCCGTGCCGACGTTGCCCGCGTAGCGGAGGCGGCCGGCGTCGTGGACGCCGAGCACGAGGGCCCCGATGCCGCTCGCGCGACGCCCCTTGCCGCGCGTGTAGCCGGCGACCACGAGCTCCTGACGCTGCTTCAGCTTCAGCTTGCGCCAGTCGAGCGAGCGCCGGCCCGGCCGGTACGGCGCGTCCACCCGCTTGGCCACGACGCCCTCGAGCCCGTGCTCGCGCGCGGCCCGCTCGAGCGCGGCACCGTCGTCGAAAGCAGGAGAGAGCAGGACGCCCTCGACCGACGCGTCGAGCAGCGCCTCGAGGGCCGCCCGGCGCTCCGCGTAGGTCCACCGAAGCAGCGGCTCGCCGTCCCGCTC
>Ga0209048_10005436_pt1 | contig 12015 bp, 12 predicted proteins | sample FrelakmetCRP12CR_FD_187146 | JGI IMG/M metagenome (GOLD analysis project Ga0209048, IMG submission 187146) | Freshwater lake sediment microbial communities from the University of Notre Dame, USA, for methane emissions studies - CRP12 CR (SPAdes)... | ecosystem: Environmental > Aquatic >... | reverse complement strand
CCCCGGCCGGGCGACGCCGCCTCCGCCGGTGGCCCAACGGGAGCAGGACCGTGCGGAGCGCTTCCCGTGGGCCCGGCGGGCAGGGCGGCCCCCTTCGCCCCCCGCCTGGGCGACGTCGGCTTCGCGGCGCCCGCCGCCCGCCCGCCCAGGATCGCCGGCCCCCGTTCCCGGTGGTCCGGGCCCACCCAGCCGAGCTCGGTCCCGGGCACGTCCAGGGGCACCAGCGAGCGGTCCCGGATGTCGAAGGCCCACTGCGCCAGCTCCTCGCGCCGCCCCGAGACGAAGCGGAAGCCGATGACCCAGGCTGCGTCCCGGACGTGGAAGGCGCTCCACCCGGCCGCCAGCTCGCCCTCGGTCATGGCGATGCCCCGGTCCAGGAGGTTGAGGGCCACCGACTCGCCGAGTGGCTCGGCGGACAACCCGGAACCGCCGGCCCGACAGGTGCTCTGGAGCGCCGACCCCACGATTCGGGACTGCTCGGCCAGCACCGGCGCCAGGAACCGGCGGATCCACTCGGGATCCGCACCGGACTCCTCGGCGACCTCCTCGACGGACCGACCGGCACGGAGCCGGGCCTGGATCTCCCGGGGGGCCAGCCGTCCCCGCACGTCGGCTGGACGCCGGCGGGCGCCGGCGGTGACCGCAGACCCCTCACCCGGCGGGCCCGGCTGGTGGCGCAGCGCCTCGCGGACCGCGTCGAGGACCGCGTCGTCCGGGACGAGCATGAAGTCCCCGGACTTCGACCCCCGCCTGGTGCTGAACACCAGGCCGTCGAGTTCGGACGTAAGCCCGACAAGGTGGAGTTTCCGCACTCGCTGCCCCTGCGCTGCGACGACCCGCTGGGCGGGTCAACCGGACGGGGCAACCTACCACCAGGCCTGGAGACCGCTCCGGTCGATCATCCGGTGCGGCGGACGTGGCGAAGGCGCGGTGTCAACCCGGCCCGGCCCAGCAGCCGGACCGCCCGCGCCTCGGCGGCGTCGATGACCACCCCCTCGTCCGGTTCGCCCTCGCACAGGAAGGTCACGACGCAGTCGTCGCACGCTTCCGTGTGCCGCATCACACAGTCGTCACAGCTGATCGTCAGGGCCGGCCCGCTCATACGGGGAAGTGTGCACACCCCCGGTGACAGTCGGGCCCGGCCCGGGTGTCCGCCGGCTGCCGCGCTCCCGGCGGAGCGCGGCGAACAGCTGCGGCGTGGAGATGGCGTTGGCGCCCCGGGCCCGGGCGCCGTCGCGCACCCGCCGGTCGCTCGACGCGACGGTGACCGGCCGGTCGGGGTCAAGGCCGGACACCAGCTCCAGCAGCACGTCGTCGGCCTCCACGTCCACGGGGCTGAACCGCCAGCGCACCCCCCGGTGTGCGGCACGAGGGGGGAGGTCACCCGGCTCCTCCGCCCCGTCGAACACGATCACGACCTCGGCACCCGACCGGGCTGCCAGCTCCCCGCACGCGTCCACCAGCCTCAGGCGCTGCACCGAGATGGGCAGGTCCCGCCACGCACTGAGCGTGGCGTTGTACCCGTCCACCAGCATGACCATGCCCGGGAGGCGCACGAGGTGCTCGGCCGCCTCCGGCGAATCGTCGAAGACGGCTGGCGGCAGCGGCGCCGGCCTGCGGCCCGGACGATCGCGGGCGCGTGCCGCCCGCGCGGCGCGCGACGGCGTCGCCACCCCGTGAGCCTCCTCCCGTCGCCACGAGCCGTCGCCGACCACCGGTGCGGGGTCCCCGGCCCCGTCGTCGCCGGCGATCGGGTCGCCCCGCCCCTCCCCGCCGACCCCCAGGGCGGCCGCGGCGGCAGCCAGCGCCCGCCCCAGGGCCCCGGCCGCGTCGGCCGCCTCGTCGATGGCCCCGGCGACGGCGCCGACCACGGCCTCGGACCGCCCGGAGGTTGCCGCCACCCGGGCGTCGGCATCGGCGAGCGCCGCCCGGGCCGCCTCGAGCTCCCCCTGGGCGGCGTCCCGCTGCACCGACGTGGCCTCGGCGCCGGCGCGGGCGGCCTCGACCGCCGCCCGCAGCCGCTCGGCGTCGGCTCCCCGCTCGTCCGCCCGTCGGCGGGCCCCGTCACGCTCCTGCTCGAGCGACGCCACCCGACGTCGGAGCGCGTCGAGCCGCGCCACGGCCTCGCGCCGCGCCCGGCGCTCGACGGCAACCTCCTCGACTGCCCGGGCCGCCTCGACACGAGCGGTCGCCAGCGCCTGCTCGAGCCGCGTCACGGCGGCCTCCGCGCCGTCGAGTCGCCGCTGCAACGCCCGGTCGGCACGCTCGGTCGAGAGGGCCGCGCCCTCCTCCACCGCCCGCCGGACGAGCTCGGCGAGCTCCTCCTGCCACCCGGGCGGCCGGTGGAGGTACAGCCACGGACCCCGGGGGAGCGCGGTCTCGTCCGCCACGTCGGCGACCCGGCACCGGAACTCCTCGTCCTCATCGAGCGCACGCCGCACGGCCGGCCGGGCCGACGAGGGCAGCCGGGTGAACCGCACCACCGGCCGCAGACCCCTGGGCACCGGCACCGGGGGCCGCAGCTGGCCCAGGGCCTTCGCGACCATGACCGCGAGGTCGAGTGCCGGGGCGAGCAGCGCGTCGACGTCGGCCTGGACGAGGCCGTCGAGCGGCGAGCTGACACCCTCGGGCTCGATGGTCACACCTCGGTCTCGCTCAGCTCGCCGCTCGCGATCTCCTCGACGGACCGGCCGTGGCCGCACCAGCGGCAGGAGACCGACTCGACGGTCTCGGACAGCACCTCCCGCTCGTCGATCCGGAGCTCACCGCCGATCGAGTAGTGGTGGAACCCCCGCTCCCGACGGGTCACGGTGACGTCGAAGCGGGTCAGGTTCCCGCAGGCGGTGCAGCGGTAGCGGATGGGGGTCGGGGCAGAGCTCACCCGACCCAGCGTAGGCGGCCCGCGTGCAGGGTGGTCCTCGACGGATCGAACACCTGTTCGCTAGCGTCGGCACATGGCCGTCGCCGTCGCCGCCCGTCAGCGCTCCTTCGACGACCTCGGGACGCCGCTGTCGGGCGTCACGTTCGTCGTGATCGACCTCGAGACGACGGGTGGCTCACCGGCCACCTGCGCCATCACCGAGGTCGGGGCGGTCAAGGTGCGCGGCGGCGAGATCCTGGGGACCTTCCAGACCCTCGTCAACCCGGGTGTGCCGATTCCCCCGGCGATCACCGTCCTCACCGGCATCACCGAGCAGATGGTGGTGCCCGCACCGCGGATCGAGCAGGTGCTCGGGCCCCTCGTCCGCTTCGTCGGCGACGCCGTGATCGTCGGGCACAACGTGCGGTTCGACCTCGGGTTCCTGGCCGCGGCGATGGACCGCGAGCGCTGGCCCCGGTTCGCCAACGTCGTGGTCGACACGTGCGCGCTCGCTCGGCGGCTGGTCCGCGACGAGGTGCCCAACTGCAAGCTCGAGACCCTGAGCAGGCTCTTCCGGGTTCACCACCGGCCGACCCACCGGGCCCTGGACGACGCCCTGGCGACGACCGAGGTGCTCCACGGGCTCCTGGAGCGCGCCGGCTCGCTCGGCGTGCTCGGGCTCGACGATCTGGTGGCGCTCCCGACGGTGGGGGCCCACCCCCAGCTCGGCAAGCTGACTCTCGCGACGAGGCTGCCCCGGGCGCCCGGCGTCTACCTGTTCCGGGACGCCGGCGGTCGGCCCCTGTACGTCGGGAAGGCCGTGGACCTGCGTCGCCGGGTCAGGTCCTACTTCACCGGCGACGAGCGCCGGAAGGTCGGCGGGCTCCTGCGCGAGCTCGCCGCCATCGACCACATCGAGTGCAGCTCCGAGTTGGAGGCGAGCGTCCTCGAGGTCCGCCTCATCCACGAGCTCACCCCGCGCTACAACCAGAGGACCAAGCACTGGCGGGGCTACCGCTATGTGAAGCTGACCCTCGACGAGCCCTGGCCGCGGTTGTCGGTGGTGGTCCAGCCCCGCCACGGCGACGGGTGCCTCTACCTCGGGCCCGTCGGGTCGGCCGCCACCGCCCGCCGCGTCGCGGAGGCCATCGAGACGGTCGTCCCCCTCCGCCGCTGCTCGGCCCGACTCGCCGCCTCGGGCCCGACGTCGCCACGGGAGGGCGCCTGCACGCCGGCGCAGCTGGGCGTCGCCTGCTGTCCGTGCTCCGGGGCGGTGTCGCCCGACGCCTACCGCGAGCACGTCCGCGCCCTCGTCGCCGCCCTCACCGATGACCCGATGTCCCTCCTGGCGCCGCTGGAAGCACGGCTCCGCCGTCTTGCCGGGCAGCAGCGCTACGAGGAGGCCGCCGACCTCCGGGATCGGGCGGCAGCGCTCTCACGGGCCCTCGAACGCCAGCGCCGTCACGACGCGATCCGCCACGCCGGGCGCCTCGAGCTCGAGCTGTCGGACGGCGCGTGGGCCGTCGTGGACGGTGGCGTGCTGGAGGCGGCCGGCCGGGACCGGGGCGGCGGCGACCTCGGCCCGCCCGAGCTCGGCCCGGTCGAGGGTGACCCGGCCGGGGGTGACCCGGCCGTCCACCGGCCGAGCCTGCCCGTGGACGGGCCGGGTCGCGGGACGGGGGCTCCCGGTGACCCCCTGGCCCGCCACGTCGTCGACGAGGTCGCGACCGTCGTGGCCTGGCTGGAGGCCCGGGCCACCCGGATCCGGGTGGCCGCGTGCGACCGGGGGCTGGCCTGGCCGGCCGTCCGCCTTCCCGCCTTCGAGCCGCGCCAGCCGGTGCCCGACCGACGCTGACCGCTCCGGCGGCACCCGGCCGGTCCTGCAGGCCCCGGCTGGACCCGCCGCCGGGCTCAGCTCGTGCGGTGACCCGGGAGCGGTCGGGCGCGCGACGAGCTCCCGGCCGCAGGGCCAGGGAGCGCCGGGCCCGCCCAGCTGGCCTCGAGCGCCGCGATCTCGGCGTGGGCCGCGTCGAGGGCGTCGAGACGCTCGGCGATCCGTCGTGCCGCATCCTCGAGGCGCGCGCCGGGCAGCGCCGGTGGCGGGGCCACCAGCGCCCGCACCAGTCGCCCGGACAGGTGCTCGACCTCGGCCACGTCCCGGGCGAGCTGGCGGAGCAGGTTCCGGCGGACCGCCGGCGCGCAGCGAGCGGCCAGCACGAGCTGGTCGTCGAGCGCGGCGGCATGGCGCTCGAGGTCCGCCACGCTCGCCGCGAGGTCGGCGACACCGACCTCGCCGGCCCGGCGCCCGTGGGCGATCGCGTGCCGCGCAGCCGCCACGGCCCGGCGGAGGCGTCGATGGGCGGAGGCGGCCCGCCCGGGGCTGAGCAGCCACCGGAGGGGAGCCCGGCTGCGAGCGGCCGGGCTCACCCGGTTCCGCCGGTGGAGCCACAGGACCGCCCCGACGGCGGCAGCGGCCCAGACCAGGACCCAGACCGCAAGGAGCTCGACGATGATCCTCACACCCGGGAGCCTACGCCGGGCGCCGGGGTCATCCGGCGTCGCCCCCGAGATCCCACAGGGCCTCGAGGTCGTGGCGGCTGAACGCCTGGAAGGCGATGAGCGTCCGGGTGCGTACGATCCCCGCGAGGGCGGTGATCCGGCGGGTCACGACGTCGGCCAGCTCCTCGTGGTGGCGCACGCGGACGATGGCGACGACGTCGGCCTCGCCGGCCACCGAGTAGACCTCGGCCACCCCCTCGACGTCCGCCAGCTCCTGCGCGAGGTCGGCGATGCGACCGGGCTCGGCGTCGATCAGCACGAAAGCGTGGACCATGCCGGGAGAGGCTACCGGGCCCCTCGGCCCGCAGGACCCGAGAGCTCGGGGGAGCGGACCCCCTCATCGAGCGGGCTGACCGGGGGGTGGCCCGACCCCGCCGAGGGGCTCCGGCCCGCCCCGGCGGCCTCGACGCTGATGTTCGGGAGGATCCGGTCGAGCCATCCCGGAAGCCACCAGTTCAGCTCGCCGAGCAGCTCCATGGTCGCGGGCACGAGCACCATGCGCACGAGTGTCGCGTCGATGAGGATCGACACGGCCAGACCGAGGCCGAACAGCTTGATCGTCGGCTCGGCCCCGAACACGAAGGTCATGAAGACCGTGACCATGATGGCGGCGGCCGCGGTGATCACCCTCGCCGTGCTCTCCAGTCCGTCGGCGACAGCCAGCCCGTTGTCGCCGGTGCGGTCGTGTTCCTCCTTGATCCGCGACAGGAGGAACACCTCGTAGTCCATCGAGAGCCCGAACAGGATGGCGAAGAGCATCATCGGGAGGAAGGACACGATGGGCCCCTCCCTTCCCACACCGATGAGGTGGGAGCCCCAGCCCCACTGGAAGACGGCAACCAGGACGCCGAAGGCCGCGCCGATCGCGAGAACGTTCATCACCGCGGCCTTGAGCGGGACGAGGATCGAGCGGAACACGATCATCAGCAGCAGGAAGCTGAGCAGGATGACGGCGCCGAAGAACAGGGGCAGCCGGGACGAGAGCTTGCGCGTGATGTCGATCCCGAAAGCGCCCGCACCACCGGAGTGCACGACGACGCCGGACCCTGCGACGGTCGGCGCGATGACATCGTGGCGCAGGTGGGTGACGAGCCGCTCGTTCGCCACGTCCTGGGGTGCGTACTTCCCGATGACCTGGATGGTGGCCGCGGTCGGGTTCACCCGGTCGTTGGGTGTGACCGGCGACACCGTGGCGACGCCGGGATCGGCCCGAAGCCTGGCGTCGAGGGCCTGCAGGGTCTGCAGGTCCGCCGGGGACGACAGGCTGGCGGCGATCAGGAACGGGCCGTTGTACCCGGGCCCGAACCCCTCGGTCAGCAGGTCGTAGGCCCGGCGGGTTGTCAGCGTGGCGGGATCGTTGCCGGCGTCCTGCGTGCCGAGGTGGATGCGCAACACGGGCAGGGCCAGACCCACGAGCACCACCAGCGACCCCACGGCGAACGGCCAGGGTCGGCGCTGGATCTGGCGGCTCCAGCGGTACCAGAAGCTCGTGCCCCCGGCCGCGGGCGGCCGGCCCATGCCGGGGACGCGCAGCCGGTCGATGTTCCGCCCGACGAATCCGAGCAGAGCCGGTAGCAGGGTGACCGAGGCGATCATCGTCAACAGCACGCCGAAGGCCGCACCGACGGCCAGGCCGTTGACGAACGACAGGCCCATGATGAACATGCCGGTGAGGCTGATCACGACCGTGGTCCCGGCGAACAGCACGGCCCGGCCGGCGGTGGTGATCGCCCGTGCCGTCGCCGATTCGGGGTCGAGACCGTCATGGAGCCCCTGGCGGTACCGGGTGACGATGAAGAGGGCGTAGTCGATCCCGACACCGATGCCGATCATGGCCGTCAGGATCGGGGCGAAGCTCGGCACCTGGAACAGGCGGGTCATCAGCAGCACCGCCCCGAGGCCCAGGCCGACGCCGAAGAGGGCGGTGACGATGGGAAGGCCCATGGCCAGGACCGACCCGAAGGCGAGCAGGAGGATGACCACGGCGGCGGCGAGCCCGACGGCCTCGGTGCCGGCCGGGGGCGCGTTCCTCCGGAACAGGTTGCCGCCGTACTCGATCGTGAGGCCGTCGCCGGGGTGGGCGGCCGAGGCCACGGCTGCCTCGATGAGGCCCGCCGTGCTCGTGGGCAGGGTGTTGCTGCGCTGGTCGAGCTGGATCTCGGCGTAGGCGATCTTCCCGGCGCTCGCGCCCTGACGCGCGATCTGGCGGCCGGCCGCCGGTGGGCTGTAGGGGTCGCTGACGGCGACGATGTGGGGCGTCGAGGCCTTGGCGGCGGCGAACGCGGCCTCCATCCGGTCCCTGACCGAGGCCACCCCGCCCTCGGCCTTGAACACGATCTGGGCCGTGTCGCCGGACTTGGCGGGGAACGTGGCCTTGAGCAGGTCGATGGTCCGCTGGGTCTCGGTCCCGGGGAGCGTGAAGTTCGTGGCGTACGTGCCACCGGCGGCCTTCGACAGGAGGGTCACACCGACGAGCACGACGATCCACGCCAGGAGGACGCGGCGGCGGCGGCGGTAGCAGAAGTGACCGAGCCGCTCGAGCATCGGGGCCTTCTCCACGGTGTCGGCCGGCCCTCAGCCGGCCGCCTCCTGCGAGACCCGCACCAGGGCATCGAGCACCCCGGCCGCCCGGCGTTCGTCGATCGACGCCTCCGAGGCCGCCAGGCCCGACTCGAGGTCGGCCGCGACCCCGGCGGCCACCAGGGCTGCGCCCGCGTTGAGGACGACGATGTCGCGCATCGGGCCCCGGGCGCCGGTGAGGACGGACCTCGCCAACCCCGCGTTGGTCGCCGCGTCGCCCCCCTGGAGCTCGGCGCGGCTGGCGGGACGCAGGCCCAGCTCGGCCGGGTCGACGACGTAGGTCCGGATCCGGCCGTCGTGCAGCTCGAGCACGGTCGAGGTGTCGGCGGTGGTCAGCTCGTCGAGCCCGTCGTGGCCGTACACGACCAGGGCGTGGTCGGCGCCACCGGCCTCGAGCACCCCGATGACCTTCTCGGCCATGGCCGGGTCGCTCACACCCACCACCTGACGGCGGACCCGCGCCGGGTTGGCCAGCGGGCCGAGGAAGTTGAAGACCGTCGGGACGCCGAGCTCCCGGCGGACGGGCCCGGCATGACGCAGGGCGGCGTGGAACCGGGCGGCGAAGCAGAACCCCATTCCCGCCTCCTCGACGCAGCGGGCCACGCCCGCCGGACCGAGGTCGATGACCACGCCGAGGGCCTCGAGGACGTCCGCCGACCCGGCTCGCGACGACGCCGCGCGGTTGCCGTGCTTGCAGACCAGGGCGCCCGCGCCCGCCGCCACGAAGGCGGCGATCGTGCTCACGTTGATGGTGCCGCTGCGGTCCCCGCCCGTGCCGCACGTGTCGATCACGGAGTTGGCCGCGTCGGCGCCGAGCGGCACCCGCTCCGCGAACTCGAGCATGGCGCCCACCAGGCCGGCCATCTCCTCGACCGTCTCGCCCTTGATCCGGAGGGCCACGGCGAAGGCGGCGATCTGGGCCGGGGTCGCGTCCCCCCGCAGGATGTCGGCCATGGCCGCCGCCGCCTGGACCGTCGTCAGGTCCTGCCGGGCGCACAGCGCACCCAGGACGGACGGCCACCCGCCGAGCTCCTCGAGTGTCACCATGCCCGCACGACGAGCCCTTCCGGCCAGTGGGAACCCCGCCGGACGTTAGCGGCGCTCCGGCGACCGGCGACGGCTACGCCGACCTCCGGCGCTGGCGCAGGATCCGGCGGCGCTCCTTCTCCGTGGCGCCGCCCCACACCCCGTCGCGCTCGCGGGTGACGAGCGCGTACTCGAGGCACGCCTGGCGAACGGTGCACTGGGCGCAGACCGACCTCGCCACCTCGGCCTCCTCCTCGGACGCCGGGTAGAAGATGTCCGGATCGACGCCCCTGCAGGCCGCGGACTGCCGCCATGACAGGTTCATCGTGTGAATCACATCCTTGCAATGGTGGGGGGAGCCCCCAGTATTGCCTCCCGATCTTCGGGCCGTAAAGGGTTTGGCCGGCCCCCCGGTCCCGGGTCCCCGCGAGCGGGCTGCGGCCGGCTCGGGCGAGGCCCGCGACCCCCCGTCAGCCCCGCAGGTCGGCCAGCAGCTCCACCCTGGTCTCCTCACCGAGCGTGGTGCCGTAGGCGTACTGCGCGTGGTTCACGGCCACCACCACCGGCTCGGCGGCGAACCGCGCCACCTGGCCCGGCGTCATCGACCACCGCAGGTAGTGCACGCTGGCGGTGACGTCCTGGCGCGTCAGCTGCGCCTCGTGGCCGGCCTCGGGTCGGGCGCGGACCACCACGGCCCCCGCCCCCTCGCCGAGGATGAGCTCGACCGACCGTTCGATGCCGACGAGCTTGGGGAGCCACTCGCGCAGCTCCTCCTCCGACGTGAGCTCGATGAAGAGGGTGGCCGACAGCTCCCCCGGATCGGGGATGAGCGGGTTGTAGGCATCGAGCTCGCCCTGGATGGCCTCGTCGGTCAGCATCCGCTCGGCGCGGGCCATCTCCTGGATCTGGAAGCGGATCGTGTCATGGTTCTCGAAGACCAGGGTGACCACCGGGCCGACGTGGACCCGGCGACGGCGCTTGAGGGCGATGATGCGGCTGCGGAAGGCCTCCCGCTCGCGCTCGTAGGCGCGCAGGTCGGCGATGTCGTCGAGCGTCAGCTTGGCCACGCCGTCACCCCCGGGGACCGGTTGCGGGGGCGCCCGGCTCGGGCGCGAGGCCGTACGCCCGGGCCATCACCTGGAGCGGGTGCTGCGGGGCGGTGCCCGTCTCCTGCTCGATGGCACCGTTGGCGAGCATGCAGTCCCCGGCGACGACGGCGTTGCCGGCCTCTCGCACATCCTCGGCCAGGGGTGCGGCCACGCTCCGGGCCTCGTCGTAGTTCTCGGCCCGCAGTCCCCAGGTGCCGTCGATGCCCGAGCAGCGGCTGACCAGGGTGATGGTGGTGCCCGTGAGCTTCATGAGGTCCCGGCTCTTCAGCCCGATGTTCTGCGCCCTGAGGTGACAGGCGACGTGGTACGTGACCGCCTCGGGCACCTCGCCGGGGAACTCGGTGTCGAGCTCGGTCCCCTGGTCCCGCCCGAGCTTCACCAGGTACTCGCAGGCGTCGAACACGTGGTCGGCCAGCAGCTCGGCGTCGGGCCCGCCGAGGTACTCGGGGTAGTCGCGCTTGAGGACGTAGCCGCAGGTCGGCTGGGGCACGACGATGTCCTTGCCCCGGCGGATGGCCTGGGCCAGGATCGGCAGGTTCTTCCGGGCGGCCTTCTCGAAGTTGTCGAAGTCGCCCGAGTGCAGCCACGGGGCGCCGCAGCAGGCCATGCCCGGCGGCAGCTCGCATTCGACCCCGTTGTGCTCGTAGACCTTCACGAGGTCCTGGCCGATGTCGGGGCGGTTGTACTCCACGAAGCACGTCGGGAAGAGCGCCACCGACGCCTGCCGCGGCCGCTTCAGCGACGCGGCCCGCTTCGTGAACCAGGTCGAGAACCGCTGCCGGGCGTACGGGGGCAGCAGACGCTCCGAGGCGAGGCCGAGGGTCCGCTCCATGACCTTGCGGACGGGGGTGCCCGTCCTCTGGGTCACGGCGTTCACGACGGGCGCCACGGCGGTGTTGACCCTGCCGAGCAGATCGGTGCGACCCAGCACCTGGTCGGCCATCGGCCTGCGGTGGCCGTGCGAGCGGACCGCCTCGGCCCGCAGCATCAGCCGGGGGAAGTCGAGCTGCCACTCGTGGGGGGGGATGTAGGGGCACTTCACGTAGCAGAGCTTGCACTGGTAGCACTCATCGACGACCGTGTCCTGCTCGGCCCGGGTCAGCGCGTCGACGTCGCCGTCGTGGCGGTCGATGGCGTCGAACATCGAGGGGAACGACGGGCAGAGGTTGAAGCACAACCGGCACCCGTGGCACAGGTCGTAGACCCGGTTCAGCTCCTGTCGAAGGTCCGTCTCGTCGTAGTACCGGGGGTGCTTCGGGTCATAGGTGACGGTCATGGGGCTCCTCCAGCGCGACGGACGGGGCGGCACGTCGCGGAGGAACCGCGGGGATCGCTCCCCGCGGCCCCCTGCGACGGAGACGGCTCAGGAGACGGACTCGAGGCCCGACGTGAAGCGCCCGGCGTGGCTCTTCTCGGCACGCGCGAGGGTCTCGAACCATTCGGCGATGGAGTCGAACCCCTCGTCGCGGGCCGTCTTGGCGAAGCCCGGGTACATCTCGGTGTACTCGTAGGTCTCGCCGGCGATGGCCGACTTCAGGTTGTCGTCGGTGCCGCCGACCGGCACACCGGTGACCGGGTCGCCGACCTCGGCGAGGTAGTCGAAGTGCCCGAAGGCGTGGCCGGTCTCGCCCTCGGCGACCGAGCGGAAGAGGGCGGCCACGTCCGGGTAGCCCTCCACGTCCGCCTTCTGGGCGAAGTAGAGGTACCGGCGGTTGGCCTGGCTCTCGCCGGCGAACGCCTCCTTGAGGTTGCCCTCGGTCTTGCTGCCCTTGAGTTTGGCCATGACGCTCCTTTGCTTGGGTGGTGGGTGGTGGAGGTGGTGTCGCAGCGGTCAGGTCGGCCGTGCCGGGGCCGCGGCGGCGGGCCCGGCGCACTCGGCGC
>Ga0209048_10005435_pt1 | contig 12018 bp, 10 predicted proteins | sample FrelakmetCRP12CR_FD_187146 | JGI IMG/M metagenome (GOLD analysis project Ga0209048, IMG submission 187146) | Freshwater lake sediment microbial communities from the University of Notre Dame, USA, for methane emissions studies - CRP12 CR (SPAdes)... | ecosystem: Environmental > Aquatic >... | reverse complement strand
GATCGAGCTGCGGTGCATCGCCCACCTGGCCGACGACCCCGGTCTCATCGAGGCCTTCGAGTCGGGCCAGGACATCCACAACGCCACCGCGGCCCGGGTCTTCGGTGTCGATCCCGACGCGGTCACCATCGAGCAGCGCTCCAAGGCCAAGATGGTGTCGTACGGCTTGGCCTACGGCATGGAGTCCTACGGGCTCGCCCAGCGGCTCTCCATCCCGGTGCCCGAGGCGCAGACGATCCTCGACGCGTACTTCGAAGCGTTCCCCTCGGTGCGCGCGTACATGGAGCACACGGTGGCCGAGGCTCGCGAGCGCGGCTACACCGAGACGCTGTTCGGTCGCCGCCGCCAGATCCCTGAGCTGGCGTCGTCCAACTTCCGCATTCGCCAGGCGGGGGAACGCCAGGCCATGAACGCCGGCATCCAGGGGCTGGCCGCCGACATCTTCAAGGTGGCGCTGGTGCACATCGATGCCCGTCTCGAAGGCGGCGGCTATGCCAGCCGGTTGATTCTGCAGGTGCACGACGAGGTCATCATCGAATTGGTGCCCGACGAGCACGAGACGGTCACCACCCTCACGCTGGAGGCCATGTCAGGAGCGTTCTCCCTGCGGGTGCCACTTGAGGTGAACCTCTCGTACGGCTTGAGTTGGGCCGACGCGAAGGGCTGACGGCTCCGACCCGGACAGGAGAGGCATGGTCAAGGACAGACGCAGCACGCGGTGGTTCTGGTTCCTCCTCGTCGTGTTGGTCATCGGGCTGTACTACGTGATCGTCGCCGCGTCCACGATCGACCACTGCGGTCGGGGCGCCCCGAGGTACTGGAACTGGGTCCCGCCCCAGTGGGAGTGCACCCGTACCCCATGACTCCCGATCCGAACGTGACGCCCGATCAGAACGAGGCGTCGCCAACCCCCGACCACTGGTTCGAGACGGTCGCCGACCACCTGGGTGCGGCCTACCTGAGGTACTCGTTCACCAAGGGCACCGAGCAGGAGGTCGCCTTCCTCGTCGACGTGCTCGATCTCGGGCCCGGCGCGCGCGTGCTCGACGTGGGATGTGGCCCTGGCCGGCACGCGCACGCCCTCGGCCGCCGGGGCATCGAAGTGGTCGGCGTCGACATCTCCCGCCGGTTCGTCGAGTTGGCCCGGTCCGGGGCGCCCCCAGGCGTGCGCTTCGAGCGGGCCGACGCGAGAGAGCTGGCCTTCGACGCCGAGTTCGACGCCGCGCTCTCGCTCTGCCAGGGGGCGTTCGGTCTCGTCGGTGCGGGCCCGGGCACCGGTTCGGCGGCGGCGGTCGACCCCGACGGGGTCGTGCTCGCCGGTATGGCTCGAGCGGTTCGACCGGGCGGCGTGGTGGCCGTATCGGCCTTCTCGTCCTACTTCCAGGTCGGCTACCTGGAGGACGCCGACACCTTCGACGCCGACCGGGGCGTGAACCACGAGCTCACGTCGGTTCGCAACGAAGCGGGGGAGGAGCGCCCGGTCGATCTGTGGACGAGTTGCTTCACCCCACGCGAGCTACGGCTACTGGCGGTGGGCGCGGGCCTGCAGGTCGAGCACCTCTGGTCGGTGACCCCGGGCGCCTACCATCGTGACCCTCCCCGTCTCGACCGTCCCGAGTTCCTCCTCGTCGCCCGTCGTCCTGCGCTCTGATCGCATCCGGCGGTCGGCCGGGCGGTTGTCGCCCGTGCGGTGCTAGGGTTTTCGCCCGATGCGCGCGTCCCGTCGCGTGTCGCCGTCCGCCCCGCATCCGCGAGGCCCGATTCCCCATCCCCGAAGAGAGACCCCATCGTGTCCGAGCAGGCGACCCCCGATCCCGCCGACGCCCCGAGCGCCATCCCGTCCACCGCCACCGCAGTCGCCGTCGAGGAAGCTCCGGCCGGCATGGGCACGTTCGACGAGCTGGGTCGCTATGTGCCCCGCCAGGTCGTGGAGAACGACCTCGGTGAGGTCTCGATCGACGACGCCTACACCCAGACGATGGTCGAGGTCGAGGACGGCCAGATCGTCGAGGGCACCGTGGTCAAGGTCGACCGCGACGAGGTGCTGCTCGACATCGGCTACAAGTCCGAGGGCGTCATCCCGGCCCGCGAGCTCTCCATCCGCAACGACGTCGATCCGTCCGAGATCGTGTCGTTGGGCGATGCCATCGAGGCCCTGGTCCTGCAGAAGGAGGACAAGGAAGGCCGCCTCGTCCTGTCGAAGAAGCGGGCCCAGTACGAGCGGGCGTGGGGCACGATCGAGAAGATCAAGGAAGAGGACGGCGTCGTCAGCGGCCCGGTGATCGAGGTCGTCAAGGGCGGCCTCATCCTCGACATCGGCCTGCGGGGCTTCCTGCCCGCGTCGCTCGTCGAGCTGCGCCGTGTGCGTGACCTGCAGCCCTACGTCGGGCGCAGCCTCGAAGCCAAGATCATCGAGCTCGACAAGAACCGCAACAACGTGGTCCTGTCCCGCCGGGCTTGGCTCGAGGAGACCCAGAAGGAGCAGCGCGAGGACTTCCTCGCCAACCTCAAGCCGGGCGAGGTGCGCAAGGGCGTCGTGTCGTCGGTCGTCAACTTCGGTGCCTTCGTCGACCTCGGCGGCATGGACGGCCTCGTGCACGTGTCCGAGCTGTCCTGGAAGCACGTCGACCACCCGGGCTCGGTCGTCGCCGTCGGCGACGAGATCGAGGTGCAGGTGCTCGAGGTCGACCTCGACCGCGAGCGCATCAGCCTGTCGCTCAAGGCCACCCAGCAGGACCCCTGGCAGGAGTTCGCCACCAACCACCGCGTTGGCGAGCTCGTCTACGGCCGGGTCACCAAGCTGGTGCCCTTCGGTGCGTTCGTCCAGGTGGGCGACGGCATCGAGGGTCTGGTGCACATCTCGGAGATGTCGGCGCACCACGTCGACCTGCCCGAGCAGGTGGTCACGCCCGGCGAGGAGCTGTGGGTGAAGATCATCGATCTCGACCTGCAGCGCCGCCGCATCAGCCTGTCGATCAAGCAGGCCGCCGAGGGCGGCGTCGTGGCCGCCGAGTACCAGGAGCACTTCGGCGAGCACGCCTACGACGACGAGGGCAACTACATCGGCTTCGTCGGCGAGGACGGCGAGACGACCGAGGCCCAGGAAGCGTGGGCGGAGTACTTCGCCGGGAGTGAAGGTGGGGCCACCGAGCCCGTGGCGACCGACGACGCCACCGTCGAGGCCGAAGCCGTCGAGCCTGTTGCGGACACCGAGAGCGCCGCCGCCACCCCGACGCCCGAGGTCGCCGACGACGAGCCGGGCGCCGTCGACGACACCGACGCCTGAGGGCCTGCCGGAGGACGCGTCTGCGGCTCGATCGGTCACCGATCGTGATGGCGCGACCCCGGTCGTACGGACCATTCGCGGCCATGGTGCTTCTCTCCGCTCGGACGGCGGACTACTGTCCGGCACGAAGCTCGCGGGGAGACGAACGGAAAAAATGGCGTCCACGCCTAAGTCCGAGCCCCGGAACGGCCGAACAGGGAAGGGCATGACACCGAACCATGGCGAGGTTGCCTCACCCCTGCGGGACAGAATGGTTGGGCGTGGCCGGATGCTCCGGGTCGATGGTCGCCCGGTTGATCGAGGAATGAGGTCGGAGTGAGTTCACGCAGAACCCTGATCCTGATCGGAGCGATCGCCGTAGGGCTGATCGCCGCGCTCCTCTTGTTCAACTACGTGAAGGGCATCGAGGACCGGGCCAACAACAACGCGAAGCGGGTCGACGTCTTCGTGGCCAAGAACAACGTCAAGCGCGGTACCCCCGGTGAGACCGCGGTCCGCGACGGGTCGATCGGTGGTGCGCTGATCCAGCAGGAGTTCAGGCCAGCGACGGCGATCACCACCACCGACGAGATCCAGAAGAAGGTCGCCCTCTTCGACATCGCGCCGGGCACGGTGATCGTGCAGGGCATGTTCGTCGACCCCGCCCAGACCCAGATCAGCTTCCGGGCCCGCCTCAAGAACCCCCAGCACGTCGCGATAAGCGTGTCGATCGACCAGGTCCGGGGCGTGGCCGGCTTCCTCGTCCCCGGTGACGAGATCAACATCATGGTGTTCCAGGAGGGCTCCACCGAGTCGGCGGCGACGGCAGCCAACGCGAACCCGAACGTGAGCGGCGTCCTCAAGTCGACCGCCCGGTACCTGTACCAGAAGGTCCAGATCCTCGCGGTGGGTCAGAGCACGTTGCTCACACCGGGCGAACAGACCGCCACCACGACCCAGTCGACCAACCAGAACAGCGGCCTGATCACCTTCAACGTGCCACCCGAGGCTGCGCAGTGGATCGCCTCGGCTCAGCAGGGCGGCGGCATGTACTTCAGCCTCGTCGCCCAGGACTATCAGCCCAAGGCGCTCCCGCCGCTCGATGCCAACGTCACGCTCCTACCGGGCGAAGATCCGGCGCAGCTCACGCCCTATGGCCCGGAGGGGAACAAGGAGTGACCAGTCCCTTCGTCGGCCAGCCCGGTGAGGCCATGCCCCAACCGGCAGCAGGCGCAGCCTCCGGCGGCGGCGCGCCGCAGGTCGCGGTCGCTGTCGTCGATGCCGACCAGGCGGCCCGTTCCCGGCTGGCGATGCAACTCGGGCAGGGGGCCACGCCCTTCGCCTCCATCAACGATCTGTCCGGCCGGCTCACGGGGACGCCCGTCGTCGTCGTGCTCGGGCCCTCGTTCGCGGCCAGCGCCGAGCTCACCGCTGCCGAGCAGCTGCTCGGCGCCCGGCGTGAGCTCGGGGCAATCATGGTCACCAACGAGCTGTCGACCGACGTGCTCCAGCGGGCGCTGCGCTCAGGGGTGAAGGACGTGCTGCAGGCCCCGGTCGACTCGGCGCAGTTGGCCGAGGCGGTGGCGCGGGTCGCGGGCACGATCGCCTACGCCGCACCCACTCCCGCCGCTCCGGTCTACGGCGAGGGCGACGGTGAGCTCGGCCGGGTCATCACCGTGTTCTCCACCAAGGGTGGCGCCGGCAAGTCGGTCATCGCGACCAACCTGTCCGTGCTGTTGGCCGAGCGCAGCCCCAAGCCGGTGGTGCTGGTCGATGCCGACCTGCAGTTCGGCGACATCGCCGTCATGTTGAAGCTCTCGCCCCAGCACACCATCGTCGACGCGGTGAGCGCGCTCGATCGCCTCGATGCGCCCTTCCTGCAGAACCTGCTCATGGAGCATCCGAGCTCGGGCCTGCTGGTGCTACCGGCCCCGCTCGAGCCGGCTTTCGCCGACCAGATCGGCGCCGCCGAGATGGTGCGCGTCGTCGAGCTCCTCCGCACCTTCTGCTCGTTCGTCATCCTCGACACGCCGGCCTACTTCAACGACGTCGTGCTCGGTCTCATCGAGGTGAGCGACGACGTCCTGCTGGTCGCCGGCATGGACATCCCCAACATCAAGAACGTGAAGATCGGCCTGCAGACCCTTCGTCTGTTGAACACCCCGATGGAGAAGCTCCGCCTGATCCTCAACCGGGCCAACTCCAAGGTGAAGCTCGATGTCAGCGAGGTCGAGCGCACGCTCGCGGTGAAGGCCGAGGCGCTCATCCCGAGCGACATCGTGGTGCCGCAGGCCGTCAACAAGGGCGAGCCGGTCGTGTTGAGTGCCCCCAAGTCCAATGTGTCCAAGTCGCTCGAGAAGCTGGCCGACCTGTTCCTGCCCGTGGAAAGCAAGCGCCACCGGCGTTAGCTCGTCCGCCGCGGCGCACGAACGGCGAAGTGAGGAGAAGCAGTGTCGCTCTACAAGCGCCTCCACGATGTCCAGGCGGCTCCGGCGACGGGTTCGAAGCGTCGCGACCCGGTGCTCGACGAGCTCCGCCAGAAGATCCACCACCACCTCATCGACGAGCTGGGGCCGATCCTCTACGACAAGCGGCTCTCCGAGGACGATCTGCGCCGGCGAGTCAACGACCAGCTGCACCAGGCCCTGGCCCAGGAGCGCGCACCGCTCTCCGCGGCCGACAAGGCCCAGCTGATCCAGGACGTCTCTGACGACATCCTCGGCTACGGCCCCATCGACCGCCTCCTCAAGGAAGAGGAGATCACCGAGGTCATGGTCAACGGCCCGCACATGGTCTATATCGAGCGGGCGGGCAAGCTCGAGAAGTCCACGGCGACCTTCGTCGACGAGACCCACCTGCGCCGCATCATCGACAAGATCGTCGGCGAGGTCGGGCGACGCATCGACGAGGCCAATCCCCTCTGCGACGCCCGCCTGCCCGACGGCTCCCGCGTCAACGCGGTGATCCACCCGCTGGCCATCGGGGGTCCGTTTCTCACCATCCGGAAGTTCGCGACCGAGAAGCTCCAGGTCGACGACCTCATCCGCTTCGGCACCCTCAACGCTCACGCGGCCCGATTCCTCCAGGCCTGCGTTGTCGGCCGGCTCAACGTCATCGTGTCCGGCGGAACCGGCACCGGTAAGACGACGACCCTCAACGTGCTGTCGTCGTTCATCCCCTCCGACGAGCGCATCGTCACGGTGGAGGACGCCAAAGAGCTCCAGATGCACCAGGAGCACGTGTTGTCGATGGAGGCCCGACCGCCCAACATCGAGGGGCGCGGCGAGGTCACCATCCGCGACCTGGTCAAGAACTGCCTGCGTATGCGGCCCGACCGCATCGTCGTCGGCGAGTGCCGTGGTGGTGAGGCCCTCGACATGCTGCAGGCCATGAACACCGGCCACGACGGATCGTTGACCACGGTGCACTCCAACAGCCCGCGCGACACCTTGGCCCGACTCGAGACCCTCGTCCTCATGGCCGGGTTCGACCTCCCGGTGCGGGCCATCCGCGAGCAGATGGCGTCGGCCCTCGATTGCATCGTGCACCTCAGCCGCCTCCGCGACGGCACCCGTCGCGTCACGCACATCACCGAGGTGCAGGGCATGGAGGGCGACGTGATCACCCTCCAGGACGTCTTCCTGTTCGACTTCGGGATGGGCGTCGACGAGCACGGCCGGTTCAAGGGCCACCTCAAGGCGACCGGTGTGCGCCCGAAGTTCGCCGAGAAGCTCGCCGACCTGGGCATCCGCCTGGGCCAGGAGGTCTTCCAGCCCGAAGGTTTCGTCCGCAAGGCGGCGCAATGACCCGACCCGTCGGGCGTCCACGGCGGTCGGTCGCGCTCGCACTCGTCGTCGCCGTCGTCTCCACCGTGGCGTTCTCAGCACTCGCCACCGGGGCCGGCGCGGCCGACAACAGCTCGTTGCAGATGCGGCGGGTCGACACCACCGATCCGTCGCGCTCGTCCATCCAGTTCATCTACACGGGCGCCCGCGAAGACCTCTCCGGCGCCCAGCTCACGGTCGACGGCGACGTCGTCTCGGCGAGCCCGCCCCGCCAGCTCCCCGACACCACCAAGACCGCGGTCGCCATGGTGTTCGACACGTCCTCGTACATGGACTCGTCGGGCGCGCTCGTCGCGGCGAAGGACGCCGCCAAGAAGTGGGTGAGAGGTCGCAGCGCCGAGGCCCGTGACAACCAGCTGGTCGGCATCGTCACCGCATCCAACAAGGGTGTCGTCCAACAGACCCTCACGCTCGACGAGGAGCGCATCCTCAACGCCATCGACCGGGTGGCGCCCCCCACCGACGCCAAGTCCGTGGGTCAGACCGCGCTCTGGTCGGCCATCCGGCAGGCCGCCGGGCTGCTCACCCAGCGCAGCGACTTCCAGCCCAACATCGTGGTCATGACCTCCAACAGCGACAACATCAGCGGCGGCGAGGAGGCCGCCGCCCGCGGTGCCGTGGCCGGGGCGCAGGCGAGTGTGTTCGTCGCCGGGCTCACGGGCAAGGGGCTCGCCACGGGGCCGCTCGAGTCGCTCGTGAGGGACAACGGCGGCCTCTTGCTCACCACTGGAGACGGCGCGCAGTTCGGGCAACTCGTCGACAGCATCTCGACCACCGTCAACGACCAGCAGTTCGAGACGGTGTATTCGTCACCGGTCGGCGCCGGTACGGCGGGCAAGCCGAGCCCAGTGGCCGATCTCGCCTACACCGTCGGCGGTCAGACGGCGAAAGCCGCGGTGGTGGTCGGAAGCGTCGTCCAGGGTCAGCAGAACCTGAACCCGGTGGTCACCGGGTCCGCCGGTGGCATCGGCATCCTTCAGGGCCCGTTGGGTCTGGCCCTGGTGGTGCTGTTCGTGCTGCTCGCGGTCGGGGGCATCGCCTACGGCATCATGTTGCTGTTCTCCCGCGAGGACCGACTCTCCGCCGTGCTCCAGCCGTACTCCGACTCCTACACACGAGAAGAAGAGGAGGAAGAGGAGGCGTCGCAGGGTCTCGCCCGTACCGCGATCGTCCAGCGCGCGGTCGAGATCACCGAGCAGGTCGCCGAGAGCCGAGGCATGCTCGTACGCAGCGAGTCAGCCCTCGAACGAGCGAACCTCCCGCTGCGCGCCGGCGAGGCCCTGTTCTTCTACGCCGCGCTGGTCGTGATCGTCACCATCCTCGGCTTCGCCGTCACCGGCGGGATCATCGGCGGTCTGGTCGCAGGCCTGTTCGCTGCGCTCATCCCGGTCGCCCTGGTCAACCTGCTTGCCAGCCGACGCAAGAAGCAGTTCATGGCTCAACTCCCCGACACCCTCCAGCTCCTGTCGGGCACCCTGCGGGCGGGCTACTCCCTCATGCAGGGCGTCGAGGCGGTGTCCCAGGAGGTCACCGAGCCCATGGGCCTCGAGCTGCGCAGGGTCGTCACCGAGTCTCGCCTCGGTCGTCCGCTCGAGGATGCCCTCGACGGCACCGCTGAGCGGATGGACTCGCCCGACTTCGCCTGGGCGGTGATGGCGATCCGGATCCAGCGGGAGGTCGGTGGCAATCTCTCCGAGCTGCTCCTCACGGTCGCCGAGACCATGACCGCCCGTGAGCGGCTCCGTCGTGATGTCGCCTCGCTAACCGCCGAAGGTCGCATGAGCGCGATCATTCTCGGCATCCTCCCGATCGGCATCGGCCTGGCCATGTACGTGATCAACCCCGAGTACATCTCGCAGTTGTTCAAGACGACCCTGGGCAACATCTTGCTGGGTGTCGCCCTGGTGGCGATGGGCATCGGATTCTTCTGGATGAAGAAGATCATCGACATCGAGATCTGAGAGGCGCACGAATCGGCATGAACATCGATCTCAGCTCCGTGGTCTTCCTCGTCGGGATGGTGCTCCTTGGCGGCGCCATCGGGCTGCTCGTGTACACGATCCTCGCCCAGGTGAACGAGAAGGCCGTCGTGCGGAGCTCGTTGCGCCAGCTCGAGGGCTACGAGGTCGAGAACGTCCGTGACCAGGAGCTCCTGGTGCCCTTCCGGGAGCGGGCGTTGGTGCCCGTCGTCGGCGGGCTCACCAGCGTTGGGCGTCGATTCACGCCGGTCGGCTACACCGACAACGTCCGCAAAAAGTTCATCTTCTCCGGCAATGGATCGGCTGACGCGGTCGATCGGTTCCTGGCCATCCGGGTCATCACGGTGGCCCTCGTGCCGGTCGTGTTCATCGTCGTCTACCTCTGGAACCCATTGCGCCTCGAGGGGCTCATGCAGTTCCTCGTGTTCGCGCTCTTCTGCTTCGCTCTGCTCGTGGGTCCCGACGCGATCCTCAACCGCCGGGTCGAGGAGCGCCAGCACGACCTCCGGGTCAAGCTGCCCGACATCCTCGACCTGCTGACGATCTCGGTCGAGGCCGGCCTCGGTTTCGAGCAGGCCCTCGACCGCACCATCGCGGCGGTGCCCGGGGCCCTCTCGGACGAGTTCGCCCGGATGCTGGGCGAGGTTCGCGCCGGCGCGAGTCGGGCCGACGCCATGCGTGCGCTGGAGCAGCGAACCAACGTCCCCGAGGTGCGCTCGTTCGTGCTCGCGATCCTGCAGGCCGACACCTTCGGCGTCTCGATCGGGCGGGTGCTGCGCTCCCAGGCCGAGGAGATGCGCATCAAGCGGCGCCAGCTGGCCGAGGAACGCGCCCAGAAGGCGCCCGTGAAGATGCTCATCCCCATGGTCTTCTGCATCTTCCCTGCCTTGTTCGTGATCGTGATCGGCCCGGCCATCATCAACATCCGCAACGCGTTCTGAGGCATCGGCCGCCGGTGGCCTCCGATACGACCGCCGCCGGCCTTGGGACCGGGTGGCCTGCCGTCGACGAGACCGGCGACGCGCCGACCGGGCTCAACGTCGCCCTCGTCGTGGGGCTGGGCTTCGCCCTCTGGGGACTGTCGATCGGGCTTGGGCGCCTCGGGGACAACAGCTTCTTCACCCATCTGGCCACCGGTCGGTTGATCATCGAGACCGGCATCCCTCGCACCGACCCGTACTCGTACACCGCCGCCGGTACGCCTTGGGTGGTGCAGAGCTGGTTGGCGTCGTGGCTGTACGGATGGATCGACAGCTGGTTCGGGCCACAGGGCATCCGCATCCTCATGGGGCTCACCAGCGCCTTGCTGGCCTGGCTGGTGTGGCGCCTCACGGCTCCGGCCCGCACGCTGATCGGGCGCATCGCGATCTGCGGTCTCGTCGTCGGCATCGGTGCCACCGTGTGGTCGGCCCGGCCCCTGCTCGTCGGACTCGTCGCCCTGTGCATCGTGCTGTTGGCGGCCGAAGGGCGGGTGCCACCATGGGCGCTGCTGCCGGCGATGTGGATCTGGGCCAATGCCCACGGGAGCTTCCCCCTCGGACTGGTGGCGCTGGCGGCACTCGCGCTGGGGCGACGCCTCGACGGCGAGTCGCCGTCGGTCGAGCTGCGGGCTCTCGCATGGGCGGCGGGCGGCACGCTGCTGGCCGCGCTCAACCCACTCGGCCCGACCATCCTGACCTTCCCCGCGCACCTGCTCGAGCGCCAGGATGTGCTGCGCGAGATCATCGAGTGGAAGTCACCGTCGTTCTCGGACCTGTGGTCCCGCCTGTTCCTGCTCCAGGTAATGATCGCCGTCCTCGCGTTGGTTCGTCGTCCCTCCTACCGCGCTGCCGTCCCGTTGGTGGTCTTCACCGCGGCGGCGCTGCTCGGCGCCCGCAACGTGTCGGTGGCCAGCATCGTGCTCGTGCCGGGCATGGCTTGGGGCCTCGCCGACATCGGCTCCCTGACCGGGCGAGAAAAGGGCACGGTGGCTCGGGTCGGTGTGGCGCTGGTGCTCGTCGCCACCCTCGTCGTCGGTCGTGTCGCGCTCGACCGGCCGGCTTACGACCTCACCACCTTCCCGGTCGACGCCGTCGCCTGGCTGAACCAGGCGGGCTGGCGTGATCCGTCGATCAACGTTGCCACCCAGGACACGGTCGGCAACTACCTCGAGTTGCTCTACGGAGCCGACGCCCGAGCCTTCCTCGACGACCGCGTCGACATGTATCCGAAGGACGTCGTGACCGATTTCGTGACCTTGTTGCATGGCACCACCGGCTGGCAGTCGGTGCTCGAGCAGCGGGGTGTGGACGCGGTGCTCTGGGGCGCGAACGAGCCGTTGGTGCAGCTCCTCGCCGAGGACCCTTCCTGGCGGGTGCTCTACACCGACGGCACCTGGGTCGTCGCGTGCAACCGGGCCTCCACCGCGGTGCAGGAGCTCGTCGCGGGCGGTGGCCCCAGCTGCTGAGCCGGGTGCTCTGACGCGCAACTGGGGGCGCTCCCGCGCGCCCCCAGTGCGATTCTGCGTTGACCCAGTTACCGGATCACTTTCCGGCGTTGCTGATGGACGACGACGACTTCGACAAGCTCGAGCGAGTCGAATCCTGGAAGTACACGAGCGCCCCGATGCAGACGAGGGCGATCAGCGCCACCAACAGCGCGTACTCCACGAGACTGGCACCCGCGTCGCCACCGAAGCGCCGAACGTCACCGGTAGGCGGCCGTGACCGACCCATGGTTCCGTTCCTTTCTCCGGTGCTCCCGCCCGGGAACGGGAGAGGGGGCGGGCTTGGCGCCCGCCCCCTCTCGCCATGTTCTCGTGCGGAAGGCTCAGGCGCCGGCGACGGCGGAGCCGACCGAGCTGAACTTGCTCGAGGCGCTCTTGCCGAGGAACGTGATCGCGAGGATGCAGACCACTGCGATCAGCGCAACGAGGAGGGCGTACTCGACG
>Ga0209048_10005434_pt1 | contig 12018 bp, 9 predicted proteins | sample FrelakmetCRP12CR_FD_187146 | JGI IMG/M metagenome (GOLD analysis project Ga0209048, IMG submission 187146) | Freshwater lake sediment microbial communities from the University of Notre Dame, USA, for methane emissions studies - CRP12 CR (SPAdes)... | ecosystem: Environmental > Aquatic >... | reverse complement strand
GACGGCAGGGGCTACTGGCTGGTGGCGTCCGACGGCGGCATCTTCGCCTACGGCGACGCCGGGTTCTACGGCTCCACCGGGGCGTTGACGCTCGACAAGCCCATGGTGGGCATGTCCGGCGACCTCACCGGTGACGGCTACTGGCTGGTGGCGTCCGACGGCGGAATCTTCGCCTTCGGAGGGGCCGGATCCTACGGCTCCACGGGGAACCGCACGCTCAGCAAGCCGATCACCGGGATGTCCGGGACGTGAGCGGGGCACCCGGCCCACGTGGCGGCGGGCCCGGCGATCTACACTGACCCGATCATGTCCTCTGGAGAGATCGCCGTCCTGGTGGCCGCCACCGCGTGCGCACTCGCCGTCGTCGGGCTGCTGGTCGCCATCGCCTCGCTCCGGCGCGAAGTCGCACGGGTGGGGGCGATGGCCGACGAGCTGAAGCGCCAGACCGTCCCGCTGGTGGCCGACGCCCACCGGGTGGTCGACCAGGCCGCCACCGAGATGGAGCGGGTCGGTGCGGTCCTGGACTCCACCGAGTCGGTCCACGCCACCGTCGACTCCGCGTCGAAGCTGGCCTACCGGGCCTTCGCCAATCCGGTGGTCAAGGTGCTCGCGGTACGGGCCGGAGCCGCCAGCGGCATGCGCCGGCTGGCCTCGAGCGCCCCCGAGCCCCGACCGGTCACCACGGCGCCACGAGACCGGAGCCGCTGAGCATGGCCCGTCGATCCGTGTGGCTGGTCACCGGCGTCGTGGCCGGCGCCGCATCGTCCCTGTACGCGGAGCGCAAGCTCCGCCGGACCCTCGAGGCCGCATCGGCCCGCCTGCAGCCCGACGCCCTCGTCGCCGGGGTCGGCCGCACGGCCCGTCAGGCCGCCCGCAGCACCGGCGGCCGGGTCCGCGAGGCCGTGGCCACCGGCCGGAGCGAGATGCAGCGCCGCGAACAGGAAATCTGGGCCGGGCTGGCCACTCCCGACGGCATGGCTCCCCCGGACGCCCCGGTCGCCGACACCACGCTCGCCACCGGATCGGTGGAGAGCGGCACCGTCGAACCGTCCGGGACGCCCGGCCCCGAGGGTGACCCGGCCCACGGGGGGCGGGGCCGCGGGCGGGGCCGGACCCGGACCCGCAAATCCCCCTCCCACCTGGGCAAGTAGGATGTTCGGTCGTGACCTCCGGCACGGCGCCCGACGCCGACCACCTCCGATCCGCCTTCACCCGCTTCTTCGTCGACCGCGGGCACACGGAGGTCCCCTCGGCCAGCCTCATCCCCCACGACCCCTCGGTCCTGTTCACCATTGCCGGCATGGTCCCCTTCAAGCCCTTCTTCCTGGGCGACGAGGTGCCCCCGTGGTCCAGGGCCACGGGGGTCCAGAAGTGCTTCCGGACCGTGGACATCGACATCGTCGGCACTACGCTCCGCCACTGCACGTTCTTCGAGATGCTGGGCAACTTCAGCTTCGGGGACTACTTCAAGGCCGATGCCATCCCCTTCGCCTGGGAGCTGGTCACCGAGGTGCTCGGGATCGACGGCGACCGCCTGTGGGTGACGGTCTACGAGACCGACGACGAGGCCGAGGCCATCTGGCGTGACGCCGTCGGGGTCCGGCCCGACCGGATCCAGCGCCTCGGTGAGGACAACTTCTGGAAAATGGGCAACACCGGGCCGTGCGGCCCGAGTTCCGAGATCTTCATCGACAAGGGGAGCGCCTACGGCGAGGACGGCGGTCCCGCCTTCGGCGGGTCCGAGCGGTTCATCGAGATCTGGAACCTGGTGTTCATGCAGTACAACAGGGGTGCGGACGGATCGACCGAGCCCCTGCCGCGGCCCAGCATCGACACCGGGGCCGGCCTCGAGCGGATCCTCCCGGTGATCCAGGGCGTTGACTCGCTGTACGACACGGACCTGTTCCGGCCCATGCTCGACACCGCCCAGTCGATCACCGGCCAGACCTACGGCAAGGACGAGCGGACCGATGTGGGCCTGCGGATCATGGCCGACCACGGTCGGGCGATGTCCATGCTGGTGGCCGACGGCGTCCTCCCCGCCAACGAGGGCCGGGGCTACGTGCTCCGCCGGATCATCCGCCGTGCCGTGCGCCGGGCCCGACAGCTCGGTGTGTCCGACCCGTGCACCGAGCGCCTGGTCGACACCGCAGTGGGCGTGCTGGGCAGCGCCCATCCGAGCCTGGCCGAGCAGCACCGCCTGATCGTGGATGTGGTCGCCCGCGAGGAGGAGGGCTTCCTGCGGACGCTGGCCACCGGGTCGGCCATCCTCGAGGAGGTCCTCGCCTCGGGTCAGGCCACCGTCCCCGGCGAGGTCGCCTTCCGGCTCCACGACACCTACGGCTTCCCGGTGGAGCTCACCGTGGAGATCGCCGAGGAGGTCGGCTCCGCCGTCGACCTCGAGGGGTTCGAGGCGGCCATGGACCGCCAGCGCACCCTGGCTCGGGCCGCGGCCAGGTCCGGGCGCACCACGGCGGGCGACGAGGCCTACCGATCGGTGCTCGACACCGAGGGACGCACCGCCTTCGTCGGCCAGTCCCCAGACGGCTACTCGGCACCGGCCCGGGTGGTGGCCGTCCTGGTCGACAACCACCCCGAGCGGGCCGGCCAGGTGGAGATCTTCCTCGACCGGACCCCTTTCTACGCCGAGAGCGGCGGCCAGATGGGCGACATCGGCACCATCGTCACCGAGACGGGGACCGCCGGTGTCTACGACACCGTGTCGGCCATGCCCGGCCTGACCTCGCACCGCGCCACGGTGACCGGGGAGCTCTTCGCCGGCCAGGACGCCCTGGCCACCATCGACGGCCCCCGCCGCGACGCCCTGCGCCGCAACCACACCGGCACCCACCTGCTCCACGCCGCGCTGCGCACGGTCCTCGGCGACCAGGTCCGCCAGCAGGGCTCACTGGTGGCGCCCGACCGGCTCCGCTTCGACTTCAGCCACCACGGCGCCGTGGCGCCCGAGGAGCTGGCCACCGTCACCGCCCTGGCCAACGCCGACGTGCTGAACGACGCCCCCGTGATGGTCGAGGAGACGTCCAAGGCCGAGGCCGAGGCCATGGGCGCCCTGGCCTTCTTCGGCGACAAGTACGGCGAGCGGGTACGCGTGGTGCGGGCCGGCCCGCACTCGGTCGAGCTGTGCGGCGGCACCCACGTCGGGGCCCTGGGCATGATCGGGCCGATCACCGTCGTGTCCGAGGCGTCGATCGGCTCGAACACCCGCCGCATCGAGGCGGTCACCGGCACCGGCGCCCTCGACCGGGTGGCGGCACGGGAGCACCTGTTGTCCGAGGCCGCCGCCCTCCTGCGCACCGACCCGGAGCACGTGGGGGAGGCCATCGAGCGCCTGCTGGAACGTCAGCGTGCGGCAGAGAAGTCCCTCGAGCAGGCCCGGGCCCGGGAGCTCCAGGGCGAGGCGGCGGCACTGGTCGCCTCGGCCGAGAGCGGCTCGGTGGTGGCCCGGCGCGACGGGCTCACCCCGGACCAGCTGCGTGACCTGGCCCAGGGCGTCCGGTCCCGGGGTGACCTGCGGGTGGTGGTGATCGGGGGGACCCCTGACGGGGTCAAGGCGTCCGTGGCGGTCGCTGCCGACCGCACCGGTGCCCACGGCGACCTGGGTGGGCAGCTGCACGCCGGCGACCTGGTCAAGCAGATCGCACCGCTCCTCGGCGGGGGCGGCGGTGGGTCCCCCGAGGTGGCCGTGGCCGGTGGCAAGGACCCGTCCGGGATCGACGGAGCACTCGACGAGGCTCGCCGCCTGACCGCCGGTGCCTGAGCGCTGGTGACCGACCGGACCCAGGAGGCCACCGGAGCCCCGGACCGTCCCGGCCGGGCGGTCGGCGTGGACCTCGGCGCACGCCGGATCGGGATCGCCGCCAGTGACTCGGCCGGCACCCTGGCCACGCCCCGCGGGACCATCGTCCGCAGTGGCGACGCCGCCCGGGACCGCCGGGCCCTGATCGACCTGGTGGTGGACGAGGAGGCCGTGGTCGTGGTGATCGGCCACCCGCTCTCGCTCGACGGGTCACGGGGCCCCGCTGCGCTGGCTGCCGAGGCCGAGGCCGAGGCACTCGCCCCGCTGCTGGAAGCGCACCGGGTCCGGGTGGAGCTCTTCGACGAGCGGCTCACCACCGTATCGGCCCACCAGGCGCTGCGGGCCGGGGGGGCCAAGGGCCGGAACCAGCGGGCGGTGGTGGACCAAACGGCCGCCGCGGTGATGCTCATGGCCTGGCTCGACGGTCGACGGGTGGCCCGGTGACCGGCCCGGTCGGCCCGACGGACGACGCTGCCGCGGAGGGCTCCCCGGGCGGCACCGTCCCCGACGACACTGCCCCACACGACGACACTGCACCCTACGACGACACTGCCCCCTACGACGACGCCGTCCCCTACGACCGGGCGGACGGCGCCGGCGAAGCAGTGCGCCCCCGGTCGGCGGCTCCCCGGACCGTCCCGGGGCGCGGGGGTCGGGTGCGCCACCCGTGGAGGCTGGCCGCACTGGCCGTGATCGTGGTCGGGATCCTGGTCCTGGTGGGCGGGTACCTGTGGGTGAAGCGGGAGGCCGACCCGTCGGGTCCGCAGGGGGCCCAGGTCATCGTGACCATCCCGGCCGGCTCGGGGGAGAACGCCGCCGGCTCCCTGCTGGCCGACAAGGGGGTGATCGCCAGCTCGTTCGCCTTCCGGATCTGGACACAGTTCAACAGCCTCCCGGGGATCCAGTCCGGTGCCTACGCGTTCCGGGAGAACTCGTCCTTCGGCCAGGTCCAGGCCATCCTGGCCGCCGGGCCCAACGTGTTCCCGCTGGTGGTGCCGCCCGGGTTCACCGTGTCCGAGCTCGCCCATCGGGTCGGCCAGCTCCCGGGCCACCGGGCCGACGCGTTCGAACGGGCCGCCACCGACGGGTCGGTGCGCTCACCGTGGCAGCCGGCCGGGGTGACCAGCCTCGAAGGACTCCTGGCCACCGGCACCTACACGGTCCTTCCGGGGGTGTCGGACCGACGCCTGCTGCAGCAGATGGTGGACCGGTTCGACGCCCGTGCCGCCCGCCTCGGCCTGGCGACGGGAGCGCAGGCCCTCGGGATCACCCCGTACCAAGTGGTCACCATCGCCTCGATCGTGGAGAAGGAGGGCGTGCTGCAGAAGAACATGGGGCCGGTCGCCCGGGTCGTCTACAACCGGCTGCAGCGGGCGATGCCGCTCCAGATGGACTCGACCGTGCTCTATGCCCTGGGTCGGGACGGGGGGACCGTCACCTCGGCGGACCTCAAGACGGTGAGCCCCTACAACACCTACCTGACCAGGGGCCTGCCGCCCACGCCGACCTGCTTCCCCTCGGAGGAGGCCCTGTCCGCCGCCCTGCACCCGCCGGCCGGCGCCTGGCTCTACTTCGTGGTGGTCGAGCAGGACGGCACGGAGGCCTTCTCGGACACGTTCGCCGAGCAGCAGGCCAACGAGGCCCTCGCCGTCCGCCGCGGCGTGGGCTGAGCGGGGGAGACTGGGTCATGGCGACGGGGCGACCGACAGCGGCGACAGGCGACGGGGACCAGGTCGCAGCCGTGCGCACTGGGCTGTCGGCCGCCACCCACGTGGTCGGGGTGATGGGGTTCCCCGTGGCCCACTCGCTGTCGCCCCTGCTCCACAACACGGCGTTCGACCACCTCGGGGTGGACTGGGTCTCGGTGGGGTTCCCGGTGCGGCCGGGACGGGCGGCAGCCGCGCTGGTCGGCGCCCGCGATCTCGGTGTCCACGGCCTGTCGGTGACCATGCCCCACAAGGAGGACGTGGCCCGGGCGGTGGTGACCAGGACGCCGGCGGCCGAGCGACTGGGAGCGGTAAACTGCGTGGCCGACGCCCAGGGAGTGTGGCTCGGGGACAACACCGACGGCGCCGGACTGCTGGCCGCGCTGGCCCGTGGCGGCCACTTCGTCCCCGCCGGACGACGCTGCCTGGTGATCGGCGCCGGGGGAGCGGCCCGGGCGGTGGTGGCCGCACTGGGCGACGCCGGCGCAGCCGAGGTGGTGGTGGTGAACCGGACCGCCGGGCGAGCGGTGGCGGCCGCGGCCCTGGCCGGCCCGGCCGGACGGGTGGGAACGGCGGACGAGGCGTCCGGCTGCGAACTGGTGGTCAACGCCACCCCTGCCGGCATGGGCGACGTGGAGGGTGGCCCGTCGGGCTGGCCGGTCGATCCCGGGCTGCTCGGCCCGGGCCAGGTGGTGGTCGACCTCGTCTACCACCCTCCGGTCACACCGTGGCTGGCCGCGGCGGCCGAACGGGGTGCGACGACGGCCAACGGGCTCGGGATGCTTGTCCATCAGGCCGCACTGCAGGTCGAACGTTGGACCGGGCACGAGGCCCCGGTGGACGCCATGTGGGCGGCGGTGACCGGCCCCGGGGGCGGTGCCCCCGGATGGCCGGACGGGCCCACCGGGTGACGGTGGCCGTCCGGTGCCCGGCCCCCGCCCGCCCGGGACGTGCCCGGGCACGCGGGTAGCCTGTCTACCCGGAGCTCCCTGGTGACCTACACGACCGACACTCTCGCCACACGCTCGCGGCACGTGTCCGCCCGGATCGATCCGATCCTGCTGGTCACGACCGCCATCCTGGCCCTCACCGGGATCGTGATGATCTACTCGGCCACCAAGGGGAAGCTCGCCCTGGCCGGCCTGGACCCCCACTACTACCTCAAGCGCCAGCTGGCGTTCTTCGTCCTGTCCGTGGTCGTCCTGGTGATGGTCTCACTCTTCGACTACCGACGATGGGAGCAGTTGGCGACCATCCTGTACGTGGGGATCGTGCTGGCCCTGCTGGCCGTGCTGTCCCCGATCGGCTCCCACGCCCTCGGCTCGCAGCGCTGGTTCTCGCTCGGCCCGCTGCAGCTGCAGCCGTCCGAGTTCGCCACCCTGGTGCTCATCGTCGCCATGGCCACCTACTGCGCCCGGCGTCCCGAGGGGCTCGACTTCCGGGACCTGGTCCGAATGGTGATGATGGCCGGCTTCCCGATCCTCCTGATCATCAAGCAGCCCGACCTCGGTACGGCCATCGTGTGCTCGGTCATCCTCCTGGTCATGCTGAGTGTGGCCGGGATGCCCGGCCGGTACCTGATCCTGCTGGTCGTGGGCGCCGTCCTCCTGGTCGTGGTGGCCTTCAACCTCGGTCTGGTGAAGCAGTACCAGATCCAGCGCCTGACCAGCTTCATCTCCCCCAACAGCGCCAGCGTCAACGTGACCTACAACGTGAACGAGGCGAAGACGGCCATCGCCCACGGCGGCATCTTCGGGCAGGGCCTGTTCAAGGGGGCCCAGACCAACCTGGCCTACGTGCCCGAGCAGCAGACCGACTTCATCTTCTCGGCGGTGGGGGAGCAGCTCGGATTCGTGGGGGCCGGCGTCCTGTTGGTCCTCTACGGGATCCTGGCCTGGCGCATCCTGCGGGTGGCCCAGATGGCCAAGGACAGCTTCGGCCGCCTCCTCTGTTCCGGGGTGTTCGCGCTGCTGATGTTCTCCGTCTTCGAAAACGTGGGCATGAACATGGGGATCATGCCGGTGGCCGGCATCCCCCTACCGTTCCTCTCCTACGGCGGATCGGCCATGATCGGGTTCATGGCCGCCATCGGGATCGTCACCAGCGTCCACTACCGGAGCACCAGGTGACCGTTCCCGAGATGGCATCCGAACCCGACGAAGTGGTGGACGACGCTCCGGCTCCCGTTGACCGTCCGGGGGACACCGTCGACTTCCGGATGGCCCTGGTGTCGTCGGTGGCGGTCGACCTGCCCAACCAGCACCCTTCGGTCGTCCTGCGCGAGATCGACTCCCCGCGCCGCCAGCTGACCTTCTCGATCGGGTTGCCCGATGCCGTGGCGCTGTCCCACGCCGTCCGCCGCATCCCCACCCCCCGGCCCCTCACCCACGAGCTGATGAGCGGGGTGCTCCAGCAGTTCGACATCGACGTGGTGGCCGTGCGGATCGTCGGTCGGTCGGGCGCCGTCTACTTCGCCGAGCTCGACCTGCGTGGACGCAACGGCCGCTCGGTCCATTCGTGCCGCCCGAGCGACGCCATCACCCTGGCGCTGCACCAGCCGGTCCCGGTGCCGATCCTGATCGACGCACGGCTGCTCGAGGGGGACGGCGACGTGGCGCCCCCCGGCCCGACGGCCTGATCCGTCAGCTGCCGGAGAGCAGCCGGCGGCGATGTTCGAGGTCCTCTTCGTAGGAGGCCTGCTCGGCCGAGTCGACCGCCGCCGACCCCTCGTCGGAGATGCGCATGATGATGGCGACCAGGACGTAGTTGGCGATGAGCGCCGAGCCCCCGTAGGAGACGAACGGAAGGGTGATCCCGGTGAGCGGCATGATCCGGACGATGCCGCCGATGATGAAGAAGGCCTGGAACCCGATGATCAGGGTGAGCCCGGTGGCCACCAGCTTGGCGAACTCGGACCGGGCCGTCTGGGCGATGTGCAGCCCGGCACCGACCAGGAGGAGGAAGGCCACGATCACCATCGTCGACCCCAGGAGCCCCATCTCCTCGCCGATGACCGCGAAGATGAAGTCGGTCCGGGAGTTGGCGATCAGATAGGCGGCGGCACCCAGGCCGAGCCCGGAGCCGCCGATGCCCCCGCTGCCCAGTGCGTACCAGGTCTGCACCAGCTGCCTCCCGCTGCCGTTGGCCAGCTTCCAGGGGTCGAGCCAGTCCGACACCCGGACATGGGTCTGGTTGAAGTACTTGGCCGTGATGTAGGCGCCGAAGGCGAACAGGACCAGACCCAGCACGAGGTAGCCGGTGCGTCCCGTCGTCACCCACAGGAGCCCGATGAACAGGGTGAACAGCAGCGCCGAGAACCCGATGTCGTGTTCCAGGCTCATGACCAGGATGGCGAAGCCCCAGGCCAGAACGATGGGGACGAGCGGCCTCGGGTCCAGTACCAGGCGGTTCCCGAACCGGGCGGTCGGGATGGTCAGCAGCTCCCGCTTGTCGGCGAAGTAGGACGCGAAGAAGATGCAGAGCACGATCTTGGCCAACTCCACCGGCTGGAACTCGAACGACCCCACCTGGATCCACAGCCTCGCGCCGTAGATGTTGGCCCCGAGCCCGGGCACCAGCGGGAGCAGCAGCAGGACGACCCCGCCGGTCAGGAGCAGGTAGCGGTAGCGGTCGAGGTCCCGGGAGCGCCGCACGGCGAACAGGGTGATGACGTAGGCGGCCACGCCGCCCGCCGTCCATGCCGACTGGAGCGGGGCGTAGTGGCGCCCGGTCCCGAGGTCGATGCGGGAGATGATGACGTAGCCCAGCCCGTTGAGCAGGAAGACGATGGGCATGACCACGGCGTTGGCATCGGGGGCGAAGACCCGGTTGGCGATGTGGGTCACCCCGCCGAGCAGGAGGATGGTGACCAGCAGGGGAGCGAGGTCCGACGGGACCTTGGACGTGTTCCCGAGGATCATCAGGACGTAGGTGGCCACGATGATCACCCCGGCCGCCACCAGCAGGCCCAGTTCGGTCCGCCGGCGCGCCTTCACCCCGCGACGCACTCGGCGGGAGGAGGAGGAGCGGAGGGTGGTGAGCGGCACTGCCGGGAGCCTACCGGTGCCTGCCGTGCGAGAGGCGGAACCGGAGCGGGGGCCGGGGCTCACCACGGGGCTCCCGGCGGGAGCGGCCGTTCCCGGCCGCGACCAGGGGATACGATGGGCGGGAGATGCCCAGCCGCCGCAACCGATCGAACCGCCCGCGGACGGTACGGCCATGATCGACCCGGCGCTGGCCTCCGACCTGGGCCGTGACGAGTCGGGCATCGGGGCGCCCGAGCCCGCCGTCCTGCCCGAGTCGATCGGTGGATTGGACGGACCGGCTCGGGACGGGTCCGTCCCGCCCGGCGGGCCCGACCTCCCGGACTCGCCGGAGCGCTTCGCCAACCGCGAGCTGTCGTGGCTGGACTTCGCCGACCGCCTCCTCGACCTGGCCGCGGACGACCGCCAGCCCCTGCTCGAGCGGGCGAGGTTCCTGGCCATCTTCACCGAGGGGTTGGACGAGTTCTTCCAGGTCCGGGTGGCCGGGCTCGAGGACCAGGTGGCGGCCGGACTGCGCACCCGGTCACCGGACGGGCTCAGCCCCGGCGAGCAGCTGGCGGCCATCACCGTGCGGGTGAACACCCTGGTGGACCGGCAGGGCCGGATCTTCGCCGAGCAGGTGCTCCCGGCCCTGACGGCGGCCGGGGTCCTGCTGACCGACTGGCACCGGCTCGGCGAGGCCGACCGGCGCCACCTCGACGAGGTCTACGACCGGGCCGTCTTCCCGATCCTGACGCCGCTGGCCGTGGACCAGGGGCATCCGTTCCCGTACATCTCCAACCTCTGCCTGAACCTGGTGGTCCGGGTGGTCGACCCGGCCACCGACGAGCAGCGGATCGCCCGGGTCAAGGTGCCGTCGCTGCTGCCGCGGTTCGTGGTGCTGCCCGACGCCCGCCGGATCATCCCGGTCGAGCAGGTGATCGCCGCCCACCTGGACAGCCTCTTCCCCGCCATGTCGATCGCCGAGCACCACGTGTTCCGCGTCACCCGCAACGCCGACCTCAGCGTGGACGAGGACGACGCCCAGGACCTGTTGGCGGCCGTCGAGATCGAGCTCCACCGGCGCCGGTTCGGCCAGGCCGTCCGGCTCGAGATCTCGTCCGGCATCTCCACTGAGCTGCTCGACATGCTGGTGGCCGAGGTCGACGTGCCCGAGGACAACGTCTTCCTCGCCGACGTGCCCATCGACCTGGGCGGTCTCCGCTCGGTGGCCGAGATGGACCTTCCCGATCTGGCCCCGGACCCGTGGACCCCGTTGGTGCCGCCCCACCTGGCGGCCGAGGCCGACCTGTTCGCCGTCCTGCGTGAGGGTGACGTCCTCCTCCACCACCCCTACGAGTCGTTTGCCTCGTCGGTCGAGGCGTTCGTGGAGCAGGCGGCGTCGGACCCCGATGTGCTGGCCATCATGCAGACGCTCTACCGGACCGGCACGGACAGCCCGATCGTCGGCTCCCTGATCAAGGCGTCCCACTCGGGCAAGCAGGTCACGGCGGTGGTCGAGCTCCAGGCGCGCTTCGACGAGCGGGCCAATATCGCCTGGGCCCGGGCGCTCGAAGAGGCCGGCGTGCAGGTGATCTACGGTCTCCGGCGCATCAAGACCCACTCCAAGATGTCGCTGGTCATCCGCCGCGAGGGAGACCACACCCACCGGTACTGCCACGTGGGGAGCGGCAACTACAACTCGGTGACGGCCCAGACCTACGAGGACATCGGCCTCCTGACCGCCGACCCGGAGATCGGGGCCGACGTGGCCGAGGTGTTCCACCTGCTCACCGGCTCCGGCTCCGAGGTGAGCTTCCGCCGGCTGGTGGTGTCTCCGTTGTCGACCCGGGACGAGGTGGTCGCCGCCATCGACGCCGAGGGCGCGGCGGGGTGGTCGGGTCGTATCGTCATGAAGACGAACGGCCTCACCGACCCGGACGTGATCGACGCCCTCTACCGGGCGTCGACGGCGGGGGCGTCGGTCGACCTGATCGTGCGGGGCAGGTGCAGCCTCCGGCCCGGGGTCCCCGGTCTGTCCGAGAACATCCGGGTCCGGTCCATCGTCGGCCGCTTCCTCGAGCACTCACGGATCTTCCGGTTCGGCGGCGACCACGGCCGCCCGCTGCGGATCTCCTTCGGGTCCCCCGACATGATGGAGCGCAACCTCGACCGTCGGGTCGAGGTCATCGTCCCGGTGCAGGACCCAGACATCCAGGCCCGGTTGGTGGCGGTCCTCGACGACGCGTTGCGGGACCAGGCCAACTCGTGGACCCTCGACGACTGCGGTGTGTGGGAACGGGCGGCCGTCCCCGGTCCCGGCGGACCCGGGTTCAGCCTTCAGGATCAGTGCCGAGCGCGGGTGCTCGACGCCCTGCAGCATCGGCGGATGGCGGCACAGTCCGTCCCCTCGCTGCGTGCGCACCGTCCTGCTGACGGACCCGTAGCGTCGCTGTCGTCACCGGCGGCGGGG
>Ga0209048_10005433_pt1 | contig 12021 bp, 10 predicted proteins | sample FrelakmetCRP12CR_FD_187146 | JGI IMG/M metagenome (GOLD analysis project Ga0209048, IMG submission 187146) | Freshwater lake sediment microbial communities from the University of Notre Dame, USA, for methane emissions studies - CRP12 CR (SPAdes)... | ecosystem: Environmental > Aquatic >... | reverse complement strand
TTGGCGGATTGGTCGGGCTGGTCGGCGTTGGTCCGGATCTTGAGCGTCCGGAACTTGTCGGCCCAGGCCATGACCTTGGCGAAGGTCTGGTAGACGGGGGCCTTGGCCGGGTCGAGCGTCTTCTCGATCAGGACCTGGAGGACCTCCGAGGGCTTGGTGTTGATCTTGCCCTCGATGACCTGGCCGGTCGTCCCGTCGATCGAGATCCAATCGCCTTCCTTGAGCGTCCGCCCCTTGACCGTCATGGTGCGGGCGCCGTAATCGATGAGCAGCTCGCCGCAGCCGGCGACGCAGACGCGGCCCATCTGCCGCGCGACGAGCGCCGCGTGGCTGGTCATGCCGCCCTTGGCCGTCAGGATGGCCTGGGCCGCGGTCTGGAAACTGACGGAGTCGGCCGTGAGAGCCCCCACGACCTGGTGCAATCCAGCCTCCAGCCGGTCCATCGGCAACTGGCGGCCGATGACGCCCGTCGAGGCGACCAGGATCTGCGCGGGCCGGCAGCCGAGCAATTCCGCCGCCAGTTCGGCGGTCCTCGCGGCGTTTGCCGCCCCCTGAGCACCCGTGGCCGCGTTGGCGTTGCCGGCGTTGATCACCACCGCGCGGATGTCGTCGGCCGGAAGATGATCGCGGCACCACCGCACCGGCGCGGCACATACGCGGTTGGTGGTGAACGTTCCCGCCGCCGCGCACGGACCATCGGCGGCCAGGAGCGCCAGGTCCAGCCCACCTGAAGGCTTGATCCCTGATTTCACGGCCCCCGCCCGAAAGCCCCGGGGGATGGTCAGCGTCACTGGGTCGATCATGGGCCTCGTTCCCTCCGCTTCGGGCGGCCGCTCAGCACTCAAAGATAACATCGCCCACGCTGGGCGAGTCCAGCTCAGACTAACCTCAGCGGCCGCCCTTGCAAAGAACCCAGGAAGTGACCCATCGAGGTTGCGACCAGGCCGGTCGAGACAACCTTTCCGGTCGTTCGCAACGCTCCGGTTCCAACCGATTCAGCGGATTTTCCGGAAGTTCAGGCGATTTGCGTGACAGACGTAGCATCTAGGGAAAGATTGCGTTCTGGGTAAATCGGACTACTGGGAAATTTGGATAAACTTCCTGAAGTGGCAGCCTTGGGCGTGACGAATTCTAACAGTGAGTTGGCGGTTCCGAGCCTGAGACGGAGTCTCGTGGTCCGGAACCCGTGAGCGCCGAAGTTCGTCGGGAGTGTACTCGTGGAGCGTCCGATGTTGAGAAAACTACCGTTGGTTGCCCTGGTGGCCCTGGGACTGGGGCTGGGGGTTACCGCGCGCCCGGCCCAGGCAGCGAGTTATGCTGGTGGTGCCTCGTTGCGTATCTGCCCAGTGCCCCAAGAGTGTTGCGGGCACGTCCAGTATCAACTCCAGCGTCAAACGGTCCTCCAGAACGTGCAGGAGACCGTTTATGAGACGCAACAGGTTCCTTGTGTGCGGACCGTCTGCGAGACGGTCATGCAGCCGCGGACCATCACGACGACCCGCAATGTGGTCGAGCAGCACGTGCGCGATGAGGTCTGCACGGTCAACCGGCCGGTCTACCGCACGGTGAACCGCGAGGTTCAGTACACGGTGCAGCGGCCCGTGACCCGGACGATCTGGAAAGACGTCACCTACACCGTTTACCGTCCCGTGCGCGAGACCCATTACGAGACCAAGTTCTATACGGTCAATCGCCCGGTCCGGGAGACGACGATCAAGACGTGCGTCTACAACGTCAGCCGGCCGATCCGCGAGACCTCGTTCAAGGACGTGACTTACACGGTCTGCCGCCCCGTTCAGGAGACGGTCTGCCGTACCGTGAACGAGACGGTCTGCCGTCCCGTTCAGGAAACCTGCTACAAGACCGTTTGCTACACGGTCAGCCGGCCGGTCCAGAAGGTCTGCTATCGCACCGTGCCCGTCACCGTGCAGGTGCCGGTGCAGACCACCGTGCTGCAGAGCCAGCCGACCACCGTGATGGTGCCCGTGCGCCAGACGGCCTACAAACAGGTGCCCTACACGGTCTGCCGCCCTTTGAGCGAGACCGTGATGAAAGAGTGCCGCTACACCGTGCGAGTGCCGGTCCAGCGGACCGAGATCAAGACCTGCTCATACACGGTCTGCCGCCCAGTGCGTGAGACCGTGATGAAGGAGTGCCGCTACACCGTTTGCCGTCCGGTGCAGACGACCACGATGAAAACCGTGTGCAAGACGGTCTGCCAGACGGTCTCCGAGACCCAGTATCGCGACGTCTGCGAGACGGTCTGCGTGCCCAGAACGGTTACCAAGCAGGTAACTCGTGAGTGCGGCGAGTGGGGCGTTCAGCGCTATTGCGTGCCCGGCAAGACGGTTTGCGTCAACGGCTGCCTGGTGCAGTGCCCGCCGACCTGGTGCGAAAAGAAGGTGTGGTGCCCGAAGACCGTCGTCGAGAACGTGAACTGCACGGTCTACGAGTCCCAGTCCATCCGCAAGCAGGTCCCGGTGACGGTCTGCAAGCAGGTGCCGACCACGGTGACCGAGCAGGTTCCCGTCACGACCTGCACGATGGTGGCCGAGGAGCAGGTCGAGCAAGTTCCCGTCACCATCTGCCGGACGGTCCAGGAAACGGTCACCAAGCAGGTTCCTTACACCGTCTGCGAGTACGTGGCCCAGGAACAGGTCAAGCAAATTCCCGTCACGGTCTGCCGGATGGTCCAGGAGACCTGCGTCAAGACCGTGCCCTACACGGTCTGCACGACCGAGGCCCGCACGGTCAACCGGTGCGTGCCGGTATGCGTCACCAAGATGTGCAACAAGACCGAGTATCGCCAGAATCCGTACACGGTGACCTGCTACGTGCCCGAGAAGTGCGTCAAGCAGGTGCCGTACACCGTCACCCGGACGGTCCGCGAAACCCGGTGCAAGCAGGTCCCCTGCACCGTTACCCGCATGGTCCCGCAGACCTGCGTCAAGCGCGTGCCGGTGATCGTTTGCCGGATGGTGACCGAGCAGCAGGTCAAGCAGATTCCGGTGACCACTTGCCGGAACGTCTGCGAGACCCGGACCTGCCAGGTTCCGGTGACCACTTGCCGGACGGTGGCAGAACCCTGCGTCAAGAAGGTCTGCCAGACCGTCTGCGAGATGGTGACCGAGCCCTGCGTGAAGACCGTGTGCGAGACCCACTGCGAGATGCAGACCATCCAGTGCGTCCGCAAGGTTCCCTACACCACCTGTCAGCAAGTTGTCGAGCCCCAGACGATCATGTGCCCGGTGACCGTGCAGAAGCAGGTGGCCGAGACCAAGACGATCTGCGTGCCCAAGACGATCTGCAAGCAGGTGCCGGTCGAGGTCTGCGTCCGCGTGCCCGTGACGACCTACTGTGAGCCGGCGGCCGTGCTGCCGTCGTCCCAGAGCGTGGTCGCCTCGAGCCAGTCGCTGCCCGTGACCACCCTGCCTCCGTGCGACCCCTGCGACGCCCGCCACCCCCTCTTCGGGCGGCGGCTGAGCAGTCTCTTGCACCATTGAGTCGCCGGCAGTCGTCTTCGACCTCGTGATTCAGTACAGTCGTTCGGCGCTCCCGCAACGGCAAGCGCCCTCCGGGTTCAAATCCGGGGGGCGTTTGTTTTTTCGAATGCGCGTTTGAACCGATGTAACCTTGCCGACCTGGCCCTCGGACGGCCGCGCCCGGGTGTGGTAAGATCCGGGACGGATCGAGGCCGCACGCCGATCGCATCCTCGAAGAACCGGCGGGGCCTCGGGAGTTTCGGAGAATTCTGGAATCATGCTCGGCCGCCCCAGACCAATGCGGATCGATGATGCCCAAGGTCGCGGCCAGGTCAAGTTGCTCGGCAACCGCGACGGACGCAGAGTGCTTGCCCTGCTCGTTGTGCTGGTGCTTGCGTCGTCTGCCCCGGCCAGCGAGCCGCTGCAAAACGTCAGAGTCTCCTGGCTCGGCAACAGCTTCCCGGGAGCCGAGAAGTGGGTGCAGCAGGATATCCAGGCGATGGCCGTGGCGCCGGATGGCACGGTCTACACCAACGTCGAATGGGACGAGGCCGGGCGGAACGTGGGGGTCTACAAGGACGGCGATGTTGTCGGCAACGCCCTCCACACGCACGGCTGGGGGTACGAGGAGGGCCGGGCGATCGCGTTCAATAACAGCTATCTGTTCATAGGTAAGACAGTCAGCAACGAGGGAGGCGGCCTGAAAGAGCCGGAGCCGAAACCGCGCTGGACGATCGTCGCTCCTTATGCGAAGGGCTCGCACGGACACGAAGCGTGCGAGCCGATGGGCTTCGACATTGCCGGCGATTACCTGTTCGCGCCCTACACGGGCGCGTCGCGTGAGGTGAAGTTCGCAACCGGGCATATCGAGGTCTTCCGCCTGGCCGACGGCGCGGGGGTTGGCCACATGGAACCCTCGCGCGAGGTCGGCGAGATCGGCTTGCAGGACATTCGCGAGTGCTTGCGGGCCCACCGCCGCAAGGATGGGTCGTATCTCGTCTTGCTCGAGGACGATTCGAAATCGAAGGTGCTCATGTATCGGTGGACCCCCTGAAGCCGAGCCTCGCGATCATGGCCAAGCGTCTCTCTCTCGATGATAAGCTCGCCGCGGTTCGCCGGCTGCGTGATCAGGACCCGTCTCCGGAGGTCACGGCTGAGCTGAAGACGGCGATCGAGGACCGATCGAATCTGATCGTCGCCGCCGCGGCGGCGATTGCCGGCGATCAGAGCCTTGTCGAGCTCGCCCCGGCGCTGGCGGCCGCGCTCGATCGGTTCCTTGTTGATCCGCTCAAGACCGACAAGCTCTGCCGGGCGAAGCTGGCGATCATCCAGGCCCTCGACAAGCTGGAGCATGGCGCGCCGGATGTTTTTCTCGAGGCCGCGCGCCACGTACAGATGGAGCCCGTCTGGGGGGGCGGCGAGGACACCGCCGCGCCCCTCCGCGCCGCGGCCCTGCTCGCCCTGGCAAGGATCGAGGTGGAGGGCCTACTGACGCTGCTGGTTGATGCGCTCATCGACCCGGAGAAAGAGGTTCGGATCGCCGCGGCCCAGGCCCTGGGCTACCACGCAACGGAGTCGGCCGGCCTGCTCTTGCGGCTCAAGGCGCGCCTGGGCGACCGCGAGCCGGAGGTCCTCTCCGAGTGCCTCTGCGGCCTGCTGGCCTGCGCTCCGAAGGAGAACTTCCCACTGGTCTCCGGGTATCTCGACCTGGACGACATCCCTGTTCGTGAGGCAGCCATCCTCGCCCTGGGGCGTTCGCGCCTGCCCGACGCGTTCGATGCGCTCGAGGCCTGCTGGAATCGACAACCTCCTGTCGTACTGAGAGAGACGATCCTCCTCGCCATGGTCATGCTTCGCCTTCCCGCGGCAACCGAGTTCCTGATCGAGCTGGTCAAGAGCGGACCCGAGGCCGCCTCGCTCGCCGCCCTCTCCGCACTCAAGATCCACTCCCATGATCCACGGCTCCGGCAGCGGATCGCGGAGGTCGTGCAGCAAAGGAACATGCCCACGCTCCGGGCAAGGTTCGACAGGGACTTCCACAGTCCTTGACCCGATTGCCTCCGTTCCCCGAATGGGGTACATTGGTACTTTGGAGGGACGGATCATGGCAAAGACAGAGACGATCAGGGCGCGGGTGGAAGCCAAGCTCAAAGCCGACGCTGAGGCAGTACTGGACGAACTCGGTCTCACGGCCAGCGATGCCATACGTTTGTTCTACAAGCAAGTGGCGTTGCGGAGGGGCCTTCCTTTCGATGTTGTGATTCCCAACTCCGCGACCCGCAAGGCAATGCGGGACGTGATCGAAGGACGGGAGCTGACGCAGTACAAGGACACGCAGGAGATGTTCGAGAAGCTGGGGCTTTGAAGCCATGGCGCCAGCCAATGAACCTCAGGCCCGCGCGCTGGTCACCAGTAAGGCCTTTGAGCGGGACATCAAACGCCTTCGGAAACGCGGCAACGATCTGGAACGCCTTCGGCCCCTCATTGAGTCACTTCGACACGCTCTGCCTCTCGAACCCAGACATCGGGATCATGCTCTCACCGGCGAGTGGCAGGGCTTTCGTGATTGCCATGTCGCGTTCGACTGGGTGCTGATTTACCGCACCGATGACGATGTTGTCTACCTGACCCGCACGGGAACGCATTCTGACTTGTTCGGTTAACGAAGTTCGGGGCTCTGAGGATGCTGAGCATCGCCTTAGCATCGGACCGCGATAACTGTGCCCCGAGTACGCCAGAAACGAAGATCAGCCGCCCGCCAGCAGCTCCCCGATCAGCCGTTCCAGGCCCGGGCGGAGGTGGGCGAAGGCACGCGAGCGGTGGCTGAGCTGGTGCTTGACCAGCGGGCTCAGCTCGCCGAATGTCCTGTGATATTCGAGGATCAGAAAGAGCGGGTCATAACCGAAGCCTGCCGTTCCCCGCGGCTCGCGGATGATCCGCCCGCGGCAGGCGCCTTCGGCTTCGAGGCGGATCTGGCCGGAAGGATCGGCCAGGGCCAGCGCGCAGCGAAACGCGGCCCCGCGGCGGTCGTCGGGCGTGGCGGTGAGTGCCTCCAGCAACTTGCGATTGTTGGCCGCGTCGTCGCAGGGCTCGCCGGCATAGCGCGCCGAGAGCACGCCGGGAGCGCCGTTCAGGGCATCGACGGTGAGACCCGAATCGTCGGCCAGGACCCAGCGGCCGAGTGCCCGGGCCAGCTCGGCGGCCTTTTTTCTGGCGTTGGCTGCAAATGTGTCTGCGCTCTCGTCCACCTCGGGAGCACCCGGGAACTCATCGATCGAGCCGATCGCGAGCCGATCGAGCCAGCGGCTCGGCTCCCAGGGGGGCCTGATCAGCTCGGCCATCTCGCGGCATTTCTTGCGGTTCCGCGAGCCCAGGACCAGGTGCAGGATCGGTGAACCCGTTGCGGTTTCGGTGCTGCTCATGGGACGTCGTCAAGGCGGAGTGACGGACAGGCCGATCCGCGATGCGCCGCGTGGGGACCGACCGGGTACAAGGCGACGTCGCCACCGCCGGCCTTGGCCGACCGGGGTGACGACGTCTCATTCTCTCGCAATTCCACTCGGGCGTGAAGAGCGCCGCGAGCCGGTTTGGCGGCGGCCTGAGCCCGGCTCACTGCAGGATCTTGGTCTTGATTTCCTTGAGGTCGGTCAGCATTCCCGCCGGAACGATCATGGAGTCCAGCCCACCGGTCGGCCGCTTGCGGTCCAGAAGCGGAACGGCGAGCTTGAGCAGCGAGTCGCGGGTCTCGACGGCAGCGGGATCTTGCCAGTCGTTGAAGGAGCCGATGTAGACCCGGCTCGCGGTCCTGTCATGATAGACATAAATCGGTTGACCCAGCTTCTGGATGTCGGGGTCCTTGGACAGCTTGGCGGCCAGGTGCTCCGCATCCTCGGCGGCGGTCGCCAGCGGGCTCTTCTTGAGGTTGAGGATGCCCTGAAAGCGCTCGTCCTTCTCGTTGAATGTGGACCGTCCCGAGAACTCGGCGACCTGGAGGCTGAAGCGCCCCGGACAGTGGGCGATGCTCCGGGTGCCCTGGTTCATCTGGACGACCAGCCTGTCAGGCTTGCGCGGGTAGAGATACTGCGCGGCGACATAGGGATTGGTCGTCCGCAGCGCCGTGCTCAGCCCCTCCCGCCACTTGAACATCGAGGGCATGGCGTTGAGGCAGTCCGGCTTGATCTTCTTGACCTTGTGCAGGAGCAGCGCGGAGTCCTTTTCGGTCTTCTCGTTGCCCACCAGCACCGCGGCCTCGTCGTAAGTGCGGTACTTCTCGGGAACAGAGACATTGGCCTGGACGACGGCGGGGTCCGCGGTCGGCGGAACGCCCCGGATGTTGCTTTTCCCCGGGAAGTCCTTGGACCTGAGAATGTAGGAGGGCAGGCCGTACTTGCTCCGCAGCTCCTTGGCCAGGGCGAGGGCCATCCTCTCGGAATCCGGTCCGCGGAACGTCTTGGCCAGCACCATGAACGGGCCGGCTTCCTTGGTCAGAAGCCAGGGCTCGATCGGTTCGTTGGGCAGTTCCATGGTCGGGGCCTTCAGCTCGTCGGCTGGTGTCGGCTCCGGCATGGACGAGGCATTGGGATAAACCTTGTTGGCACCCACAGTCCCCGGGACCTGACTCGCATCGGCGGGGCGCGAGAAAAACGGTGATTTCGGCTGTGAGCCCGCGGGTGCTGGCGCTCCGGTTTGGGCCCAGGCGGGGCAGGCCGTCAGAGTGCCGAAGAGTGCCAGTGCGGCGATCGGCGTTTTCATGGACGATCCCCTTCCTTGTCGGATCATCGGTGGCCGGGACGGGTCGATCGGCACGGAACCCCCGCGTCCCGCTCGGGGTTCTCGTTCCAGAATCCTGGGCCGGTCAGACAACAGCCCGGCAAAATACGAGCGGAACTTTAGCAAAACCGCCCGAACCTGCCCAGACCGTTTGACGCTGTTTCCGAACCAGCGAGGCAGACGGGACTTTCGGTCAATGCATGGAAGCGACGCGGTCACGGTTCCCAGATCCAATCTGTCCCCAGCGCCTCGCGCTGCAGCCGGCCGAGGTGGTCGATCCCTGCTTCGGCCAGGTCCAGCAGCGCCTGGAGCTGGGCGCGGGAGAAGACGCCCCCCTCGCCGGTCCCTTGCACCTCGACCAGACCTCCTCGGCCCAGCCGGACCACATTGAGATCGACCTCGGCGCGGGAGTCTTCGGGGTAGTTCAGGTCCAGCAGCGGCTCGCCGTCGATGATACCCGCGCTCACCGCGGCCACGCTGTCGCGGAGGATTGTCCGGGACAGATCGCCGAACTGGCGGCGGACCGCGTCGGCCACGGCGATGAACGCGGCCGTGATGGCGGCCGTGCGCGTGCCTCCATCGGCGTTGATCACGTCGGCGTCGACGTGAATCGTCCAGGGCCCCAGCGCCCGGCTATCGACCACGGCCCGGAGGCTGCGGCCGATCAGCCGCTGAATCTCGGTAGCCCGGCCGTCGGTCCCGCGCCGCTTCCGGCCGGGCGTACTGCCGGGCAGCATCGCGTACTCGGCCGTCAGCCAGCCCACCCCCTTGCCCTCCAGAAACGGCGGCACGGACTCCGAGATCTGCGCGGTGACCAGAACCGCCGTTGCCCCGGCGCGGAAGAGCACGCTGCCGGGGCTATTGGCGATGAAACCGCGCTCGATCGTGATGGGCCGAAGGTCGCCGCTCTTGCGGCCGTCACCGCGTGTCATGAAAGGCTCGTTTCTCGTCGAGTGGTCGCTCAAGGCTTCCCCGCGCCCAGCAGCCAGAGCAAGAGAGCCATCTGCAAGTGCATCCGGTTGGCGGCCTGGGGGATCACCTGGCTGTGGGGGCCGTCGAGCACGCCCGCGGTCACCTCCTCGCCCCGGTGTGCCGGCAGACAGTGAAGGAAGATCGCGTCGGGACGGGCCCGCGCCATCAAAACCTCGTTGACCTGATAGGGCATGAAAGCCTCGCGGCGCTGGTCGGCCTCGTGTTCCTGGCCCATGCTGGCCCAGACGTCCGTGTAAACCACGTCGGCCCCCTTCACCGCCTTGCGGGGGTCGCGCTCGACGGCCAGGGGCACGCGGGGAAACCGGGCCGCGAACCGGTCGTGAAACTCGGCGGGGAACTCATAACCCGGCGGCGATGTCAGCACGAACTCCAGGCCCATGAGAGCCGAAGCCAGGGCCAGCGACCGAGCCACGTTGTTGCCGTCGCCCACGAAGACCAGCTTCCGCCCCGCCAGCGGCCCCCGTTGCTCGAGAATGGTCACCATGTCGGCCATCGCCTGGCAAGGGTGGGAGCTGTCCGACAGGGCATTGATGACCGGGATCGTGGCGTGGCGGGCCAGTTCCTCGACAATCGCCTGCGAGAACGTCCGGACGGCCAGGACATCGACATACTGGCTGATCACCCGGGCGAAATCGAAAACGCTCTCCCGGACTCCCAGGCCCACGTCCTTGCCGCTGAGAAAGATCGCGTTACCGCCCAGCCGGGCGATCGCCGCCTCGAAGCTCACCCGGGTCCGCAGCGACGGCTTTTCGAAGATCAGGCCGAGCGTCCGTCCCAGGAGGAGCGAGGTTCGGTGATCGTTGAGCTGACCCCGCTTGAGCCGGATCGCGCGATCGAGCAACTCGCCGGCCTCGCCCGCCGTCAGGTCAAAGAGCGATACGAAATGGCGGGGTGCCCGAACGCTCTCGCCTTGCTTCGCGGCACGATGGACGTTGCCAGCCGCCGCTGCATTTCCAGGTTTCTTGCTCGGTCCCGCCATCGGCTCCACCTCGAGCGTCTTCGTGGGAATGTCCGTTTCGAGCTTCAAGCCGCCAGCTCCCGCAACACCCCCGCCAGAATGGCGCATCCCTGGTCGATCTGGTCATCACTGATCGTCAGGGCCGGCAACAGCCGCACGACGTGGCCGTGGGTCGCGTTGATCAGCAGCCGCCGCTTCAAGCATTCGGAAACCACGTCCGAGGCGTCGAACGTCAGGTCCAACCCGATCATCACGCCGCGGACCCGGACCTCGCGGATGCGCTCCGGAAGCTCACGGCGAAGTGCCTCGAACTGGCCGCGGAACCGCTCGCCGATCGCCAGCCCGCGCTCGAGCAGCCCGTCCTCCTCGATCGTCTCGATCGTGGCCATCCCGGCCCGGCAGGCGATCGGATTGCCGCCGAAGGTGGCCGCGTGCATGCCCGGCTTGAGCACCTCCGCGACCTGCGGACGAGCGATCATCACCCCGGCGGCGATCCCGCCGGCCAGGGCCTTGGCACAGGTCAGCACGTCGGGCTCGGCAGCGACGTCGTACTGCTGATACGCGAACCAGTGCCCGGTTCGCCCCATTCCCGTTTGCACCTCGTCCAGCATCAAGAGCACCTTGCGCTCGTCGCAAAGCCGGCGCAGACCGGGAAGATATCCCGGGTCGGGAATGTTCACGCCACCCTCGCCCTGGATCGGCTCGACGAGCACCGCGGCGGTCTCGTGGTCAAGAACCCGGGCGACGGCTTCGAGGTCGTTGTACGGCACGTAGATAAACCCCGGCACCATCGGCTCGAACCCCGCGTGATACTTGGGCTGGGCGGTTGCGGTCAGAGCGGCGAAGGTCCGCCCGTGGAAGCCTCCCTCCATGGTGACGATCTTGTATCGGCCCTGCGCATGGCCATGGGCGCGGGCCAGCTTGATCGCCGCCTCGTTGGCCTCGGCGCCGCTGTTGCAGAAGAAGCACTGGCCGGGATGCAGATCACAACCAAGAGATCGCTCCGAGAGCGCCTGAGCAAAGGCTCCCTGAGGTTCCATGAACCAGGTATTGGGCACGTGGATGAGCTGTCCGACCTGGTCGCGAACCGCCTCGACCACGCGGGGCGGGCAATGACCGAGCAGGTTGCAGCCCCAGCCGGGGAAGAAGTCGAGGTAGCGATGCCCCTCCGCGTCCCACACCCACGAGCCCTCGCCCCTGACCAGACAGACCGGGAATCGCCGGTAGTTGGGAATCACATACCGCGCGAACTGGGCCATCGAATCCTGAGAGCTTTGGTGGGTCAGGTGAGCGTGAGCCAAGGAAGGAGCTCCAGAGGCAAGAGATTGGGACGGTTCATTTGGGGTACGATGATCGCCCTGCCATCGGGCGCCGCGGTGGTCAACGAACCAGAACCGGGCGCCGGCCCTGGGTCGAGACCCGGTCGGGGTTTTCATCATCGACGATCTCGGTACCGACGCCGGTCTCGGTGAAGATCTCCAGGAGCAACGAGTGCCGCAGCCGGCCGTCGATGATGTGCGTCTTGCGGACGCCGGCTTCGAGCGACTTCAGACAGGCCTCCACCTTGGGAATCATTCCCTTGTCGATCACGCCTCGGGCTATCAGGTCGCGGCACTCCTCGGGAGTCAGACCCGAGATCAGGCTCGACGGTTCGTCGCGGTCCAACAGGATGCCCGGCGTGTCGGTGAGAAACACGAGCTTCTCGGCCTGGAGCGCCTGGGCGACCGCCGCGGCGGCGGTGTCGGCGTTGACATTGAGGAGCTTGTTTTCCTCGTCCTCGTCCTCGGCCAGCGAGGGCAAGAGCGGCACCACGCCCGC
>Ga0209048_10005432_pt1 | contig 12023 bp, 9 predicted proteins | sample FrelakmetCRP12CR_FD_187146 | JGI IMG/M metagenome (GOLD analysis project Ga0209048, IMG submission 187146) | Freshwater lake sediment microbial communities from the University of Notre Dame, USA, for methane emissions studies - CRP12 CR (SPAdes)... | ecosystem: Environmental > Aquatic >... | reverse complement strand
TGCATCTACCACCACCATGCCAGCCGGCACTGTCACCTGCACCCCGTCAATTGTCAACGTGACCGTGTTTGCCATGAATTACTCCGTTATTATGTACCATGTACCAAATGGCCCATATCCTGCGCTCTGCGACGCCAGATACGGGACACCGGGCACTTGACACATTACTTCGCTGCCAAATCAAAATCCTCTTTAAAGCGCTCAATGCCAGTCATTACTGCCTCAATCGAGAACTCTCCTAAGGCGCACAGACACTTGCCTTTCATTTGGCTGGCTACCGTATTTAAGAGCTGCACGTCTTCTGGTTTCGCATCGCCCTGATGGATACGCTCTGCCAAGTGCATCATCCAGTAAGTACCTTCCCGGCAAGGGGTGCATTTACCACACGACTCATGCTTGAAGAAATGGAGCGTTTTGTTGATCAACCAGCGGATATCGACCGAGTCGTCAATTACGATAATCGAAGCGCTGCCCAACTGCCCGCCCACAGCAGGTACGCTCTCGTAATCCATCGGCGTGTCGAGGGCTTGATCGTTCGCGACGATCAATGATGAGCTGGCGCCTGCTGCCATGATCGCTTTGATCTTATGCCTATCCGGTATCCCGCCTGCATGCTCGAAGATAAGGTTACGGAAGGTCGTGCCAAGCGGCAATTCATAATTGCCAGGATGCACGACACAACCCGATACAGAAAAGATCTTTGCCCCAGGGCTTTTCTCAGTGCCTATAGAACGGAACCAATCCACACCTCGCGCCACGATCAGCGGCACATTGGTCAGGGTCTCCACATTATTGACCACAGTAGGCTTACCATACAGCCCAAAAGTGGCCGGGAAGGGTGGCCTGAGACGCGGCTGGCTGATCTTTCCTTCCAAAGACTCCAGGAGGGCGGTTTCCTCGCCGGCGATATATGCGCCTGCCCCCAGGTGAGTATAGATATGCAAAGCATACTCAGTGCCAAATAAACGCTCGCCCAACAAACCTGCAGCTTGCATAGCGGCAATATGCTGGTCTAAACGGCCAGCAATTGGCCAAAACTCGCCCCGCAAGTAGACATAAGCCTCCTGAGCCTGGATAGCATAGGCACAAATCGCAACCCCTTCCAAGAACTGGTAAGGGTTGCTCTCCATGATCTCACGGTCTTTGAACGTGCCCGGCTCGGATTCGTCGGCGTTAGCGGTCACATAATGCGGCCAAATTTTGTTATCGATAAACGACCATTTCAACCCGGTTGGAAAACCTGCCCCACCCCGGCCACGGAGTCCAGAGGCTTTAACCATGTCGATCAATTCCCCCGGCTTCATGGTCGTTACCGCCTTCTCGAAAGCCTGAAAGCCCCCATGCTTCCGGTAGGTTTCAAGGTTATCCAGATCAGGAATTACCCGGTGGCGCAGCAACGCATATTCATATTCATCGCTAGGCATGGCTGTCTCTCCCTCGCAGACCGACAGATTTCATTCGGGCTGCGTCCGCCCGCAACTGCTCGATCAACGCCATAGCGCTTTCAACAGTCTGGTTTTCGTGATACTCTAGACCTGCCCCAGACTGCACCTGGAACATGGGCGCTTTATCACAAGCCGCCAGGCACATCACCGCGTCTACGCAAATCAGACCATCCGCAGTAGTCTCCCCCGGTTGGATACCCAAACGAGCGCACAGCTCTTGCAAGAACTTATCGGCTCCGCGCAGAGCGCACGGCATATCCGTGCATACCTGGATATGGTATTTGCCTCTCGGCTGGTCATAATAGAGGCTGTAGAAGCCTACGATCGACGCTACTTCCGTAGAAGTGATCCCCAGGATTTCGGCGATCTCGGCCATATCATCCCGGTTTACGTACATCTTATCCCGCTGAGCCAGGTAGAGCAGCGGCATGACAGCAGACTGGCGATGCTCTGCAGGGTATTTATCCAGAATAACCTGAATTTCTTGTGCGTACTTTTCAGCTAACATAGTCGTCGATTCGCTCACAGTCATTCTTCATTCATTGAAAGGCTTATCAAATTACACGGCACTTTGAACGTGGCGCAGATTATCTATCCACATCTCCCAATACAATATCCGTTGTGCCGATCAGCACCACCATGTCGGCCACCAGGTGACCTTTGGAAAGGATTGGCAGGATCTGCAAGTTTGTAAAAGAAGGCGTTCGCCAATGCACACGATATGGTTTCGGGCCGCCATCGCTCTCCAGATAAACGCTCAGCTCGCCGCGTGGCGACTCGGTGGAAGCATATACCGAGCCTTTCGGAGGGGTAAAACCCTCCGTCCACAGCTTAAAGTGATGGATTAATGCCTCCATACTGGTTCCCAGCTCGCTGCGCGGAGGGGGCACGTATTTACGATTGTCACTCCGTACCGGCCCCGTGGGCAGTTTATTCAATGCCTGCTCGGCGATACGCACCGACTGTCGCATCTCTTCCATGCGAACCAGGTAGCGAGCGTAGCTATCGCATTCTGTGCTGGTAGGGACCTCAAACTCGTATTGTTCGTAACCCGAATAAGGCTGCACCTTGCGCAGGTCGTGATCGCTGCCTGAAGCACGCAGCATGGGTCCGGTTACGCCATAGTTCAGCGCCACTTCAGGCGGCAACATTCCAATGCCCTTTAACCGGGACATAAACAAGGGGTTTTTAGTCAGCAACGCATCATATTCATCTACTCGGGCCGGGAATGTCTTGAGGAAATTGCGCACGACTTCTTCGAACTCCACTGGCACATCCCGCCATAACCCGCCTGGACGGATATAGGTAGTCATCATACGCTGCCCGCTGACCAGCTCCAAAATATCCAGGATCGCCTCGCGCTCGCGGAAGCAGTACAGGAACACGGACTGGGCTGCCACATCCAGGGCATGGGTTGCCAGCCAGATCAGATGCGAAGCGATGCGCTGCAGTTCAGCCAGAATCACCCGGATGACCTGGGCGCGGGGCGGAACATCCAGCTCGCATAGTTTCTCTATTGCCATACAGTAAGTCAGGTTATTGCCAGTATTATTCAGATAATCCAGGCGGTCGGTCATCACCTCTGCCTTGATGTAAGTCTTAGACTCCATATTCTTCTCTATCCCGGTGTGTAAGAAGCCCACATCCGGAATGCAGTTGACCACCTGCTCCCCGTCTAACTCTAAAAGCAAGCGCAGAACCCCGTGCGTGCTGGGGTGCTGCGGCCCCATGTTCAATAAAACCGTTTCGCCAGCAAGCGCCCGCTCTGAAACCAGGTGCTTGACCTCATCCATGCTAGCCGGCGAAATGTTCCACTCATCTGAACTCATCATGCTTCACCATCCATTCCCAACGCCTAGCAGGTCACTCTTTCGCATACGGCTTGCGCGCATCAATTTCGTCGAAGTTGAACGTGTATTGCACCTCTTCGTAGCCAAGCGGATAATCCTTGCGCAAAGGGTGCCCTACCCAATCCTCAGGCATAACGACGCGCCGCAGGTCCGGGTGGCCTTCAAAATGGATGCCAAACATGTCCCAAAGCTCGCGCTCGAACCAGTTGGCGTTGGCATACAACCCAATGAGAGATGGAATTGTGGGGTCATTACCATCCACTGGCATACGCAAACCAATGATCGTATTATGCTTCAATGAACGCAATCGGTAGACCAAGTGGAATCGAGGCGTTTGCTCAGGCCAGTAATCCACTGCCGTCTCCTCTGTCAGCAATTCAAAATCGAACTCGTCCCGCAGGGATTGGCAAGCCGCAACAATTCGGTCTGAGGTCAAGATCAAACTCACTTCACCCCGGAACTCGTACACTCCTGTTCCAAAGCGTTCCGAGAAGACTGTAACTACGGATTGAATGTGTTCGTCCATCCTGTCCACTCTATTCAGTTAAGAAAATACTATAATCCGGGATGGCTCTATCCACGAAAGACAGAGCCACCAACGATTAAATGGCTGAACTATAAATCAAGCCCAGTCCTTCAACTTTTCGCTGCGCACTTTCTCGTACAAAGTTAAAACACCATGGATTAAGGCCTCTGGTCGTGGCGGGCAGCCCGCTACATACACATCTACAGGCACCACTTCATCGACCCCTTGCACAATGGCATAATTATTGAAAACCCCACCGCAGGAGGCGCAATCTCCCATTGAAATCACCCACTTGGGATCAGGCATTTGATCATACAGCCGGCGCAATACTGGCGCCATTTTCCGCGATACTCGCCCTGCCACGATCATTAGATCTGATTGGCGCGGGCTGGCGCGCATAAGCTCCATCCCGAAGCGGCTCATATCATAATGCGCTGCTTCTGCAGACATCATTTCGATAGCGCAGCAAGCCAAACCGAACAGCATCGGCCACATAGCATTCGTACGTGCCCAGTTGACCGCTTTTTCAAGCGAGACTGTGACAATCCCCATATTGCCCACTTTTTGCTCTATTCCCATTCCAATGCTCCTTTCTTCCAGGCGTAAACGTAACCTACCAATAAGATAATAATGAAGATGAGCATCTCCGCCAATCCAAAAACTCCGAGTTGGCGATAGACTACCGCCCAAGGTAAGAAGAATATTATTTCGATATCGAATAAGATGAAAAGTACTGCCACCAGGTAAAACCGCACCGGCATACGGCGGGTGCCTGGTCCAATCGGTCGCATTCCAGACTCGTATGGCATCGATTTACGCTGTGTCGGACGCCTTGGGCCAAACAGGTGCCCAATTAAAACAACAAGCCCCGCCAAAATAGTAGACAGGACTATTAAAACAACAATCGGCAAGTAATCTTGCAGCATATATGCCTCTTCTAGATCTTTACAACGTCGTATCTTTGACCGATTGGGGACGCTTTATTGAACAAATATAGTTTATCATAACCAATAACATGTGTCAAACTTCACAAACAAACTCGCCTCTAATAATGAACACCCACTACCGGAGGTAGTCGCGCAGATAGCGGCTGCGTGTGGGATGGCGCAGCTTCCGCAGGGCTTTCGATTCGATCTGGCGGATACGCTCGCGAGTTACACTAAAATATTGGCCGACCTCTTCCAGCGTATGGTCTTTTCCATCCACCAAACCAAAGCGCAACTCCAGCACCTGGCGCTCGCGGTCAGAAAGCACTGCCAGGGCACTTTTCACTGATTCGCGCAGCATCTCACGTGCGGCTGCATCCATCGGTTCTTGAGCTTCTTCATCTTCTATAAAATCGCCCAACTGGCTGCTATCTTCGCTGCCGACCGGACTATCCAACGACATCGGCTCTTCCATGGCGCGCATTATGCGATTCACTTTTGCCGAGGCCCGGTTCCAGCGACGGCGCACATCCGCTTCTACTGGCTTAGACTCAGAGATCGAACGCAAGATCGCCTGCCGGTCTTTTGGCTCCAGATAACCTGCTTCCAGGGCGATATCCTCACTGGTCGGCTCGCGCCCGAGTTTCTGGATCAGATCTCTTTGGATGCGTAACAACCTGTTGAGCGACTCAAAGATGTGTACCGGGATACGGATCGTACGCGCTTGGTCAGCGATCGACCGGCTGATAGATTGGCGAATCCACCAGGTGGCATAAGTGCTGAATTTGTACCCCCGCGTTGGGTCAAATTTCGATACCGCGCGCAGCAGACCAATATTGCCTTCCTGAATCAAGTCAAGGAAAGAGCTGCCACGGCCAATATACCGTTTTGCCACGCTGACGACCAGGCGCAAGTTGGCGCGGATGATCGCGTTATAGGCTTCATCGCTGCGCAGGCGGATTTGCTCCAGCTCGGCTTGCAGCACTTCTTTTTCTGGGAGCAAATGGCTAAATTCACTTTCCTCCGGCAAATCGCCATGTGTAGCAACATACTCGCTTAATGGCGTAGCTATGGCTTCTGGCAACATATACAAGTAAAGAAAAACAGTGAAAGCATTGCGAGCCACGCCGTTCCATAACGGGTCTCTGCCCCATAAACCGTTGTCGAGGAAGGCGCGCAGGTAAGACGGCGTTGCGCTCTGCCAGGTATTGCGCAGCATCTGCGCTTCTGATAGGATCAGGCCCGAATCGGGACAATTGTAATGCAGACGGCTGGTGTCTTGTACTACTCGTGACCAGATCGTGATCAAATCTTCATAGAGGGCGCGGTAAATGCCGAGAGCGGCTGCCCCTTTGTCGCCTTCCTGGCCGCGCGCCAGAGGATGCTGGCGAGAGAGAAAGTCTAACCGTCGGACTGCTTCCAGCCGGGTTGACAGCCAAAACTCCTGGTCGGGAGCCAACAACTCGATATTGCCAATTTCTTTCAGGTAAAGGCGAACTGGATCTTCGCTGATCTCGGGAATGAGACGAGGATCTTGGAGCAGGCCGATCGTCTCTTCTTGCACCAGTGATTCCAGATCGTCTTCTTCCAGTGACAGTCCCTCTTCGTCGACGTCTTCGCCAGATAAAAGACCATCTGTATTTACTAAAAGATCATCGATTTCTTCGACCGGAATTGACTCTGCCTCTTCAAGTTCATCTCCATCGCTGTCCTCAAGGTCGCCAGCTTCAGGAGGGAGCTCTGGATCCAAATCGGGGGCATCGGAAGCTAGGACCATAAATAATTAGCCTCATTGTTGACGAATGGCAGTAAGACGACTTGTATAACGACCTTTCGCTTGATCCAAACGTGACCTTCTATTTTCAAGTTGTACCATACTTTGCAAGTATTGTGTGGCTTTTAAGTCGCCCTGTTCTTGCACTTCCTGCATCGCAAAACGCAAATATTCAAACCCCTGATTGACCTTACGGAGACGCAATTCGATCAGGCTGCGCATCAAATCCTGCAAAACTTTCTCATCATTTGGGTCAAGTTTCTCCGTACGGGCCAGCAAGCTGTCAGCCAGCTCCATTAACGGCAGTGAAAGGCTGTTGAAAACATAATTGAGGGGCGCGGCCAGGTCCTGGTCGACCGACTGCTGGAAAACCTGTAAAATGGCCTGGTGGTCAGCATGTTCGAAGTCTTCGGGAGATAGACGTGGCTCCTGGTTCTCCTGTAATTCGCGATCCACCCGGTAGAGCAGGTCCGGCCGGCGCAATAGAACACCCAGGCAGTGCATCTCGAGAATATAATGGCTCATCGCCGTCGATGCGATCGCTTCGACGGGCGCCGAAGCAGTCTCCCTTTTCCCTGGGCGACGGCGCGTCCCCGGTCTTGCCTCAGGAGCGCTGCCGAGCAATGCCCGCTCATCCACGCGCAGCAAGCGCGCCAGCCGCTGCCGGAATGTATCTCGCTCGATCGGACTGGGCAGATCTTCGATGAGTGGCAGGACCTGGGATGCGATCTCGCCTTTGACCTTCGGGTCGTCGAGATCACGCCCGGCTGCCAGGGTTTCCATCACATGGATTACAACCGGCTTTGCTTCGCTGACTATTCGCTCCCATTCTTGGGGATCGCGTTGCACCACTTCGTCAGGATCCATCCCCTCTGGTAAGGTGGTTACGCGGATATCGGCTTGCAAGCGTGCCTCATATCCCAACAGCCCTCGGGCGTCGAAGACCGGATCCTGCTCGCGGTCCATCGCGTTGCGAGCCACTTGCAGGCCGCGCAAAGTAGCCTGGTTACCGGCCGCATCAGGATCGAGCGCCAACACAATGCGGCGGGTATAACGCTTGATCAGAGAAAGCTGGTGTTCGGTGAGCGCGGTACCCATCGGCGAAACTACATTGGAATAACCGCCCTGGTGCAAGGCAATCACATCCAGATAACCCTCGACCAATACAGTCTGGTCCAGCGTACGGATGGCTTTGCGGGCCAGGTCCAGTCCATAGAGCAAGCGACCTTTATCAAATACCGGCGTCTGCGGAGAATTTAGGAACTTAGGCACATCATCGGGATTCAGGATACGTGCCCCAAAACCGGCCATGCGCCCGCGCGCATCGCGGATGGGGAACATCACCCGGTTACGAAAACGGTCATAGAGCCTGGTTTGGGCCTGCCCTTCCGCGGTATGCTCGCTGAGCAGCCCTGCAGCCAGTAAATCTTCAACCGAATAGTCCTTGTTCTTAAAATAATTCAGAACCGCATCCCAAGAATTTGGCGCATAACCTAGCCCAAACGCCTCCAAAGTATCGTCGCGCAACCCGCGCTTCTGGCGGAGGTATTCCAAGGCCGCTTTCCCGGCGCTTGTATTGGTTAATTGATGATGGTAGAAGGTGACCGCCTCCTCCAGCAAAGCGCGTAGGTGCTCGTGCTCATCCGCGGCTACCTGTTCTTCCTGTGTTGGCGGCTTGAGCTGCACCCCGGCTCGTTCAGCCAGGTAACGCAATGTTTCGGAAAAGTCCCAACCTTCCCGCTTCATGACGAATTTGAACACATCCCCACCCTCATTACACTGCCCAAAGCAGCGCCAGGTGCCCGATTCAGGGAAAACCACAAAGGCGGGTGTGCGTGAATTTGAATGAAAGGGACAAAAACCGACATAGTTTTTCCCCGAGCGGCGGAGCTTCACCGTTTCGGATATTAACTCAACTACATCGATCCTGTCCTTGACTTCGTCAATGGTAGACATCGTTAATTTTCAATCTGGCAAGACGCATTAAGCGAACGACCTCTCTATCAGATTATACCCCTGGAGAGCGGACGTCCCGGATGTAGGGCGGTGAGACCTAAATTAAAGCAAAGTGCGTCGCTCTCATGAAGAGCGACGCACACATTTCTAAACAGAGGCTAAAACCCTTCCAACCTGGACAGATCCGCCACGCCTTCCGCCAGGGCGGCGATCCGTTGCAACAGCCCCAGACGGTTACAGCGCAGGCGCTCATCTTCCGCCATTACCAATACCGTATCGAAGAATTGATTGATGGTTGGAATCATCGGCAGAAAAGCATTTAAAAAGTCGTCTGGCGAGCCGGGTCGACGGGAAGCAGATTCTGCCTGAATCAAAACAGCAAAGAGTCCGGCTTCCTCTTGCCCGACAAAGGCTTGTGGATTCACGGGATAGCGCACCTGCAGGTCGCGGGTGATACGAACGCAACGGGCATAAGCCGGCAGGATGGTACGCCAATCCGGGCGAGCGACCCAGGCATCCAGCGACTTGATGGCTTGAGCGGCGTTCCACGGGTTGGATCCTTGCGCAGCCAAAACAGCGTCTACAACGTCGTAACGCCTCCCCTGATCCAACAAGGTGTTGCGCAGCCGTTCGACGATGAAATCTATAACAGCTTGCCGGCTGGTCGAGTCTGACTGGACGGACAGGTGAGAGGCTGCTGCATGGATCGCAGGCGCCAGGTCAAAATCAAGCTCCCAAACGAGGAAGCTCTGCACCAGACCCAGGGCAGCTCGTCGTTGCGCGAATGGATCTTTATTACCGGAGGGAGCCAAACCGGCCGCAAACAAACCTGCCAGGCTGTCTAATCGGTCCGCGATCCCCACCGCCAGTCCGGGAAGGGTATGCGGCGACTGATCACCTGCAAAGCGCGGCAGGTAATGCTCGAAGATCGCCTGGGCCACCGCCTCCGGCTCGCCAGAATGGAGCGCGTAATAGCGACCCATCAAGCCCTGCAAGGAGGTCATTTCAACGACCATTTTGGTCGCCAGGTCGGCTTTACACAGCCCGGCTGCGCGGTGAGCGGTCTGGCGCTCTGCACTATCCAGACCGAGCTGGGCAGCCAGATCATCTATCAGCGCTGTGATCCGGTGGGTCTTATCCAGCATCGTACCAAGCTTTACTTGGAATGTCATTGTGCCCAACCTGGGTAAATAGGCCTCCAGTGGTCTTTTCAGGTCATCACGGACAAAATAAGCCGCGTCGGCGAAGCGCGCCCGGATCACGTGCTCGTTGCCATCTCTGACGATATCCAATCCTTCCCGATCTCCATTGCGCACGGCAATGTAATTAGGCAACAAGACCTCCGGCGCGAGAGAATCTGGCGAAGTCCATTTTCCTGTTATCTCCTCACTTGGTTCTTGATTGCCGGAGCGCATTATTACGGGAAAATACCGTTGGTACTTTTTCATTACAGAAATCAGCACTTCTCGCGGCAGCTCCAGGTATGAGGAATCGAAAGCGCCGCGAAATGCAGTAGGAGCTTCGACCAGATTAGACACCTCGGCCAGCAAAGCTGGGTCATCCGCAATATCCCCGCTTGCTTCAGCAGCCAACTGATGCACCTGGGCATGGATCATCCTTTGCCGCTCTTCCACATCCAGCTGGATGCCCTGCCCTGCCAGGAAAGAAAAATAATCGGAGGGAGAGTGTACCGGGTACTCCTGGGGCTGCAAGAAACGCAAACCGCGGGTGACATTGGATGAATACAGGCCAGCGTACTCAAAAGGCACGACCAGACTTTCATTTCCCTGGCCATAGAGCGCTAACAACCAGCGAATAGGCCGTGAGAACGCCACGTTGCTACTGTTCCAGCGCATCGATTTATCGAAGCGCAACGAAGCCACCAGCGCTGGCAGAGCCTCCGCCAGGACCTCGACGGCTGGACGCCCAACCTGGCGCACCAGCGCAACGGCATAACGGCCGCCATCCATTTCGCGGACTTGCAGATCGGATACTTTCAGGCCCTTCCCACGCGCAAATCCTTCGGCGGCACCTGTGGGTGAGCCATCCGGCCCGAAAGCCCGCGCGGCCGGCGGACCCTTGACCACTTGTTCCAGATCGAGCTGGCGCGGGGCAAGGTCTTCAAGATACGCCACGAGACGGCGCGGCGTCCCCAGGACACGGAGCTTTCCATGCTCCAGGCGCAAAGACGCCAACATTTCTGGCACGCGCGCCCGTAGCTGCTCCAGGGCCGCATCCAGGTCGCCTGCAGGCAGCTCCTCAGTGCCCACCTCGATGAGCAACGGCGCGGGAGAGCTAGGAGGAGAGAGTAAGGAAGCATCAGTCCTGCCGCTTTGGTTCCTTGCTCCGATGCCTGTCTGCTCTCCGATTCTCTGGCTGTCCTGCTCTTCCTTTAGGAATGGATATTCCAACCATTGCCGTTTTTCCAGGTATCCTTCAGCCACGTGCCGTGCAATCTCACGCATCCGGCCAAATAATGCCTGCCGTTCTGTCACACCTACTGCACCGCGAGTGTCTAAGACGTTGAATGTGTGCGAACACTTGAGCAGATAGTCGTAAGCCGGCAGCACCAACCCCTTGGCCAGGCAAGCTTCTGACTCGGCTTCGTACAGCTCATACATCTGGCGCAAGCGGGCAACGTCGGCTACTTCGAAGTAATATTTGCTGTGCTCTTGCTCGGCCTGCAGGTTGACATCCCCATCGGTTAGTTCGGGACTCCACTGGATCTCGCGGAAACTGTTGACATGCTGCAAGGCAATGGCGATTCGCTCCAGCCCATAGGTGATTTCAACCGAGACTGGATCGAGGGTAATACCGCCAGCTTGCTGGAAATAGGTGAATTGGGTGATCTCTTGCCCATCCAACCACACCTCCCAACCCAATCCCCATGCCCCCAAGGCGGGTTGCTCCCAATTATCCTCGACGAAGCGGATATCGTGCTGGCGCGGGTCAATCCCCAGCGCCTCAAGCGACTGCAGGTAAATCTCCTGTGGATTGCCGGGGTCCGGCTTGAGGATCACCTGGAACTGGTAATGCATTTGCATGCGATTGGGGTTCTCGCCATAGCGCGCATCATCCGGACGGATAGAAGGCTCGACATAGCCCACTTTCCACGGTTCTGGACCCAGCACGCGTAAAAATGTGCCAGGGTTCATCGTCCCTGCTCCGATCTGGGCATAGTAAGGCTGCCAGATCATACAACCTTGTTTGGCCCAGAAATCTTGTAGCGTCATGATGATCGATTGAAAATTCAGAGGTTCTTCAGCCATAAGTTCTTCTCTCTTCATTTTGCGTGACCACAATGTGAGCGACGCAAAATGAAACGGAATAATGCCCTGTTCTGGTTTGAGGATTGATCTGTAATTATAATCTCAACTTCCAGCATCCAGTCAAAAAATGAAAGGATTTTGGCGCTGCAGCGCCAAAATCCCAATATTAACAATTGTATTCAGTTAGTCGACGAAATAGCTTAGAAGATCCTGCCAGTCGTACTCCATAACCAGTAAAGTAGGAGGAGCAAAAATATAAACAGGACCGCTGTTGTGG
>Ga0209048_10005431_pt1 | contig 12023 bp, 14 predicted proteins | sample FrelakmetCRP12CR_FD_187146 | JGI IMG/M metagenome (GOLD analysis project Ga0209048, IMG submission 187146) | Freshwater lake sediment microbial communities from the University of Notre Dame, USA, for methane emissions studies - CRP12 CR (SPAdes)... | ecosystem: Environmental > Aquatic >... | reverse complement strand
CGAGGTCTTGTTGTCGTACCAGCTGCTCAGCGCAAAAGTCGACAATGCCGTGACGGTGGGCACGTACAGCAGCGCATCCCAGTACATTCCGCGATAGTCGCGGCGCAGCGTATAGCGTGTTGCGGCGCTTGAGGTTCCGACGCTCACCGGAATTCCCTCGCTCCGGGTTCAGAGCACACTCTGTACGGCACTTTCGAGCTCGTTGTACAGCATCGAGCCCGCCTCCTGAAAGCGAACCACTCCCCTGCGGTCGATGACAAAAGTCCACGGGTCGCCGGGCACCCGGTACGCCTTGTACGCTTCCGGGCTGTTGTATTGATCCATGTGGATAAAAATCATCTTGCCCTGGTACTTCTCCTGCAGGGACTTGATCATCTGCAGCTGGCGGTCGCAAGGCGTGCAGTGCGCCGGGGTGGCGAATTCCAGCAACACCGGCTTGCCGCTCTCGAGCGCCTGATCCACCGAGTATTGATACATCCGCTCGTCCGGCTGACGATACGTGGTGATTCGCGACAGATCGCCGCCGACATCGGCGAGGGTCTTGGTACGCACCCGCGGCGCCGGCTCGCCCATCTGCAGGGTCATGGAAGCATTATGCGACGCCTGGATGTGCCTGTCGCAGGCGCAGAACGCCGTCAAAGCGAGCGCCGCCGCCACAATGCGCGCGCCTTTTGCGTTCATCGCGAATAGCCCCGACCCGTCTGGTAGATGTTGTATCCCCAAATGATGTTCGCGATCAACACCAGCATGCCGAACGAGCCGACTCCCGCCATCAGATGCGAAACGGTCCGCTCGACCTCCTGGCCCGGATCGTAGCCGCCAATGACGCCCGCCAGCGTGAACAGGCCGACCATGCCCACCAGCCCCACGTTATGCATCCAGAAATGAATCTTGACCAGCCGCAGACTGTAGATCGGCCGATTGACCAGGCGCGGAACGAAATAATAGATCGAGCCGAATAGGGCCATTTCAACCCAGCCCAGCAGATTGATGTGTCCGTGGGCGAGCAGGATCAGGTGGCCGTGGGGCGCGGTATCGACGTACATGCGCAGCGCCTGAACGCCGCCCATCACGGCGCCCCAGGAAAAGCCGATGATGGCGTAGACGATGCAGGCGTAGACGAACAACAGCGTAAAGCGCGTGTATTCGCTGTCGTTGATCCCCGGAACTGAATCGGTCTCGGCCATGCTATCGATCCTTGTCGTGCGCGGGCGCAGCTTCCTGTCGCACGTCATGATATTGCGACTTCCAAGAGGATGGCGCCCAAATTTTTACCATTTCATCGATGAAGCCGGAGCGCCCTTCCAACGGCAGGCGCGCATCGGGCGATCCTTGTGTGGCCTTCAACTCCGACATAAAGACGGCCAGCGAATGCAGATCCTTTTCGGGCAATTGGGCGACATAGGCAGCCCCCTTGCCCGCGCCGTGGTCCACGGTTTGAGTGCCGTAGGTGGCCTCGGGTTCCCGCATGAAGGCGTTGAGGTAATCCAGGCTGCGCCGCGAGCCGATGCCGTCCAGGTTGACGCCGTTGTTGGTGCCGTTGCGCACGGCGCGATGGCAGCTGCTGCAGCCAAGATCGCGAAACCGCTGCGATCCGCTTAAGCCTTCCGGGGAAAAATCGTAATGAGAGGTGGCCGCGTACATCTTCTTGCCGGAGTGCGCGCGGTAAATCTCCATGGCCACGAAGCTCACCACCGCGAACAGTATGAAAGCCGCCGTTATGCCGAACAGAACCTTTTCGCCCAACCGCAGGCCACCGGTCTTCATCGCGGCGACGCCTGTCCCCTACGAAAACCACCATTTGCAGTCGCTAGCCGATCATGACCCCCGTGCCCAACAACTCCCTTAAGTGCAGGATAAGGATCATTCACTGGTTGGTCACGGGAATCATGGAATTCCCGGCCGTGGTGGGCGGTGCCGTTGCCAGATACGTGGCAATGTTGACGATATCATCGTCGGTGAGGTTATGCGCCATCTTGCGCATCATGGCGTACGGGTCATTGGTACGGGTTTCAGCGCGCCAATTGTTCAACTGATTGACCAGATAGGTGTATTTCTGTTGCCCGATCACGGGAAACATAGGTGCCGCACCGCGGCCGTTGAAGCCATGGCATGAGGAACAGGCCGACACCTTGCCAATAACTCCATATTTTACAATGGCCTGACCGAGATACCTTTCGCCGATTTTCGTATCGCCCTCCTTGAGCGCCTTCAGATCCGACAGATCCGGCGGACCGCCCAGGGTATTGACGTAGCCGGCCACATCGCGCCGCTCCTGCTCGGTCAAGCCTCCCGCATAGACCACCATGACCGCACCGGCTCCGTCGGGCGTGCGCCTGCCGCCCGCGAGGTCGGAGAGCTGCTTGACCACATAGGGATAGCCGATGCCCGCGAGGCGCGGGGCGCCCATCGCATCCAGGCCCCATCCGCCGGCGCCATGACAGGTCATGCAGGCGGGCACACTATCCCCTTTGCCCTCGTTGAAAATCTTCATGCCATTGGCGATGTTTGCCCCAGGGTGGCCGGGTTCTTCCGCCAGCGCGCCGAAGGAAACGAGAACTGCGACCCCTGTCAACAGCAAATTCACAGCAGGCCTACCGAGGAATGCACGCATAAAAACTTCCCCCCTCATTGACCATGCGGCAACGTGGCTCAAGTCCATCGTCGCCAACACACCTTAGGCTCGCAGCGCCGTCGCCGCACGTATCCTCATGCCAGAATGCGCCCGACTTTACTACGGAAAGTGACCCGTATCCAGAGTCCGCACCGCTCGCGCCACAGCCGCTCGCCGCGCCGCCGCTGCAGTGCTAACTTGTCGCGCACCGGGACAGGGCGGCACGTTACAGTCAGCAAGGATACTTGAATGTTGGAAACTCTGGGATTTGTCGCATTCATACTCGCCATCCTTTTCGTCGCACTGATGGCCCCGAAGCCCGCGGGCCGGGACCCGAAACCTCCCGGCGGCGGGTCGTCCGCCAATGAGCCTCCCACCGATGAGCCTTCCGCCAAGGGCCCCGATGCGTCCGGCCAAGAAAAACACGATCCCGATGCTCCCGGCGGCTAGATTATCGTTCGCATCGCGCATCGCGCCGCGCGCCATCGCCTGATTTGCCCAAGATCGATGCGCGTGGAACCCAAGTCCGCGGGCGGGCTCCAGCCGTCGATTCGGCCCAGCGACGCACCGGCCGCCAGCGCATCCGCGGACCCCGTTGCAGGGAAGTAATAGCTGCGGGTAACGATCACGGGTACGCCCGCGGCGTTCGCCGCCGCAACGCCGGCCGGCGCATCCTCCATCGCTACGGCCTCCTGCGGCGTTAATTGCAGCGCTTCGAGGGCAACACGGTAAGCCTCCGGGTCGGGCTTTTTCCTCGGCGCCTGTTCGGCGCACACCACCGCCGCGAATGCCGATTCCCAGCCCTCGCCAAGATGCGTCTTGAGCAGCGCCTCGACATTCGAGCGGCTGGTCGTCGTGACGATGCCCATGCGGAGCCCGGCGCGCTCGCAATCCAGCATCAGTTCCCGAACCCCTTCGCGCAGCGGCAATTCACCCGCGCCGACGATCCGTGCGTAATACTCGTTCTTGAGCCGATGCACCCGCTCGGCCAGGCTGCGTCGCTCCCGCGGATCGGCGGGTGCCTGTGCCCGAGATTGCATGTCATGCAGCAGACGCTCGCGGCCGCCCGTCACCGCGAGCAGCTCCCCATAGCGCTCCTCGCTCCAGCGCCACGGAACCTGCAATGCCTCGAATGCCTGGTTGAAGGCAACCAGATGGCCATCGCGCTCGGTCTCGGCCAAAGTGCCGTCGACGTCCCACAGAATCGCCCGCATAAGGTGCCGGTTCAGCTGTAACGCTTGGCCATCGCCTCGAGCGATATCGGTTTGATGCGATCGGCCTGCCCGGCGCATCCGAAAGCCTCGAAGCGCGCCTTGCATACTCCGCGAGCGGCCTTCTTGGCCGCCGTCAGCGATTTGCGCGGGTCGAATTCGCTGGGATCCTTGGCAAAGGTCTGGCGCATCGCTCCGGTCATCGCCAGGCGAATGTCGGTATCGATGTTCACTTTGCGCACGCCGCTGCGGATGCCGCGCTGGATCTCCTCGACCGGCACACCGTAGGTTTCCTTGATGTCGCCGCCGTATTCGCGAATGATCTTGAGCCACTCCTGCGGCACGCTCGAGGAGCCGTGCATCACCAAGTGGGTGTTGGGCACCGCCGCATGGATTTGCGCGATGCGGGCGATGTCGAGAATGTCGCCCGAGGGTTGGCGCGTGAACTTGTAGGCGCCGTGGCTGGTGCCGATGGCGATCGCCAGCGCATCGACCTTGGTCTGCGCCACGAAATCCTTGGCCTGAGCAGGGTCGGTGAGCATCATATCGTGCGTCAGCGTCCCTTCCGCGCCCACGCCGTCCTCCTCGCCCGCCTGCCCGGTCTCCAACGACCCGAGGCAGCCCAGCTCCCCTTCCACCGACACCCCGACGCAATGCGACATCTCGCACACGCGGCGCGTCACCTCGACGTTGTACTCGTAGCTCGCGGGCGTCTTTGCATCTTCCTTCAAGGATCCGTCCATCATCACGCTGGTGAATCCGGAGCGAAGCGACTGCATGCACACGGCGGCGCTGGCACCGTGGTCCTGGTGCAGAACCACCGGGATGCTCGGCGAGGATTCGACCGCGGCCAACACCATGTGGCGCAGGTAGGCCTCGCCCGCGTACTTGCGGGCGCCGGCCGAGGCCTGCAGGATCACCGGGCTGCGGGTCTCTTCGGCTGCTTCCATGATGGCCAGGATTTGTTCGAGGTTGTTCACGTTGAACGCGGGCACGCCATAATTGTTCTCGGCGGCATGATCGAGCAGCTGGCGTAAGGAAATGAAGGCCATTGGATACTCCTGAGGTCAGGCGGGTTGAGTGAGTGAATTCAAAGCCGGCGTCGCGCCCGAAAGCAGTGCGGGCAATTCGGCGAGGGTCTCGATGAACGCGTCGCACGCCAGCTGGCGCGGATCGCCGCCCTCGTTGTAACCGTAAGGCACGCACACCACCGGCACCTGTGCGGCGCGCGCGGCCAGCACGTCGTTCACGGAGTCGCCCACCATGAGCGCCTCCGACGGCTCGACACGCAGGGACGCGCAGGCGAATTGCAGCGGCTGCGGATCGGGTTTGCGGCGCTCGCAGCTGTCGCCGCCGACCACCACGTCGATCCAGCCGCTCAAACCCAGGCGCTTGAGCAGATCGACCGCAAAATGCCTCTGCTTGTTGGTAACCACCGCGAGCCGCAAACCGAGGCCGTGCAGTTCGCCGAGACCCTCCGCGACTCCCGGATAGGCGCTCGCGCTGCATTCGTCGAGCAGGTGCAAACGGCCGTAGTGAAAATAGAAACGCTCGAGCAGCGCGCTTTGAGCGGCCGGATCCAGCACCATGTCGAGCCGCGTGATGGCGCGAGTGATCAGCGTCGGCACGCCGCGCCCGATCAGGTCGCGCACCTCGCCCGCGGCGAGCGTGCCGAGATGTGCCTCGCTGAGCGCCCGGTTCAACGCCAGGGCAATGTCCTCGACCGTATCGAGCAGCGTGCCGTCCAGGTCGAACAGCACCGCGCGCACGGCCCGGCCCCGCCATTGCAGCTTTCGCCCCGTGCCGCGAGTGCTCATCGCGTCGAGTCGGCCCGCACCAAGGCGCGAGCGCGGTCGACGATCGCCGCTGTTGTCAGCCCGAGCGCTTCGGCCACCTGTCCCGCCGGCGCCGATTCGCCGAAGCGGTCGATGCCGATCACGTCGCCGTCAAAGCCGGTATAGGCTCGCCAGTAGTTGCTCACTCCGGCCTCGATGGCGAGCACCGGCACTGCTCGCGGCAGCACCGCCGCGCGGTACGCCGCGGCCTGCCGGTCGAAATCGCCGCAGCTCGGCATCGATACGACGCGGACGGCCACGCCCTCGGCGGCCAGCGTTTCGCGGGCCTTCATCGCCAGCGCCACCTCGGAGCCGGTCGCGAGCAGCGTGACGGTCGCGCCGGCGCTGTCGGCGAGCACGTAACCGCCCTTGCGGATATCCTCGAGCTGCTGGGCTTGGCGCTCGACATGCGGCAGATTTTGCCGCGACAAGATCAAACACGTGGGTCCATCGTGACGCTCGATGGCGCAAAGCCACGCGATCATGGTCTCGACCGCATCGCAGGGCCGCCACACGGCGTTGTTCGGAATCAATCGCAGACTCGATACGTGCTCGATGGGCTGGTGCGTCGGGCCGTCTTCGCCGAGCCCGATGCTGTCGTGCGTAAAGACGAAGATCACACGCTCGCGCATCAGCGCGGCCATGCGCACCGCGTTGCGGCTGTAATCGGAAAATGTGAGGAAAGTGCCGCCGTAGGCCACGAAACCGCCGTGCAGCGCGATGCCGTTCATCACGGCGCTCATGCCGAATTCGCGCACACCGTAATTGACGTAGTCGCCCCAGCGGCCGCGGCGCACCGGAACCATGCCCTTGCCCTGGGTGAGATTCGAGCCGCCGAGGTCCGCCGAGCCTCCCAGCAACTCCGGCAACGACGGCTGCAGCGCCTCGATCGCGTTTTGCGAGGCCTTGCGCGAAGCGATGGTGGCGCGGGCGGCAACCACTTTGGCGAGCGCCTCCGCGCCGAGGGTTTGCCAGCCGGCCGGCAATTGGCGCTTGATCACGCGCCGTTCGAACTCCGCGGCCAGATCCGGGTACGCCGCCGCATAAGCGGCGAAGCGCTTGCGCCACTCGGTCTGGCGCTTGGCGCCGGTCGCGCGGGCATCCCACGCCGAGCGGATCTGCTGCGGGATTTCGAACGGATCGTGCGTCCAGCCGAGCGCGCTGCGGGTTGCGGCGATCTCGGAGGCGCCGAGCGCGGCGCCGTGCACGTCATGCGTATCGGCCTTGTTCGGGCTTCCCTTGCCGATAATGGTCTTGCAGCAAACGAGGGTCGGCCGATCCCCCGGCTTGCCGGCGCGCCTCAAGGCCGACTCGATCGCCTGCGTATCGTGGCCGTCGACGGCGCGGATGACGCGCCAGCCATAGGCTTCGAAGCGCTTCGGCGTATCGTCGGTGAACCAATCCTCGACGTGTCCGTCGATGCTGATGCCGTTGTCGTCGTAAATCACGATCAGCTTCGAAAGTCCGAGCGTACCGGCCAACGAACAGGCTTCGTGGCTGATGCCCTCCATCAGGCATCCATCGCCGACGAATACCCAGGTGCGATGATCGACGATAATGTGGTCCGGCCGGTTGAAATGGGCCGCGAGCAGCTGCTCGGACAGCGCCATGCCGACGGCATTGGCCAATCCCTGACCGAGCGGGCCCGTGGTGGTTTCCACTCCGGGCGTGACACCGACCTCCGGATGGCCGGGAGTCTTGCTGTGCAGCTGACGAAAACGCTTCAGTTCCTCCATCGGCAGCGCATAGCCGGTTAGGTGCAGCAGCGCGTACAGCAGCATGGAGCCGTGGCCGTTCGACAGTACGAAGCGGTCGCGGTCGGGCCAGTTCGGATCCGCCGGGTTGTGCTTGAGAAATCGGCGCCACAGCACCTCGGCAATGTCGGCCATGCCCATGGGCATGCCGGGATGACCGCTTTTCGCGGCCTCCACGGCGTCTATCGCCAGAAAGCGCAGCGCGTTGGCAAGCAGCGTGCGCTCGACGGGGTGTGGTTTGATTCTGGCGTTCATCGTGCCTGGTTTCCTTGGGTGACCACTTGCCCTACTGCGCGCGTCGTTTCAAATCCATCAGCCGCAGGATCATGGGGGTGAAGATGAATTGCATCGCGAGGCCCATCTGGCCGCCGGGCACGACGATGTTGTTGGGGCGGCTCATCCACGAATTGTGCAGCATGGACAGCAGGTAGGGAAAGTCGATGCCCTTGGGATTGGCGAACCGGATCACCACCATCGATTCGTCGGCGCTCGGAATATCCTTGCTAATGAACGGATTGCTGGTGTCGACCGTCGGCACCCGCTGGAAATTGACGTGGGTGCTGCTGAACTGCGGGCAGATGTGATTCACGTAGTCGGGCATACGCCGCAGAATGGTGTCCACCACCGCTTCCTGGGTGTAGCCGCGCTGATTGCGGTCGCGGTGCAGCTTCTGAATCCATTCGAGATTGATGATCGGAACGACCCCGACCAGCAGATCCACGTGGCGCGCGACGTCGGCGCCCGGCCCGACATAGCCGCCGTGCAGGCCTTCATAAAACAGCAGCTCGCTGTCCGCCTTCATGTCCTGCCAGGGTGAAAAGGTGCCCGGTTCGCAGCCGAGCTCCTTGGACTCGGCGGCATCGTGCACGTAGCGGCGCACCTTGCCGCGGCCGGTGGCCCCGTATTCGGCAAAGGTCTCGGCCAGCTTGTCGAGCAAATTCGACTCGGGCCCGAAGTGACTGATCGCCGGACCCTTGCCGCTGTCGGCCGCGGCCACGCGCGCGCGCATTTCGACCCGATCGAAGCGGTGAAAGGAATCGCCCTCGATCGCCTGGGCTTTGATGCCTTCGCGCCGGAAAATGTGCGCGAAGCTCTTCATCACGGTGGTGGTTCCGGCCCCGGATGATCCGGTCACGGCGATTATCGGGTGCTTGATGGACATGTTGTCTCGTTTGGTTGGGGCGCGCCTGTGCGCTTCAGATTCGCGAGTCCGGCCGGAACAGCGAGCGCTCGTTGAACAGCGGCGAACTGTACGGACGGTCCACGCCGCTGGCGTATTCCTGATGGTAGCGCTCGATGCGCTCGACCTCGTTGCGGGAGCCGAGAATCAGCGGTATGCGCTGATGCAGGGCCTCCGGCACGACCTCCAGCACCCGCTGGCTGCCGGTCGTGGCACGCCCTCCCGCCTGCTCGACCAGAAAGCCGATCGGGTTGGCCTCGTACAGCAGGCGCAGCCGCCCCGGCTTGCCCTTGTCCTTGGTGTCTTTCGGGTACATGAATACGCCGCCGCGCATCAGGATGCGGTGCACCTCCGCCACCATCGAGGCAATCCAGCGCATATTGAAATCGCGCCCGCGATCACCGGTCTTGCCGGCCTGGCACTCGGTGACATAGCGGTGCACCGGCGGCTCCCAGAAGCGCGCGTTGCTGGTGTTGATGGCGAACTCGCTGGTGTCGGCGGGAATTTGCAGATTCGGATGCGTCAGGATGAAGTTGCCGATCTCCCGATCGAGCGTGAAGCCGTGAGTGCCCTTGCCCACGGTGATCACCAGCATGGTCGCGGGACCGTAGATCGCATAGCCCGCGGCCACTTGCTGCCTGCCCGGCTGAAGGTAATCGGCGGTCAGAGGCGCCTCCGGTTTGTCGTGGCGCAACACCGAGAAAATCGTGCCCACCGAGACGTTCACGTCGGTGTTCGAGGAGCCGTCGAGCGGGTCGAACACCAGCAAGTAGTGCCCGCGGGTGTATTCGCCCGGTATCGGATACGGATCATCCAACTCCTCCGAGGCCATGCCGGCGACCAGCCCGCCCCATTCGCAGCTTCTGATGATCACTTCGTTCGCCAGCACGTCGAGCTTTTGCTGGGTTTCGCCCTGAATGTTCTTGCCGCCGTGCTCGCCCAGGTAGCCGCCGAGCGCTCCTTTGGCGGTCATCGCCGAAATCGCCTTGATCGCGGCGGCGACGTCGATCAGCAACGCGCCCAAGTCGCCGGCGCCGTCGATGTCGCGGAGCTGCTGGATCAGAAATTTCGATAGTGTGGTGCGTCCAAGGTGCATGGCTACTCCTTCAAACCGGCTTCTGGGCTGCGGCGAGCTGGAATACCCGGCTTGCGCGTATTTCGGGCTCGGCGATCGTCGACAGATCTTCCGGCGTGAATTCTCGATCCTTGTCGGTAAACAGCCTGCTCGCCTGGCGAAGGCGCGCCCGGTCCAAGGCGTTGCGCACGCTGCGCGCATTGGCGAAGTGCGGCTGCTTGATCCGCAGCTCCAGGTATTGCGCGAACGCCTCGCGCGCACCGGCTCCGAAGCGATAATTTTGCTGCGCCAGCATCTTGTCCGCGATCGTCAACAAATCGGACGCGGGGTAGTCCGGAAAATCCAGGTGGTGCGCGATGCGCGAACTCAAGCCGGGGTTGGAGCGGAAGAACGTGTCCATCCGATCCTTGTAGCCGGCGAGGATCACCACCAGATCGTCGCGTTGATTCTCCATCACCTGCAGCAGGATCTCGATCGCCTCCTGCCCATAATCGCGCTCGTTCTCGGGCCGGTAAAGATAGTACGCCTCGTCGATGAACAGCACGCCGCCCATCGCCTTCTTGAGCACCTCTTTGGTCTTCGGAGCCGTGTGGCCGATGTACTGGCCGACCAGATCATCGCGCGTGACCGCCACCAGGTGACCCTTTCGAACGTAGCCCAGACGGTGCAGGATCTCGGCCATGCGCAGCGCGACCGTGGTCTTGCCCGTGCCTGGATTGCCGGTGAAACTCATGTGCAGGCTCGGAGCCTGCGCCTGCAGCCCCAAATTCATGCGCAGCTTGTCGATCACCAACAGCGCCGCGATGTCGCGGATGCGGCTCTTGACCGGCTCGAGCCCGACCAGATCGCGCTCGAGCTCATCCATGACCGCGCCGACCTGGCTCTGCGCCAGCACGCCGTTCACCGTGCGCGCGTCGGGCGCATTCTCCCCGGCCGCAGCGGGTTGTTCGGACGGCGCAGCGGTGGCGCCCGGAATCGAGTACAGCGGCGCGGCCATCGTCAGGCGACTCGACAAGCGGGCGCGGCACCCCCGAGTTCGGCGCGCATCGCGTTGATCACCGCTTTGTAATCCGGTTTGCTGAAGATGGCGCTGCCGGCCACGAACGTATCGGCGCCCGCATCGGCGACGCGGCGGATGTTCTCCGCTTTGATACCCCCATCGACCTCGAGCCGAATGTCGCGGCCCGTTGCGTCGATCAGTTTGCGTGCGTTCTGCACCTTGCGCAGTGCCGAGTCGATGAAGTTTTGCCCGCCAAATCCGGGGTTGACGCTCATAATGAGCACCAGATCGACCTTGTCGATCACGTACTCCAGCACCTCGAGCGGCGTCGCCGGATTGAACGCAAGCCCCGCCTGACATCCGCCGCTGCGTATGAGCTGCAAGGTCCGATCGATGTGAGCGGATGCTTCGGGGTGAAAACTGATCAGATCGGCGCCGGCCGCGACGAAGGCACTCGCAAGCTCGTCGACGGGCTGCACCATCAGGTGGACATCGAGGGGCACGGCCGCACCCTCGGGTCGCACGCAGTAAGGCTTGAGCGCCTTCGCCACCAGCGGACCGATGGTCAGATTCGGCACGTAGTGGTTATCCATCACATCGAAGTGAATCCAATCGGCGCCGGCCGCGACGACGCTTTTCACCTCTTCGCCCAAGCGGGCGAAGTCAGCCGACAAAATGGAGGGAGCGATGCGGTACATGCCAGGTATCTCCGTGCGGAACGGTACGCTCAGCGTGTACCGCGTTCGGTTTCCGGCCGGTCCGTCGCATAGCTGTGCACGGTATAGCGGATCGTGCGGCCGTGCGCTTCCTGCCGCGCCAGTCCGAAGCCAGGCTCGTTTTTCGGCCGGTTGACGATGAAACTCATCACAATGCTCTCCACGCCGCGCGTGGAATCAAATGCCATGAGCCGGATATAGTAATCCGGAAACGTCTTGCGGCAGTTTTGCAATTCCATCAACACACCGGCGGCATCTTTCAGGTCGAACATCGGCGTGCCGAACATTTCCCAGTAGGTGTTGCGCGGATGCGGGTCGTCCGTGTACTCGACGCTCCAAGCATAACCCTTGTTGAGCCCGTAGGCGATCTGCAGCGTGATCTCCTTATCCGTCAGATCGGGCAGGTAGCTGAATTGTCCCTGGGTGAGGCGGCGGACGGGATTGGTCATCGTCATTCGTATTCTCCTTGGAACTAGTTCGAACCGCTGGGCGTGACCGCATAGTCCGAGGTGTCGGTGGATGCGTAGTTGAAGCTGATTTCGCCCCAGGTGTCGAGCGCCTGCTGCAGCGGGCTGCACCATTTTGCCGCTTGACGCAGGATATCCGGCCCTTCGTTCTTGATGTCGCGGCCTTCGTTG
>Ga0209048_10005430_pt1 | contig 12026 bp, 10 predicted proteins | sample FrelakmetCRP12CR_FD_187146 | JGI IMG/M metagenome (GOLD analysis project Ga0209048, IMG submission 187146) | Freshwater lake sediment microbial communities from the University of Notre Dame, USA, for methane emissions studies - CRP12 CR (SPAdes)... | ecosystem: Environmental > Aquatic >... | reverse complement strand
TGCATCCCGCCCTTGGAGACCATCTTCATCATTTTCTGGGTCTGCTCGAACTGGGAGAGAAGCTGGTTCACTTCCTGCACCGAGACGCCGGCACCGGCGGCGATCCGGCGTTTGCGCGACGCCTTCAGGATCTCGGGCCTGGCGCGCTCGACGGGCGTCATCGAATTGATGATGCCCTCGATCCGCGCGAGCTTCTTCTCGCTGGGCGCGCTGCCCTTCGCCGCGCGGGCAAGCTCGGCCGGCATCGATTCCATCATCCCGGCGATCCCGCCCATCTTGCGCATCTGGAGGACCTGCGACTTGAAGTCGTCCAGCGTGAAGCCCTTGCCCGACTTGACCTTCTGCGCGAGCTTGGTCGCCTCCGCATGGTCGACGCTCTTGTGCGCCTTCTCGATCAGCGACAGGACGTCGCCCATGCCGAGGATCCGCGACGCCATCCGCTCGGGATGGAATGTCTCGAGCCCGTCGATCTTCTCGGACACGCCGACGAACTTGATCGGGACGCCGGTGACGTGCCGGACCGACAGCGCTGCGCCGCCGCGCGCGTCGCCGTCGAGCTTGGTCAGGATGACGCCGGTGAGAGGCAGCGCCTCGCGGAACGCCCGCGCGGTGTTTACCGCGTCCTGGCCCTGCATCGCGTCGACAACGAAGAGCGTCTCGATCGGCTTCATCGACGCATGGAGCTCGGCAATCTCGCGCATCATGGGCTCGTCGATGGCGAGCCGGCCGGCGGTGTCGACGATCAGCACGTCGTGGTAGTGCCGGCGCGCGAAGTCGAGCGCGCCCGCCGCGATCGCGACCGGCGCCTCGCCGACCGCCGACGGATGGAAGTCGGCGCCGACCTGTCCGGCGAGCGTCTGCAGCTGCAGTATCGCGGCCGGCCGGTAGACGTCGGTGCTGACGAGGAGCACCTTCTTCTTCTGCTCGCGCAGGAGCCGCGCGAGCTTCGCCGCGGTCGTCGTCTTGCCCGCGCCCTGCAGGCCGGCGAGCAGGATCACCGCCGGGGGCTGCGTCGCGAAATCGAGCGGCGCGGCCGCCGCGCCCATCACCGCCGTCAGCTCGCGGTGGACGACGCCGATCAGCGCCTGGCCCGGCGTCAGCGATCCGACGACCTCCTCGCCCTGCGCCGCCGCCTTGACGCCGGCGATGAACTCCTTGACGACGGGCAAGGCGACGTCGGCCTCGAGCAGCGCGAGCCGGACCTCGCGCAGCGCGTCCTGGATGTTGGCGTCGGTGAGCCGGGCCTCGCCGCGCAGGCCCTTCATGACGCGCGCGAGCCGTTCAGTCAGGTGGTCGAACATCGGGACGTCGAAGCGGTTGGCGGAAGTGCGCGCACGGCCGGAGCCGCGGCGCGCTGATGTAAACTGGAAGCGTCACAGCCGGCGTCCGGCTCCTCCAGAAACCGATGATTTTACTCCACCTCGCGGTCGCGGCCCTGTACGTGACCTGCACCTGGGCCCTGTGGCCGGATTCCGCGCCGCGGCCGAGCAAGCCCGCGCCCGCGGCGCGGTTTCCGGTGAACGGGCTGCTGCTCCTGGCGGTCGCGCTGCACGCCTGGCTCGCGTTGCGCGACATCATTTCGCCGAGCCAGCTCGACTTGAGCCTCGCCAACACGCCGTCGGTCGTCGCGTGGTTCGTCGTGGTGCTCGCCTGGGCGACCGGGCTCCTGCGCACGCTGCCGATCGTCGGCGCCGTCGTGCTCCCGATCGCCGCGGTCGCGTCGCTGCTGCCGGCGCTCTGGGTCAATCCGCACCATTTCTCGTATTCGGGCGACCCGCTCGCGATCGGACACATCGTCGTCGCGTCGATCGCCTACGCGCTTTTCACGATCGCGGCAGTGCAGGCGCTCGTGATGCTGGGGCTCGAGAAGCGGCTGCACCGCCGCCTTCCCGAAACCTCCGCGGGCGGCACGATGCCGCCGCTGCTGACGCTCGAGCGGGTGCTGTTCCGACTGATCGTCACCGGGTTCGTGCTGCTGACGCTGACGCTCGTCAGCGGAATGTTCTTTTCCGAGCAGATATTCGGCAAGCCGGTCACGTTCACGCACAAGGTCGTGTTCTCGGTGCTGGCGTGGGCGACGTTCGGCGCACTTCTCTGGGGCCGCGCGCGCTACGGCTGGCGCGGCCGGGTCGCGGTGCGGTGGATCCTCACCGGGACCGGGTTCCTGTTCCTCGCCTACATCGGCTACAAGTTCGTGCTCGAAGTCCTGCTCGGACGGTAATCAGATGTCAGATGTCAGCACGGCGAGACGCCCTGGCACGCCCACGCACAAGTTGGCATTTGTAACCCTGGTGAATCTGATGCGTCAGACGCTCCAATTTGCCTGACATCTGACATCTGACATCTGACATCCGGCCGTGGACGACATCCCGCTCGGGGCGCTCGCCCTGACGCTCATCGTGCTGCTCGCCTCATCGGCGTTCTTCTCGATCGCGGAGACGGCGATGATGGCGGCCAATCGCCACCGCCTCAAGCACCGGGCGCAGAAAGGCGCGCGCGGCGCGCGGCTGGCGGTCGGGCTCCTGGCCCAGGTCGAGCGGCTGCTCGGCGTGATCCTGCTCGGCAACACGCTCGTCGCCGCGGCGGCGGCCACGATCACGGCGGTGCTCACCAAGCGCCTTTTCGGCGAAGGCGAGCTCGCGCTGGCCTCCGGAACCGTCGCCATCACGTTCGCGCTGCTCGTGTTCTCGGAGATCGCGCCGAAGGTCGTCGGCGCGGCGCATGCCGACCGCATCGCACCGGTCGTGAGCTACGCGCTCGCGCCGATGCTGAAGGTGGCGAATCCCATCGTCTGGTTCGTCAACCTGTTCGTGCAGGCGCTGCTCCGGCTGCTGCGCATCCCCGTTGCCGCGCCGTCGGGGACGACTCTGACGCAGGAGGAGCTGCGGTCGCTGGTGCTCGAGGGGCATTATTTCCGCGGCAAGCACCGGTCGATGCTGGCGAACCTTCTCGACGTCGGCGAGACCAGCGTCAACGACGTAATGACGCCGCGCAACCAGATCCATGCGCTCGATCTGGATGCGAAGCCGTCGCTGATGGCGGAGCAGCTTGCGACGTCGTACCACACCCGCCTGCCCGCCTTCGAGGGCGAGCTCGACAACGTGGTCGGCATCGTCCACCTGAAGCAGATCGTGCGGCTGCAGCAGGCGGGGCCGATCGACGCCGAAGGCGTGCGGTCGATCCTGCGTCCCGCGTATTTCGTCCCGGCCGGCACGCCGCTGCTGGTCCAGTTGCAGCAATTCCAGACCGACCGCGAGCGCCTCGGCCTTGTGGTCGACGAATATGGCGAGCTCGAGGGCCTGGTGACGATCGAGGACATCGTCGAGGAGATCGTCGGCGACTTCACGACGCAGGCGCCCGACGGCGCGCAGGCGTGGCGGCGCGCCACCGACGGCAGCGTGATCGTGGAAGGGATGGCGCACCTGCGGACGCTCAACCGCAAGCTGGGCACGCACTTCCCTCTGGACGGCCCGAAGACGCTCAACGGGCTGATCGTCGAGCAATTGGGCGAAATCCCCGACGCCGGGACCCGTGTCGCCGTGGCCGGCCAGTTGCTGGAAATCGTCCAGACGCAGGATCGTGCGGTAAAAGTCGTCCGATTGCTTCCGCCCGTGGGCAATCCCCCCGTGTCGGCTTTACAAAGCCCGGGCGGGCAGGCATCATCAGTCGGCTAAGATTTATGCGAATGGAATAATCGCGGACACCGCATCCGCTGGGGTCAAAGGTACGTAAATTGCTTGATTTGCCGGAATGACCGTATTTTCCGGCCTGACGCTCCAGATCTGACAACCTCGCCATGGCCACACAAGCCGCCGCCACGCGCAACCTGAGCGGACTCGCGCGCGCCCTCGCGCAGCACGGGCTGATGACCGAGAACGAGGCCGAAGGGCTGCAGTCGCAGGCGCAGCAGAGCAGCATCACGTTCGTCGAGCAGCTGATCCAGGGCAAGCGAATGTCGGCGGCGCAGCTCGCCGCGTTCGCGGCGCGCGCGTTCGGCGTGCCGCTGATGGACCTCGGCGCGTTCGACCTCGACCAGATCCGCAAGGACCTGGTCGACCTCAAGATCGCCCAATCGCGGCGCGTCCTGCCGCTGCACAAGCGCGGCAACCGGCTCTACGTCGCGACTTCCGACCCGGCCAACCTGCAGGCGCTCGAGGAAGTCCGCTTCAAGACGAACCTCGTCGTCGAGCCGGTCGTCGTCGAGGACGACAAGCTTGCGCTGGCGATCCACAAGCTGGTCGAGGCCACGGGCGCCACGCTCAAGGACGCCGAGGGAATGGACGACCTGGAGATCGATCTCCTGGAGGGCACCGCCACCGGCATGACCGACGAGGAGAACACCGAGGTCGAGGATGCTCCCGTCGTCCGCTACATCCAGAAGATCCTGATCGACGCCATCAACGCCGGCGTCTCCGACATTCACTTCGAGCCGTACGAGAAGAGCTTTCGCATCCGCTACCGGCTCGACGGCATCCTGATGGAAGTCGCGCAGCCTCCCCTCGTCATCAAGGACAAGGTCGCGTCGCGCATCAAGGTGATCTCGAAGCTCGACATCTCCGAGAAGCGCGTGCCGCAGGACGGCCGGATGAAGCTCGTCCTGACGAAGACCAAGTCCATCGACTTTCGCGTCAGCACGCTGCCGACGCTGTACGGCGAGAAGATCGTGATGCGGATTCTCGACTCGTCGGGCGTCAAGCTCGGCATCGAGGCGCTGGGTTACGACCCGGACCAGCAGGAGCGGCTGATGTGGGCGATCGGCCGCCCCTACGGGATGATTCTCGTCACCGGACCGACCGGGTCGGGCAAGACCGTCTCGCTCTACACCTGCCTCAACATCCTGAACCAGCCCGGCGTCAACATCTCGACCGCCGAAGACCCCGCGGAAATCCAGCTGACCGGCGTCAACCAGGTCAACGTCAACGAAAAGGCCGGGCTCACGTTCGCCGCGGCGCTGCGGTCGTTCCTGCGTCAGGACCCGGACATCATCATGGTCGGCGAAATTCGCGACCTCGAGACGGCGGACATCGCGATCAAGGCGGCGCAGACCGGCCACCTCGTGCTGTCGACGCTGCACACGAACGATGCGCCGACGACGCTGACGCGCCTGCTCAACATGGGCGTCGCGCCGTTCAACGTCGCGTCGTCGGTGATCCTGATCACGGCGCAGCGCCTCGGCCGGCGCCTGTGCGTTCACTGCAAGAAGCCCGTGGACATTCCGACGGAGGCGCTGCTGCAGGCCGGCTTCTCCGAGGAGGACCTCGACGGCTCCTGGCAGACCTACGCCCCCGTCGGCTGCGACAAGTGCAAGGGCACGGGCTACAAGGGGCGTGTCGGCATCTACCAGGTCATGCCGATCTCGGACGAGATGCGGCTCCTGATCATGCGCAACGGCAACGCGCTCGACATCGCCGAGCAGGGAAAGAAGGAAGGCGTGCGCGACCTGCGCCAGTCCGGGCTCATCAAGGTGAAGCTCGGCGTCACGTCGCTCGAGGAAATCGAAGCGATCACGAACGAGTAACGGCAACGCAACCCCACCGCAGGAATCCCGGACCATGGCCACTGCCACCTCTGCCACCGCAACCGCACGCCGCAAGGAAGTAAAGGAATACACATTCATCTGGGAAGGCGTCGACCGCAACAACCGCCAGGTCCGCGGCGAGACCAGGGCAGCGTCCGAGACCGTCGTCACGACGAACCTGCGCCGGCAGGGCATCCGCCTGCAGAAGATCAAGCGGCAGACGTTCCGCGGCGGCAAGAGCGTCACCGAGAAGGACATCACGTTCTTCACCCGTCAGCTCGCGACGATGCTGCGCGCCGGCGTGCCGCTGCTGCAATCGTTCGACATCGTCGCCCGCGGCCACGCCAACGCGCGGTTCTCGCGGCTCGTGATGGACGTCAAGAGCCGCGTCGAGGCCGGCAGCAGCCTGTCACAGGCGTTCCGCGAGTACCCGGCGCATTTCGACAATCTGTACTGCAATCTCGTCGGCGCCGGCGAAACCTCCGGCATGCTCGACGGGATCCTCGATCGGCTCGCGACGTACATGGAAAAGATTCTCGCGATCAAGAGCAAGATCAAGTCAGCGCTGTTCTACCCGATTTCCGTGTGCGTGGTCGCCATCCTTGTCATCTGGGTCATCATGGTCTGGGTGATTCCCGCGTTCAAGAATGTGTTCTCGAGCTTCGGCGCGGACCTTCCGGCGCCGACGCTGATCGTGATGGCGATGTCGGATTTCGTCGTCACCTGGTGGTGGCTGATCGCGGCGATCGCCGGAGGCGCCATCTTCACGTTCTTCTCGCTGCACCGGCGCTCGGCGGCGTTTCGCTTCGGCCTCGACCGCATCTCGCTGAAGATCCCGATCATCGGCCAGATTCTCGAGAAGGCGACGATCGCGCGCTGGACGCGGACGCTGCAGACGATGTTCGCCGCCGGCGTGCCGCTGGTGGAATCGCTGGACGCCGTCGCGGGCGCGTCGGGGAACGCCGTCTTCGCGGCCGCCACCCGGCGCATCCAGACCGAGGTCAGCACCGGCACCAGCCTCACCAACGCGATGACGAACACCAAGCGCTTCCCGTCGATGGTGCTGCAGATGACGCAGATCGGCGAGGAATCCGGTTCGCTCGACAACATGCTGGGCAAGATCGCCGACTTCTACGAGCGCGAGGTCGACGACGCGGTCGCCGCCCTCTCGAGCCTGCTTGAGCCGATCATCATCGTCTTTCTCGGTGTCGTCATCGGCGGTCTCGTCGTCGCCATGTACCTGCCGATATTCAAACTCGGCCAGGTCGTTTGATCGCGCCACCGGCCTGACGATGAGGGCCGGGTCGATCCGCCGCGCCACCCCCGGCCCAGCCGCGGCCGGCGGCCCCCGGGGGTCCGCGGCGGCCGCATGCCGCGCGGCATTCGCGCAATGTTGATCGACACGCCTTTCGTGATCGCCGCCGCCCTCCTCGTCGGCCTGTGCGTCGGCAGCTTTCTGAATGTCGTCATCCACCGCCTGCCGATAATGCTCGAGCGCGGCTGGAAGGTGCAGTGCGCCGAGCTCGACGGCGAGACCCTTCCCGACGCGCCGGCCTACAACCTCGTCGTGCCGCGCTCCGCATGTCCGGGCTGCGGGCATCGGATCGACGCGCTGGAGAACATCCCCGTCGCGTCGTGGATCTTCCTGCGCGGCAAATGCAAGGCCTGCGGCACCGCGATCTCCGCGCGCTACCCGGTCGTCGAGATTCTCGGGGGAATCTTCGCCGCCTGGTCGGTCTACCGCTTCGGCCTCACGCCGAAAGGCGTCGGCGCCGCGATTCTGCTGTGGTCGCTGCTCGCGCTCACGATGATCGACATCGACACGCAACTTCTCCCCGACGACATCACGCTCCCCCTCGTCTGGGTGGGGCTGCTGTTCAACCTCCGGGATGTCTTCGTCCCTCTCTCGAGTGCCGTCGTCGGCGCGATCGCCGGCTACCTTTCGCTGTGGGCCGTGTACTGGCTGTTCAGGCTGATTCGCGGCAAGGAAGGCATGGGATACGGCGATTTCAAGCTGCTCGCGGCGCTGGGCGCGTGGCTCGGCTGGCAGATGCTGCCGCTGATCGTCCTGCTGTCGTCGGTCGTGGGCGCGGCGGTGGGGCTCGGGCTGGTCGCCCTCAAGGGCCGCGATCACAACGTCCCGTTGGCGTTCGGGCCGTATCTCGCGGCCGCGGGCGCCATTGCGCTGTTCTGGGGCGCGCCCATCATGCGGATCTACCTGCCATGACGTTCGCGGTCGGCCTCACCGGCGGCATCGGCTCCGGCAAGTCGACAGTCGCGGACGCGTTCGCGAAGAGGGGCGTCGACGTCACCGACGCGGATCGCCTCGCCCACGCGCTGTCGGCCCCGGGCGAGGCCGGCCATGCGGCGATTCACGCGGCATTCGGAAGCCGGTTCTTCCGGAACGACGGCAGCCTCGATCGCGGCAGCCTGCGTCGGACCGTCTTCGCGGATTCCGCCCTGCGCCTGAAGCTCGAGACGATCATGCATCCGCTGGTCCGCAGCGCGGCGGAACGGGCAGTGGCGCAATGGAAGAGTCCGTATGGCATCCTGGTGGTGCCGCTCCTGTTCGAGCGTGGCGGTGGCCTTCAGCGCATCGTGCAGCGCGTGCTCGTGGTCGACTGTCCGGAAACCGTCCAGATCGAGCGGACGATGGCGCGCAGCGGGATCGCGGCAGCGGAAGTCCGCGCGATCATGGCAACGCAGCTTCCGCGCGCCGAGCGCCTCGTGCGCGCCGACGACGTGCTCGACAACTCGGGACCGGCGGCATCGATCGGTCCGCGGGTCGCCGAGCTCGACCGCCTGTACCGGTCGCTCGCCGGGGTCCCCGCCGGCAATCCGGCGCATGCCGCATGATGACCGTGCCGACTTCGCGCAAAATCCGGCTTTGACGAGACACCCTTGCCGCCGGACCTGATCCGCTACGAGCACCCGTTGAACGAGCGCATCCGCACGATGATGCGCCTCGAGGATCTCTATTCCCGCGCGCTGTTCTTCTCGTCACGCGGCGAGGCCCCCGAGCATCACGCAGCGCTCTCGGCGCTCTTTGAAATCACGGACGTCGCCGCGCGCGGCGATCTCAAGACCGACATCCTGCAGGAGCTAGAGCGGCAGAAGCAGCTGCTCGGAAGCCTGCGCAGCAACCCCGCGATCGACACCAATGTTCTCGACCCGCTGCTCGCCGACATCGACCGCGTCACCGGGCAGATGCTCGCGCAGACGGGAAAGGCTGGCGCGCACCTGCGCGACAACGAGTGGCTGATGGCGATCAAGCAGCGCGCCGCGATTCCCGGCGGCGTCTGCGAGTTCGACCTGCCCTCGTACCACTACTGGCTCAATTCGGATCCGGCCGATCGCCAGGCCGACCTCAAGGCGTGGATCGCGCCGTTCCTGCCGATCCACGACGGACTCGCCATCATCCTCAGGCTGCTGCGCGACAATGGGCGCGCGAGCCGGCAGGTCGCGTTCCACGGCGTCTTCCAGCTGATGCTTACGACGTCGAAGGTCGCGCAGCTCCTGCGCATCGCGGTCGGGCGCGACCCGCCCTGCGTGCCCGAGATCAGCGCGAACAAGTACGCGCTGAACATCCGGTTCATCGCTGTTGCCGGCGCCGAGCGGGGAACGGTGTGCGATCGCGACGTCGAATTCGAACTGATGTTCTGCAACCTCTGAATTCGCTCCGGGCCCGCGGGAAGGCGGGGGCTCGGGCCGACGCATCGGCGCCGGGTTCTGGCATCACCGCGGGCTAACGCAGCACTCCGATGCGGGCGAGGCTTCGCGCATAGATCAGCAGCGCGGCCGCGATTGCGAAGATCACCGCGCTGAAGATCAATCCTCCCGCCCCGCCCATGATCGCGAGCCCGTTGGTGACCAAGAAGTTGTAGAACGAGGTCAGCACCACGCCAGCCAGCGATGCACCGAAGACCGGCACCGCCCAGCGCTTCCGCAACAGGAGCAGCACCGCGCCGACCAATCCGCCCCACACGCCCAGCGCCCAGGCGGCGATGACCCACTTCGGAAAACCGTAGAAATAGGCCAGTTGCTCGGGAGTGAAGCTGCTCATGTACGAGGCATTGCGGGTCTCGGTCATGACGTAGTCGAAGGCGCCGACGCTGTTCCAAAGCAAGGCGAGCACGCCGACGACCCAAAGATGCCGGGGAGTGACGACGGCGGGTGCCGGAATCTGATCGTTCATGGGGCCTCCTGTGGTTGCGCGACAGCTGTCTGGGGTGCTTGCCGGTTCGCGGCACGCAACATTCCTAATGCAACGACTCTACCGGTGCCCGTCGCGGCGGCGAGGCCCCGCACGCGGGGCGTCGGTGTTGAACGATCGGCAGGCCACCTGATTGGAACATTCACCGTGTCGAAGGGACTCGGGGCGAAGCCATTCCCGGCGCGAACAATTGCATCCATCTAAGACCTTTCTCGATCTTCCAGTCAACCCATCCGCGCTTCCGATAAAAGCCGTACGCTCTCAGCGTCGTGTCCACATCCGTGGTAAGCCAGGCCCGATTGCAGCCGGATGCCCAGAGCCATTCCTCCGCCAAAGCCATCAACCTGTTTCCAATGCCCTTGCGCTCGAAATCGGGAAGAACGGCGATTACCCAAAGTTCTCCGGCGCCGCGATCAGCCATGCAGAACCCAACGACCGAATCATCGAACTGGCACAGCCAGCCCTTGAACGACGAGGACAACTTCTCAACCACGGTCTTCTCGGTGATGCCAAGTCCTGCCAGCTCTTCCAACGTATACCGGTTCTCGCGGGTTCTGGTACGAACATGGAACAGCGACGCGACGTCGGCCGGAGTGATTTCGCGAAATTCCACGATCTTCCAGTGCGCAAGCCGCGGCGGTCTAACAAGCCAAGTCTACCGGTGTCCCGACTGCGGACACGCAGTGCCGCAGGCGGGGCGTCGGATTGAACGACCGGTCGGGCGTCATCGTCTTCACTGGCCGGAATGCAGCATTGCCGCCATCTTCTGGTGGACGACGTTGATCGCTTTCAGTGGCCTGAGCATGACCTTGAAGTCAACGATCTGCCCGGCGTCGTTCCATCTGATGACGTCGACGCCGTTGACCAGAATTCCGTCGATCTCGGTCTCGAACTCCAGCATGGCGTCCGAAACGCCGACAATTTCCCGGACGTACCGGAACGTCGGGTTGAAGAAAACGCGGAACGCCGCGCTCAGGTACATGGCGGTCAGCTTCCTGCCCCTTTGCGGAGCGTGAACGACCGGTGAATGGAAGACTGCATCTTCCGCGAGCAGCGTGTCGAGGCCACTCAAGTCTTGTGTGCGAACAAGGCGATGCCAGGTTTCAAGAGGTGGATTGCCCACTGCGTACCTGTATGAGTTGGTTTGCCGCCTGACGGACCAGGCCAAACGGTGGCCCGCTGCGGACACGCAGTGCCGCAGGCGGGGCGTCCGTGTTGAACACCGGGTAGTCTGGATTCGACTGAACCTTTGCGGGTCTAGGGCTCTCGGGCGAAACAGTAGAAGAGACCGCCACCACCAAGCTCCAACAGGCGCTTCCGGCTGCACCCCCGTGTGAGGTGAGCCGAGTTCCAGGACTTTGCCCAGTCCTCCTCCAATGCGCTCACCCGGTCGTGGTGGCCGACGATCGCGCCACCGACATCCGCACTGCTTGTCCAGTTGCTGCAGGTCATGTCCGGATCCAGCGGTGACGGCGCAGTTCCGTCCAATCTGGTGCCGGTGAGTATGTCGTGCATCGAGCCGGGAACGGCGGTCCCCGACTCTGTCAGTGCGGTCGCGCGGTTCAGTCCCGCCGCCGGACCATGCAGTTCGGCAAGGCTGGTGGCGACAACAGCCCCGCGGGCGTTGACCCAGGGACCCGGTCCGATTCGATCCCTGGCATTGACCGTCGATTCGCGTTCGTTGGACTGAACACTCAGGTACGCCCTCCAGGTCCGCGACCCGGCTCCGACCGCGCCTGCAAGGGCTTGGCAATGCCGGTCGGCACCGGCAAGACCGCCAAGATTCGCCCCGTTTCCCAGGCCGGCGCTGGTTACGAAGAACGTCATGGAGTCGGATGCGCATGCGGCAGTCGCTTGACAGAGCAAAGCGAAAAGGGAGGCGGATGCGATTGACCGGAGAAGTCGAAGGTTCATTCCGAGATGAAACTGCAGCGCCAATGGGCGGCTTGAGGGACGGTAACGAGAGGCGTTCATGCGCGGCGGCGCGGCCCGACGACTTGAAGCTAACCGGCGGCCCACTGCGGCGGGCACAGCCCCCCGCACCGCACGTCCGCGTTGAGCGACGGGTCAGGCAGCATGGAGGTGCTTGCGAAGGAAATGCCGCGAATGCGCCTTCGGAAAGCCTTCCAAGGTGCCGAATACTTCATATCCTGCGCGAGTGTAAAGAGCGACACTCTGAAAGGTGAACGTATCGAGATATGCACCTTGGCAACCGATCGCCAAGCCTTCGGCCTCGGCATGAGACAGCAATCGGGTGCCGATGCCCTGGCGCCTCATTTGCGGAGTAACCCAAAG
>Ga0209048_10005429_pt1 | contig 12028 bp, 8 predicted proteins | sample FrelakmetCRP12CR_FD_187146 | JGI IMG/M metagenome (GOLD analysis project Ga0209048, IMG submission 187146) | Freshwater lake sediment microbial communities from the University of Notre Dame, USA, for methane emissions studies - CRP12 CR (SPAdes)... | ecosystem: Environmental > Aquatic >... | reverse complement strand
GAGGGTTGGAGGGGCATAGTTTGTTCTAAGGAGTTGATTGAATATTTCACGCTGGATGTTGTCCTCATGACCGCTCGGCCTTCCTATAATTTTTTTGATGACCCCCTTAATCCAGGGCTTGAATCGCTTCGGGACGGTGGTCAATGGCACGGTCAAGTGCAGGAAGGTCGTTCGGGGGTATTTATTTTGAAGGGCGGTTAAGGTATTTTTATATTCGGCAAAAACCTTCTCCGCCTCCGTTGGGGAAGTGACATCCACATAGCAGAACTTGAAAAAGGCTATATCGGCCTTATTCCCCAAGCCCTTATCCATAAAGCCGGTGAAGGCCTGGATTTTGGATCCGGGGTCCATGTTCCGGCCAACCTGGGAATGGGCCAAAAGAGGGGCACTAAAGAGGGCCGGGTCATCCGTTTCCTGGAGATTAAGCCGGATCTTTGGATTTTCCTTCAGCACATCCTTTATTCCGTCAACTATGTTGAACCCAACGGATTGGTGGCCAAAATAGACCTTTTTTTGAGCCAGATTTTGCCAGGCCGATTCCGGGACTTCCTTTAAAGAAGGCAACGAGATGGGTACGGTTTTCATTGGTCCTCCTGAACAACCTATGGTGACTAAACCTGCTAAAAATATCAGAGCAAAACGTCCCATGGGGAACTCCTTTGGGGGAGAAAATATTTCAAATATCAAATTGCAAACCGGCGGGTCAGGAATTCAAAGGGTATCTCTTTCTCCCCTACCTTTTCGTTGACATCCAATAATTCCGGAATCAAAACTTTAAGCTTTTCAACCAGTCCTTCCAAATTGGAAAAGATTGAATTTCTTCTCTGCGAACTCTGCGAGAGATCGTCTTTTCTTGTTTTCGTCCTGTTCTTTTCCGTGTTCGTCCGCGGCTAAACACTTCCCTTGTGCTTCTCTAAATACTGATAGCAGGTTTCAAATCGGCAGTCACCAAATCTCTCGATAAGGTTCGTTAGTCGGCCCAGCGTCTTGCCCAGGTTGCAATAGTGCCGGAACCGGAAAGACAAAGGCGCGTTATTAACTTTCGGCTGATCCGGATCGATTTCCCAAGGATGGAAAAAAAATAGACAGACCCCCTGTTTTTGTAGAATCTTATTTACCCCTTTCACAAATAGCGACTGCGGGATCAACCGGAAGTAGCCGCCTCCCCCCAGGGGAATGACCCGACCTCCCCAGGTAAGATTACTTATCGGCAGTTCATAAAAATCACCAAACAGTCGGTGGGCAAAGTCCCGATGACCATTGGGGGACAAGGTAATTTTTCCATGCCGACTGTTTAAGGCGCTGGAGTTATAGCTGGAATCGTACCGGTAGCCCGCCTCCTTGACGACTCGCAGAACTTCATCGTCGATCGAAAAACTTGGGGCTCGATACCCATAAACCGGTCTACCGATCTGGTCCTCCAGAAGCATCCGGCTTTCCTTTAAGTCGTTGAGCAACTCCGCGGGGGTGCACTGGTTGCTTAGCCGGTGGTGAAAACCGTGTGAGGCTATTTCATGACCCCGAGCATCGATTGCCCGAACGAGGTGCGGGAGCCGCTCGGCGATCCAGCCAAGGATGAAGAAGGTCGCCTTTAAGCCCTTATCAGGGCAGCATAGGGCTTGGGGCATAGAGCATGGGGACGATGCTGGGTCTTCTTCGTGGACTCTCTCCTCTTTGCTTTTTGCTCCTTGCTCTTTGCCCTCTGCCCTTCTCCCTTCTCCCTTCACCCTTCTGTCCTCTCCTCTCTGCTCTCTGCTCTTTGCCCTCTGCCCATCCAGAAGATCGAGGATGGTATGGACGTTTTTTTCTACCCGGAGTTCGCAGGATGGCCAGGAAGCGTAGGGTATGCACGACTTGAAATTTTCCACCTGGAACCAGTCTTCAACGTCGATGGTTAGAAGGAATTGGGGCATGGAAGATTAAAGACGAGAGATTATTTCAAAAGGTTAAGGATTCAACCCGATCTATCTTGCCGCTTAATTCCTTGGGCAGGGACTTGGCAAAAAAAAGTCCGTTGGGGTTTTAAATCGGGGGAGTTTCCCGGCGGCAGCCGCTAATATTCGATTCTTGTCTTCGTCTTTGTCCTTTCCCATAGATCGCTTCGATCCCGGTGGCCACTAAAAGTCGACTAAGATCGCTCGAATTTCCCCAGCAGCATCCTTAATCGACCGCACTCTGCTATAAATCCTGCTTTTATCTATGCGCTTCAATACCGATGAACCCTGACCCACCCCTACTTCAAATCCCAAGCAGCCGCCCTTGCGCAACAAACGTGGCGCCTCTCTGACCAGTCGTTCGAGAATCCGGATACCAAAAGGCCCCCCATCAAAGGCCAGCCGCGGCTCGAAGCCGATAATTTCTTCCGGCAGGGTGTCGACCCTCCGGCTCGAAATGTAAGGCGGATTGCAGACCAGGAGATCAACCTTCCCCTGAAAGTCCGGATCGTCAAAGGGCGCTAGCAGGTCCCCTTGGCGGAATTCGACTCGGTCCTCCATTCCCAGATGCATTGCATTTCGGCGGGCCAGTGCCAGAGCCTCATTGGACAGGTCTGCGGCAAAAATGCGCGCCTTCGGCTCGAAGAAAGCCAGTGCCAACGCCAGGTTACCGGATCCCGTACAGACATCCACCACTAAGGGCTCGTTCCTCTCAACCACAAGACGATTCAGTACCTTCAACGCACCCTGTCCAAGCAGTTCGGTCTCCTTTCTTGGGATTTGGGCCGCCTTGTCTGTGAGCATTTCCAACCCCATAAATCTTTGGCGACCAGTCAGGTAGGCGAGTGGAATGCCCTTGAGGCGCTGGGCAATGAGCCTTTCCAGCCGCTCAATGCCCAAGTTATCAAGCGTCGGAAGCTGGATCGCGGCTGCCCGGTGAGCTGATACGTGGACTCCGGAAGCCGCGTGCCAAAGCGCTTGCAGGGTAGCCTCGGGCGTTTCCTCCGGCTTGTCGGGCAATCTGCTTAACCCGGAGGAAAGACGTGTTATCAAATCATGGTAAAGCATTTTTTAATTTCATATTTACAATATGAATTATTCGATTAAACACCCAGTTTCCGTTTTACCTTCGCCAAAACCTCCGGGTCCGGCGGTTCATCCAACCGCCGCAAGGCCTCCTCCCGAGCAAGCACTCCTTCCCGGACCAGTCCGGCCATTTCCATGGCATAGGGGTGGTAGCCGTGTTTTTCCAGGTGAACCTGGTTGGCGAAACCGTTTAGCAGGCAGTTGGTGGAGTTGGAATCGGTATCCTGCGGATGCCTCCAGCCCAACTCCTGAATTCGGCCATAGATATCCTCTTCACTGTAGTGGAGAAAGGCCAGGGGGTTGATATTATAAGGAAGCCGGGGGGCTTCGAAGTGCCGCGGTTCCAGAAAATACGGTTTAACCGCGTCCCCCAATTCCTGCCGCAGGGGCCGAAAGAAGAGGTCCTGGGCTTTTTTAAGGAAGGCGGCCTGATTTTTCATTATGGCTGACTGCAAGGGGGCCTGGCCGGGCGACCAACCGTAGGCGATCAAGGGGATGCCCTTCTCCAAAGCCACCCGCATGGTGATGAACTTAACCATCCCCATGCAGGAATTGCAGATGGAACTGGCCCTTTCCAGGGCCTTGAGAGGATGGAATTCATTTTTGATGGAATAGGCAAAAACCGTTTTCAACAACTGAAAATCCGGCTTGAAATTGAGGTGGTCGATCCCGAGATATTCGACTACCCGCTCCATATTGGCTTTGGCAAACGGGGATACGAACCCGTGGTCAAAAGTCAGGGCTAAGACCCGAAGTCCGAAACGGTTCTTCAGGAGATCCAGGGTGAAGGTGCTGTCCTTGCCGCCGCTGTAGGCCGCCAGTATATCATAAGCGCCGGAGTTTTGCCCACGCTGCTCCTCGATCAGGGATTGAAAACGAAGCCGGTATTTTTCGCGCTGAAGGTCAAGATCCTCCCGGTCTTTGAATTTCCGGCAGTATTGGCAGAGTCCGGAGGAGTCGATGTGGGCCGAGGGGAGGGTTTCCGGAAGAACACAATTATCGCAAATTTTCATCTTTTCACCACAGTGGCACGGAGAAAATGATTATTGCAAATATCAAATTGCAAATATCAAATTTTTAAGGATTGGTTTATGGTTGAAAAAAGAGGATATTTTAGGCTGCGTTGCAATATCTCATGTTTTATTTACTTCCTCCAATGCTTTTAAGAACAATTTATCAATTTTCCCGTTCGGAGTTCTGGGGAGGGATTCCATAAATCGAACATGTGTTGGAACCATGAAATCCTCGAGGTTTTCTTTACAGTGTTTTAGAACCTGGTTTTCTTCCAGCGGACGGCCATCTTTGGTTGCCAGATAGGCCACAATCGCCTGACCCAGGATCTCGTCCGGAACACCGAATACGGCGGCTTCGGCGACCCCAGTCAAGGCGCAAAGGCAGTGTTCGATTTCCTTGGGACTAACCCGCTCTCCACGATGTTTTATCAGATCGTCCCTCCGCCCCACGAAGTAGAGAAAGCCTTCTTCGTCCATCTTAAACAGATCGCCGCTGTAAAGGACCCTCTCCCCGGGGTATTTTCCCGGCCGCAAAGCCCGGGCCGTTTCCTCCGGCAACCCCCAGTAACCGCGCATTACATTGGAACCCCGCACCACCAACTCCCCGACCACATCTGGTCCGACCGTGTTCCCTTGCTCGTCCACGATCCAGACCTCCTCGTTGGGCATGCCCTTGCCGATGGAGGTCGGCCGCCGGTCGATCTCCTCCGGGGGGAGGTAAGAGACCCGCTTGCATTCGGTCAACCCGTACATGGAATAGAGGCGGACCTCGGGGAACATTTTTCGAAAGGCGGCAATATGGGCCGGCGGCAGGGCGGCGGCCGTGTTGGAAATATAGCGCAGGCTGGAAAAATCGAAATTCTCCAGATCCTTCAGCCCCAGCAGGATAGCCAGCAGGGTTGGGACCAAGGGAAAGCCGGTGACCTTCTCCTGGACCATTTTCTTGATGACCTGGTAGGGAAAGGTAAAGGTTCGCTCCAGGACCAGGGTCCCGCCGAACTTGAAAGTCATGAGGACCTGGTACAGGCCGTAGTCGAACGATAAAGGGAGACAACTGAAGATGCTATCGTCTTCCACATTCTCCAGGTAAATGGTTATGGAAGTCGCCGCCGAAACCATGTTGAGATGGGTAAGCATAACTCCCTTGGGGTTCCCGGTGGAGCCGGAGGTGTAGATGATGGAGGCCAGGTCGAGATCTATATTTAAAGAAGGGAGGGGGGAGAAGGGAGAAGGGAGCGAGGAGAAGGAAAAGAATTGAATACCCTCCAAAATGCCGGGGGAAACCCTGTCCTCCGGACCGGACCAAAGGACCGTTTTGACAAAATTGGTTTGGGTCAAGGCTTCCGAGACCACAGCGGCTTTGGCGGTATGGGTGATCAGGGTCTTGACTTGGCAGTCGTTGAGGATGTAGGCCAGTTTGCTGGATTTTAGCTTTGGACTAAGCATGAGGAATATGGCGTCGGCCTTCAGGATGCCGAATAAAGAAATGACTGATTCGACGGAATTGTCCAAAAAGATGGCCACCCGGTCCTGGCGGGCAATACCGACCGCCCGGAGGAAAAAGGCCAGTTGATCGGCCCGGTCGTTGATCTCCCGATAGGTCAGGCAGGCCTCGCCGCAGATGAGAGCGGTTTTGTCGGGAAGGCGGGAAGCGGAGGATTCCAGGAAGGATTGGAGAAGCATAATTAATATTTCAAAGTGCAAATATCAAATATCAAAGTGCAAATTTAACTGCCTTAAATGAACAGGCAACGAGTGGGAATTGATCAACTATCTGAGACCATCACCTACTTTTTCTTTTTGGCGGTGACGACGGATTTGGCGACTATGTTGGTTAATTCTTTCCAAATCCTCTAAACGCTCAGAAATCTCTCTCTGCATCTATAATCCATTCAACCCTTTTCATTTTGCAATTTGATATTTGATATTTGCAATTTGAAATCAACATTCTTATCCGGGCATTTTGGGAAATGTTCAATAAATTGACTATGGACCAACTGGGTCGAAAGAATCCCAACCAGGGCCATGTTTTCCCGTTCGCTAAGGAGGAAACCTTTTTGCCGATCCGCTTTTTCAACCAATTTAGTCACCCGGGCGGGATCGAAGTAGCCGAACTTTTTTATCTGATCTTCCGACAAGAGGTCTCGGACATAGTCCGGGGCGCCTTCCCCCAGGAAGCAGCGGCTGATCGGAGCCCGGTAGGGCTGCTTGGGCCGGTCGGCAAGCTCCGGAGGGATAATCTTTCTTGCCACTTGACGAAGGATATATTTTTCCTTCAGCCCGTTCAGGCGGTAGCGGGGAGGAATTCGGCAGGCGAACTCCACCACCCGGTAATCGAGGAAAGGAAAGCGGCCTTCCACGGAATGGGCCATGGCCATCCGGTCTCCCTGGGAGGAGAGCAAGTAATTGGAAAGGAATATCGATATTTCCGTGTACTGGGCCCGGGACAGAGGGTCCCAGGCCATAAAATCGCATGGGAGGCCGGAGCGCAGGCGCAGGAGAAGGTTGCCGTTTTGCCCGACCTCCTTCCGCAGGTCATCTGAGAAAAAATTCTTGATCTGAGCGGTATTTTCCCAGCGGATCAGGTGCGAGTAAAAAGGAGAATCCACTTCCAGCAGGTTTTTCCGAAAAAAACCGTTTACAAAGGACAGGGCGCGGCTGCTGTCGTCGGAAAAGATATCCGGGTACAGACGCCGGAATAATTGAGGCCGAACTTGGGATTGGGGTTGGCCGGCCCAGAAACGCCTGACCCGGTCTTCCTTGAAAATGTCGTAGCCACCGAAAATTTCGTCCGAGCCCTCGCCGGTCAAAACGACCTTGAACCGATTTTCCCGGACCAGTTGCGACAACCGGTAGAGCGGCCCGGGGGCCGTGCGCAGCAAGGGGACCTCGGTGTGCCAGACGACCGCCGGAAAACTTTCCCCGATATCCTTTTCGGTGCTATGGATACTGCTATGATTGGTCCCCAGGGCTTCCACAGCCCGGTCCTGGAATTCGGCCTCATTAAACCGTTCATCCGCGAAGCTGACCGAAAAAGTGCGTAGTTCGTTATTGAAGCGCCTTTTCACCAGGGAGGTGACGTAGGTGCTGTCCAATCCCCCGCTCAGATAGGCCCCGACCGGCACATCGGCCCGCAGGCGGATGCGGACGGCATCAACCAGCAACTCCTCCAGTTCCTCCACCCAGTCCGCCAAAGGCCGGTCTTCATAAGACGCAGAAGAAAATGGGATCTTCCAGTAAGGCCGGAGGTCCAGTCCTTTTTTATCAAAGACGGCAAAATGAGCCGGCGGTAATTGATAAACCCCTTTAAACGCCGTTTCGGCCCCCAGAGGCGACCAGCAAGTGAAGGTATCGGACAGGGCATTCAGGTTCAGAAGCCGGGAGAGGGAATCATCGGCAAACAGCGCTTTTATCTCCGAGGCGAAAATCAGGCGGATGCCCGAATGATGATAGAATAGGGGCCGGATGCCCATCCGGTCCCGGGCCAGAAACAGCCTCTTGTTGACAGCATCCCAGATGACGATGGCGAACTGGCCGTTTAACTTTTTAAGGCACTCGGGGCCTTCCTCTTCAAAGAGGTGGAGGATGATTTCCGTATCCGTCCGGGTGTAAAAAGCATGGCCTTTTTGAACCAGATCCTCCCGAAGTTCGGGATAATTAAAAACCTCCCCGTTATAGATGATCCACAACGTTTGGTCTTCATTGTGGATGGGCTGATCCCCCCCGCTCAGGTCGATGATGCTCAACCGGGCATGGGCCAGGCCCGCGGTTCCGTCCCGGTACAGCCCGAAGGCATCCGGCCCCCGATGATGGACAAAGCCGATCATGTCCCGGAGCAGGGGTTCGGAAGGAGGAGCGTTATAGTCGATTATTCCGGCGATGCCGCACATAGGGGATGCGAGAACTACATTTCAAATATAAAATTTCTTGGATGCCGGTTGCAGGATGCAAGCTACATGCTGCCGATTTAGAAAACAAAGGAATTTAATCTTCCGCCTGACGCTTTCCGTCTTTTCAATTTGATATTTGAAATGTCTTTATGCCTTGGCACTCTCAGGCTGCATCTTTTTTTGAAGATATTGGACTACATTGCTGATCGAATCCAGATTCTCCGGAATAAGCTCCTCGTCGTCGACTTCGATGCCGAAGGTTTCCTCGAGAAAGGAGACCAGTTCCAGGACGCCGGTGGAGTCGATGATTCCGTTTTCGAGGAAGGAATCCGTTTCTTTCAAGCCATTGCCGGATTCTCCGAAAAGAAAGTTGTCGATGATGAATTGACGAATTTGTAGATCAAGTGCTTGGGTCATGTCGTCTCCATAGATAATTTAGCGGGAACTTTCCCTGAAAAGGGAAACATTGCAAATATCAAAATGGCCGAGGGCTAAGAGAACAAAACATTTCAGAATGACAGGCCCTCAAAGCGAGGGTTGCCCAGAACCAAAGACCAATATTCTTCGCGGAGTTTATTCTGGGCCGAGGATCGAGATCCTTCGCTTCGCTCAAGATGACCAGCGCAGGACTCAGGATGACATAAAAGAACTTTTCGCGAAACCATCGTGGGTCACCCGTCAAAAAACCGTTCGGTTTTTCTCCTCCCCCTTGCGCCCTCACGTTTTTTCAATTTGAAATTTTTTTCTCCCTTCTCCGCTATGACCTCAGCTCATTCCAATCGTATATTATCCAGGTAGAGATCGATTTTTTTGAGATTGTTGGGCACAAAAACCATGAATTGGTCGATTTTTTTCAGATTCATGGGTTTCTTATGCAGATTGGTTTTGATGGTGTTCAGCGGTATTTCCAGGCGGTTCTCGCCCGGACCTAGGGGGTAGGTCTTATCGAACCGGTTGGCATACTCCCAGGCGCTTTTATGATCATCGATGCGGACATGAAAAGGTATTTTTCTTGACCCGGGAATAAAAACCTCCATTTTCAGGGCCCTCCACTTCGACCAATCCGATTTAATGTCTCTAAAATTGATCCCGGGGTACTGGCCCGGTGGAAGGGTCGCCTTGAGGCTGCTTTTTCCGGAACTTTTATAATCCTGGGAAATTTCAAACCACTTATGACATTCCCAGTTTAAGGCTTCCAATTCCCTATCGGATTCGAAGTCAAAAAGTTTGCCTGACGGGTCGGTTTGGTACCTTCGGTCAATATGGAAGGCCTTGTTCAGAGCCAGCGGAACTACATTAAACGTGTCCAGGAAATCGGAGAAAGAAAAGCCGGGGAAAACGACCATCGGCGGAGAATTGGAAATGGAGATATCCCCCGATTCCCCGCTGGTTTCTTCGAAAAATTGGAAGAAGGCGACCTCCGGCTTGACCCCGAGACGGAAGGGCAGGAAACTGGTGCCGATCCCCTTGCTAACATACATTAAGGTCCGGCCTTTCTGGAAAAAGCCTTCCACAAATTCCAGGCCGGATTCCAGGGGCAGGAACTTGTTCAACCATTTGAACCCCCACCACTGGCCTCCGTGGGTGTGCCCGCAAAGAACCAGGTCTATGCCGCTATCGACCGCCTTCTGAAAAACCTCCGGGGAGTGAGCCAGTAGTACCTTGGGGACCTCCGCGGAGATTCCGATCAAAGCGGCCCGCAGGTCCGCCTTTTTACCCACGGGATCGTCCAGGCCAAGGATGGCCACTTTCCTGCCGGCAAAGGTCCTGATGACGGAAGCATTCCGCAGATAAGCAGGATGACCGTCCCGCCGCAAGGATCTGGAGCCTTTTTTATGACAAAGCAGGCAGGATCCGTTTTCATTATAATAATCGGTATTCCCCAGGATACCGTAACTGCCTTGAGGGGCCTCGAAATTATTCAGAAAGCTGAAACCGGGCTCATACGGGCCGTTATACTTGATCAGGTCCCCGGTAAAAAAAATGAGATCGGGCTTTTCTTTTTGAAGGATCGCCCGAACCTGGTCTTCCCTCTTCCCGATGTTTTTGATGTGCAGGTCGGAGAGGTGGGCTATTTTAAGACCATGAAGGGCTTCTCCCAGGGTGGGGCTCTTAACCCGGTAATGCCGCACCTCGACGGTCTGGGTGTCGTAGTAGGCCCTGGACAGGAAAGCCAGCAGAAAAAGACCGATAAATAATAATACCTTTTTCAAATTTCAAATGTCAAATTGCAAAATTGCATGGGGCAGAGAGCAAAGGACAAAGGGCTTGTCATTCTACCCTGTTTTTAAACAGGCTACCGCCATCTCGAATACATACCATGTTTTCGTCGGTTATATTTTCTCATTTTTAATCCACCGAGTAAAGTGGGCTAAAAGTTACAAAATGTAGTTCAGGCTTCAAATGTTATAAAAGATTTTTTTGCTTTTTCGCTTGGTTCCAGTCGCTAAGCGCTCTTCCCCTCTTACCTTGCCCCTTTGCCAAACAAAACCACCTTAACGGTTTCGAAGATAATCAACAAATCAAATAAAATAGATACATTTTTGATATAGTAGAGGTCATATCTCAATTTTGCTAACGCGTCTTCCTGGGTGGCCCCGTACGGATACCGGACCTGGGCCCAACCCGTAATGCCCGGCTTCACGGTCAGTCGTTGCGCGTAATAAGGAATCACTTTCAGCAATTCTTCCACAAAACAGGGCCGTTCAGGCCTGGGTCCCACTAAAGACATCTCCCCTTTAAGGACGTTAATAATCTGCGGGACTTCATCCATTCGGCTGATCCGCAGATAGCGCCCTACCCGAGTCACCCGGTCGTCATTTTTTTGAGCCCACACGGCCCCGTTGGTTTCGGCATCCATTCGCATGGACCTGAATTTAATAAGTTGGAAGGGTTTCCCGTTTTTTCCCAAACGCTTCTGTCTATAAAAAATCGGCCCTGGAGAATCCATCTTGATTAAAAGGCTGATCAGGGCCATCATAGGGAAGAGAAGGAACAGCATGAATAGAGCCAGGGCGATTTCAATCGGCCTTTTGAGGAAAAAGAAAAATCTGGGGTTTCGGAATCCATCCCCGAAGATTAAAAAACTGGGGTTAAGATGTTCCACCTGCAGGCATCCGGTCAGGTGTTCAAAAAACTGGATACCCTCTTCGATGGGAATTCCTTGCATCTTGCAAGCCAGGAGCTCAGAAGCCGGAAATTTTCCCCTTCGATCGTCCAAGGCAATGATGATCCGGTCTATATTCCTCTTTTGAACCAAATCCTGGATCTGGGAATGGTCGCCGATGATTCCCGGATTGACCAACGGTTCGCCGACCCGGTCCGCATCATAGGAAATAAAACCCATTACCTGAAAACCGGTGTCTTGCTTCTGGATGATCATCTTGGTGATCTTAACGGCCAGTTCTCCGGAGCCCACAATCAGGAGCCGGTGATCCAGCCGCCCGGTCCTGACCATAAAAATGTAAAAGAGCCTCCAAGCGATAATAAACAGGGCGATAAAACCAACGGCAATCAGGAGTACCCCCCGACCTACAATCAAATCTGGAATTAAATAATAAAAGACCGCCAAGATAACGGAGGAGGTCCCGAGGGATTGCAGCAGCCGAATGACCAGCTCGATACTGCCTTGGAAAAATTTCAGGTCATAGAGGTCAAAATAATACAGGCAGAGCTGAGTGACGACCATGATTATCAGTGCCCGGGAGAAAAAATCCGGCCAAGAGTTAATTTGATAAAAATCTCCCTTAAACCGTACCATGGTCGCCAAAAAGACTATGGCCAGGATGAAAAGGCTTTCAAAAACAACATAGCCTAGCTTCCTCAGGGGTATATATTGATTGAAGACTTTGAGAATCATAGCCCTCGTTCTTTTCGCCCAGGCAGCAATTTCTGCCAGAAAGATTTCGGTGGCTCGGGCTGGTTGTGGGCGTACCCATAGCCATACCCGGAATAATGCCCATTGGAGCCGAAGTAACGCTTAAAGAGGGCCGAGGATTTGAACTCAACTTGATTCAAAACCACGCCCAGGATTTTTTCCTTATCCAGGGACCCAAGGGCCTGCTGGACCGTCTCCCGAGGCGTCTGGCCGGCCCTTACTACGATG
>Ga0209048_10005428_pt1 | contig 12033 bp, 9 predicted proteins | sample FrelakmetCRP12CR_FD_187146 | JGI IMG/M metagenome (GOLD analysis project Ga0209048, IMG submission 187146) | Freshwater lake sediment microbial communities from the University of Notre Dame, USA, for methane emissions studies - CRP12 CR (SPAdes)... | ecosystem: Environmental > Aquatic >... | reverse complement strand
TGAGCGCTGAACCTGAAGAAGAGATTCCAGTTGCATATGAGATATTACGCTCGCTCGAGTTACGCAATCGTGGTGTTACCTTCGTCTCCTGTCCTTCCTGTGGCCGGGTCGAAATCGACGTAATAAGTGTAGCTAATGAAGTAGAGAAGCGCCTATCCAAAGTGCAGACACCGATCCATGTTGCTGTAATGGGTTGTGTGGTGAATGGACCGGGTGAGTCACGCGACGCCGATGTTGGGCTTGCCGGTGGAAAGGGGCGCGGGGTCATCTTTCGCAAGGGCGAAGTGATCAAAACCGTACCTGAAGATCAATTCCTGGACGCTGTACTCAAGGAAGTAGCAAGTCTTCTACCCGAGAGTGAGGCGAAGTTGGTGTATCCAGAAGGCGGTATTCAAGAGACAGCCGGTGTTCATCGTACCAGAGACGAGGGCATTGGCCTGCAGGTGTTGAAAAAGTAATACAAGTATACAAAAAGGCGGCTTTGCGCAAAGCCGCCTTTTTTGATGGGCGATACAGAATTCGAATCTGTGACCTCAGCGATGTCAACGCTGCGCTCTAACCGGCTGAGCTAATCGCCCGTATCCAAAGAGTAGGTATCAGAGTGACCGCGCTATCGCGGCTTGGAAAGGTACGCGTCGTCAGGGCGCACATGTCAACGTAGCGCTCTAACCAACTGAGCTAATCGCCCTTGAACACGGATAATAATAGCATTGCCTTAGGCAGTTGTCAAGAAAAAATACAAAAATTCTGAGCAATTGAAGAGCTGCTTCCCCAAAGTGTAGGATGTTCTGAAACAAAATATGTCATTTCCTGATTGAACGTAATACACCTTACACCACATTGGAATTCGATGATATACTTTGATAAAGAGATATGAGTGTTAAAACTTAGACTGCTCACGATTTGCCGATAAGTTCGCGAGATACGACCAATCAGAGAACCAATGCGAAACCACGGTCGTAACTATAAGTGAAGAACAGTGCCAGACAAGCAAATCACGAAGGAGCAATTTGCATGCGTACTTCAGGGCCTGCTATTTATGACCTGAGAACACTATTTAAAAGCTTCAACAGGCGGCGCCTTATTAATATATTCGCACTCATCTGTCTCATACCGATTATCTGGATTGAACTTGGAATGGTACAGGTACGTGCCACTTCGTTTGACCATACTGCACCAACTGTCAATAACAATTGTGCCCAGGCTCACTCTTCACCAGATGGCAACCCTTTCTCTCTTTGCCCTGGCCCATTTCCTATTGGGGGCAATTGTGTCTGGTGGGCATGGGAACAGTGGCATCTGCTTGGATACGATTTGCCTCCCAACTGGGGAAACGCAGCCGATTGGATCGTAGATGCTGAACGCGTTGGTCTACCTCTAGGGACAACACCTCGCCCCGGTTCAATAGCTGTATTTCCACGTGCAGACGGAGTATGGGCTTTTGGTCCTGAGGGACATGTGGCCTTCGTGACCTGGGTCAGCCCCGACGCAACGAGTTTCAACGTAACGTATCAGAACTATGGAGATGCAACTCCAATGCACGTTGGTAGAAGCTATAATGTCTCTGTCATCAACGAACCACGCTTTCAAAATGGGGAAATGCGATTTATTTACTTTCCAAAACTTATTGACCCAGCGCGATTTAGCCAACTTCCTGGCGTGAATGACAACGGGATTGCTCAGATTGCATTGGCGAACAATCTCTTGAACAGCCGCATCACGCTCGGCTTGCCTCCAGGATCAATTGACCAGGGATTTAACGCAGATTTTACGGGTTCAGGGTTCACTGATCTGCTCCTTTACAACCGGCAACAAGGAAGGCTGGATGTGCTCACCTTTTCGGGTAAGGTTCAACAACACACACCAAATAATGTTCGGAACAATCCAGATAACCAATCTGGCAACAATTCTTTGATCACACAACGTATTCGTTTGGGTGATGCAATAACACATGTCAATGGCTGGGGTTCATCTCTAGATATCCATATCGGAGATTTTACTGGCAGTGGACGCTCAGAGATCTTGTTGTATGATCGTGAAACAGGGAACATTCAACTGTTAAGTCTGTCAACGAAACTCAAGATTCAGAAGCATGTTACTTTTCCTGGCTGGGGTACGAGTTGGGAACTCTATACTGGCCAATTTGATGCACAACACACCGGTGTCTTCATGTATAACCCATTTGCATTCCCGAATCCTGCACCTGTGCGTAATCCCACTCCCAAACCGACTGTTGTTCACAAACCCAGTCCCACGCCTGTACACAGCCCAACCCCCAGTCCAACTCCTAAACCCAGTCCTAGTCCTACTCCTAAACCCAGCCCCAGTCCTACTCCTAAACCCAGTCCGACCCAAACTTCAACCAAAACGACTTACACAAACTGGGAATTTGGGAATTTCAAGTTCAATACCACTCCACACCCCGGACAAGACCTTAGCGGAAGTGTACTCCAAAATTGGGAGACACAGGGACGATTGAGTAATGTTATGGTCTTCAACTTCAAAAAGGATTTTAGTATCAATCAGCAGCAGCAGTACACACTCTGGCATGATTCCTGGGAAGTGTATGTTGGCCGCTTCGCTAATCCTCGACAGGACGGCATCTTTCTTTATGATAGAATCCAGGGTGAGGCCCGCATACTGGACTTCAATGGCAAATTGGTTGTTTCACAATACCAGGAATTACACAACCTGGCAGGTAACTGGGAAGTCCATAGTGGGAATTTTAACAACTCGAAACACGCACAGGTATTGCTCTACGATCCAAGTAGCGGAGATGTGAAATTTCTCGTTTTCGGATCGGATTTATCATTAATACGTCAAAAAAGTATATTCGGATGGGGAACCAATCGTGTCTTATACATAGGTCACTTTGGCCTTCCCTCTCTAAGTGTCATGCTTTATAACTCACACAAGGGACAAAGTACCTTCATGGCTTTTGATTCATCGCTGCGAGTATCAGATCAATATACAATTTCAACCTGGGACCAAAATTCCCAAATACTCGTAGGTTCATTCCTTGATCGTTCGCGCTGTCTGGCAAGCCACACCTGTAGCAATGGTGATGATATCCTGGTACTAAATAGGAGGACTGGCCGGGCGAAACAATTCGTCTTCTCTTTTGGCAATAACTTCAAGGTCTTCGATAATCGCACACAATCATTTCTTCGTGAAGGTGCGGCATCGAAGCCCTTTCTTTCAACAGTTGATGCTACCTCTTTTAGCTTGTTGTCAACGCTTGACACAAGCATCCACAATGAAGAACTCTACTGAGCAAGCCTCGAGCCTGAGGAATATCTATGCTGGCCTTTAGGACAGTTGACAAGAAGCGCGCAGAGGGTGATACTACAGTGCAAGCATAGTTCATAGCACAATGAATAATAACATTTTGCGCATTTCTCTTTAAAGGACTGCCAGATAGATGACAATTGAAAAAGATTTTTTCAGGCAAGTGATGGGCCAATTCACTACCGGTGTTACTATTGTAACAGCTCGTAGCCAGGATGGGCTGGCAGGTCTTACCGTCAACTCTTTCGCCTCGGTCTCGCTTGACCCCCCACTGGTCTTAATCTGCGTTGATTTATACAGTACAGCACTGCCATTCATTCGCGCAAGTGGGAGCTTCGCTGTCAATATTTTGACAAGCAAGCAAGAGAACCTTTCTCAATGCTTTGCAACTACTTCATCAGAACGCTACGAGCATTTTTGTCATGCAAGTTTCCATGTTGCTTCCACAGGCTCTCCGATTCTTGACGGAGCGCTTGCATTTATTGATAGCCGTATTGTGGCGGAATATCCAGGAGGCGACCACGTAATTTTTCTTGGTCTTGTTGAGGCAATGGGTACAAATGACCACGCTGCTTTTGCTGTTGAAGAGGAGCAGGGACAAAGCAACTTGATAGATTTGAAGATCAGAGAGGCGGGTCATTCCAATAACCAGAACCACATTGAACAGAAATCCCCTCTTGTCTATTATCAAGGCAAGTACCGGCATTTGACTCAAGATTATCAACGCCCTAGCCTCGCTGCATCTTATGCTGAAGATGTTAAGTGAAGAACTATCAACCAGACGGCAAGAAGCCATCATAGAGTTACAACAACGTATACGTTCTTGCCGCCGTTGCGAAGAACATGGCTATATTTCTAACACGCAACCTCTTGTAACTGGACGTCCAGATGATCGGATCATGGTAATAGGTCAGGCCCCTGGTCATCGTTCAATTGCGAAAAGACGCTCATTCAGTGGACCTGGTGGTACCATATTGCAGAAATGGCTTGAGCAGGCGGGTTTCCCTTCTGGCTATCTTCACTCGCACGTCTATCTTAGTTCGCTCACTCGCTGCGACCCTGGACGCAATCCCCGTGGAGATGGAGATCGGCGTCCATCTCCATCCGAAATCGCTCTTTGCAAACCTTTTCTGGATGCAGAGTTCCGACTACTTCAACCTGAGGTAATTCTACTTGTGGGTACAATGGCAATTGAGGCTTTTTTCGGAAAAGTGAAACTTGAGGAAGTGATTGGCACATTTCAGGAACGCGAAGGAATGTTGTTCCTGCCGCTACCCCATCCGTCGGGTGTAAGTCGTTGGCTCAATGAGCCTGAGCACCTCAAGCTACACCAGCGCGCACTGGAGATCCTTGCAGCATGGCGAGTGGCTTATAACCTTTAACACTCTTTCTCAGACACATTATTGAACATTTATGAAACGATCCCACTATCTCTATGAACAACAGGCTAATCCGTCTCTTCAGCTCTCTTGTGCATATGATACTCATGCACACCTTTTTTTAGCGTTCCGAGAGCTAACGTAGCACATGTTGGACGAGTCATCACCAACTCGCGTCCCAACTGCTCCATCAGATCTTCAAAGCTCATCTGTTCAACTTCTTCAGCTGTCATTCCTTGTGTTATCTCCGTTACGTAAGAAGCCGCGGCGCTACTGATGGTGCAGCCTTCGCCTTCCCATTTAACAGCCTCTAATTTGCCATTTATATCAAAACGGGCATGCATAGTAATGACATCCGCACACCCAGGATTTCCTCCACTCAGACTTACATCAGCCTCCTCTAAAGGGCCATAATTGCGCGGATTTTCATAATGATCTATGAGAAATTCAATTGCTTCTTGTCGATCCATTCGTATCTATTTCCTCCAGGAACGAAACAGGGTGACCGAGAGGATCCGCCCTTACTATACGAGCCAGGGATGTCAACCGATCGCGTATAGTAGGTGCGTACCCTTGCAGTCGCCCCGGGGGCTGGGCTTGACTCCACCCTCACTTCTTAATGTTAAGGTTTCTCGATAGGCGCCTTGACTAGATTACCCCATTCAGTCCACGACCCATCGTAATTACGGACACGTGGATAGCCAAGTAAATACGTCAATACAAACCATGTATGAGCTGATCGCTCGCCTATCCGGCAATAACTGATAACATCCTTATCGCGAGCGATGTCCTTGCCCTCATAGATCTGGCGTAATTCCTCGGCAGATCTGAACGTACCATCAGGATTTGCCGCTGTTGCCCAGGGAATACTCTTGGCGGTAGGAATGTGCCCACCACGCTGAGCGCCTTCCTGTGGATAGTTCACCATGTGCAGCAATTCACCTGTATACTCTTGTGGCGAACGTACGTCGATCAGGCGACGATTGGGATCCTGAAGTCCTATCAACACATCGTCACGAAATGCGCGAATAGACTCATCCATTGCTTGCGCATGATACGTTGCAGGCTCGAAGTGAGGCACTTCTTTTGTGAACTGGCGACCCTCTATCTCCCATTTTTGTCGTCCACCATTCATAATCTTCATGTTTTTATGGCCATACATGGAGAACAACCAGAATGAATAGCAGGCATACCAGTTGTTTTTATCTCCATACAGAACAATGGTCGTCTCATTGCTAATGCCCCAATGGCTCATAAGATTTTCGAAGCCCTGCTGATCTACGAAATCACGACTAACCGGATCCTGTACATCAACATGCCAGTCAAGTTTGACAGCTCCAGGTAAATGACCAATTTCGTACAACAGTACGTCCTCATCAGCCTCAATGAGACGCACAGTGGCATCATTGAGATGGTTGGCAACCCAATCCGTTTCGACTAACACTTCAGGATGAATGTAACCAGAAGAAGCATTTGCGCCCGAAGTCGCTGTTTCTGTACCAGACATTTCTTATGTCCTCCCTAAAATAATTCTACTATCGCTCACAAGCCATACCCTAAAATTCAGCTTTGTGATGAAAGTGTTCAAGCAATGCAGCTTACATTGCTTGTTTTTGATAACAATGTTGATCTGTTTTATATTCTACTTCCCAACTCGGAATTAGGCAAGCGCTACAAAATCGCATGCTTCTTACTCTACGAGTCTTATACTTGCTAAAGCGCTTAGTCGTTCCGCCAGCCCTGTATTGCGTAACGCTACACGATTATTCCTGACAGCAGCCTCCAAAGCGCGTAATTGACCGACTATCACGCAAAGGCGCTTAGCGCGGGTGATAGCTGTATAAAGTAGATTACGTTGGAGTAGCATGTAATGCTGATTGACAAGCGTAAGCACGATAGCTGGATATTCACTTCCCTGGCTCTTATGCACAGTCACAGCATACGCCAACACCAGTTCATCCAATTCATGAAAATGATAACTAACCAGCAGTGGGCCTGATTCTTCCAAAAACTCAACTTTGACGGTAGAGTTTTCCTTATCGATTGCGCGGATCCAGCCAACATCACCATTGAAAACACCCTTATCATAGTCATTTCGCACCTGCATCACTTTATCACCGAGCCGTAAAACATGGCCGCCCCATTCAAGTGTTTCTGATGCGCCTGGATTCAGTCGTGCCTGCAATTCCTCATTTAAATTGGTTACACCCAACGGTCCTTTATACATTGGAGAAAGTACCTGTATATCGGTCATGGGGTTGAGGTGATAATGAGTTGGAATGCGGCGCTGCACGAAATCAAGCACTAAATGCTGAGCTTTAATTGGATCCTCCTCAGGAACGAAAAAGAAATCACCTCCCGCATCTCGCTTCAATGATGGCATTTGACCTGCATTGATACGGTGAGCGTTCACTACAATCTGACTTTGTTGAGCCTGGCGAAAGAGTTCCGTCAAGACAACAGATGGTATGGCTCCGCTACGCAAGAGATCGCGCAGCACATTTCCTGGTCCAACAGAGGGGAGTTGATCAGCATCCCCTACCAGCAAGAGGTGAGCATCAGCGGGCAATGCCTTTAGTAGATGATAAAAGAGCAGAATATCGACCATTGATACTTCATCGACGATTACAAACTGGTAGGGCAGAGGATTCTCCTCATTGCGTTGATACGTATTATCATGTGGGGCATATTCCAATAACCGGTGCAGTGTCTTTGCTTGAAAACCGACTGCACCAGTTGCCTCGGTAAGCCGTTTAGCTGCTCGTCCGGTAGGAGCAGCCAATGCCACTTCGATCTTGCGCTTGCGCAGCACCATTAGCAAAGCACGAATCGAAGTCGATTTTCCTGTGCCTGGTCCTCCAGTTAATATGCTGACTTTCGAAATATACGCCATCTGGACAGCATTACGCTGCTTTTCAGTCAGTATCATATTGCGATTCTGCGCCAGATAGTTGAATACTGTATCCCAATACTGCTGGCTCACAGGTGGTAGCTTGCTTTGTGAATGTAATAACCTGCGTAAAATACGTGCTGAACCATTTTCGGCATGCCAGAAAGGCCCAAAGTATATGCGCTGCTGGGGAGTCGATTCTTCAGCTTCACTCAAATTATTCAGAGGTTCGGGATCATCCGCTGCTCGTGGATCCACAGTAACCTGGACTGGTAAAGGAGGCTCCACAAATACATCTCGATCTCCACGCAATTGGTCCATGGCACTTGAAATAAGTTCATTGGGCGCTTGTAGTATCTCTGAGGCACGGCGTATCAATTCATTTTCAGGTAAATAGCAATGACCATCTTCATTGGCTGCTTGTGTAAGTACATATTTCAGCCCACTTACCATGCGTGGCATACTATCAAGGGGCAATCCAAGCTTAACAGCAATTACATCGGCAGTACGAAAAGCAATACCATGTACATCCTGCGCCAATTGGTAGGGATTTTCACGCACGACCTTAATCGAATCCTGCCCATATTGCTTATAGATGCGAGTTGCAAGGTTCATAGACACATCGTGTGATTGCAGAAAGAGATGAAGTTCTTTGATCTCACTCTGTTCAGCCCAAGATTTCTCAATCTGCTCGCGATCTTTCGCACTTATCCCTTTCACCTCACTCAACCGTTCCGGTTGCTGTTCGATAATCGCCAGCGTTTGTTCTCCAAAATGTTCGACAATTCGTTGTGCCTTTTTTGGCCCCACGCCTTTGATCAAGCCAGAACCAAGGTAGCGTGTAATACCTTCTTTTGAAGCTGGAAGCCGCTGGGTGAAGTTGGTTATATGTAGTTGCCTACCATATTTCGGATCTTTCTCCCATTCTCCTTCGACCGACAATAATTCTCCAACATTGACCCCAGGGAGCACTCCAACAATTGTTGTCAGATCATCACGAAAGAGCCGTCCACTGTCATTTGGACGAAAGCGTGCGACTGTATAGTGGTTATCTTCGTTTCGAAATACGATACTCTCGACGGAACCTTCAAGCCTGGGCATAAACATTATTCCACATACATGATGGCTAGAGCTTTTACTATTACTGCCAGTATAATATAGATATCAAGATTGACACAACTATCAAACAGGGGAAAGGAAACACTCACATATGACAGATACACCCCAACCAGCTCATGATCAGAAAAAAACACAGGTACAGGACTATTTCTCGCGTACTGCCGATAGCTATGTCGCCAGTTTCTCACATCGCTCAGGAGACGACCTCCAACGTCTCATTGAACTGGGAGAATGGAATCCACAACTTACAGCTCTCGATATCGCAACGGGAGGTGGACACACCGCTCTTGCCATCGCGCCATTTGTAGCTCGGGTAACAGTTACAGATTTGACGCCTCTCATGCTTGAAAAAGCGCGCGAGTTTATACTTGCTCAAGGTGTATCCAATGCACTCTTTCAAGTGGCAGACGCCGAACAACTCTCATTTTCGTCAGAAAGTTTTGACCGCGTAACGTGCAGAATCGCACCACATCATTTTCCAGATCTATCCCAATTCGTCTTAGAAGTTGCACGAGTCTTAAAAACGGGAGGACTATTCCTGCTCATTGATTGTATGGCACCCAGCGATGAAGAACTCGACATATTCGACAATACCATCGAAAAATGGCGTGATCCATCTCATGGTAGATCATGCACAGCAGAGGAGTGGCAAGCGCTTTTAAAAGAGGCAGGTCTATCAATCGAACATATGGAATTCTTTCGTAAAACACATCAATACGACGATTGGACTGCCCGCTCCCAGATGCCTGTAGACGAAAAAGCCAGGCTATCGCAGTATATTCTAGAAAGTAATAACCGCATACTGACATACTTTGAAATAGTACGAAAGCCGGATGGTCAGCTTGCAAGTTTTACCAACGATTTTATTTTCATCAAAAGCCGAAAGAATATGTGATTCGGCCAATGCAGATTCAACATTATCCGCATATGCTAAACGTACGAGAGACAAAAATTGAAGGACAAGGCTATTTTCAGATTCTCAAACAAAAAGAGTACTTTTCCTTACACCGCTCGCTGCACCGAGTGGAGTAGTTTGACATCACTGTATGTAAAGACGAAGCGCATTTCTTAATAAGAGTAATGTCCAAACTCAGATTTTAAGTACTCATATATTGAGTATACTTGCAAAAGAAGAGTAAGTCAAGGAATGTTGCGGCATAATAAATACTTATGATTCCTACCCAGTTCACGCGCTGTGGAAAACAGCATTGCCACAAATGTAAAGAAGGAGCAGGATGTGCTTTATCCTGCTCCTCGTAAAGTCCTTTGAGTGTATTAAGCCCTGCGAATACGAAATGAATAGAAGATGGCAACGATACCACCAACAATCATGAACGCGCCAAAAACAACAGGCAATAGGAGAACTGCTCCAAAAACGTTTGCAAATAAGTAGAGTGCGATTATGATGGTCAATATTCCAAGAATGCCCGGCCCCCAACCTCCACCAGTAAACGCTCTGATCAGTCCCATAATGCCCATGATCAATGCATCAACAGCCAAAAAGACCACTAAGAAAGTGAGGGTTAGAGCTGTAGCATATAGAGGGTGGCGAAGCACCACCATACCAGCAATGATACCTAGAATGCCCATAAACAATAGCCACCCCCAATGGGTGCCAGTATTAGGGATGAAGATCTCGATTATCGAGAAAATTCCGCGGATAAGCCAGTAGAATCCTAGCACTGTAACCAGGAATACTGAAGTAGCACCAGGTGCAGTGATCAAAAAGAGACCGAAAATGAGTGCAAAAATACCTTCCACAAGGACAATCCACCAGGGAAACCCGGGTGTTTCAACAGCAGTTGCAGTCTTACTTGCCATATGATAAAAATCCTCCAAACTAATAAACTACTTTCTCCAGATCAGGAGAAGACTTGAACAACTTTCTCAGAGTTCACCTCTATTATTACTACTTATTTGCTACATACCTCCCTTCATTTTTGCAATCATCGATCAGAATAAAGCATAATAAAGACAATCTGCTTTGGTAGCACTATAGAACAGAGCAATGTCTAGCTTGAAAAGCTGATTCCAAACGAAATCCTTACCAACTATTCCTGTTGTATAGTACACCAACATTATCTGTAGTATAGCAAAAGCAGAGACTATAAACAATAGGCTATAAGAAATTTTAGCACCTGAAAGGATTTTTCCATTATGGCCCAGGACAATTCAAAACTTTCAGAAACACAGCAACAGGCAAAGACGCGTCAAAATATTGTAGAAGAGATAACACGTAAGTTTGCTGCTGAAGATGATGGATTAAAGCATGCTTTACATGCTGCTAAACAGGCGGGCTTACCAGAAATTCAAATTTCTCCTATCCAGGGGAAATTGTTGCAACTCCTGGCTGTTGCCTGTAATGCGCAAAAAATTCTTGAAATTGGCTCGTTAGGCGGATATAGTGGTATTTGGCTTGCTCGAGCATTACCAGCTAACGGCCACTTCATAACCCTGGAAATTAATCCTACGCATGCCGAGTTAGTGCGTAACGCATTCGCACAGGCAGGGGTGAGCGATCGCACAGAGGTTAGGGTTGGCAAGGCTCTTGATCTACTGCCACTTCTTACCGAGGAAGCTCCTTTCGATCTCATTTTTATCGATGCAGATAAACCTCCCTATCCACAATACCTTGATTGGGCGCTACGTCTGTCAAGACCTGGGAGCATTATTGTTGCTGACAACTGCATACGTAGCGGCAAAGGTTTCGAAGAACCTCAAGACGAAGGTATGGCTGGCATCGTAGCATATAACAACCGTATCGCCAGTGATCCACGCCTGGTTTCGCTCGACCTTGCTATGGACGATGACTATACTGACGGTTTCGCAATCTCAGTTGTGCGTTAGTGAGTGAAACACCATACCATTATCTTAAGGGAGAATATATCCTAAATGACCATAGATACTGACATGCATAGTCATGTATCACGCAGTTCCGCATTGCAAATGGCACTGGCAGCGCAGCAGAAGGGATTACGCGTACTTGGCCTTTCTGAACATGTCTTTCAAATGCAAGAAACACGACTCGCACTCCAACATCTGGAACCAGAAGGGCCTCTACTCACTTTTAATACATATATCGAAGACGTACGCATAGCCGCCAGTCAATCAAATGTTGATATACGTCTGGGTCTGGAAGTGGACTTTATTCCAGGAAAGAATGAGCTGATACATGCATTCATTCAAGAATATAACTGGGATTTTTTGATTGGTTCTGTACATGAAATCAATGGCATACAGTTTGAAGCAAACTACAAATGGAGCCGCGAAGAAGGCGAGGCACTCTGGCTCCAATACTTTGAGCTATTACGTAGCGTGGTGACTAGCGGACAGTTCAGCGTCGTTAGCCATCCTGTG
>Ga0209048_10005426_pt1 | contig 12036 bp, 12 predicted proteins | sample FrelakmetCRP12CR_FD_187146 | JGI IMG/M metagenome (GOLD analysis project Ga0209048, IMG submission 187146) | Freshwater lake sediment microbial communities from the University of Notre Dame, USA, for methane emissions studies - CRP12 CR (SPAdes)... | ecosystem: Environmental > Aquatic >... | reverse complement strand
AGATTCTTGTTGGCTATTATGTTCGCCTTTTCGAGAGCAGCCGCCAAAACACTTGCGCGCCCTACGTCCAATACGATCTGATGAGACTCCGTGAATTCTTTTTCAGGACACAGCACGTTAAACTCATGGTCGTAGAGCGCCTCACCGAGCGTCTTTGCATTTTTGATCGTCTGCTTCGCATAGGCCTTCCCGAATTCAAGCATTTCTACGAGCGTCACTGCGAGACCAGCAACGTGATGCAAGTGATGGTTGCTGACGGTTCCAGGAAACACAGCGTCATCGATCGCGTCGGCTAGTGCGCGCGTAGTAAAGATTATTCCGTGTTGGGGTCCGGGAAACGTCTTATGCGTCGAACCGGTCATCACATCAACTCCTTCGTTGAGTGGGTCCTGGAACTGCTCGCCCGCGATGAGGCCGAGCACGTGTGCGGAATCGTACACGATTGTGGCGCCGACGTCACGTGCAGCATCGAAAGCTTCTTTGACCGGGTGTGGGAAGAGAAACAAGCTCGCTCCAAAGAGTATGATTTTGGGCTTCTTTTCATAAATCGTCGAGACCATCGCATCTGTGTCGATATTCATCTCTTCGTAGTCGAAGGGATGTTTGACGATCCTCAGGTGACGAATACCCGGACCGGACTTCGTCCCGTGGCTTATGTGACCACCGTGAGAGGTGTCAAGTGCCATTAGTACATCATTTTGGCTTGAAAGGGCAAAAAAGGCAGCAATATTAGCGTTTACGCCCGAGATGGGTTGTACGTTAACGTGCTCAGCCCTGAACAGCTTGAGGGCTAAGTCGATGGCGCATTGCTCGACCTCGTCGATGTACTTAACCCCTTGGTAGTACCGGTGGCCAACCTTACCCTCGGCGTATCGATGGCCGAAATCGGATGCTAAAAGCTGACGCACGGCAGGACTAGTGATATTCTCACTCGCGATCAGCGGGAGGGATTCGCTGAACCACTTGTGATGGGCCCTCACCGATCGCGTTACGTCCTCGACGTCCATGGCATCTAGAGATTATGCGCGCCGATGATAAACCTTTCTCACTAGGCAACCCATAGCAAGATCGAATTCGATTTTAAAGACGTCAAAAGACGTTACTATTTATATCCCGCATTGATATGTAAGTGCAAAAGTTGGTTTCGAAAACTCCGAGGTGTTCGCGATGAGGCCCCTTCGCAAATCTCTACTCATCTTCCTTGTAGCCACCGTGCTGTTCATCATCGTTTACAGCTATGTCTTCCTCTTCTTGATGGCCAGTGCAGAAGGCAGGTCTTATTCGATAATCGATGCCGTCTACTGGGTCATCGCAACGATGACCACACAGGGTCTAGGAGACATTGTCTTTGCAAGCAGCGTTGGCAGAATATTTGCAGTGTTTGTAATGCTGACTGGCATTATCATCTTCTTCGTAATCCTAATCCCTGTCGTCCTCGAGCCCGTGCTGGAGAGCGTTCGGCGATCGGTGCCAACGAAGTCAAAGGCTAACAATCACGTTTTGATCGTGGGCTACAACTCTCTGGTAGACGCGATTATCGAGGATTTTGAAGAGCGGGGTCTGCCGTACCTCGTTGTTCACGATGACAGGGAAGTGATTGAGGCTCTGGTCGAACGAAAGATCCCGTGCATATTGGGTGATCCTGGCGATGAAGTGACGCTACGAAACGCTCAGATAGAGCGCGCAAATAAGGTCGTTCTCAATCAGAGCGATGAGAAGAACGCCATTGTCGCGCTTGCTGCAAAGAAGCTTACGAAAGCGGTCATAATTAGTCTCGTTGATGACATGTCAAATGCCGTATACTTGCTCTATGCTGGTGCGGATAGAGTCGTATCGCCTAAACAACTGCTTGGCATTGACATTGGTCACAGGGCCGCCATGCCTGTGACGCACCGGCTTGTGGGGTCAACTCCCCTAGTAGGATCTTTGAGGATTTTTGAGCTTCCCATTCTCGGAGAAAGCGGCGTCAACGGGTTGTCGATCGAAGACGCCAAGATACGTGAGCGAACCGGTGCAACAATCATAGGCATGTGGAAGGGCTCGAAACTCAGCTTCAATCCATCGGCCTCTGAAATCATCACTGACACCACTGTGCTCTTGCTCATCGGCACAAAAAAACAACTCGACGCGGCAAAGGAACTCTCAATGTGCCGGCTTGATGGAACGTACTGCGCGATCAGGGGGCACTATATCGTCGCAGGTTACGGCGACGTCGGAAAACGGGCATCTAAGGTGTTGCGCTCAAATGGTATTGAACACATCATCATCGATACGCACCAAGGTGACGTGGTTGGAAGCTCCGCCGATAGGACAATTCTTAAGCAAGCAGGGATTACCGAAGCATCTACCCTTCTCGTCACGATCAATAATGACCTGGATGCAATCTATACAACTCTAGTCGCGAGAAAACTTAACCCTCAGATTGATATTATCTGTCGCGCAGTGCGCCCACAAGCAGTTGAAAAGTTGTATCAGGCGGGGGCAGACTTTGTGCTGTCCCAGTCCGTTGTGGCTGGCCAAGTCTTGCTGAAATTTGTTGACCCCCGGCCGGTAGGTACGCAACTACGGGAGGTCATGCTCTCAGAGGATATGAAGGTTGTCGAATATCCTGCTGGTCCGTCACTCGTAGGCAAAAGTCTAGAGGATGTTAAGATACGCTCACGCACCGGGAGTACCGTTATCGCCGTCACTATCAATGGAGCAACCACACCGAATCCCGATCCGCATCAAGTTATCCCTAACGATTCTTTTCTAACGGTTATCGGCACGCCAGAACAGATACGCGAATTTAAGCGTATCTTCGGATAGCTCTTTTATGGATTCTTTCGCAACGCAGTGCTCAACGCTAAAAAAGCTGCTTGCAGCATACAGACTCAGATCTTGGTATGTCCGTATCCTACCGTAAGGAAATGGATCAACCTGAACGGTTCACCGACGCGCACGCTAATGGCGTCGCAGCCACCCAGCGACGAAGGATATCACGAATAGTATGGCGAATATTGCCACCACAAGTAGAGCTGCGCTCTGTGCTATTCCAGATAGCCAAGTCAGTCCGAGCAGGCCCGCAACAACTGCAATCAGGAGAAAGATAATTGCCCACAAGATCAAAGTGCCACGCAAGGCCATGGTTCCACCTCAGCTGCTAAACTGGCTAAACTATATATAAGCATTTTCTTATCGCTCTTTTATCAAACGAAGTCGCAAAAAGTGAAGAATAGAAGATTCGCCCGCAGTTTACGGCACAAGCGGTGCGCCGTAACTGAACTCTTCAAACTCGAGGACAAACTCCCACAGCATCTGATCGGTGCACGAAGCGGTGAATGACGCGCTGTTTTGGGAAAGGGAGAACTCTTTGATTTCTTCTACCACCTCGCGGTCGCATTTGCGACAGTTATGCGGCCCCCGCCGAGAGCCCCCTCCGACGGGATCGCAGATGACAGTAGCAGCCTCTTGCGTCTGCTTCAGGACGTCGACTGCGGTCCACAACCACGGGGGCCTATAAAGGCCCTTTTTCCAAAGCGCCTCAACCAAAGTGCCTTTTTGCACGTTGCACAAGTTCAACGAAATCGTTTCTGCGTGTGGGGCAGCGTCGCGAACGGATTGGAGGGCGTCTTCCAAGGCTTCTCGTTCCGTCAGAAAAGGTGGCTTGAGGAGCAGATAGGCTTTAACAGTGAAGCCGTGAGAGCGTGCGGTTTCAGATGCCCTGACAAAGTCACGAAACGAAAATCCTTTGTTAATGTAGTTGTTTCGGACGCCGTCACTTGACGTTTCGAGACCAATTGCAACTTCAATGTGCTCGTTTGTCTTAGCGATATCCTCGCAGATCTCAGGCGTAACAAATTCCGGCCGACTCTCGACGATAACCTTTGGCATGCCCCTCAACTCAGAGAGGATTGCGTCTCGCACATCGATCGGCACTTCATCTTGATCAAGAAAGCTGCCTGAGGTGAACAGTTTCACGATCTTGAATGCTTTGCCAGAGCGCGCAATTACCTGGTTAAATTGCTTTTGAATGTCTGAGGCTTGCGTATAAGGGTTCGAGTCGATGTTGTAACCACACATCGTGCAACCGTCTCGGCGGGCCCACGAGCAGCCTTTAGTCGTAAGAACCACAGTAAGAGACGGCACGATGTCTCCGTTCAGTAGATCCATGCCAGTCCAGGCAGATCGCTCATTGCCACGTGCGCGGCTGCCGCTGATTCTTGGTTCTGGTTTCCGTGCCGTGTGTTCACGAGCTACATACAGTTTTTTCATCGCGACTCCACGTGCCGTACAGCAACGGCGCCACCGCTTTTCGACGCTTGCATCTCCCAACCGCTCATGAGGGCTCTTCCGACTGCAATGACGCGATCGTTCACTACGATTACCTCGTCAAAAGGCCGTATGCCAGGGTCGGCACTGAGCACACCGATCGCAAAAACTGTCCCTTTTGGTTCGAAGTCATCGATTTGCACGCAATAGCTACCCTCGCTCGCGCGCAGGTACCGTCGAGCGCCTTCAATCGTCAGAGCAAGGGTACCGTACATGCCCGTGATAGTTGCTATACGCTCTCCGCGGTCCGAGGCATAGTAGGTCGGAAAAAGCCCGCGGACTTTTGGAATCTCGGGAAAGATAGCTGCTGACGTGTGTAGGCCAAATTGAAAATCAGCGAGATCCCGCATGTAATCAAACCGCAAATCGCGCCGCGCCGGTGAACAACTATCAATGAGCTCTTGGGCGACAGTGCGTAAGCGCTCGAGAGAGGCGAAACTAAGAACGTTCTCATCAGACACGGTGTGAACTATTTTGATTCCTAGTGAGGTAGCAACTTCATCACAGATCTGTCGATAGGGGCCACTAACGTGTGCAATAACGCTTTCAAAGCCATTGACCGAAAGGTATTGACTGAGGCGCCCAGTTACCCACTCCCTCTCGTCGCACGTCCATTTGCCGGTGACCGGAATGTCGTAGTTGCTTGCAGGGTACATAATCTCGAGGCTGCGTGGAACAACGCCGATAGGCGACGTTATTATGGCCTCGTTAAGATACTGGCGCAGTTTATCGAGATGTGCAAGGATGATCCTATGGGACCGTGAGCGAGAGTAAGGTTTTCGCGCCGAACACGGAAGAAGAAGGAGGACGCCTTCTCTTTTCCGAAGGCGCTCGATGACGCGCTCGCCAAACCGACGTATTTCCGGCCTGTTGAGAGACTCTTGAGAACATGCGAGCAGGGTGGCTGTCCGCACAATCGGCGATCGCCGCTCAAAGTAACTGTACTCCTCGTCAAGTAATCGTAAAAGTGCTGTTAGTGCAGGAGCTGATCTACATCTTCCCTCCACAAGTTCCCTGAGAGTCCCGCGTTCGATATGCTCGGCTATCTTGTTGAGCTCTGCCTTGAGGGCTTTTTTGTTGTGGTCAGCTGCTAATGCCACCCTGTGCTCGAACGAAAGTTCCGTTATGTTGGCGCCATTGCAGGCGCTGCACAAACAGGGCCTAAGCGAAACCGCGTCAAATCGCCGCTCACCGTCGGCATCGATAAAGTACCCTTCGCGGGCCTCGACCTCTGCCATAACGGAATCAAAAAGATCAACGCCTGCATATACCAGCAAGCTCACGTTCTCTGGCGTTGCCAACGCCGGCACGTAAAGTGCTGAATCAGGATTTGCTAATTCTCTCGCCTCCACGAGCGCTTTGGTCAGGCCACGCGGATCATTGCGGAATCTCGCTGCGCCTGCAAGGATCACTATATCAGCATCGATTTGTTCTGCGCTCGTCTCTTCTTGAGCAGCGACGATCGCCACGTCGATTTCAACTCCGTGAATCGTCGATTCCTTCAGGAACTCAAGTTCTTCTTTGGACTCGAGGCTACAAGGCGTAACAAGTTCTTCGCCTCGCCACCTGAGCTTTCCTAAGCGGGCAGCACCGTCCCGCTTTGTTACCTCGAACTGGCGCGTCATGTTCTTTCACAAGGGTAAGAGCGTTGCATAAGAGCTTAGTTCGGTCAGATCGTCGTGATCCCACGTGCTATCATAGGCAAAGGTCGCTTCAACGTTTTTAGATCTGATAAGCGCTATCAGATTTCTCACAGCGGATTTGATTGAGGCGTAGTCTGGATCGGGGACTTCAGACTGACCGATAGGATACGTTTCTGCGAGCTCTTGTGGATAAGGACCAAAAGGGGCTTTCATAAGCAATGTGGCGTCAAACTCGTGTTCCATGTCCCGGGTCTTGATTCGGTTGGTTGTTATGAGCACGCGACCGGTCAATTCAAGGTTGTTAAGCTTTTTCGAGAAGCGTGCTACGTCCGGCCGCGCGGCAGATTCCGTGCACGTGTACATGAAAGTACTCCTCAGCGGTTCGATGGCTTCAAAGGATGCGCAGTTTTTTTGGATCGTTCGGAGGGCTTGCAAAAGCGCGGGATACCCGCATCGTCTTTCAACCAGCTCCCAGAGTTGCCCGTCAACTATCGCTTGCTTGATAGTGTTGAGCTCAGCAAATGACACCCAAAGGTTATGCTCGGCCAGTTCCCGTTCGGTGAGCTTCGGATCTCCGGCTGCGCAGACTGGACATGAACACGGCAAATAAGCGAGGTTGTCGAGTTGGTGAGTGCCGCTTGCCGTTAGATAGCGCCCGGCTCTCGCATAGAGCGCGTAGGCGGCCGAGTCGAACAGATCGCAGCCTAGTGCCACTGCGAGGGCGAACATCATCGGATGTCCGGCTCCAAAAAGATGAACGGGCTTGTTCAACGCCAATCCTGCCTTGCACGCCATAATGACTCTGCTCAGGGCAGCATACCGATAAGATTCCATAAGTGGAACGACCGCCCCGATCGGGTAGACGTCGGCGTTGAGCGTGCTGAGCAGCCGTGCGTGCTGCTCTCTCAAGTCGAGGTGCGTCGACCCTTGGATAGGCGCTGCTAAGAGCATTTCGGTTCCACAACATGTCGTTGCCTCCCGTATCCGTTCCAGCGTCACATTGAGTTCTCTAAGCGCCCGCTCAAATGGAACGTCAGGAGGCGTCGGTATATCAATTGGAGTTCCGATATCCGAGCCTATATCGCGCTGGAAAGCCACTATCTCGTCTGAGCGAATTTCGATTTTCCCATATGTAGCAAGTTGAAATGATCCTGAATCAGTCATAATCGGCCCGTCAAATCCGAGCAACTTGTGAATACCTCCAGAGAGCGCAGCTTCCTTCAAAGGGGGATTCCGGTAGATGATATACGCGTTGGTGATGAGCGCTGACGCCCCAAACTGACGCATCTCCTCAGGCGCAACGAGTGCCGCGTTCGGGTTTACGACCGGCAGCAGAGCCGGCGTTTCGATCGGTCCGTGTGGCGTATCAAGCTTGCCTATACGCCCGAATACGTCTTTGTGCGTGATTTCAAATCGATCAGGCATCGCCACCTCTTGGCATGACGATGATCTCCTTGACGCGGGCGTCGAAAAAATTGTTCATGTGCGCAGGGCGAATCACTATAGCGGTGTCAGAACCACTACCCGTGCCACCGACGGCGATAACGTCTTCAATAGGTATTGCGCTCGCATCAGCTGCCATGATCGCGATCTCCACACACACTTTGAGTCCGTGCCCGAGTAGGGAGCGAAGGGCTTCCGCGATGGTCTCAACGCGTGAAATGCCGCCGAACTTCCTCGAAATGCTCCTTTCAACTCCTGAAAGCACGTGCGATTGGGTCAATACCGTGACTCCTTGTCTTTCGAGCGTTTTGCGTGTTTCCGCGTCAAAACGCTGCGTGCCCTCTTGACTGAAGCCGGTATGGTGGGTCACAACGACCAGTTCTGCTTTGTTTTTGAGCGCCGCTGCAAATTTAACCGCGGTGGCGCCTGTTGTGCTAGCCACAACGACTTGCTTCAGACCGCTCCTTGCGACATAAGTCTGCACGGCGTCGATCACGTTTTCAGTGTTTTGAGGGCCGGGCTTCTCTAGGTAAATGATTTGTTCTTTTCGCATTGAACATCCCTCCCTTGAGCGCAAAAAGAGAAGCTCAGCGTTAGGACCCTCGGGTCTTGACTACGTCTTTAAGGATGCCGAGGGTCTCTCTCGAGAACATATCGCCAATATCTCTTCCGATCGAAAGGCTTTCGTCTGGTTCGATGCCGAGCGACGTCAGGCTTGTGATGGCGACGCCTTTGGGCGTCCCGCTCGTTGTGACGTTGATTCCTAGATGCATCTTCTCGCTGGCTATGCTTGCCGTTGCAATGCTCACTGTGAGCTTCTCGTCTGCAACGTAAAGATCATCACCAGATCTCGTCGTTTCAATGCCGTACATGTTTAGCACGGCTTGCGCGGAAATAACGAGTAATCGCTGTAACAAGTAGGATATGAACATATTTCCAGGGCTGTCAAAGCGTTCAACGATGAGATGGAGGACATCGTCGCCGGTTATCTTACTTTTGCCGCGAATATCCTCGCAGTCTTTCATGCGTTCTTCCGAGACGTCCATGCCACCCCGAAAAACGATAACACAATCGCCGAGTATGCCGCAGCGTTTGTAACCCCACAATGGTTCTATTTGTGATCCATCGTAGAACACGGGCTCTTCTATGACCTCAACGAGCATAACCCATAGTCTTGTTCTGAGCTTAAATAGTAACGGTCGCGAGGTTAACACATATAAAGATTTAAAAACAAATCTATTTGTAGTGAAGATTATTGGCTTTTCGTCTCTAAAAAAGACGTTGCTGGCATATCCTTCGATGGAGCTGCTGCCGCTCTCAGGCAATCTCTCGCTTGGGATAGGGCGGCGAACCTGCATCGGAAAGTGGCAGGCCGGTATGTATTATTCGTGCGACAGTGAAGAAGCCCCGGTGTGCGGGAGTTGCCAGGAGTTTAATGCCTGCGCAATCTGCACCGGAACGTGCCTGAAGGATGAAAAGACGTGTTTAGAAGAGCACGCGGTATATATCGCCATGTTCAGGCCCGACATTTTCAAGATCGGTGTGACGAAAGCCAGCCGACTTGATGACCGGCTGCGAGAGCAAGGTGCCGATGTGGGTGCAGTGGTGGACTATGTCTTAGACGGCGAACGAGCTCGAAGACGCGAGCGTGAACTGCAGAAGCGTTGCGGAATCAAAGGGACAGTCCGCCATTCTCAAAAAATGTTCGTTGACACTGAACTCGATTGGGCCGCTTGGGACGCTATGAAAACTAAGATGGACCTTCATGATGAAACTAAGCTCCGCTATTTTGATGTGCCATTCTGGATGCGGCCGTTGCAGGTGAAGAATATGCTCCTGGGCAGCGTCATAGGTGTAAAGGGGCGACTCGTCGTCTTGGAAAAAGACGCCACGCTTTACGGCTTTGACCTCAATAATGTCCTCGGCGCAGAGGTATTTCCGATTGGAAGCTCAAAAAGACAGATATCGCTTCACACATCCTGAGGATATGGTCAATTCGGCTGGCATTCACTCGAAAAAGAGGTTTTTTTGATTTATACCCGGGAAAGTCAACGACGAGGAGGGTAAACGGATTTAAAGACTTACGTGGTAACACTTAGACGTGGATTATAAAGCACTACTCACCCTTGCAGCTGCATTTTTCATACTCTTTGCTGCGGTGTTCAACCCCCTGCTCGCTGCTGGCATTGCCATCGGCTCTCTTATGGTATGGGCTGGTTATCTTCTCGTCACGTATGCTTATAAAACGAAGGAAAGGAAGGACGCGTAAAATGAACTCGCTTCAGACGAAGATGATTGCGGTTGTTATAGCCCTCATGCTAGTATTAGGCCTTCTGGTTTTCTACCTGTCAATACGGCCGTTTTAGCTGCTGTAAGCAATTACACGCTTTTTTGCCGGCTCTAAGGGTAATAATTACTTTCGTGCCGCGTCGGTTAGGCACTTAGCTTAATAAAGAGTAGCGGAGGTATTGATAGTAATGCCAGAAGAATACCGCGCTCGGTTCGTACAACAGTTTAACGGCCCACGAAGGCAGGTCCGACATGGCGATGTTACGTTGCATGTAGTACTAGAAAAGCGGTTAAACGGGCGCATAGTCGATAAGACGCGGTTAGGTTCGATCGATTTAGATATGCTCGACAGCGTAAACGATCGGGACGAGTTTTGGAAAATAACTGATTTATACCTCTCACTATTCGACATACCGACCGAGGCCGCTGATATGGTATGCGCGCATTTATCCCAAGTGGTCAAGCCGGTTACTGAGCGCGAAGTAGCGTCTTATTTTGGTTGCGGCGATCGATTGCGCGATACGATGCGCTCGCTATAAAGGCTTAGATTGCTGACGGAACGTGCACGAGGTCGTTCTGCCCATTAGAAGGAGCTGCTCAGCCCGGTTCTTTTGCGACGACGACTCAAACGGATTCGGGGTAGCAAGAAAGCATACGCGTGATTTCGTCTCATTCTGGCTGGAAATCACCCAATGAATGCTGGAGCAAAGGAGCGGGGTACGTTATGTGGGCGCCGTCAACTTTTGCAAAGGGGGTGAGCTCGTGGGTCGTAGAACGAGACGCGTCCAGAATATGCACGACCTCCCACCCAAGCGCCAGAAGATAGTCAGCGATAATCCGACGATGGCAACGCGTCCAAAGGACTTCGGCACACATTAAGGCGGCGGTTTGTTTTGTGGCAAGGGAAGTAAGTTCAGCCAGGGCGTCAGAAAAAGCGTCGGTGAGCGCGTAATCCGCGTAGTTCTTGAAACTCTTCACCCTCCACGCGGTGTTTGGCGACTCTTCGGATCCCTGAGGTCTGAAACCCCCAAGTCCTTCTCCCATCCAGCAATATTGAATATTTGATCGCGGCAGCTCGTATTCAAGCACTTCCTTGTTGAAGTGAGGATTAGCGAGTGAGTGCGGATGGCTGCGCACGTCGATCACCGTTAAAACGGCATAATGCGACAAAATTGAAATGAATTCCTGCAGCGATCGATTCGAATGTCCAACGGAGTAGATCAGCACCATCAAGCTTCGCCTTTACTACTAGTTGCGCTATAAAGACTCTTTACATTTGCTCTTAAGGAGCTAACATTTATTGACAAGGCGAATCCAGGTCACGCGCAAACGGGGGGCGACCAGCTTGGAAGCTCGAAAATCTTATACCAGTGGTGCGCTTATCCATTATTCAGAACTAAATGGTTTCTAAACGCACGGAATGGGTAATGAAAGCCTCTGTGCGTTGGCCGCGCTTATTCGCCGCTACCGAAGTCAGCAGATTGTAAAACGGGAGATGTGTATGCAGGTACCAGACACCGAAGCCAACAGGAAGAGCTGCATTTGTGATAAAGGGGATTGTCCGACGTACAATCAGAACGCGCTCAGTGATACGCTTTTTTGCGCTATCGGCGCAAGTTCGAAAATTCCACGACGCGTTAAATGTCCATGTAACGTGTGCCCCGTATCGGCAACGTTTGACCTCAGCGAAGCCTTCTACTGTATAAAAGGGTCAGCTAAAGAGTAAAGAAGATTTTTTAGCGTCAAATGTCGCCGTATGTAGCGCAGCGATCGAACCGTAAGAACCTCTGAAAAGACATGTCTATTGAAGAGACAAATCGGGCAATTGTGCTGCGCAACTTTCGAGCATTCGATTCAGGCGATTTAAGTACGCTCGAAGAAACGACTGCGCCCGACTTTGTCGATCATAACCCTCTGAAAGGTCAGTTGCCGGGCATAAAGGGCACGATACAAGCCAGTGAGGTCTATCGTACTGCCTTTCCTGATGCCAAAATCTTTGTCGAGGACACGATCGCCGAGGCTGATAAAGTAGTGATTCGGTGGTCCGGACAAGCGACGCATAAGGGGCCTTTCTTGGATGTCCCCCCTACTAACAAGCGCGTAACCCTGGAAGGAATTACCATTTTCCGCGTCGTAAAGGGCAGAGTAACGGAGCAGTGGGGCGAGCTTAACTTGTTTGGCATCTTCCGACAGCTCGGTGCATTCAGTCGAGCCAAGCGACTGCAGGAACAAAGCGCGCAATGCGTGCGCCAGTGGTGCTGTTAGTGCCGCTCATTACTCCGTCGCACTGCCGGGCAAGAAGCCAAGACAGGTGCCAAACAGCTCAACAGCCCCGATTTGGCTTAAGTAG
>Ga0209048_10005425_pt1 | contig 12037 bp, 16 predicted proteins | sample FrelakmetCRP12CR_FD_187146 | JGI IMG/M metagenome (GOLD analysis project Ga0209048, IMG submission 187146) | Freshwater lake sediment microbial communities from the University of Notre Dame, USA, for methane emissions studies - CRP12 CR (SPAdes)... | ecosystem: Environmental > Aquatic >... | reverse complement strand
GCCGGGCGACGGCGAGGTCGATGGTCGGCCCCGCCGGGTCGGCGTAGTCGACGGGGACGGTCACTGCGCCGCACTCGAGACCTCCTCCGCAGGTCCGCCAGATCACGGGAGCCGGCTCGGGCGCCTCGGCGGCCGCCGTCGTCGGTCCGGTGTCCGTAGCGTTCGCCGCGGGCGCGCCGATCGAGCTCGGGGAGGTGGGCGGGGCGTCCTTGGTGCCGCTGCATGCACCGGCGAGCACCGCGGCGACCACCGCCACGGTGATCGGATGGCGGAGTCGACGCATCGGGTGATCGTAGGGGGCAACCCTGGTTCCGGAGCCGTCGCGGGCGAGCACCCCCCGGTAGGGTGCGTCGATGATCTTCGGTGTCTTCGTTCCCCAGGGCTGGAAGATGGAGCTGGCCGGCATTGCCGACCCGCAGGACAAGTGGGCCACGACCCTCGAGGTGGCCGATGTCGCCGAGGCGCTCGGCTACGACTCGCTGTGGGTGTACGACCACGTCCACAACGTGCCCGTGCCGGCCCACGAGACGATGTTCGAGTGCTGGACCACGCTGGCCGCGCTGAGCCAACGCACCAGCCGCATCCGACTCGGCCAGATGGTGGGCTGTGCGTCGTACCGCAACCCCGCCCTGCTCGCCAAGATCACGTCCAACATCGACGTCATCAGCGGCGGACGGCTCGACTGGGGCATCGGCGCCGGCTGGTACGAAGGCGAGTACGCCGCGTACGGCTACGACTTCCCGCCGCCGGCCGACCGCATCCGCATGCTGGCCGAGACCGTCGAGATCGTGAAGCTCATGTGGAGCGAGGCCGACGCGTCCTACGAGGGCCGCTACTTCACCGTGGCCGGCGCCCAGTGCGATCCCAAGCCGCTGCAGCAGCCCCACCCTCCGGTCTGGATCGGAGGTGGGGGCGAGCAGCTCACGCTGCGAGTGGTCGCCCGTCACGCGGACCGCTCGAACTTCGGCGGCAAGCCCCACGAGTTCGCCCACAAGTGCGAGGTCCTCAAGGGCCACTGCGCCGCAGTGGGCCGCGACTACGACGAGATCACCAAGACCTGGTCACCCGAGGTGCTCGTCCGTGAGACCGAGGCCGAGATCATCGAAGGCGGCACCCGGTCGTTCTGGGGCGAGCCGTTCGACTCGTGGCGCGACGGCAACCTGGTGGGCACCCCCGAGCAGGTGGCCGAGAAGCTGCGGGCCTACGCCGATCTGGGTTGTGGCGGCGTCGTGCTGTGGCCCTCGGACTTCCCCGACACCGAGACCGTGCGCATCTTCGCCGAGCAGGTGATCCCCGAGTTCCGCTGACGCGACGCAGGTCGGGGCCCGGCGGGGCTGTTGTTTAACGGGATCTTGTCGGGCGTGTTGGGCATCCTCGCGACCTCTTAGCGCAGTCCGGGCGGATACTCATCTTGTGATGACTGCAGAGATCGAGCGTCCAATCGCCAGGGACACAGCGCCCGCCAGGGACACTGCGCCGACTCAGCTGCCGGCTCTGGGCGAGGTGACCCCACGGCAGCCGGTGACGGTCAGGGCCGAGGTGGTCGGGAGCGACTCCATCCACCACGGCAACAGCCTGGCGTTCGTGTGCGAGCTCGTCGACCCGACGGGCGCCCTCGACATCGTGTTCCTGGGCCGACATCACCTCGGTGGGTTCGAGGTCGGACGTCGGGTCGAGGTCGCCGGGACACCGTACTGGCGCGCCGGTCGCCTCGTGATGCTCAACCCGTTCTACACGTTGCTGCCGCCGGTCTGACACCTGTCTGACCCCTCACCGTAGGGTGGGGGCGTGCTTCTCTCCGCGCTACCCGAGGTAGCGGAAGATCACCTCGGCCACGCACGACGGCTTGGCCGCGCCCTCGACCTCGTAGGTGAACCGCATCGTGACCTGGGCCCAGCCGCCGCCGACGTCCTCGAGCTCGATGAGCTCGGCACCGAGGCGCAGCTTCGAGCCCACGGGCACCGGAGACGGGAAGCGAACCTTGCCGCAGCCGTAGTTGACGGCCATCGTCACGCCCTCGACGGTGAGGATCTGAGGCATGAGCACCGGCCCCAACGACAGCGTCAGGTAGCCGTGGGCGATGGGGCCACCGAAGGGGCCGGCCTTGGCTCGCTCGGGGTCGACGTGGATCCACTGGTGATCGCCGGTCGCGTCGGCGAACAGGTTGACGCGATCCTGGGTGATCTCCAGCCACTCGCTGTAGCCGAGGTGCTGCCCGACCTTCTCACGGAGACCTTCGATGCCCTGCACGGTGGTTGCCATGGGCGAGATTGTGGCGCGCTGCGGGCGGGGCCGCTAGTTGAACCAGATGCGCTGGTACTCGCGGCTCTGCGGGTGCACGAGCAGCGCGAACAGCGCCACCGGGAAGAGCGCGTTGATGAGCAGCCCGACGTTGAACACCGAGCCCACCCCGCTGGTGGCGATGTACAAGATGATGGGGACCAGCCCCAGGGCGGCCACGGCGACGCCCAACCAGTAGCCCCACTTCTTCTCGTTGGCGATGCCGAAGCCGGAGGCGATCTCGCCGATGGCCAGCACCAGCAGCAGCGGGTTGAACAGCCCTCCGAACAGCAAGGTGAACGCGGCGTTGATGTAGAGCAGGAAGACGGCGATGTAGAGCGTCTGCGGCTGCGACGGATTGGTCCATCGGCGGGTCTCCATGGCTGACAGTGTGGCAGCAACGGGGCCGCGTGCGGGCGCCGGGCCGGGTCTTGGCCTCGCGGCCGTGGTGTTGGCCGCCGGCGAGGGGCGTCGCCTACGGCCGCTCACCTTGCATCGCCCCAAGCCCCTCTGCCCGGTGGGTGACCGGGCCCTGGTCGATCTCGCCATCGACCGGGTCGCTCCCGTGACGGCGTCCGTCGCGGTGAACGTGCACCACCACCGCGCCCAGCTCGAAGTCCACCTCGCCGAGCGGGCCCAGCTCGAGGGCCCGTTCGCCGTACCGGTGCACCTGTCGGTCGAGCCGGAGCGAGCCCTCGGTACCGCCGGCGCGCTCGGGCTGCTGCGGCCCTGGATCGACGGTCGGGGCACGTTGGTCGTGAACGCCGACGCGTGGTGTGAACCCGACCTGGCGGCCTTTGCCTCGGGCTGGGACGGCGAGCGGGTGCGGCTCCTGGTGGCCGGCCCCGACGACTTCGATGCGGGGGCGGCTGTCGCCGCCGCGCTGATGCCGTGGCCGGAGGTCGTCCGATTCCGCCCCGAGCCGATGGGTCTGTACGAGTCGTCCTGGAGGGCCGCGCACGACCAGGGTCGTCTCGAGGTGGTGCGCTACGAGGGGCCGTTCGTCGATTGCGGCACGCCGGCGCGCTATCTGGCGGCCAACCTGGCCGCCGCCGAACTGGTCGGCGGCTCGATCGTGGGGCCGGCCGCGCTGATCGACGGCGACATCCAGGAGTCGGTGGTGGGCCACGACGCGGTTGTGTCCGGGCGGGTACGGCACTCGGTCGTGTGGGACCACGCGACGGTCCATCTCGCCGAGCGCCTCGACCACGCCATCCGTGCCGACGACCACCTAACCGTGCTGCTCCGCTAGCCGTGCTCGTTAGCGAGGTCGGCGTTCCGGTCGGGGCACCGGTGCCTCGTGAGCGGCGCGGAGCTGGCCGCAGGCGGCGTCGATGGAGGTGCCCCGGTTCTGGCGCACGGTGGCGTTGGCGCCGAGCGCCCGGAGCTGGTCGCGGAAGGCCCGGACTCTCGCCGGCGGGCTCCCCTTCGTCGCGTAGCCGGGGGTCGGGTTGAGCGGGATGAGGTTGACGTGGGCCCGCAGCGACCGGGCGTACGCCGCCAGCTCGACCGCGTCGCGGTGACGGTCGTTGATGCCGTCGATGAGCGCCCACTCGAACGAAAGGCGTCGGTTCTTGGCCGCGAGGTAGTCGCGGCACGCCTCGGCGAGCGCATCGAGCGGGTAGCGCCTGTTGATCGGCACCAACTCGTCGCGCAGCTCGTCGTTGGCCGCGTGCAGCGAGACCGCGAGGTTCACCGGGAGGTGCTCCTCGGTGAGGCGCCGGATGCCCGGCACGATGCCCACGGTGGACACGGTGAGGTGCCGGGCCGACAGCCCGACCTCGCCGTGGAGGCGCTCGACGGCGGCCCAGGTGCGGTCGTAGTTGGCGAGCGGCTCGCCCATCCCCATGAACACCACGTTCGAGAGCCGGCGGCCCCGATCGGCGGTGGTCGCGGCCGAGGCCCGCTGCACCTGCTCGACGATCTCGCCGACCGTGAGGTTGCGCTCGAATCCGGCCTGGCCGGTGGCGCAGAACCCGCACGCCATGGCGCACCCGGCCTGGGTGCTTACGCACACCGTGGACCGGTCGTCGTAGTGGATGAGCACGGTCTCGATGTGGGCTCCGTCGGCGAGGCGCCACAGCCACTTGACCGTGTCGCCGTCGTCGCTGGTTGAGATCAGCCCAGGTTCGAGGGCGGGCGGCAGCGCCTCGGCCAACCGGGCCCGGAGCGCCTTCGGGAGCTCGGTGAGCTCGTCGGGACCGACCGCGCGCTCGTAGAGCCCCCGCCAGACCTGGTCGACCCGATAGCGCGGCTCGCCGGCGAGCAGCGTGGCCAAGTCGGCACGATCGACGTCGTAGCGGGTCGGCACCCCGTCAGGCTAGGGGAGGAGCGGTTCGGTGCTGCCTCGGTACCAGCGATGCGACGCGTGTCGGGCGAAGCCGAGTCGGTCGTAGAGCGCCAGCGCGGGCGCGTTGTCGGCCTCCACCCACAGCATCCCGACGGCCAATCCGGCCTGAGCGAGGTGGTCGAGGCCGGCGAGCACCAGGGCTCGCCCGAGCCCGCGTCCGTGGTGGTCGGGGTCGACGGCGATGGCGAAGATCTCTCCCAGCGCCGGCTCGCCGGGCCCGTCGGCGCCGACCGAGTGCACTTTGGTCCAGCAGAAGCCGTCGATGCCATCGGTGCCGTCATGGACGAGGAAGCCTGCCGGGTCGAACCACGGCTCGGCCATCCGGGCCTGCAGGTCGGCTCGGTCCCAGCCCCCCTGCTCGGGGTGCCAGGCGAAGGCGTGGTTGTTGACCGCCAACCAGGCATCGTCGTCGAGTCCCGGCCGGAAGGTCCGCACCTCGAGGTCCCAGGGCTCGCCGACGGGCAGGACACGGCGCAGCTGGAGCAGCTCCCGCTGCAGGTGCAGACCCGTCGCGGCGGCGAGCTCGTCGTGGGCCGGCCGGGCGGGCACGGCGTCGAGCACCACCCCGGTCGCGGCGCGTCCGGCGAGATGGGCGCGAGCGGCGGCCAGGATCGCGGGGCCGTCGGCGAGGAGGGGGTCGCGCCCCGCGGTGCTGAGCCGGTCGAGCTGCTCGCCCAGTGCGTCGAGGGCCGGGTCGGGCTCGTCGTCGGGCGGATCGGCAGCCAGGCGCAACATCGCCGCGCAGGCTAGTGGCGAGCGATCGGTAGCCTGCGCCGATGGCACGACCGAGGAGCCCGAAGGGCCGCGCCCGCGAGGCCAACCGGAGACTGCGCGAGGAGTACCCCGACGCGCGCTGCGAGCTCGACCACAGCAGTTCCTACGAGCTGCTCGCGGCCACGATCCTGTCTGCGCAGTGCACCGACGTGCGCGTCAACCAGGTCACGCCCGCGCTCTTCGCCCGCTACCCCCTGCCCGACGATCTTGCCGTGGCCGAGCCAGCGGAGCTCGAGGACATCATCCGGTCGACCGGCTTCTACAAGAACAAGGCCCGCAGCCTGATCGGCATGGCGTCGGCGCTGGTCGATCGCTTCGACGGCGACGTGCCCGGCGCGATGCACGAGCTCGTGACCATTCCCGGGGTCGGCCGCAAGACGGCCAACGTCGTCCGCAGCGTCGCCCTCGATCTGCCCGGGCTCCCGGTCGACACCCACGTCCTTCGCCTCTCGCGGCGGCTGGGCCTCACCACAGAGACCGACCCGGTGAAGGTCGAGCACGAGCTCAACGCCATGATCCCCGCCGCGGAGCGCGGCCAGTTCAGCTTGCGCCTGATCCTCCACGGGCGCCGCGTGTGCGCGGCCCGCTCGCCGCGTTGCGCCGAGTGCGTGCTGGCCGATTTCTGCCCCTCCGTCGCGGTGTGATCCTTTGTCACTGACTTGGTCGTCAGTGACTGTTCGGGGCCCGTCATGACGGGGAACGCCATCCGACGGCGGCTCACGGCGGACGGTTGCGGTGACGAATCCTCCGATTGCGCGTGGTCCCGCCGGCCAAATGACGCTAGTGTTTCAACTACCAGGTTCCCGCCACCTGGTACCCGGCGACACGTCTGGGATCCGCCGCCCAGTGTCGCCCGCCGACGCCCCTTCGGGGGCGTCGGCCCGTTTTCGGCCCTATTCCACGTTCTTTGACGCGGGCGGAGGGAACCGGGGAGGGCTCAGGCCCGGGCCCGGCGCACCACGGTCGCCAGCCGCCGACTCGCCGATCGCAGGGCCCGCTCCACCTCGTACAGGTCGTGCGAGACCGCTTCGTCCCCGATCGCCGCGGCGTCGTCGGCGGCCCTGGTGACGGTGGCGATGAGGGCTTCGAGCGTGGTGGCCGACGACGCGAGTTCGGCGTTGCGGTGATCCATGGGCCGAGTCTGGCCCGCCGCCGCCCGGCGCGCGTGATCGTCGGCGACGAGCAGCGCGCTGTCGGGCCCGAATCGTTGCCGGGGAGCGAGGACGCGGCCGCTAGCGTGGGCCGTCGTGCTGAACCGACTCGACCTCCGTGGCGCAGCCGACCTCCGGGGTCGCCTCCCGCGTCCCGCGGTCGGCGGTGACGAGCCCGTGACCGCGGTACGGGCGATCCTCGCCGATGTGCGCACCAGGGGAGACGCCGCGGTACGCGACTACACCGAGCGCTTCGACGGGGTGACGCTCGGGTCGCTCCGGGTGCCCCCCGGCGCGCTCACCCGGGCGCTGGCCGACGCTCCCGATGACCTGGTCGCCGCACTCACCGCGGCTCGCGACGCGATCCGCGACTTCCACGAGAGCCAGCGACGGGCCCCGCATACCCATGTTCGTGACGGCGTGACGGTCCGCGGTCGCACGGTGCCGGTCGACCGGGCCGGCCTCTACGTGCCCGGGGGTCGCGGCGCGTACCCCTCGTCGGTGCTCATGACCGCCGTGCCGGCCCGCGTCGCGGGCGTCACCGACGTCGTGCTCTGCGTGCCGCCCGATCGCTCGACGGGCGAGATCGCTCCGGCGACGCTCACCGCGGCGGCGCTCGCGGGGATCGACGAGGTGTACGCGATCGGTGGGGCGCAGGCCATCGGCGCCATGGCCTACGGCACCGAGTCGATCGCTCCGGTCGATGTCATCGTCGGCCCGGGCAACGTCTACGTGGCGATCGCGAAGCGCGAGGTGGCCGGGGTGGTGGGCGTGCCGTCGGCGTTCGCCGGACCGTCCGAGATCGTCGTCGTCGCCGACGACACCACGCCGGTCGCCTACGCAGCGGTCGACGTCATCGTGCAGGCCGAGCACGGCCCTGACGGCCAGGCCTGGCTCATCACCTGGTCCGAGGCGGCGGCCGCCGCCATCGACGGGGCCATCGCCGACATGGTCGCAGCGGCGCCCCGCCAGGCCGAGATCGAGTCGACCTTGCGCAACGGAGGGTGGCTGGCGTTGGTCGACGGGCCCGAGCAGGCGATCGAGGTCGCCAACCTCGTCGCCCCGGAGCACCTCCAACTCATGTGCGCCGATCCCGAGTCGCTGGTGCCCTCCGTGCGCCACGCGGGCGCGGTGTTCTGCGGCCCGCTGGCCCCGGCGTCGATCGGCGACTATGTGGCCGGCCCGAGCCACGTCCTGCCCACCAACCGGACCGCCCGGTTCGGCAGCGCGCTCACCGTCGACGACTTCGTGAAGCAGGTACACGTCGTCACGGTCGACCGCGACGGGTTCGACGGCGTCGCGTCGGTGGTCGAGACGCTCGCCGCGGCCGAGGGCTTCGACGCCCACGCCGAGTCGGTTCGGCTGCGGGTCGAGACGTTGCGAGGCGACGCCCGACCGGGTGCGGGTGAGGGCCGGTCATGAGCATCCGACCCCGGGCCGACGTCGAGCTCCTCCCCGGCTACCACTCGCCCCAGCTCGACGTGGCCGTTCGCCTCAACACCAACGAGTCGCCCGAGCCGCCGCCCGGGGCGTGGCGCGCCGCGGTGGCGGCGGCAGTCGACGAGATCGACTGGAACCGCTATCCCGATCGCGAGGCGACCGCGCTGCGCTCGGCCATCGCCGCGCTGCACGGCGTGGCCCCCGGCCAGGTCTTCGCGGCCAACGGCTCCAACGAGGTGCTGCAGACGCTGCTGCTCGCGTACGGGGGAACAGGTCGCACCGTGGCCGTGTGGGAGCCGACCTACGCGCTCCATAGCCACATCGCCCGGGTCGTCGGTACGTCGGTGGCCGAGGGGGAGCGGGCCGTCGACTTCTCGGTCGACCTCGGCGAGGTCCGCCGAGTGCTCGACGAGGCAACGCCCTCGGTGTCGTTCCTCTGCTCGCCCAACAACCCGACGGGCATGGTCGACGACGAGGAGACCGTGCGCGAGGTGTTGGCGCTCACTGCGGCCCGCGACTGCCTGCTCGTCGTCGACGAGGCCTACGGGCAGTTCGCGCCGTGGTCGGCGGTCGCGCTGGTCGACGACGACTCGCCCCTCGTCGTCAGCCGCACGTTCTCCAAGACCTGGTCGATGGCCGCGGCGCGTCTCGGCTATCTCATCGGTCCGTCCTTCGTGGTCGATCAGCTGGCGAAGGTGGTGTTGCCCTACCACCTCGACGCCCTCAAGCAGATCGCCGGACTGGTCGCCCTCGACGACGTCGACGAGATGAACCACCGCGTGGCCCGACTCGTCGAGGAACGGGGCCGGCTCTGCGCCCGCCTCGCGGACCTGCCCGTGGAGGTGTGGCCCTCCGGCGCCAACTTCGTGCTCTTCCGTCCCCGCTCCGCCGATGGCGACCGCGTCTGGCAGGCTCTGGTCGATCGGTCGGTGCTCGTGCGCAACTGCTCGTCGTGGCCTCGCCTCGAGGGCTGCCTTCGCGTCACCATCGGCACTCCCGGGGAAGACGATGCCTTCCTCGCTGCGCTCACGGAGATCCTCACATGACCATGCGATCGGCGGCCCAGAACCGCACCACGCACGAGACCGACATCAAGATCATGCTGGTGGTCGACGGATCGGGCGACGTCGACTGCGCGACGGGAGTGCCCTTCTTCGACCACATGCTGGCCCAGCTCGGCCGCCACGGGGGCTTCGACCTGATGGTGCAGGCCAACGGCGATATCGAGATCGACGCCCACCACACGGTCGAGGACGTCGGCATCCTGCTCGGCGAGGTGTTCCGCGAGGCTGTCGGCGACAAGGCCGGCGTGCGCCGCTTCGCCGCCAACCGCGTGCCGCTCGACGAGGCGCTCGTCGAGGCCGCGCTTGATCTTTCGGGACGGCCCTACCTCCACTACGAGGTCGACTTCCCCGGTGTGAAGATCCTGGGCGAGCCGCCCTTCGACCCCCAGCTCGTCGAGGAGTTCTGGCGGGCCTTCGTGACCTCGGCGGGCATCACGTTGCACCTGACGCTGGTGCGCGGGAAGAACACCCATCACATCATCGAAGCCGGGTTCAAGGCGGTGGCCCGCTCGTTGCGCGACGCGGTCCGCATCGAGGGCCGCGGCGTGCCGTCCACGAAGGGCACTCTGTGACGCTGCTTGCCGTGCTCGACTACGGCATCGGCAACCTGCGGTCGGCCCAGAAGGCGCTTCAGCGCGTCGGCGCCGACGCTCGCCTCACCGCCGATCCCGGCCTGGTCCGCGACGCGGCGGGTGTGGTGCTCCCGGGTGTGGGTGCGTTCGGCCGGTGCATGCAGGCCCTGCGGTCGAGCGGTCTCGACGACGTCGCCCACGAGGCGGTCGAGAGCGGCCGGCCCTTCCTGGGCATCTGCATCGGCATGCAGCTCCTGTATGGCGCGTCGGAGGAGTCTCCGGGCGTAGCCGGGCTCGGCGTGCTCGAGGGCACGGTTCGGCGTTTGCCCGACGGGGTCAAGCGGCCGCAGATGCAGTGGAACCGGCTCGACCTGGTCGAGCCGTCGCCGATGTTCAGGGGGCTCGCCGAGCCGATCTGGGTGTACTTCGTGCACTCCTTCGCCCCCGACGACCGCGCCAATGCGGTCGCGACCTGCGACTACGGCGGCCCGGTCGTGGCTGCGGTCGAGCGCGAGAATGTGTGGGCCACCCAGTTCCACCCCGAGAAGTCGGGGCCGACCGGGCTGCATCTGCTGGCCAACTTCGTCACCGCGGCCGACGCGGCGAGCGCGGCGGCCTGACGGATGGATCTGTACCCGGCGATCGATCTGCGAGCCGGTCGCTGCGTCCGGCTCTACCAGGGTGACTACGACCGCGAGACCGTCTACGGCGACGACCCCGTGGCCCAGGCACGTCTGTTCGCCGACGCCGGAAGCCCGTGGGTCCACGTCGTCGACCTCGATGCGGCGCGATCGGGCGAGCCGGTGAACCGGCCGGTGGTCGCCGCCATCGCCGCCGCCGTCGACGTACCGGTCCAGACCGGTGGGGGGGTGCGCGACGAGGTGGCCGCGGAGGCGCGCCCGGTTCTCTCCGCGATGGGCAAACGCATCACGCACCTCGGCCCCTCCGGAGCGGGCCAGCTCGGCAAGGCCGCCAACCAGATCATCGTCGCCGGAACCCTGCTCGCCGTGTCCGAGGCCGTGGCGTTCGCTCAGAAGGCGGGCCTTCCGATGCCGGCGCTGCACGAGGCCCTCATGGGCGGCGCCGCGAGCTCCTGGATGCTCGACGTCCTCGGCAAGAAGATGATGAATCGCGACTTCCAGCCGGCCTTCGCGATCAAGCACCAGCAGAAGGACCTCGCGATCGTGCTCCGGACCGCGCGCGAGAACGGCGTGCCCCTGCCGGGCGCGGCGCTCGTCCACCAGCTCCTCTCGGCCCTCGAGGCGCAGGGCCGCGGCGAGGAGGGCACGCAGGCACTGCTCACCCTCTACGAGCAAATGACCGCCCGGGTCGGATGAGCTCGCCGCTTTCGGGCGTCCGGGCCCTGCTCGTGGATCTGGAGGGCACCGTCTACCAGAACCGGCAGCTCATCCCCGGCGCCGTCGAGGCACTCGCGGCCGCAGATGCCCGGGGAATTCCACACTGCTTCGTGACGAACACGACGAGCCGCCCGCGCTCGGCGGTTGTCCGGGAGCTCGCCGCGATGGGACTTTCTGTCGAGGCCGAGAAGATCTTTACGGCGCCCCGGGCGGCGGCCGAGCATCTGCGCCGGCGAGGCCTCCCCCGGTGCGATCTGCTCGTCCCGCCGGCCGTCCTCGAGGACTTCCCGGGAGTCATCCCGGAGGAAGACGCCCCCGACGCGGTCGTCGTGGGAGACATGGGCGAGGGGCTCAGCATCTCGAGGCTCAACCGCGCCTTCCGCCACCTTCTCGCCGGAGCGGAGCTCGTCACGCTGGCGCGCAACCGGTACTGGCGGTCGCCGGATGGCCTGGTGCTCGACGTCGGCGCATTCACGGCGGCTCTCGAGTACGCGTCGGGCCGAACGGCAACGCTCGTCGGCAAGCCGGCGCCCGAGTTCTTTGAGGCCCCGCTCGCCTTCCTGGGGGTCCGTGCCTCGGAGACCGCCGTCGTCGGCGACGACCTCGAGTCCGACGTGGGAGGCGGACAGGCGGTCGGGATGAAGGGAGTTCTCGTGCGCACGGGCAAGTTTCGGCCCGAGGACCTCGAGCGCTCGGCGATCCGCCCCGACGCGGCACTCGACTCGCTCGCGCGGCTGCCCGCCCTCCTTTGATACGCTCACGCGCGATGGCCGAGAAGCCGCCGGATCCGCACGAGTCCCGCGTCCACGAGTCCTTCGACGCCCTGCACGAGAAGGTCGGCGGCCGCCTGGACGACGCCTCGCGCGCGGCGATCGACCGCGTGCGCTCCGCGGCGGCCGCCAGGGACAGCGCCGCCCTGCGGGCGCACATGACCGAGTTGAAGGAGCGCCACGGCTGGCTCTACAAGGAGCTGGCCGCCCACCCGAAGGTCGCGACCCTGCTCGACGAGCTCGCGCTCCTCGGGTTCTAGAACGTCGCCGGCGCGCAG
>Ga0209048_10005424_pt1 | contig 12040 bp, 7 predicted proteins | sample FrelakmetCRP12CR_FD_187146 | JGI IMG/M metagenome (GOLD analysis project Ga0209048, IMG submission 187146) | Freshwater lake sediment microbial communities from the University of Notre Dame, USA, for methane emissions studies - CRP12 CR (SPAdes)... | ecosystem: Environmental > Aquatic >... | reverse complement strand
GCGGTCCCTTGCGGATCGCATGGCTGTACGCGCCGGCGAAGTGCAGCAGTGCGGTCTCGCCGTGATCGTCGACGCGATCGAGGTACGGCTGCAGCATCGCACTGCGGCGTTCGGTCGCGACCAGCCGGCGCAGGTGCGCACGCGCGGCGTCCTCATCGGCGCGCCGATAGCGGGCCGCATCGCGTGAGCCCGCACCGATCGACGGCTTGACGACGAAATCCGCGAACCCGGCGGCCTGTCCGACGCTGCACGAGCCGTCGCCGCCGGCGAGGAAAGCCGCGAACTCCGCGTCCGAGTCCGCACCGGGTTCGACGAATCGCGTCGGCACCACCGGCACGCCGTGACGATCGAGGTGCCCGAGGTAGTGCTTGTCGGTGTTCCAGCGCACGACCTCCGGCGGGTTCAGCAGCAGCGTCTGCGCGCGGGTGCGGTCGGCCCAGGCCAGGAATTCATCGATGCGCTCGACGTAGTCCCAGGTGGAGCGCAGCACGGCGACGTGGCAGCCGCTCCAGTCGACGGAGCCGTCGTCCCAGAACGGCGTCGCCACGCGCGCGCCGCGGGCCGACAACGCCGCGATCAGCGGCGGCATGTCCTCGTCGAGCGGCAGCGCTGCGCGCGCCGTGACCAGGGCGATCGTTGGCGTCATTTCCGGGCGTCTTCCACGTGCTTGCACAACGCGCGCAGCACGTCCAGCCGGGCCCGCCGCTTGTCGTCTGCCGGCACGATCGTCCAGGGCGCATGGCCGGTATCGGTACGCGCGATCATCTCGCGTGCCGCCGCCTGGTAGGCGTCCCAGCGCTTGCGGTTGATCCAGTCCTCCGGGTCGACCTTGAAGCGCTTCAGCGGATTGCGGTCGCGCTCCTGGAACCTTGCCAGCTGCTCCTGCTTGCCGATGGAGAGCCAGAACTTCGCGACGATGATGCGGTGCTCGGTCAGCTGCCGCTCGAACTCGTTGATCTCGTCGTACGCCCGTTGCCAGTCGGCGGGCGCGGCGAAGCCGCGCACGCGCTCGACCAGCACGCGCCCGTACCACGAGCGGTCGAAGATCGTGTAGTTGCCGCGTGGCGGCAGGTGGAACCAGAACCGCCACAGGTACGGCCGCGCGAACTCTTCCGGCGATGGCGCCGAGACGGGCACGACCCGGTACTGCCGCGCGTCGAGCGCCGTCGTGATGCGTCGGATCGCGCCGCCCTTCCCGGCCGCGTCCATGCCCTCGAAGGCCATGACGACCGCATGGTGCTCGAACCGGCGCCGGCGCGAGAGCCGGGCCAGCCGGCCCTGCAACGTCTCGAGCTCGTGGTCGTAGTCCTCCTCGGCGACGCGCGCCGCCTTCGAGCGCGTCGCGAGTTTGACCCTGGCAGCCTTGCCGCCCGCATCGCGAAGCGCCGCACGTCGTCCACGCGGCGCGGTGCGGCCGAGCGGCCCGTTGATACCGGCGAGCAGCGTGCGCCCCACCTCGAGCGCACGATGCTGGCGGTCGGTTCCGTCGACCAGGTGCCAGGGCGCGCACGGCTGCTCGGTGGCCTTCAGGCACGCTTCGTAGGCCCTCTCGACCCGCCGGTAGTGCGCCGCCATGCGCCGATCCTCCGCCGTGACCCGCCAGCGCGTCGTCGGGTCCTTCATCAGCTTGCGCAGCCGCTTGCGCTGCGTATCGGGCGCGATGTGCAGGTGCACCTTCACCACCGCCACGCGGTCGGCAACCAGCATCCTCTCGAGGCTGCGGATGCGCTCCACTTCGCGTTTCGCGGAGGTCTCCTTGCGATGCGCGTCGAGCACCGAGGCGCTCAGGAAGTCGTCGTACCACCCGGCGTGCAGGATCGCGATCCGGCCCTGCGGCGGCATCACGCGCCAGTAGCGCCACAGTGGCGGGCGCTCGCGCTCCGCTGCATGCGGGTCGCGAAAGCCGTACACGGTGACGAACTTCGGATCGAGCCAGCCGAGCAGTTCGTTGACGACTTCGCTGCGGCCCGCGCCCGGGATGCCCGTGACGATCAGCGCGACGGCGCGGGTCGCGCGCTTGCGCATGTCGAACTGCGCGTCGAGCAACGCGTCCTGCAGCTTCGGCAGCTCGTGCTCGTACTCGAGGCGCGTGAGGCGCCGTCCGGACAGGACTTCATGCAGCATGGCGCGGTACCTGCTGGGTGATGCAGTGGATGTTGCCGCCGCCGAGCAGGATCTCGCGGCCCGGCACGCCGACGACATCGCGGGTCGGGAACAGCGCCTTCAGCTTGCGGAGCGCGGCCGCGTCGCGTTTGGGATCCAGCAGCGGGGCGACGATCCGCTTGCTGCCGACGTAGAAGTTCACGTACGAGCCGGCCATGCGCATCCCCGCCGCGCGCGGCTGCGAGCCTTCCGCGAAGTCCACGCCCGCCGCTTCGTCACGGGTCACGCGCAGTGGCCCGGGTTGCCCGAGCTTGTGCACCTTGAAGCGCCGGCCGCGCGCGTCGCGTGCGGCCATCAGCCGCTCGTACGCTTCCCGCGAAATCGCGTACTGTGGATCGCGCTTGTCGTCGGTCCACGTGAGCACGACTTCGGCCGGCTTCACGTACGCGCAGAGATTGTCGACGTGGCCGTCGGTTTCGTCGCCATGCACGCCCTGGCCGAGCCAGATCACGGTCTCGACATTGAGGTAGCGCTTGAGCAGGTCCTCGATCTCGGCGCGCGACAGCTGCGGATTGCGATTGCGGTTCAGCAGGCACTCTTCGGTCGTGATGACCGTACCCTGCCCGTCGACGTGGATTGACCCGCCCTCCAGGATCAGCGGCGCGCGATAGCGCTCGCAAGCCTCGATTTCGAGCACCTTCTGCGCGACGGCCTCGTCCTTGTCCCAGGGAAAATACAGGCCGCCGCCGAATCCGCCCCAGGCGTTGAACCCCCAGTCCACGCCGCGCAGCGCGCCCCGGTCGTTCACGACGAACGTCGGGCCGACGTCGCGCATCCACGCGTCGTTGCTGGAAATCTCGACGACGCGAATCGCCGCCGGCAAACGGCGCCGGGCGTTCGCGTACTGGGCCGCCGACACGCCCACCGACACGCGCTCGCTGCCGGAGATGGCCGACGCGACGGCGGCGAAGGCGTCCTGGGCGGGTTTGCCGCCGAGGCGCCAGTTGTCGGGACGCTCGGGCCACAGCATCCAGCAGCCGGAGTGCGGCTCGAACTCGCCGGGCATGCGATAACCGTCGTGTCGCGGCTCGGTCTGCAGGGTTCGGGGCATGCAAAAGGCCTGGCGTCGTCGGGGTGGACCGCGATGGTACCGGCCCCGACGGCGAAAGCGCCAGAACGACCCGGAATCAGAGCGGTTGCCGGCCGAGCCGCAGGGCGTTGCTGATGACGCTGACGGAACTCAGGGACATCGCGGCCGCCGCCAAGGCCGGGGTCAGCAGCAGGCCCGCGATCGGATAGAGAATGCCCGCCGCGATCGGCACGCCGAGCGCGTTGTAACCGAACGCGAACAGCAGGTTCTGGCGTACGTTCGCCATGGTCGCCTCGCTCAGCCGCAAAGCGCGCGCGATGCCGAGCAGGTCGCCGGTGACCAGCGTGACGCCGGCCGTCTGTTTCGCGATGTCAGCCCCCGCCCCCATCGCGATGCCGACGTCGGCCTCCGCGAGCGCAGGCGCGTCGTTGATGCCGTCGCCGGCCATGGCGACCTTGCGACCCTGTGCCTTCAGCGCGCGTACCGCCGCGGCCTTCTGGTCGGGCCGCACGCCCGCGAGCACGTCGTCGATGCCGAGTTGTGCGGCCACGGCCCGCACGGAAGCCGCGTGGTCTCCCGACAGCAGCAGGATGTGCAGCCCTGCCCTCTTCAGGCCCTGGATCGCGTCCCAGGCTTCGGGCTTCAGCGGATCGGCGATGCCGAGCAGCCCCATGGCCAGGCGATCGACCGCGACGAACACGACCGTCTGACCGAGATCGCGCACGCGCGCCGCCTCGTGTTCCAGCGCGCGCACGTCGATGCCTGCTTCCGCCATCAGGCCCGCATTGCCAACCACGACGTTGCGCAGCTGCACGACGCCAAGCGCGCCTGCGCCGGACCTGGCTTCGAAGCCATAGGAGCGCCCAAGCCGCAGGCCGCGGGCCTTCGCCGCACGGACGACCGCCGCCGCGAGCGGATGCTCGCTGCCCTGCTCCAGGCTTGCCGCGAAACGCAACAGCTCGGTCTCCGGCACGCCATCGACGGGCAGGACGCTCGCCACCTCCGGATGGCCCTGCGTCAGCGTGCCGGTCTTGTCGAGCACGATCGTGTCGACATCGTGCAGCGCCTCGATCGCGGCGGCGCTGCGAAACAACACGCCGGAGCGCGCGCCGCGGCCCATCGCCACGGTCATCGACATCGGCGTCGCGAGCCCGAGCGCGCAAGGGCACGCGACGATCAACGTGCTGACGGCGACGATCAGCGCATAAGCCAGGCGCGGTTCGGGCCCGACCAGCGCCCAGATCGATGCGGCGACCAGCGCCACGGCGACCACGGCCGGCACGAACCAGGCCGAGACGCGATCGGCCAGGGCCTGCACCGGCGCGCGACTGCGCTGGGCTTCCGCGACCGTCTGCACGATGCGCGACAACAGCGTTTCCGAGCCGACGCGTTCGGCGCGCATCACCCAGCCGGTGGCGCCGTTCAGCGTGCCGCCGACGACCGTGTCGCCGGCCTGCTTGTCCACCGGGAGCGACTCGCCGGTGACCATCGATTCGTCGATCGTCGCGCGGCCTTCGACGACCGACCCGTCCACCGGGACCTTCTCTCCGGGCCGCACGCGCAGCGAGTCGCCGACGCGGACCTGCTCGAGCGGCACTTCGCCCTCCTGCCCGTCCGCGTCGATCCGCAGCGCGGTCTTCGGCACGAGGTCGAGCAATGCGCGCAGCGCAGCGCCGGTGCGGCCACGCGCCCGAAGCTCGAGCACCTGGCCGAGCAACACCAGCGTGACGATCATCGCGGCAGACTCGAAATAGAGACTCGTGCCGCTGCCGTGGCGGAATGCGTGCGGGATCGCTTGCGGAGCGATCGTGGCGAACACGCTGAAACCGTACGCCACGGCCACGCCGAGTCCGATCAGCGTGAACATATTGAAGTGCCGCGAGCGCAGCGATTGCCACCCGCGCTCGAGCAACGGACGGCCGCACCAGAGCACCACCGGCGTGGCGAGCAGCAACTGGATCCAGGCGGTGCGCGGGCCGCCGAGGCCACGGAACGCGAGCCCGAACATCCCGGACATGGCCGTGAGCACCAGCGGCAGCGTCAACGCCGCCGCGATCCAGAACCGCCGGCGCATGTCGACGAGTTCCGGATCCTCGCCGGCTTCGAGACTCGGCACCGCGGGTTCGAGCGCCATGCCGCACCTCGGGCAGGCGCCCGGACGCTCGCTTTCGACACCCGGGCACATCGGGCAGAAGTAGCGGACCGTGCCGGCCAGCCGCGGCGCTTTCGCTACGGCGCCCGGGGCCACCGCCACTCCGTGGCAGCAATCGTGGGCTGCCGCCGGCGCGGCCGGTGCAGGAGCGTGGCAGCAATCGTGGGCTGCCGCCGGCGCGGCCGTCACAGCAGGTTCGGACGCCTGAGGCGCGTGGCAACAGTCGCCGCGGGCAGTCGGATGTTCGCTCATGCCGCTAGTTTACCGCCCTCGGCAGCTTCCAGCCGTTCACGATGAGATAGAGCGAAGGGAGGATGACCAGCGTGAGCACCGTCGCCGAGATCATTCCGCCCACCATCGGCGCGGCGATCCGGCGCATGACCTCGGATCCGGTGCCGGAGCCCCACATGATCGGCAGCAGGCCGACGATGATGGTGATTACCGTCATCAGCTTCGGCCGCAGCCGCAGCAGCGCGCCCTCGACGATCGCCTTACGCAGTTCCTCGCGGGTCGGCTGCCGGCCTGCAGCCTCCGCCGCCCGCCTCCGCTCGGCCCAGGCCTGCTCGAGGTACATCACCATCACCACGCCGGTTTCGGCCGCGACGCCGGCCAGCGCGATGAAACCGACCGCCGCGGCGATCGAGAGGTCGTACCCCAGCAGGTACAGCAGCCACACGCCGCCCACCAGGGCAAACGGCAACGCGCCGAGGATCAGCAGCACGTCGCGCACGTTGCGGAAATTGAGGTACAGCAGCAGCACGATGATGCCGAGCGTGAGCGGCAGCACGACCTTGAGGCGCGCTACGGCCCGCTCCAGGTACTCGTACTGGCCGGACCAGCCGAGACTGTAGCCGGGCGGCAACTTCAATTCCGCCGCGATCCGCTGCTTCGCGTCGCCGACGAAGCCGCCGAGGTCGCGCCCTTGCATGTCGATGAACACCCAGCCGGACGGCCGGGCGTTCTCGCTGCGGATCATCGCGGGCCCGTCGGCGATCTCGACCTTCGCGACGTCCTGCAGCGTGACGTTGGCGCCGGTCGGCGTGACGAGCGGCAACTCGCGCAGCGCCTGCAGCGAATTGCGGTAGTCCTGCGGGTAGCGCAGGTTCACCGGGTAGCGCTCGAGGCCTTCGACCGTGTAACTGACGGTCATGCCACCGACGGCGCTGCCGATGATGTCCTGCACGTCCTTGATATTGAGCCCGTAGCGCGCCGCGGCCAGCCGGTCAATGTCCACGTCGACATAGCGGCCGGTGGCCGTGCGCTCGGCGTAGACGGACGTGGCGCCCGGCACCTCGCGCACGATCTTTTCGATCCGACGGCCGAGGTCCTGGATGACCCCGAGGTCGGGCCCCATGATCTTGATGCCCACCGGCGTGCGGATGCCCGTGGCGAGCATGTCGATGCGCGTCTTGATCGGATAGACCCAGGCGTTCGAGACGCCGGGAAACTGGACGCGCGAATCGAGCTCCGCCTTGAGCTTCTCGGGCGTCATGCCCGGCCGCCACTGGTCGCGTGGTTTCAGCTTGACGGTCGTCTCGAACATCTCGATCGGCGCCGGGTCGGTGGCGCTCTCGGCGCGCCCCGCCTTGCCGAATACGCGCTCCACCTCCGGCACCGTCTTGATCAGCTTGTCGGTCTGCTGCAGCAGCGCGCGAGCCGCGTCCGTCGACAGCCCCGGCATCGTCGTCGGCATGTAGAGGAAGTCGCCTTCGTCGAGTTCCGGCATGAACTCGGTGCCGAGCCGCGAGGCCGGCCAGAGCGTCGCGAGCACCAGTACGGTGGCGGCCAGCGTCACGCCCCAGGGCGCCCGCAGCGCCAGCTCGAGGAACGGGCGGTACACGGCCATCGTCGCGCGGTTCACCGGGTTCGCCGCCTCGGGCCTGATCTCGCCGCGCACCAGCAGGTAGATCAGCACCGGCACCAGCGTGATCGACAGCACCGACGCCCACACCATCGCGTAGGTCTTCGTGTACGCGAGCGGCGCGAACATCCGGCCTTCCTGCGCCTCGAGCGTGAACACCGGCAGGAACGACAGTGCGACGATCATCAGCGAGAAGAACAGCGACGGGCCGACTTCCTTGCAGCCTGCGAAGATCGCATCCATGCGCCCCGCCTCGTCCTTGACGTGCTCGAGCTTCTTGTGGACGTTCTCGATCATCACGATCGCCGCGTCGACCAGCGTGCCGATCGCGATCGCGATGCCGCCGAGCGACATGATGTTGGCGTTGATGCCCTGCAGGTGCATGACGATGAACGCGGAGAGCACCGCGATCGGCGTGACGATCACGACGATCAGGCCCGAGCGCGCGTGGCCCAGGAAGACGAAGCACACCAGCGCGACGACGATGAACTCGTCGAGCAGCTTGCGCTTGAGGTTGTCGACGGAACGCTGGATCAGCGCAGAGCGGTCGTAGGTTTCGACGATCTCGACGCCGGCCGGAAGGCCCGAGCGCAGTTCGCTCAGCTTTGCCTTGACGCGGACGATGGTATCCCGGGCGTTGTCGCCGTTGCGCATCACGACCACGCCGCCCACGGCCTCGCCCTCGCCGTCGAGTTCGCCGATGCCGCGGCGCATTTCCGGGCCGATGCGCACTTCGGCGACGTCGCGCAGCAGCACCGGCGTGCCGCCCTTGGTGGCCATCACGGGAATCTGCTCGAGGTCCACCACGCTCTTGATGTAACCCGTCGCGCGGACCATGTATTCGGCCTCGGCCATTTCGATGACCGAGCCGCCCACCTCCTGGTTGCCGTTGCGGATCGCCTGCTCGACCATCATCAACTGCAGGCCATAGCCGCGCAGCCGCACCGGATCGACGACCACCTGGTACTGCTTGACCATGCCGCCGACGGTCGCCACTTCCGCAACCCCGTCGAGCGACTGCAGCTCGAATTTCAGGAACCAGTCCTGGATCGAGCGCAGCTGGGCGAGATCGTGCTGGCCGGTGCGATCGACGAGCGCGTACTGGTAGATCCAGCCGACACCGGTGGCATCGGGCCCGAGCGACGGGCGCACGCCCGCGGGCAGCCGCGCCTCGGCCTGGCTCAGGTACTCGAGCACGCGCGACCGCGCCCAGTACGGATCGGTCCCGTCGGCGAACAGCACGTTGACGAACGAGTCGCCGTAGAACGAGTAGCCGCGGACCGTCGTCGCGCCCGGCACCGACAGCAGGGCCGTCGTCAGCGGGTACGTGACCTGGTCCTCGACCACGCGGGGCGCCTGCCCCGGATAGGACGTGCGCACGATGACCTGCACGTCGGAGAGATCCGGCAGCGCGTCGACCGGCGTGCGGAGGAACGAGTACACGCCGATGGCGGTCAGCATCGCGGCCAGCAGCAGCACCAGCCCGCGATTGCGCAGCGAGGCACGGATGATCGCAGTGATCATGGCGCGGCTCCCGCTCAGTCCTGCAGGCGGTCGAGGCCGCTGCGCAGATTGGCTTCGGAATCGAGCAGGAACTGGCCGGAGACGACGACCCGCTCACCGGCCGTGAGTCCTGCGTGGATCGCGACGCGATCGCCGCTCTCGGCGCCGGCCGTGACCTTGCGCGCGACGAAGCGCCCTGCGCCGAGCGCCACGACCACGCGCTCTTCCGTGCCGCTGCGGATCAGCGCGCTGCGCGGAATGTTGACCACCTCCTCCCCGCCCGTCCCGCCGCCGAAACGGACGGAAGCCAGCATGTTCGGCCGGATCCCGGCAGGCGGCCGGCTGAGCGCGATGCGCGCGCGCACCGTGCGCGTTTCCATGTTCAGCTCGGGGTAGAGGTAGTCGAGCCGGCCGGCGACCGTCTCGCCGGGCAGCGACGGGAACCGGATCTCGACCGGCGCACCCACCTTCAGGGCGCCCGACTGGGACTCCGGCACTTCGGCGATCACCCACAGGCTGCCGAGCTCGGTGATGGTCATCACCGGCATCTCGGGCGTCACCCTCGCGCCCTCCTGCACCTCGAGCGCCGTGACGACGCCGGAGATCGGCGCGTAGAAGGGCACGCGGCCGGCCGTGCCGCCCGCCCGGGCGAGCCGCGCGACGGACTCCGTACCGAGCCCGAGCGCGTGCAGGCGGTCGCGCGACGCGTCGATCAGCTCGCGGTTGCCGATCTTCTGCGCGTCGAGATACTCCTGCTGCGCCGACTCGAGCATCGGCGAATACAGCAGGAACAGCAGCTGGCCCGCTTTCACCTGCTCGCCCATCGCGCGCACGGCGAGACCCTGGACCCACCCCTCGGCGCGCGGGCGCACCTGCTGCACCTTGTGTTCGTCGAAGCCGACGTAACCGACGGCATCGACGCGCCGCTCGAGCGAACTCGTCACCGCCGCCTCGGTGCGAACGCCGAGGTTGTTGACCACGGCCGGCGAGATGCGCACCTCCGCGCCAGTGTCCTGCGCGTACACCGGAACGTAGTCCATGCCCATCTCGTCCTTCATCGGGACAGCCGACCGGATGTGCGGATCCATCGGGTTGCGGTAGTACAGCGGCGTGCGCGACGCGGGCGACGCGGGCGACGCGGGCGACGCGGTGGCGGGCGCGGTGGCGGGCGCCCTGGGCGACTCTTTCGCGCAATCCGCCAGCAGCGCGATCAGCAGGATCAGGACGAGCCTCATGGCACTTCTCCGGCAAGGTAGTCGATGTCGAACTGGGCCTGGGCGCGATCGGCCGCGAGGCGCAGGTGCTTCAGTCGTGTCTCGAGCGCGACGCGGCGCGCGGCGACGACCTCGTCGATCATGGCGCGGTTCGAGCGCCAAGCGAGCAGGGCCGCCTCGACGGACTGGTCCGCGAGCGGCAGCAGGTCGGACTCGTAGAACTTCTCCAGGTCGGCGGTTTTGCGCGCAGTCGCCCACGCTTCGTCGAGCATGGCGTGCATCTCGCGACGATGATCGTCGTGCATGTCCTGCAAGCCGCGCGCATCTGCGAGCGCCGCGCTCACCTGGCGATCCTGGCGGTTCGCGCGGAACACGGGCAGGTCGACCGTCACCATCGCGCTCACCATGTCCGAACGGTTCATGCCGAAGGCGTCCTGGCCACTGCGCAACCCGTAGCTCAGGTCGAGCATCCAGCCCGGGCGCTTGCTCTTCTCGGCCAGTTCCACCGAGGTCTTCGCGGCCTCGATGCGCAGGTCGTAGTCGGCCTGCGCGGGGTGCTGCATCAGTCGGTCCTCGAGCACCCCGATCGGCGGCAGCTCCGCGCGCGCCGGCAGCGAGAACGGCCCGGCAGAGCGCGCCTGGTCGTCGCCGACCCACCGCGCCAGCTGCGCCTTGCGCATCGCCTCGTCGCGGTCGAGATCGAGCTGCTGCTCGCGCAGCATCGCGGCGTCGAGACCGGCCTGCAGCAGGTCGAGCTGCTTGCCCTCGCCCGACGCATAGCGGGCGCGCGCCGAGGCGCGCATCTGGTCCACCCACGACTGCTGGGTCCTCAGCAACTCGCGCGCGCCCGAGACATACGCCAGCTCGGCCCAGACGCGGCGCACTTCGCGCCGCACCGTCCGCCTGCGGTCGGCCGCGAGCGCTTCGGCCGCCGCCGCGGACTGGTCCATCTTCCGGCGCGTCAGCTTGCGCACGCCGGCCGCCGGAAATTCCTGGCTGACACCGACTTCGACCATCGTCATGTCTTCGGCGGTGAAGCTGAACGAGTCGACCGGCACGTTGACCGCTCCGACCCGCAGCTTGGGGTCCATCAGCTGGCTTTCGGCGACAGCACGATCGCGCATCGCCTCCGCTTCCGCCGCGAGCTGGCGCAATGTTGCGTCCCGCTCGACGGCGATTCGCTCGGCATCCGCGAGCGTGAGGCCCTCCGCCCGAACGGCGGGGGCGCCGCCCAGCAACAGCAGCGCGATCAGCGAGTATTCAATGAACCGGCCTGTTGCAGGCGCCGGACGTAACTGGGGCATGACTCATCTCCCAAAGGCAAGCGCGCGCCGCCGGGCGGGCGGCAACGGAAGGCTTCAGGAGCGGTCTACTCGAGGTAGCGGCAGAAACGGACGGAGAGCGGCGTCGGCGGAACGCCGGGGTCGATGCGGTCGACGACCGCAGCCTGCTCGATCGGCTGGGCGTCGAGCGTGGCGATAGGCGCGGTCACCGGCAGCACGAAGAACAGGCCGGCCGCGGCGCGCGCATCCACTTGCGGCCCGTGCGGGTACAGGCAGGCGCCGTGTTGACCGATTCCGGCCGGAGCCGACGCGGCTGGCGGGCAGTACTGGCACGCGTGATGGAGGGTCGCAGCCGTCTGGCCGGCCACGCCCAACCCCTCGTCCGCCATTGCACAGGGCATGGCCGAGGCTTGCAGCCAGGCCAGGCAGAAGAGCGCCAGCACGGCCTTCGTCAGGACGCGTTGTCGAGCTCTCACCCACTGCAGGCCGAACATGGTTCTCATTGCTTTCCCAGTTGCAGGGGAACGTAACGCCTTCGGACCGGCCAGGCAAGGAAGGAAGCCCGCAATCGAGCGCATTTTTCGGGAAACCCTTAAGGAATGCCCTGGCGGACGGGATCGGCCCTGAACCTGCTCGGCCGCCTCCACGCCCGATTCTCGCAGCGCGCAAGCCCCGCCGGCCGGCCTTCGACCCCGTCCCCTGTGCTAGCATTTGCGCCCCGTTTTGCAACGCCCAGATTCATTGGAGCCAGGTAGATGACCACCGCGCTCAAGCTGAACGTGCCCCCGCAGGGCCAGAAGATCACGATCGCCAACGGCAGGCTGACCGTCCCCG
>Ga0209048_10005423_pt1 | contig 12042 bp, 14 predicted proteins | sample FrelakmetCRP12CR_FD_187146 | JGI IMG/M metagenome (GOLD analysis project Ga0209048, IMG submission 187146) | Freshwater lake sediment microbial communities from the University of Notre Dame, USA, for methane emissions studies - CRP12 CR (SPAdes)... | ecosystem: Environmental > Aquatic >... | reverse complement strand
CTGGGCCTCGCCCGGACCGCCGAGGCGGATCTTCACCCGGAAGGTCTTGTGGTGGTGCGAGCGCAGGCTCGCGATCGTCCAGGAGACCGTCTGGCCGGTCACCGTGTCGCCCTTGGAGGCGGAGACCACCGTGGCGCCGGCGGGCAGGTCCAGGCTGACCTGCACGGCGCTGGCGGTGTCGGGGCCGTGGTTGGTGACCTTCACCCTCGAGCGCGCACCGCATGCGGCCGGGGCCGACCTCGATCGCCTCGATACCGAGGAACGCAGCCAGGCCCTCGGACTCGCGATGCCCGACGGCGAGGTCCGCGAAGGCAGGGTCGTAGTCGGGGAAGCCAGGCACGGGGCCAGACCGTACACACGCAGGCGCCGCGAACGCTTCGACGCCCCGGCTACTGAGAGGTTGACGGCTGCACTGGCATCGCGCCTACGGCTCAGGAGTTGAAGTCGTAGTTCTCCTGGAACATGGCGAGGGTCTTCTCGTCCATGAGGTCCTGGACCGGCGCGATGTCCCACTCGTACCAGGCCGAGAACTTGCCTACCGGGTCATTGAGGGCAACGGGGTTGTTGGTCTCGACGATGGCGCACCCAGCGGTTTGGTCGGCCCGGACCACCCACTGGAGGAAAGCTGTGTCGGGATGTGGCTTGTACCGCTTCAAGGCGTCGAAGATCGCCTTGCTCTCGGCGATGCGCTCGGCGGGCGTCGCACCCTCCCGGTCGCGCAACGTCCACGTGATCATGAACTTCATTCCCACCCCTCCTTCACCGGCGGGTACGGCGCACCCGCAGACTCGGCGCTCGTCCAGGTCCAGAAGGATTCATCGTCCTCCCGATGCGTCCGCAGACGGAAGAGTCGAAGGTCCCGACTTAGGCTCGGTCTCCCCGGGGGGGCGGGCCTGGTGGTCGATGACCACCTCACGGCGCCTGGTCGGGTCAGCGAACAGCAGCCGCAGCTCCGGGTGGATGGACTCAGCCGCCTGCCGGGGCATGCCGCAGGAAGTGTTCTTCCCCGAAGCGTGGCAGCACCGCCGAGGCGGCCCGGGCCGTGTGCGCCGCCTGCCCGGTACGGGAACCGTGCCTAACGCACGCCATGGCGCTGGACGCCACCCATGCTCTGGGGTGTCTGGTCGGGGACGACGTGGCGGGAACGGCGGACGCTCAGTCGCTACTGAAGGCGGGAAGGGCCGTTCGGGCGCCGATGCTGGCCCTGTCCAAGTAGCCGAACGTCCCGTGGTCGCGAAATTCGGTCGCCGCCTCGACGAGCGCACCCAGCGCGGTGAAGGCGAACCAGGCCCCCACCGAGACCCGACGCACACCGAGCTCGGTCAGCTCGGCCACTGATGGACAGCCGGGGCGAGCAACGACGTTGACGGGCCGATCAACTTCACGGGTGAGTCGGCGCAGGTCGTCGGCACGACCGGACCCTACCCTTCCAATACCCGGGCCCGGCAGCCAGGACGGTCTATGCCCGGTGTAGGTCAGGGGCCGCGGCGCCGGCTACGGGACGGGGGCGGCGTGAGCGACCGGATAACTGAGCCCGGTTCGCTCGCCGCTGACCTGCCAAAACCCCAGGTCAGCACGTCGCTCACTGGTCGCTAACTCATAATCCCTCGGTCGCTGGTTCGATCCCAGCCGGGCCCACAAACGTTGTGGGAGAAGGGTTGCGGGTCGTAGGTCGAAGTCGTCGGTGACGCAGACCCCAAGGCCCTCGAACTGGGAGGTGCTCGCTTCGCCGTCGTCCGGGGGTGCGAGCGCCTCCTCGCCGGGGAGATCCAACCCTCGATGGGCCAGGTCCTCCAGACGGTCCGCCTCCTGTACGAAGCGGACCGGGCCGCCCGGCGCCACCAGAAGCCGGAGGATGGCCTCAGGGAGGCTCAGGAGGCCCGTCTGTGGCTCCTGGACGCCCACCCGTGACCCATATGACCGGCGACCAGTGGTCGGCGTTCCTGAAGGTCACCGATGGCAACCCCCTCGTCCGGGTACTGAGCTACGTCAAGCGGGGCTGAGGGGCGACAGCCGGACCTTCCAGTCCCCTACTCGCTCAACTGACCAACGGCGTGGCAGGGCAACCGACACGTCGAGACCGGCATGCTCCGGCGTCCATCATTCGCGAATCTCGCCGACCTGAGCAGTCCCCCATGACTCGACCTGGATCTGCGGGCTCGGGTGAACCCCGCCTGGCTGGCCGTCCCGCCCGCCTGCGGTCAGCACGCATCACCAGTCCGAGCCCCGGGATGCAAGGCTGACCAGATGACCGAGCCCCCGGGAACCGAGGCGCCCGAACGCTCCGGCGATCCGCCCACCCCGCGCGCGTGGTTGAGTCGCAACCTCGTCGTCCTCTCGGGAGTCTCGTTCCTCCAGGACACGGCGAGCGAGTTGCTCTACCCGATCCTCCCGATCTTCGTCACCGTGGTCCTCGGCGCCCCGGCGGTCGTCCTCGGCACCATCGAGGGGCTGGCCGACGGGATCAGTGCGATCGTCTCGCCGTTCTCGGGCCGCGCCGCGGACCGGACCGGCCGCAAGCCGCTCATCTCGAGCGGCTACGGCCTGGCCGCGGTCGGCAAGCTGCTCATCGCGCTGGCGACGGCGTGGCCGACCGTGCTCGTGGCCCGGTGCGTCGACCGATTCGGCAAGGGCCTGCGCGGCTCACCGCGCGACGCGCTGATCGCCGACGGGGTCATCCCCGCCCAGCGGGGCAAGGCGTTCGGCTTTCACCGGGCCATGGACACGATGGGCGCGGTGGTCGGCCCGCTTGTCGGGCTCGCCGCCTACGAGGCCCTCGACCACCGAATCCGGCCGCTCCTGTGGATCGCCGTCATCCCGGCCGTGTTGAGCGTCGCCCTCGTCGCGCTGGTGCGCGACCCCCGTCGCGACCGGGCTCGGGCCGTGGCCCAGCACGAATCCACCCCCGACGCGGCCGCGCTCGCTGCCGCCCGGGCGCCGCTCCCGCCGACGTTCCGACGCGTCGTGGTCATCCTGACCGCCTTCAGCCTGGTGAACTTCCCCGACTCACTGTTGCTGCTGCGCCTCCACGCCATCGGGTTCTCCGTGGCCATGACCATCCTGGCCTACGCGACCTACAACGTCGTCTACGCCCTGTTCAGCTACCCGGCCGGGGCACTGAGCGACCGGCTGTCGCGCGCCCGCATCTACGCCGTGGGCCTGGCCTTCTTCGCGCTGGGGTACCTCGGGCTCGGAGTGACCCAGAGCCATGCGCTGGCATGGGTGATCCTGTGCGCGTACGGCATGTTCGCCGCGTGCACCGACGGGGTCGGCAAGGCGTGGGCGTCGTCGCTCGTCGGCCCTGAGCTGCAGGGCCACGCCCAGGGGATCTACCAGGGGTCCACGGGCATGGCCATCGTCGTCGCCGGGGTATGGGCCGGGCTGGCGTGGCACGGCACCGGCGTCGTGCCGCTCCTGCTCTCGGGCGCCGTCGCTGCGCTCTTCGCTGCGTGGCTGTGGGTGGCGCCGCCGGACCAGGCGGCCCGGACCGAGGCCGTCTTCAGACCCCTGCGGTAGGTGCGGCGCTCCTGTTCTTCGACGGGCAGGTCGCCCAGCGCCGAGGGTCCGAGAGATGCCGTCACCGCTCGGCCCCGGCGACACTGCCCTCCCTTGCCCGATGGTGAGCCACGGTGAGGCGGACGGGATCCGGCGCGGATGAGGGGGCAAGGGTCGGACTCACCAAGTCCTACGGGTCGACAGACCACTGGGCGGTGCCGTCGCCACATCGGCAGCAAGCTGTTGCTGTCCGTCCGGAGGGCGACTCTGCACCGCGAGCCCGATCAGGGGCTCACATGCGCGGGTCGGGGCGCCGCTGTACCGATCACTACCGCCGGGTGGAGCACGGGCCGGGGACACGGCCCACTCGGTGGACCCGTCCGCCGTCGCCGAGGCAGTCGAGAACGAACCCGATCCGTGGCGTCGCCTGCAGCGGGCGTGCGAGGTGTATCTCGACGCGTCGCTCCGCCCCGACATCCAACGGATCCTCGTGCTCGACGCCCCCTCGGTGCTCGGCTGGCACGAGTGGTGCGAGATCGACAAACGCCACGGATTCGCCATGTTCGAGCCCATCATTGCCTGCGCCGGCGACGCCCACGTGCTTGACGAGCAGCCAACCGAGATGCTCGCCCAGATCTTCCTCGGCGCCCTCAACGTGGCCGCGCGCGTCGGCGCGGGCTCGCCCGAGCCGCCCGATCGTGCAGAGGTCTGGAAGACTGTCGCACGACTCCTCAACGGTCTCCGCACCACACACCGTTGAAACATGCGCCGAGAAGAAGAGCTGCCGGTGGGTGTAGGTGTTCCCCGCGATCCGGCCGTCACGCGAGGGGCTGACGCTCGCGATCACCCGGTCATGGGCCAACCGTCCGCCCCGGCCGGCCCAGGGTCGCCATGGTCGCACCCCGTCAGTCGTTGCCGGTCTCGGCGCCGACTCAGAGCGAGGTCGTGATCCCTTTGACCGCTTCGGCGACCCGGGCCAGGTAGTCGAGGTGAGCCTCGGTCGAGTCGAGCCCGAGCCCCATGGTCACGACCGACGCGTGGCTCCCACCGGCCCGACCCCAGGCCTCCACCCGGGCGGCGACCTCCGCAGGGCCTTTGGTGGTGAGGATCGCGAGCTCGCCGCCGAAGTCGGCGGGCGGCCGGCCCTGCTCGGCGACAAGGCGGCGGACCCGATCCCACGCGCCGTACACGTCGGCGGAGCGTCCGGCGAAGATGAACCCGTCCCCGCACCGCGCGGCGCGGCTCAACGCGGCATCCCCGAAACCGCCGAGCCAGATCGGCAGAGGTCGACTCGGTCTCGGCAGGGCGCCTGCCCGGTCGACTCGGTCGAATCGCCCGGCGTGGTCGACGGTCGGCTCGGTCCACAGACGGCGGAGCAGACCGATCTGCTCCTCCTCGCGGGCGCCACGGGTATGGAAGTCTTGGCCCAGCGCGTCGTACTCGACGTAGTTCCAGCCGACACCCACGCCCAGACGCAACCGCCCGCCAGAGAGGAGGTCGACATCGGCGGCTTGCCGGGCCACGAGCACGGTCTGGCGCTGCGGGAGGATGAGAACGCCGGTGGCGAAGCCGAGACGCTCCGTCATGCCCGCCAGGTACGCGAACATGACCAGCGGATCGTGGAACGGGTCGCGCTCGGTGTAGGGGCCGGTCAGGGGCGGCACCCGGCCCTCGTGCACCGCCCCGAGCACGTGGTCGTAGGCGAGCAGGTGGTCGAAGCCCAGCTCTTCGGTGGCTCGCCCGATGCGCCGGACCGCCTCCGGATCGCCGGCGAGCTCAATTTGGGGGTAGACGACGCCGATCTTCACGCCGCACTGTCGCCAGCTCGGCCCGGCACCTAGAACCTGGCGGCGGAGTCGGGATCTGCGGTCTGACGTGACCGCTCAGGCCTCGTACGCATCGACGCGCGGGCGGAAACCGCTCAGTGGCGGTGCTGGCTCGCGACGATGTCGAACCAGAGCACCCGGGGCTCAGGGAGGCCCGCAAGAGCTGGGCCGAGCCGACTTCCCATGAACGCCGCCTGGGCCTCCTTGGACTCCCAGATCTCCGTCACGACCCAACCGTCGTCGGACATGCCCGCTGCGTGGCTCTGCATCCCGGCCGGCCAGGCGCCTTGACCCGTTCGCGGGTCCCACCCGAGCCGCGAATTCACCGCGTCGTACTGCTGCTCACCGACGCTCGATGGGAACTGGAGAATGAGCCCTGCCGCCATTGCTGGCCTCCCGGTTCGCTATGAGGATCCGACCCTACTCGTCCCGAACTCCTGATGCCACGGGGGCTATCGGGCGGGTCTCGCCTTGGCGCGAGGTGGTCGTGGCGGTCGAGGTGGCCTTCGCACGTCGTTGGGGGTCACGCTCCTTGACGGGTTGGAAGGTCACGGCCAGGTTGGGTCGGGTGTCGACGTGCAGGGCGAAGACGTCGGCGCGGGCATAGTGACCGACGGCGTCGAACTCGCGGCGAGCCCGGTGGGCGATGGCGGCGTCGACCTCTGCGTAGAGGATGCCCTCGGTCTCGATGAGCGGGCCTTCGATGATGTCCCCGTAGGGGCTGACGATGGTGGTGTTGCCGCGGGAGGGCCAGTCGTCGTCGTCCTCCTCGTAGAGGTCGTCGTGGCCGGGAAGGCCGGACGGGATGTCGGTGGCGCGGATGCAGGAGTTGGTGCCGACGACGAAGACGCGGCCCTCCTTGGCGATGTGGCGGAGGGTCGCGATCCAGGTGTCGGAGTTGTCCCAGGTGGGGGCGAGGTAGACATCGATACCCTGGGCGTACATCGCAGTCCGGGCGAGGGGCATGGAGTTCTCCCAGCACAACAGCCCGCCCAGCCGTCCGAACGGCGTGTCGAGGACAGTGAGCGTGGAACCGTCGCCGTTGCCCCACAGAGTCCGTTCGCCGCCGGTGGGCATGAGCTTGCGGTGGCATCCGGCGATGGTCCCGTCGGGGGCGATGTAGAGGAGCGCGTTGAAGATGGTGCGGCTGGCGGTGCACGGTCCGAGTTCCGACGTCGCATCACCGATCTCGACGAGGATCTCGCCGAGGCCGAGGCCAACCACGATCTCGGCCGGATCGAGCGTGTCGAGACGGAACGCGAGGCGCTCGGCGCCGAGCTGCGCCGCGCCACCGGGCTGGCGGGCAGGGACCGCGGCCTCGGCCCGAACACGGTCGAACGGGCTCGAAAGGCCGTCACCGCCCGACTGCGGGACACGATCCATCGCATCGGGTCGGAGCTCCCAGACCTCGGCGCCCACCTCGATCGCTCGATCGTCACCGGCAAACTGCCGCTACCAACCCGTCGAACCGGTCACCTGGGACCTTCAGGCGGCACCCACGCCATGACCCGGCCGAGCCGGGCCTCAGGAGACCACCGACGATCCGGCACCAGCCCGCCCCGCACCTCGGGAGCCGGCCGGCTGAGGGCACCACGGGCCTCGCAGCCGGCCGGGAAGGGCTCAGGTCGACGCGACCCGGGGTTCGCGGCGCTCGGCCGCGAACGTGTCGTCGAGTGCGTTCCCGCAGCCTGCACAGCGCTCGGCCGGAGCAGCGGTGGCGTGATGGCAGCGTTCGCAGTAGATGCAGCGGTCGCCCAGGTGGGCTGCGGTCCACATTCCGGCGAACTGGCTGTACTCGAACGGACGCTGCCGCTGCTCTGAGGCCATCGCCCGATGGGCGTCGGACCGTATGAAGGCCGTGACCTCCTCCACGGTGCGCCAGAGGCCGAGGGCGTAGGCGTTGGGACCGTCGCTGAAGGTGAACCAGTGCAGGAATCCCGGCGAGGCCAGCATGTGCGCCTTCATCTCGGTGAACAGCCGGTAACCGCGTTGGGCTCCGTCGTCGTCGGCGAAGGTGGTGTGCAGCAGGATGAGGGCTCCGGCCGCCTCGGGACCGACGGGCGAGGAGCCGGACAGCGCGCCCACCACGCCGGGTGTCGCCCGTGCGCCCGGGACCGCCTGTTGGGCCGCTCGGTTCGCGTCGTTGGGCAAGAAGCTGGTGGCGGTCGCCATGGGGTGTCTCCTCGGGAGCTCGGTCCTCCAGCCAACGCCAGACGACGGCCCCCTGGCAATCCCCAGAACTGGGGGTATCGGCATCCGGCGGGGGGGCGTACCCTCGCGGTTGTGGATCCTGCTGCCAGTCGCGAGCGGGTCCGCAGTGACATGGTCGATCTCTGCTACCGGGCGGTCGATTCGATGACTCTCCGGCGTGAGGCGTTGGCCAGCCTGCGGAGCGTCGTGTCGGTTGATGGAGCCTTCTTCGCCACCGTCGACCCGTCCACGTTGCTCTACACGAGCGCGCTCCGGGAGGGCATGCCCGTTGACGTCACGCCTCGCTTCTTGCACAACGAGTTCGCCGAGGACGACGTCAACAAGGTTCGTTTCCTCGCGACAGCCGCCCAGCCGGTCAGCTGGCTGGACCGGGCCACCGACGGCGATCGCGCACTGAGTACGCGATATCGGGACGTGATGCGCCCCATCGGGTTCGGCGACGAGATGCGGGCGGCCATACGTGCTGATGGTTGGTGCTGGGGGTTCATGTGCCTGCACCGACAGGACGGCTCGGGAGGATTTGACGCCGCCGCCGCCGCCTTCCTCTCCGGGCTGGTGCCCCACCTCGCTGCGGGGCTCCGGCGGTGCGCCGTGGCGGAGTCGGCGGCGGTGACCGCGGTGAGCGACGGGCCGGGCGTGTTCACCGTGGCACCCGACTGGTCGATCAGCGCGGCAACCCCCGCAGCACAGCGATGGCTGGGGGAGCTCGCCGAAGGCGACGCCCCCCGCCCGGTGGCTCTGCCCATGTCGGTGTACGCGGTCGTCCAGATGCTTCGTGGACTCCGCCCCGGCGACCTGGAGGGCGGCGTGGTCCCCCGGGTCCGCGTGCGGGCCCCGTCGGGTAGGTGGCTCACGCTCCACGGGTCGTACTTGTCCGGGGACCGGATCGAAACGGCCGTTGTGATCGAACCGTCGGACAGCCATGACCTCGCTCCGCTGATCATCGCCGCCTACGGCCTCACGGCCCGGGAGAGCCAGGTCACCCAGCGTCTGCTCCTCGGTGCTCCCACCAAGGAGATCGCCGCCGGCCTGGGCATCTCGGGGCACACGGTGAACGACCACATCAAGACCATCTTCGACAAGACCGGTTCCCGGAGCCGCGGCGACCTGCTGGGGCGGATCTACGCCACGCACTACTCGCCGGCGAGCCGGGCTGCTACCGGAGCGGGGTGACGATGGTGATGGTCATCAGCACGGCACCTCGGTAGCCATCAGTCCGTCCGTCCGTGGCATCGGCGCTGCCGGCGGCCCCCTCGGCGCTCGGCTCACGCCGCTGGTTGGACTGCCGGGAGCCGGTACGTACCATCGAGGACGGTGCGCTCGGGAAGGTAGATTCGCATGATCAGCGTGAATCCTCCCGCAGGAACGGGCAGCCAGTTCGTCTCGTGTCCCGGCGGAGCGCTGTGTTGAAGGTAGAGGTCGAGCGACCCGTCGCTGTTGGTCCGTAGCGCAGGGGTTCGGTCGCCGATCGCGTATCGGCCGGCCGGGTTCTCGACGAGGAACATGTCGGGTCCGTACACGGTCAGGGACCAGAACGCCGCCGCTGGCGGGAGCTCGCCTGCGGCGAAGTGCAGGGCGTAGGCGTGGGTGCCGGAGTAGGGGCCGCCGCGTGCGTCGCGCTGCGACCGCAGATACACCGCTTCGTCGGGAACGTTGGCGCCCCAGACCGAGCGGGCAACGACCGCACGCAGGAGGAAGTCGTCGCCGTAGTGCCCGAGCTGGCGCCGCGTCTCCCAGCCGTTGACCTCGTGCACCGATGAGGCGTCTGCTCCTTCGACGCGCGCCGCACCGTCGGTGACGCCTTGTGCGAGGGTGGCCCGCCCAGATGGGGTCGCGGCGCCGGCCGGATGATGGACAGGTCCGACGCCGATCGCCTGGAAGCGCGCCAGCGCCGCGCGGTCGGCAGGGCTGGAAGGCGGGTTGACCGCCAGCGCATCGCCCAGCTCGTCGAAGAAGCTCGGTCCGGCGGCCGCCACGTTCTGCGGGGTGCCCGGAGGCTCGCCGAGTGCGGACCCTGACGGAGCGGATGCCTGCGCGTGGGGCACGAGCGGCTCCAGGCGCACCCGGGCCATCACGCCTCGCGCCGCGGGCAGATCCGAGGCACCGGACACCAGGAAGCGGCCCAGCAGGAACACGAGTGGCGTCGAGGCATGGATCACCTGCGCACCGGTCGGCCCGGTACCGGACCAACCCGGCGCCGCGATCACCCATGATCCAGCGACCCCCCCGGTCGCGCGGGTACCGACGTACGCGAAGGACTCCGTGTACATGTCGAGGAACTGGTACGTGTAGTAGCGGTCGTGAATCTCAGGCACGCTCAGCACGACGGGGCCATCGCGGAGATCGAGCACGGCGACGCTGTAGAGCGTGTCGACGTTGGGCGCAACGATGAGTCGGGTCTGCGGGTCCGTCAGCTGCTGCTGTGGGTAGAGACGATTCACGCCGATCAGCCGCGCGAAGGTCTGGACCGTTCGCATCGACACCACCAGCGGCGAGCCCCACACGTAGGCGTCCGACGCCAAGGTCCTCGCCCCGGGTGGAGGCACGCTGCCCGGGCCGGCCGTGGTCCGGGGCGCCCCGCCACCGCCGGAGCACGCGGACAACGCCGCCGTCGCCGCAAGAAGGAACAGGGCCACGCCCTGGGCGTGCGACCGTCCGTCCCGCGTCACCTGGGCCACGCTATCGCCGCGAATCACACCATGACCACCAGGCCCGGTTGGACTCCACCGCAGCCCGACCTAGGCACGATCGGCGGGCTGCCGTTCCTGGTCGGATCGGCCTGCAGCGGCGCCGAGGACGGTTGACCCGGGTCCGAGGTCCTGGCCGGTCGAGGGGTGAGGACGCAATTCAGGGCACCACCTCCCGGTGCATCCGAGGTGCTCTCCCGAACCGGGTCTCGACATGGCGGTCGAGGACGAAGCCGGCCCTCTCGTAGAAGAGGAGCGCATGCTGGTTGGCGGTGACCTCGACACGCCCGACGCCGCGTCCCCGTGCGATCGCGATGACGTCCGTCACCAATGCCCGGGCAACCCCGTTCCGCATCCAGGCGGGATCAACGAACAGATCGTCGAGCTCGAGTGCGTCCCCGGCAACGAGGGAGGTGGCGAAGCCGACGATCCGGCCGTCAGGGACGACGGCGACCCGTGTACGTCCCTCCTTCACCGAGACGTCGGAGAACTCGAGCGCATCCGGATTCGCCAGAAGGTTCAGCCGGTCACCGTCGTTGGAGAGCGACGACCGACGGAACACCTCGCGCACGGCGCCCAGGTCGGCGGGCACGGCGACGCGGATGAGGAAGGTCACCGCCTCCGGCAGCCCGCTCGAGGAGGAGGCCCGGGCGCCCGGCGAGGTGCGGCTGCCGACCTCACCCGGGTTGGGGCCCCTTCGCCGTGGGAGGCTGCCAGGTCCCCGACCCCGGGTCCTGAGGCGGCGCGCCCGCGGGCGGTGGCCACGGCTCGTCGCCCGAGAGCGTCTGCAGGGCGCGCTCCAGGTCGGCGGAGCGCGTGTCGGTCAGGGCTCGGGCATAGGCGAGCTGCTCCTGGGTCGGTGCCTGCGGGCCCACCCGGACCGTCCGCTCCGATCCCAGGGCGCCGGCGAGCGCGCTCGCACTGGCCGAAACGGACCGCAGGGCCGGGGCACGTTCCTCGGTGGCTTGGCGGGCCAGGTCGTCGGCATCGGTCGCCAGGGTGCGCGCCCTGGACTCGGCATCGAGCGCGGTCGCGGCGGCCACGTCGGCCGGGAGCGGGCCGGACCGGGCGGCCCGGAGCTCGGTGACGAGCTGCCGGCCCTGCCGGGCGACGGCGTCGACGCGCCCGTCGAAGCGGGTCGCGGCCTGCCGGCGGGAGCGCCACCACAGGGCCGCGCCCCCCAGGAGCGCGAGGACGGCGGCCACGGCCACCACCCACCACGGGAAGCCCGATGAGCCGCCGGTCGTGGGCGGTGCGGACGTCGTCGGGGACGGCGTCGTCGTCGTGGCTGGAACCGAGGCCTCGGGCGCGGCCGTCGTGGGCGGCGGAGCCGTCGTCGGTGGCACCGCGGTCGTTGCGGGGGCTGGGGCCGTGGTCGGCGGGGCCGGGGCGCTGGCCGGCGGCGCGGCGCTCGTCGGCGGCGCGGCGATCGAGGGCCCGGCCGTGGCGGGTGGGGCCGTCGAGGCGGAGGGTCGGGGCAACGTCGACGCCGGCAGGGTGGCCGAGGGGGCCGGGATCGTCGACGCCCCGGTGACGGTCGGCTGGGTGATCGTGGCGCTGGAGCGGGGGAGCGAGGTGGGGCCGCTCAGGCCCGGTCTGCCGGACGAGCAGGCCGCGAGGAGGCTTCCGAGGGTGATGGCCGCCGCACCCGCCGCCCGTCGCCGCCACCTCCTGGAGCGTCCGGTCATCGCCCTCGATCCCCGCATCCTGGCCTCCCTCGCCGGCGTCTCCGGAGACTAGTGGTGCTGCCGACAACTACAGCGGTGTAGTTATTGGTGGGGGCGGTTCTTGTGCGAACGGCTCGGTGCGGAGGTTTGCTGGTG
>Ga0209048_10005422_pt1 | contig 12044 bp, 7 predicted proteins | sample FrelakmetCRP12CR_FD_187146 | JGI IMG/M metagenome (GOLD analysis project Ga0209048, IMG submission 187146) | Freshwater lake sediment microbial communities from the University of Notre Dame, USA, for methane emissions studies - CRP12 CR (SPAdes)... | ecosystem: Environmental > Aquatic >... | reverse complement strand
ATGAGCGGCTCGCCGCCGGGGATGCTCACCATGGGCGCGCCGCACTGGTCGCAGTAGTCGTCGGTCGCGGACTGGTGACCGGTGGGGCACGTGCCGGTCACGGTTCCTACCGCTTCACCCGCACGGTCTTGGTGGACTGGGTGTCGAGCGTCATCTCGTCGGCGAGCTCGACCCGTGGCTTCAGCTGGAACGTCCCCGTGACGGGGTCGACCTCAGCGATCTTGTCGAGCAGCTCGCCGATGGCCGTGTTGCCGGTCTCTGCCGCCAGCTCGACGGCCCGCCGAATCCTGGCGGTGGCGGTGGCGTCATCACCGGCCCGGCGGGCGTCCAGGCCATCCTGGATGGCCTGGGCCAGCTCGGCCTGGCCCGTGTAGTGCGCCACCTGGCGGTTGATCCGCGTCGAGCGGGCGACGTCGTCGGTCCAGATGGCCAGGACCTTCGCCTGGTCACCGGGCTGGCCGTCGACCACCAGGGTCACGCGGGCGGCGAGCATCTCGGACCCGACGGGCTGACGGGGGACATCCACGCACAGGTGGTAGTCGCGAGCCTCCTCGCCCCATGCACCGGTCGGGAAGTCGGTGCTCAAGGCGTTGACCGTCGTCCCCATCCCGGTCAGATCGACGATGCTGGGCGAGACCTGCTTCACGAAGGCGAGGCGAGCCGCTTGGGGGACCCACACCCGCAGCGCCACGTCGCCGACGTCGCGGCCCATGGCCGCCTCGGTGATCGAGCGGAAGTCGGCCGTCATCCCTGACGGGTCGGCGATGATGTCGACGCTCCCGAGCAGGGCCGTCGCGACCGTGCGCAGCTCTGCGACGACCCAGTCGGTGCCCACGCCCCGGCAGTCGCACTGGAACTGGCCGCGGCAGGCGTCGACAGCCGCCTCGAAGTCGGCGCGCTCCTCGCTCTCGTTCTTGCCGTCGGTCAACAAGATGGCGTGGTGGATGGCCCCGGGGCGGCGGGCGAACAGCGCGCTGGCCTGGCGCAACCACTGGCCGATTGCCGTGCCGCCGGAAGCCTCGACCTCTCGAAGAGTCGCCTTGGCCGCCGTCCGCGTGGCGGGGTCGGCCGGGGCCAGGCCGTCGGGGAACTGTCCGGTCGGCGGGTAGACGATGTCGGCGGCGTGCGTGCCGCGAACCACCGCGAAGTGCACCCCGTCGCGCAAGCAGTCGATGGCCGCCTCGGTGGCCCGCCGCGCCTCGCGGAGCTTGGTGGGCGGGTGGGCCATCGAGCCCGAGGAGTCCACCAGGATGACCTCGACGGCCTCGACGGCCGCGCCGGCCGCGCCGGCCGCGCCGGCCGCGCCCGGACCCTCGTTGGTGACCGTGACGATGGCGTTGACCTGGGTGCCCTCCTCCGCCAGGTACGCGTTCTGAAAGACCTCAGACCGGAACGTCATCGTCGTCTCTCCCTCCGAGGCTCGCGACAATCACCGTAACGTTGTCGTGGCCACCGGACGCCAACGCGAACCCGCACAGGCGGCGGGCCGCTTCCAGGGCTGGCAGCTGCCCGTCCGGCGCAGCCAGCTCCCGTGCAAGAACCTCGGGTCCCGAGCCGTAGTTCCACAAGCCGTCGCTGCACAGCACCAGCCAGCCGGGGCCGGGTGCGGTGAAGGCGACCACGTGCGCGTCACCGCCGGGGGCGTCGGCCCCCAGCCACCGGGTGATGCGGTGGGCCCGCTCGTCAGCCTCGGCGTCACCCTCCGTCAGCAGGCCGGCGGCCACCAGCTCAGCGGCCCAGGAGTCGTCGTTCGTGAGTCGCTGGCCGCCCCGTGCGTCGATCCAGTAGGCCCGGCTGTCACCGAGCCAGCCGACGACGACGCCGCTCGGACCCCCGATGGCGGCGACGAGCGTGCAGGCGGGTGGGTTCTCCGGGTCGGGCGCGGGAGCGGCACGCACGGCGGCCTGGGCCGCTCCGACGGCTCCCGTCATGGCGGCCGTGAGGTCCTCCCCGGACTCGACCGCCCGCTGAAGGACGCCAACCGCGGCGTCGGCGCCGGCTCGAGCAGCGAGGCCCGATCCCGGCGTCGTCGAGACCCCGTCGCACACCACGCCGACCACGGTGCGGCCGACGGTCGCCACGGCCATGGCGTCCTCGTTGAGCCGATGGTGAAGGCCCCGATCCGTGACGGCCGCCACCCAGTCCAGGACACGCTCGTCGTGGTCGGGGTTCGCCCGCTCTGGGCCCCGCTGGCGCACGCCGCAGACCGCACAGAAGCCGTCGACGTCGACGGGACCCCCGCAGGACCCGCAGGCCGCGCTCGCCGGGCCCACCCCCCCGGGCCGTGGATCGGCACCGGCGGGACCGACAGCCGAGGGGGTGAGGGTGGCGCCACAGGCCTCGCAGAACCGGCCACCGGGAAGCGCCGCCGCCCCGCAGGAGGGACACCCGGGCGGGCCCGTCACGGCGTGCGTGGGCGTCGCGACCCCGAGCGGTGCCGTGGCGGGCCGGGCCCTCGGGTCGTCGGCGTCGTGCTGGTTGGGGGCGACCTCGGTCATGTCAACGATCGGGGCCGCACACGGTTGGCCCGGTCGACGAGGTCGATGCGCCCCGTATCCGAATCGGCGAAGCGGGCCAGGGACCGGTAGGCCTGCTCGAGCCCGAGGCGCACGTCGTGCTCGCACAGCGGGCGGCCGGCGACGGTGGTCGCCTCGTCCGGGGCCACCGCGCCGGAGCGGAGCATCCGCAGGGCGGCGGCCAGGAGGTCACGGGTGAGGGCGCTGCGTTGCTCCGGGTCGAGCGGGAGGCGGTCGACCGAGCGCGACGCCTCGGCCAGCTCGGCTGGCCCCGGGGGTGGGGTGACGCCCGGCGCGATGAGCGCCCTGGCCGCCTGCAGCTGGGCTCGGACGTACGATCCCGAGGTGGCCGGGATCCGGTGACAGGCCTCCACGGCCCCGGGCCGGTCGCCGCTGGCCAGCCGGCAACGGGCCAGGCCGAAGGCCGCGCTGGTGTAGCCGGGGTCGGTCCTCGCCACGATGTCGTAGAGATGGGCGGCGGTGGCGAGGTCGCCCCCGGTCTCGGCGGCCAGCGCCAGGGCGAGCTTGGGCGCGAGCTCGCCGGGGACGTCGGAGTAGACGCGGTCGAAGGCCTGGTAGGCGTGATCGGGCTCGCCCGCCGCCAGTGCCAGCAATCCCCGGTACCAGTCGACGCGCCACTCCCATGGGTCGCCACCCTCGATCCTGTCCAGCGTCGCCGCGGCGCCGCGGTCGCCGGCCTCCATCTCCGCCCGGGCGAGGCGCAGCTCGACCTCGACCGTCCGGGGGGACATCGCGGCGAGGAGCGAGGGGAGGGCGGCGGGATCGCTGTCGGGCAGGGTGGTGAGGGAGGCGTAGGCCGGGTCGTCCACGCCGACCCGGAGCGTCGGGAGCGCGACCCACGGCGGGCTGACGAGCTGCCCGTCGTCGGTCTCCCCCGACGGATGGCCGTCGGCCGCGAACACGGTGCTGGCGGCCGGCGCCGGCGTGTTGGACTCGCTGGCGACGGACTCGCGCAGGAGCCCGAGGAGCTGGCCAGCCATCTCGTCGGCGCTCTGAAAGCGGTCATCCGGGTTGGCGGCCGTGCCCTTGAGCAGGAAGCGGTAGAGCGAGTCGTTCCCGGCCAGGGCCGGGTGGTCGGCGGGGTCGGGCAGCGTGAAGCGGTAGGTGCCCTGGTAGCCCCGGAAGTCGAGGACCAGCACCGCCAACGTGCGGGCGACGGTGAACAGGTCCGATGCCACCGAGGGCCCGAGCTCCTCGATCTCGGGTGCCTGGTACCCGACGGTCCCGAAGACCGCGGCCGACTGGTCGTCGAGGCGCCGGGCCCCGCCGAGGTCGATCAGCTTCAGGCTGTCGTGCTGGAGCACGACGTTGTCGGGCTTGAAGTCGCAGTAGACCAGGCCAAGTCGGTGCAGATAGCCGAGCGCCGGGAGGATCTCGAGGATGTAGGACACGGCCTGCGGGACCGGCAGTGGATCGGTCCGGCCTCCGCGCCTGCGCTGCTTGAGCAGGTCGCGCAGCGAGGTGCCCCCCACGTACTCCATGACGATGTAGCCGGCGCCACCGTGTTCGGCGAAGTTGTAGATCTTGACGATGTTGGGGTGCTCCATGCCGGCCAGGAACCGGCGCTCGGCCACCGCCGCGGCCATGGCGTCCTCGTCGCCGCTGTCGAGGAGGCCCTTCAACGCGACCCAGCGATCCTCGACCTGGCGGTCCCTCGCCAGGTAGACCCAGCCCAGGCCCCCGTGGGCCAGGCAGCCGGCCACCTCGTACTGGCCGCCGACCAGGTCGCCGAGGTGGAGCTTGGGGACGAACGAGAACGGGTTGCGGCACGCGCTGCAGAACCCCTCGAGCCGCCCCGGTCGCCCCTCGGCGCTGCGCCCGACCGGCTCCCCGCAGCGTCCGCAGAAGCGCTTCTCCTCCGTCACCTGGGGGTTGGCGAGCACGGCGGAGGCCGGGTCCGGCACGGGGACCTCCGGCAGGCTGACCATGCCGGCGCCCACGCGTCCCGACGACGCCCTCGTCGAGCTGGTCGCGGCACGCCGGCTGGTCAACGGCCGGCCGGCCGTGGAGCGGGCGCTCCCCGGGGGCGCAGGCCGGCTGAGGCGACTGGACGCCACCGACCCGGGGGCCGCGGCGGTCGTCACCGAGCCCGTGGTGGGGAGCGGGGCCCGGACCGGAGCCGAAGGTGGCGCAAGACCGCAGACGCTGCAGTAGCCGTCCTCGACCGTGCCGGTGCATCCCGGCGTCTGGCGGCACAGATCGGCGTCGAGCGTGGTCATGCCCGGTCCCCCGGGGGCCTCCGGTCCTGGTGCGACGGGGTCGCCACCTGGTGCCGGGACAGCGTGGCTCCGTAGCTGGTGACCAGCGCCTCGGCCCGCTCCAGGTCGCACGGGGCCGAGTAGAGCACCTCCCGGGCCTGCTGGCGCATGGCACCGAGCACGGCATCCTCGGCCAGGCCGAGCCGCGCCGCCTTGGCGGTCAGGGCGTCGAGCCGCCCCCGGAGCTCGGCCCGACGGCGTAACGGCGCCGTGTTCGCATCGATGACCTGCTGCGCGGCATCACGGGTCGCCGCCGCGACCCCGCTCCACTCCTGGAGGCCCCGACTGGCCTTCTTCCAGGACCCGGCCGCAGCCATCCGGGCGAGCCGGTCGAGCCACGGGCGCAGGCCACGCCGCTCGTCGTCAAGGCACCCCGCGTCGAGTGGACGTAGCAGGTCCGCGGGGTGGGCGATCTTGGCGCGGGTCTCCTCGGCCGCCCCTTCGCCCTCGGCGACCAGGCCGGCGACCTCCTCGACGAGGCGGCCCGCGTCCTCCAGGCGATCGCGGAGGGAGTCGCGCTGGCCGGCCAGGTCACGCAGCCGGGCACGGGCCCGGGACAGGGCCGCCTCCGCCTCGTCCAGGCCGGCGGCGGGCTGGCCCAGGGGGTCGGTACCGATCACCAGGGCCGCGCCGCGGATCAGCCGCGCCGCGGCGGCGAGGTCCGGGTCGTCGGCCTCGCCGAGGTCGGTCGCCGGCACCGTGATGGCCTCCAGCGCCGCCGTCATCCCTTCGAGACGTGGGATGCCCAGCGTCCACGCGGCCTCGATGGCCGAGATGTCGGAGCGGGCGGCGTCGAAGGCGCGCGCCATGTCGGCGATCAGGTCGGTCGGGGAGATGGCGGCCGGGGTCTCGCCCGGCGTGAGCAGCCCACGGTGGGCGAGCGGCACGACGAGTGGCGCCAGCGCGATCGACGGGCCCTGGACCAGGTGCTCGAGCTCGTCGAGACGTGGCCCGTCCAGGCGCCGCCGAGCTCCCCGCAGCCCCTCGGCCTGCTCGACGATCTCCTTGATCCGCAGGAACTGGGACCACAGCCAGCCGAGCGTGGCCAAGGCCTGCTCGGCTCGCACCGCCGTGATCCCGGTCAGGGACTCGGGTTCGAGCATCTGGCGTGTGGCGTTCGCCTCCAGGTCCATGAGGTTCGCGGTCATCACCTTGACGGCGTCGTCGAGCTGGCTCAGGGTCTGGTCGATGCGGCGGAGGCGGGCGTCGTCCACGGCCGTCATCCCCGGTACGACGGAGGCGGTGGCAGGGGCACGTCGGTGGTGTCGAGCGACCTGGCGTAGAGGGCGGCCAGGGTCCCGTCGGTGCGGAGGCGCTCGAGGACCCCGTTGACGAAGCGGGTGAACTCCGGGTGCGACTGGCTGACCGCCAGGCCGTAGGGCTCGTCGGCGATCGCCGGGCCCACGACGTGGCTGTAGGGGTCCTGCTTGGCCATCCCCGCGAGGATCGTGTCGTCCGTGGAGATCGCGTCGACCGAGCCGGTCTGGAACGACACCAGGCAATCCGTCTCGCTCGTCGCCGGCGTCGGGATGGCCCTGGGGGCCTGCTTGGCGATGTGGTCGAGCGATGTGGAGCCCGCAGCGGCGCAGACCTTCTTGCCGTCGAGCTGTGCCAGGGTCGTGAAGTTCGAGCCCACGCCGACGAGGAGCCGCTGATGGGCCAGGAGGTAGACCGACGAGAAGTCAAGCCGCGTGCGCCGGGCGCACGTGATGGTCATCGTGTGGGCGACGAGGTCGACCCCGCCGCTGTTCACGCGTGGCGCGACCTCGGGGATCGTGATGGGGACGAGGTGGAGGACCTGGTCGTCCACCCGCCCGAAGATCGCCTCCGCGACCTGCTTCAGGATCTCGACGTCGAAGCCCTGCAGCCTGAGCGAGGCGGGATCGACGTAGCCGAATCCGTACGTGTCCCCGGACACGCCCGCGACGAGGTAGCCCCGCTTGAGGATCGTCTCCATCCAGCTTCCCGTTGGCATCACGCCGGGAGTCGGCGTGGGTTGCACGGGGCGCAGGCTGGCTGTGGGATCGCCGCAGGGGGGAGCGACGGTCGTGGGGGAGGGCGACGTCGGGCTCGTGGTCGAGCGGAGTGGCTGGGCATGCGGCGGGAGGGGGCTCGCGACCGAGGACGCACAGCCCGCCGCCAGCACAACGGCGAGCGCCGCGGCGACGAGCGCGGGCCGGTTCACCGGTACTCCCGGATGCGGCGCTGCAGGCCCACGACCACCGACACGGCGGCCAGGAGGGCGGCAACCGTCATGAGGAGGGCGAGGTTGCGCACCTTCCGATCGGCTGCGGCGACGCCGGCGTCGAAGCGCCGCTGGCTGGCGGCCAGCGCCTGAGATGCGTTGTCGTCGAAGCTGCGGAACGAGCTGGCCGACTTCCCCTGGACGAGGTCGACGGCTCCCGTGAAGGAGCCGGTCGCCACCGCGGCACGAACGTCGGCGTTGACCCCCTCGTACGCCGTGATGGCGGATGCCGCCGACGCGACCTGGGTCTCGACGGCGCCCGCCCCGGGCCAGTGGAGGGCGTCGACCAGCGAGCCGGAGGTCGGTTCTGAGCGGGGTGGATACCCCATCCGGCTCAGCGCGGCGTCGAAGTCGGCGTCGAACTGGGCGCCGTTCCCCCGGGCGATCGCCGAGAGGCTCTGGTCGCCGTCCGCCCGGAACGCCAGCACGCGGGCCTCGGAGAGCAGGCTGGAGGGCACGAAGCCCTGGTCACGCGCCTTGACCATCTCGGAGCGCTGCGCCGAGTACGAGCCCGCGATCCAACCCACGGCGCCGATGAGCACGACGGTGGCAACCACGAGCGCCACATTCAGAACCCGGTTGGTGCGGGAGAACACCAGCACCTGCGTGCCGACGAGCGCGGCGGTCACGAGGACGAGGACGACCAGAAGCAGGGTCAGATCGGTCCCCCGGGTCGCGTCACGGTAGGCCCGGTCGAGGCGTTCGGCGTTGACCGCGGTCACCTGGTCCGTGGCCGGAAGGATCGTCTTCTGCATGAGCTTCGAGGCGTCGCGGAGATACGCCGCGCCCAACGGGAGGTTCTGGCGGTTGAGCGCCCGGGCCTCGGCGACCCGCCCCGCGTAGACGGGAAGCTGCTCGCTGATCGTCAAGAGCGCCTGGCGGGCGTCGGGCGAGGTCTCGCCCCGCTGGGCGGCGAGGGAGATCGCCTTCGAGGCCGAGGCGATGCTCGCCTCGTAGCGGGTCTGCTCGGCCGGTGACTCGGCGCCGCCGGCGAGGAAGGCGCCCGCGGCGCTCGCGTCGGCCTCGGACAGCGCGGCGTGGATCTGCTGGGCCTCGACGATGAGCGGTTCGGTGCGGGTCCCGATGGTGTGCACCGTGGCGTGGCGTCGTCTGGCGCTCGTCCACCCCACCACCCACAGGGCCGCGATGGCGAGCACGACCACGATCGAGCAGATCCGGAGCAGGCCGGGCGTGGTCGCTGCCTGTGCGGACCTCCGCGGGCGCTCCGGCCGACCGGTTGCGACGGCGTCCACCCCCGCCGGCACCCGGTCCCGGGGCTCAGTGAGCGCCATGGTCATGTCCGTGACGATACCGACCGGTCTGGGTGGTGCCCGTCCAGGTTCGGAGGCCCGTCGCCGCAACGGGGACCCGCCGCCGGAGGACAGGGCACAAGAGGCCGACGGCCGGGCGTCCCTGGTCGTCCGACGGGACGAACCCACCGATCCTAGGTGTCACCGGTCGACCTCCTTCCTGCGCGTGGCCTGGACGTGACCCAATGGTGCGACGCGGATCGGCCACGGTCTGTTGGCATTGCGATCCAGGGAGTGTGCACCAGCCGACACTCCGCGGAGTGCGGAGCCCCGCAGGGGAGGGTCCGGGCGATCAGGAGCCCGCGGTTCGTCGCCGAGCGGTCAGGGCACCGAGGAGACGCGGATCCGGGTCCAGGCCCCGACGGAGAAGCAGTCCCCGCTGCGCAGGTTGATGGGGACCGATGGCGGGATCGGGTCGGCGCAATCCTTGAGGAACGTGCCGTTGGTCGACCCGGGATCGATCAGGCTGTAGGAGCCGTCGGGCTGGCGTTCGAGGATGGCGTGCACGCGTGAGACGCCGGGATCCTCGAGGTCCCCCGACAGATCGATGTCGGGCGAGACTCCCAGGGCCTGGCTTCGCCGGCCGATCAGCACCCGGGGTGCGGTGAGCGGGAAGGCGACGTCGACGTGACCCTCGGGCGAGTCGAAGCCCTCAGCGCCACTCCGGGCGAAGAAGGCTTCGTCCGTGCTCACGACTGCCTGCCACGTCGGGACGGCTGCGGGCGCGGCGGGCATGACCGGCGCCGCCCGTGGGCCGGGCTCGCGGGGCGCCTCCTGCATCTCGACCTCCTGCTCGCCGGGCCCGAGCCCGGCGCCTGGGCCGATGAGCACGTAGACCATCTCAGGCCGGTCCATGTCCTTGAGCTCCCGGATCCCGAGCTCGGTCAGCGAGGTGTCCGCGGGGAGGTGGTCCAACACGATCTCGGCCGTCGACTTGCTCACGAGGATCTGGCCACCTTCGGCGATGGCCCGAAGCCGTGCCACCCGGTTCACCGGTCGGCCGTAGTAGTCCCCCTCGCGCTCGGACGCCTCACCGGTGTGCACGGCCATCCGCACCCGGATCGGGCAGCTGGGTGGCCAGGGCTCGTGGGCAAGGGCCAGTTGGGCTGCGATGGCGGCGGCCGCCCCGTCGGTCGCCCGCCAGAACACGCTGAAGGTGGAGTCGCCCTCCCCCCGCTCGCGGAGGAGGACGCCGCGGTTGGCCGCGACGGCCTCCGCCATGAGCTCGTCGTGGCGGACCAGGGCATCGCGCATCGTCCGCGGATCCCGTTCCCACAGGCGGGTTGAGCCGACGACGTCGGTCATCAAGAAGGTGACGACCCCGTCCGGAAGAGTGCGACGGCGACCTTCACCGCTCGGGCCTTCTCCACCCCAGGGTGCCCGGGGCAGGGGAGGCACCACCGCCGGCGGTGCGCCGTGATCGAAATCGCCGGACAACAGCTCGTGCTCCAGCCGGGTCAGCTCTGGGCTCGGCTGGCGCCCGAGCTCGGTGGCGAGCAGCGCGCGGAGGCGCTCGTACGCACGGACGGCGTCGCCGCTGCGCCCGGACTGCTGGAGCGCCAGCATCAGGGTGGCGGTGCGAGTCTCTCTGAGCGGGTGGGCGCGGACGCCAGCATCGGCGTCGGCGATGAGCTCGGCTGGCGCTGCGATGCCGAGCCGCGCCCGGAGCAGCAGCTCCTCGGCGCACAGCCGCAGCTCCTCGAGCCTGGCCGACTCGGCCGCCGCCCACGCCGCCCCCTCGGCATCGGCCAGCGCAGACCCGCGCCAGCGACCCAGCGCCGTCACGAGGACGTCGGCCGCGGCGGCGCCGGCACCCCGGGCCAGGGCGCCGTGCGCCCGGTCGACTTCACCTTCGAAGACCTCGGCATCGAGCTCGCTGCTCGTCACCCGGAGCCGGTACCCGCCGGTCACGACCTGGAGCCGATCGTCGCCGAGGAGGGCGCGGAGCTCGCCGATGTGCGATCGCAGGGCCGTGGCGGCCGATGCCCTGCCCTCCGGGGTCCGGAACTCGTCGAGGAGCACCTCTGCGGAAACCGGTCGGTTCCGGCGGACGAGCAGAAGGGCGAGCAGCGCCCGCTGCCTCACGCCGCCAAGTTCGAGCTCCTCATCGTCCACCCGCACGCTGGTCGGGCCAAGGATGGCGAACTCCACGCGATCTCCCCCACCGGTCGGTCAAGGGATTGTAGGGGTCGCGCCTGGGCGACCGGGCCCGTCCGGGGGCGTACGACGCCTGCGACATGCACCCCGGACTCACCGTTCCACCCTGATCGTCTTGGTGGAGCGGGTGTCGAGCACCATCTCGTCGACATCGGCGACACGGCGCTTCAGCGTCACGGTCCCCGCGGCGGCGTCCCGCACGTCCACCACCCTGGCCAGCAGGGCGCCGAGGTCCGAGCTACCCACGGCTGCGGCCAACTGCACGGCCCGTCCGAGCTTGAGGGTCGCGGCAGCCTCGTCCCCGGCCCTCCTGGCCTCGAGACCCTCCTGGATCGCAGCGGCCAGCTCGGCCTGGCCGCTCGAGCGTGCCACGACCGGATCGACGCACCCGGCGAGGGCCGCGTCCTCGGTCCAGGTGGCAAGGACCCGGGCCTGGCCCGAAACGCTCCCGCCCCCCACGACGCGCACGCGGGCGGCGAGCATCTCCGCCCCTACCCGGCCTGGCTCCACGGACACCCGCACGTGGTACTGGCGGGCCTCCCGGCCCCAGGCACCAGTCGGGTACTCGTCGGTCAGGGCATCGACGGAGCGACCCGTGGGGGTCAGGTCCTCGATCGAAGGCGTGATCTGGCGCAGGAGCTCCACCCTCGCGCCGAGGGGTGTCCACACCTGGAGGCCCACATCGTCAACGACACGATCCATGGCCCGCTCGATGACGGCCCGGAAGTCGGCCTCCATGCCGGCCGGATCCGGAATGATGTCCACGGATCCGAGGAGCGCCGCTGCCACCCGTCGGAGCTCGGCGACCTCCCAGTCGGTGCCGACGCCCCGGCAGTCACACTGGAAGTCGCCCGCGCACGCGTCGATGGCCGCCGACAGGTCGGTCCCGGCCTCGCCCTCGTCCTGCCCGTCGGTGAGGAGGATGGCGTGGTGGATCGCATCCGGCCGTCCGGCGAACAGCTCACGAGCCAGCAGCAGCCAGCGGCCGATCGCCGTGCCGCCGCCCGCCTCCAGGCACGCCGCGGCTTGCTTGGCCTGCTCGCGGGTCTCACGGGAGGCGACGGCGAGGTTGTGCCCGTCCGGGTAGACGACCTCGGCCGCGCCGGTGCAGCGGACGATCGCGAAGGCCACCCCGTCGTGCAGCGAGTCGATCGCAGCCTGGGTGGCGCGCCGGGCGGCCTCCATCTTCCTGGCCGGGCGGCCCATCGACCCGGAGCAGTCGAGCAGGATCACTTCGGCCATCTCGGGCCCGGTCACGACGTCGTCGCCGTGCTCGACGACCGTGGACACGGTCAGCACCGCGTCGACGACGCGACCCCCGGCAGCCAGATAGGCGTTCTGGGAGACGTCGGCGGTGAAGGTGATGCACCGCTGGCCATCCGCCGTCCGGCGGCCGGGCTCCGGTCCGGACCCCGGTTGTGCGTGGGTAGCCGGGCGCCCCGCCGCAGGCGCATGGTCGGGGAACCGCTCGGCATGGTCCGCCCCCGGCGCGTGGCGCCCGATCGGGCGCGAAGACGTAGGCCATCGCGCGCTGGCC